>Ga0187814_10000454_pt1 | contig 13626 bp, 12 predicted proteins | sample NC_S_4_FD_132450 | JGI IMG/M metagenome (GOLD analysis project Ga0187814, IMG submission 132450) | Wetland sediment microbial communities from Neuse River Estuary, North Carolina, USA - ASW-S_4 | ecosystem: Environmental > Aquatic > Freshwater > Wetlands > Sediment | place: USA: North Carolina... | reverse complement strand
TCATTTCCCGACCCGCGGCGCGACGCAGGAGGAGGAAGGCCTGGGCGTGCGCGAGTATCATGGCGGCGAGGAGGGCCTTGTGGACTTCCTCGATCAATGAGTGCCGCTCCCCCGTGGCCGCGGTCTTCGGACCGCCCAGGACCGCGCTTGCGTCGACGCGGGCATCCTTCATCGAGGCGAGGAAGGATGCGCTCGCGACCTGGGCGAAGATCGCCGCGGGAAGGCCAAGGTCCATGGCCATCGAAACCGCGGCGGCGCAGGGCTCCTTGCCGTGGGGCACATCCAAGACCTTGTCCAGGAGGGGCTCGCCGTCGCCGTCGTGGAGCCCCAGGGCATCGGCGGTGGCCGCGATCACGGAATCGGCCAGCTCGCCCTTGTTCCACTCGGAAAACAGCGTGCGCATCTCGTCGTGGCTTATCCTGAGCCTCGTCTTGAGTATGTGGTAGGTCTCGGCGGCGAGCTCGACCTTCGCGGCCGCGAGAGCGTCGCGCAGGATGAGCCGCGTCTCTCCGGTCCGCGCCGACGAGGAGGGCGACGGCGCCGTATCTTTCTCACGCCGAGTTCCGAGATTGTCTGTACCGTCCATGGTTCACCCCCGAAAAAAACGAGGCCGTCCGAAGAAGCCTAGTGGGCTTTTCGAACGGCCATCGTCGCTGCACGTGCGATGCTCGTCAGCCAGCTACGATCGCCTCGGTCGGGCAAACTGAGGCACAGGCTCCGCAGTCGATGCACTTGGAGGCATCGATCCAGCGGGCCCCATCTTTTTCGCTGATCGCCTGCACGGGGCACTCGGACTCGCAGGCGCCGCAGTTTACGCAGGCATCGGTGACCTTGTGGGCCATTGAAAACCTCGCTTGGAAATGGATTGAAAGCAGTATACCATCGCCGGCTCCGGGTGACAAGGCGCGGATCAGCGGATATTCGGCTGGCTCGCGGAGCGATCATGGGGGGGCGCTGGCTGGCCTCGGACCGCGAGGCCGGCCAGGAAGCTCGCGACCTCATCGGCGCCCGGCTTCATGCCGAGGGCCGCGATGCGCGACGCGAAGGGATCGAGGGCTCCCGGCTCGATCAATTTCCGCAGCGTCCCGAGAAAGGATATGACGCTCGGGCAATACCAGCCCACGTCGTTGTCGAGGGCGAAATTGATGATGTACCAGTCGTTGTAGGTGGCCCATTCCGTCAAGATCACCGGTCGTTCCATGAAAACCGCTTCCATGAATGTCGAAGCGCCCGATTTGCCGACCACGACATCGCAGGCGCGGATGAGCTCGTTCATGTTGGTGACATAGCCGAGGGGCACGAGCCTCGTCTCGGACTTGCCCTCCGCAAGGCGCTCCATGCGCGTCTTGGTTCTCTGGTTCTTGCCGGCGACGGTCACGATGTTCAGGGGGAGCTGCAGGCGATGGGCCGCCTCCACGAAGGAGAAGACCTTGCCGATGCCCTGTCCTCCCGCGGAAACAAGGAGGGTGGGACGGCCGGGCACGAGCCCGAGCTCCTCCGCGATCTGCGCCGCGCTCTTTTTGACGTCGAAAAAGCTGTTGTTTATCGGGAAGCCCGTCCTCAGGATCTTGGAATCGGCGATGCCGTGGTCGATGAGGCGCTTGCGCGACTGCTCGGTCGCGACGAGGATTTTATCGGCGTTTTCGTCCGCCCAGAGGGAGTATCCGTCGAAGGGATCTACGACGTAGGCGACGACCGGAGCCACGACGCCGAGCTCCCGCCTCGCCCTTCCTGCTATGTACAGACAAAGCGCGTGTGTCGCGAAGATAAGATCCGGCTTTTTTTCGGCGATGTAGGCCATGCCCTTTTCGATGAAGTCCTTGTAAATGACGTCGATGTACGAGAGGTTGCGGCGGTTGAGCTCCATCCAGAGGTAGCCGATCCGGGCCGAGAGGGGGAAGGCCAGGGCCAGGTCCCAGCCATTCTTGATCACCTTGTCGTCGGCCAGAGCGCCGACCTCCCTCGCGAAATCCACGACATCGATGCGAAAACGGCCGGGATACTGCGCCTCCATCGCCTCCTTGACCGCGTTCGCGGGGGCTTTGTGCCCGAAGCCCACTTCGAGCATCAACATCAGCACTCGCTTTTTCGGCATCCGGATCCCCTTCAGCGCGTGAGCGGATCGCCCGAACGGTACATCGCCCCGGTGGTGAGGAGCTCGTGGATTCTGTAGGTGCCGTACTTGCGCGCCTTCAAGAAGCCGCTCCAGGCCGCCTCCGCGAAACGCCCCTGGTCGAGGAGCTCGTAGAGCCACTCGTTCGCGTAACGCGGATCGTCCTGCGGTATGCCCGCCTGCACCTCCTCGAGCCAGTGGCGGTTGAACACCTCCTGCGAGCCGATCGAGGGCGCCATGAGAAGGGGGATACCGAGGCCGACGTAGAACGAGAGTTCGGAGGGCTTGGTCCAGAGTATGTCCGTCGTCCTCAGGCAAGCAGTGAAAGAGGAGAAGTAGTCCTGTTCGCCCCGGCCGCCGATCACGCGCACGTTGGGAAGGGCGCCGAGTCCGAGATCCTTGACGAGGCCTTCGTAGTACTCGCGCACCTCGCTCCGCACGCCGCAGACGAGGTTCATGGCGAGACGGCCCTCCTGGACCTTCCCGCGGAGGCTTTCGAGCGCCGCGGCCCCGATCTCCCGCTGCGCGCCGGCCCCGCCGACGGCGTAGGTGAGCGTGAGCAAGCGGTCGCCGCGGAAGGCGCAGTTCGTCTCGCCGAGGAAGTGCTCGACGCTCCGGTCGTGGAGGGGCCAGAAGCGGTCGTTGGGGTCGAGGTGGTGGAGGCGCTGTCCGAGGTCGAACTTGAGGACTTCAAGACTCTCGTCGCCGAGGAGCTCGAGCGGCAGGGGAAAGCCCGTCATGTAGATTCGCTCGTCGGGCACGCCGTACTGCCTCAGTCTGCGCATGGCCGCGCCGCAGGGAACGAGGTACTCGATCTTCGACGAACGCGGGTCCGAGGCGACCCAGACGCGGTTGATGTCGGCGTCGCAGATGATGCAGTAGATGCGGCCGTAGTGGTCCCTGTCGGCCGCCAGGGCAGTCTGGAAGTGCGAGGTCACGAGAGGCAGGGGCTTGGTCTTTATTCGCTCGAGCATGCCGCGGCAGAGACCCTTTTTGAGCGTCGAATCGACCATGTGGTTGCCGATCGAGGGCCTGGAGAGATCGACGCGGGGATAGGCGGGCTGGATCTTCTGGAACCAGTCCATGATTCCGAAGAGCAGGGGGCCGATGAGCGGAACCTTCTTGACGCGAGAAAGACGCTCGTAGAGCTTGAGGACGCCCTCCCACAGGCCCATCTCCTCCTCGGTCGCTACGGAGGGATCGTTGGCGATGAGAATGCCGCCCTCGGCGATGCTCGCCAGGGGAGCTACGGCGCGCTTGTGGCCGAGGCCCATGTTGACCGCCGCCACCCAGGCGCGAACCTCATCCGCTCCGGAACCCGCCTTCGTGCTCTCTGCCATAGAAGCCTCCCCTTTCCGCGGAACGGGTGCGGCCCGGTTCCACCACGACTCTACTAGTATCGGGCGACACCTGTGCTTTGTCAAAATCGAAGCGCTGGCGAGCGGAGCTTGTTCCGCGCCCCTCGCTCAGTCATAATTGATTGGGGGGAGGGGAACGATGAAGGATCAGCTCATACTGAAAAACCTGCCGTTCATCAAGATACTGCCCGTCTGGGCGCAGGAACTTTCCTACAAGTACTGCTCCAAGACGGCTAACTTGTACATCGTCCACGGCAACATTCGCGATTTCCTCCCCCACAAGATGAACGAGGGAGAGTTCCTTTTCGTCAAGATACAGGAGTACATATCCGACGTCCTCTTCGGCAACCGCGACGTCATCGCCTTTTACGACCGCTCGAGCGGCGTGAGCTTCTGCGAGAAGGGCATGGAGCGGGACTACCTCGCCGCGATGCGCTCGCGCCGCCCCGACAACCAGGACGAGGACTTTCTCTCGAACGATCCTAACAAGGCCTTCGCCTACCTCGAGGAGTACTTCCTCACGCAGCTGCCGCAGAAGAAGCGCATCGTCCTTATCATCGATTACGCCGAGACGGTGGCGCCCGCGAGCGACGTGGCGCGGCTGTCAGAGGAGGACCGCTACTGTTTCGTGACGCTCAACCGATGGTCGCACGAGCCCGTCTTTACCCGAGGCGACGTGTCGGTCGTCCTCCTCACGGAAAACATGGCCGACCTCAACCCCCGCCTCGTCGCGAGCCCCAGCACGGTCAAGGTCGAGATACCCATACCGGACGAGGCCGTGCGCGGCCAGTTTTTGCGCTTCCTCGAGAGCAAGGGACAGCTCCTCCTCGACCACGGCCTCGGCTGCGCTCAGGTGGCGGCCCTCGCCTCGGGGCTCAACCTCACGAACTTGAACCGCCTCGCCGCGGAGAGCTGGCAGGAGGACAGGCCGATCTCCCTCGAGTACATGCGACAGAAGAAGAAGGAGATCATCGAATCCGAGGCGGCCGGCCTCCTCGAGTTTCTCGAGACCGACCACGACCTCTCCTACGTCTCGGGCCACGAGTTCGTGAAACGCCGTCTGCGAAACGCCACGAAGGCGATCAAACAGGGCAGGCTCGACGTCCTGCCCATGGGCTACCTCATCTCCGGCCCGGTCGGCACGGGCAAGAGCTTCATGGTCACGGCCTTCGCGGGCGAGATCGGCGTGCCGATGGTCAAGTTCCGCAATTTCCGTTCGAAGTGGCAGGGCGTCACCGAGTCCAACCTCGAGCGCGTCCTCTCCATACTCAAGGCCATGTCGCCGGTGGCGGTCATGATCGACGAGGCCGACGCCTTCCTCGGCGACCGCAACCAGGAGGGCGACTCGGGCGTGTCCAACCGCGTCTTCTCGCAGATAGCGAGCTTCATGGGCGACACGGAGTACCGGGGAAAGATCATCTGGTTCCTCATAACGTGCCGGCCCGACCTCCTCCCCATCGATCTCAAGCGGCAGGGCCGGGCGGAGGAGCACCTCGCCCTCTTCTACCCCGAGACGGAGGAGGAAAAGATCGCGCTGTTCGACACCCTCGTGCGGAAGCTCGACCTCTCCATCAGGAAGTTCTCGGTCCAGGAGCTTCTGCGGAACTTCCGCCACGAGTTTTCTGGGGCCGATCTCGAGGCCGTCCTCATCCGCGCCAAATTCCGCGCCGCCATGGAGGGGCGCACCTTCGTGACGAAGGAGGACATGGACGAGACGATGACCGATTTCGTTCCGCCGGCCTATCCCCACGAGATCGAGCTGCAGAACCTCGTCGCAGTCCTCGAGTGCACGTCCAAGGAGATGGTCCCGCGCCGCCTTCAGAACCTCGACCGCACGAAGCTCGTCAAGGACATCCGCGAGCTCAAGGCCCTCCTCGGCGAGGCGCAGTTCGAATAGGGGGCCGAACCGGCCCTTGATCCTTGCCCGCCGCGGCCGCTAGCATGGGCGCAGGAGGACCTTCATGAAAAAGGTTTTCGTCGGCATCGCCTGCGCGCTCGCCCTGACCCTGGCGCTGTCGGGCTGCGCGAGCATGTGGAAGGCCATGGGGGTGGCCACGGTCGCCTCGGTGAACGAGCAGAACGACAAGGTGAACGCGGAATTGGCGGATCTCAAATCCTCCGTCGACACTCTGTCCAGCAAGATGAACGACGTGGAGAAGGCGGCGGCGGACGTGGCGCGCATCGAGGCTCTCGTCAACGACCTGCAGGGCAAGATCGACCTCCTTCCCCAGGAGACCCTCAAGAAGCTGGCCGATATCCTCAACAAGGCGGCCGCCGAGGCGCAGAGCACGAAACCCTAAAGAGGTTAGAGGGAGCAGGAGGAAGGATATCGACGCGGTCCGGCCGAGCATCGAGGCCCTGCGCCGCGCTCTCGCCGGCCTCGGCTCCGAGAAGGGAGCCGGTCTTCCCGGTTCCGCGGCGCAGCATTCGATGGCTCCCTCTCATCGCCCTATGAGCGCGCAGGACTCCGCCTACCGCGAGGCCGCGGTGTTGATACTTTTTTACGAACGCGAGGCCTCGCTCTGCTTTCCCCTGACACTGCGGAGCGAAGGGACGAGAAACCACAGGGGGCAGATCAGCCTTCCGGGAGGCGCACGCGAGCCGGGCGAGTCGCTTCGCGAGACCGCCCTGAGGGAGACGCGGGAAGAGATCGGCGTCGATCCCTCGCTCGTGGAGCTTCTCGGGGCCCTCAGCCCCCTCGATGTGCCGGTCAGCGCCTTCCACATCCAGCCCTTCGTCGGCTGCTGCTCCGTCGCTCCGCGTTTCGTCCTCGAGCGCGGGGAGGTGGCTCGGATCTTCGAGGTCCCCCTCGCGGCCCTGCTCGAAGCCGACGCGGCCAGGATCGAGACGCGCGTGCTCGGAGGCCAAAACGCCAGAGTGCCCTACTACCTCTTCGACGGGCAGAAGGTCTGGGGCGCGACCGCGATGATCCTGGCCGAGCTCCGCGAGCTCCTGCTCGGCAGGAGCCCTCTTCCCGCTCCTCAGTAGTCGAGGACGGTTATTTCCACCCGGCGGTTTCTGGCCCGCCCCTCATCGCTGTCATTGGGCGCGATGGGGCGCGAGGAGCCGTAGCCCTTGTACATGAAGCGCCCCGCCTCGATGCCCCGTGCGGCGAGCTCGTCGGCGACGCGCTTGGCGCGGCTCTGCGAGAGCTCCAGCTCGCCCGATGGGTTGCCCGTCGAGGCGCTGTGCCCTTCCACGAGAAAGCTCCTGCCCGGCAGGGCCTTGAGCGCCGCTGCGATGGCGTCGAGGCGCCAGAGGTCGGAGGGCAGGATCTCGTCCGAATCGGCGACGAAGTGAAGATCGCGGACCCTGAGGACGATGCCCGCGCTGCTCTGCCCCAGCTCCACGCCCGCCTCGTCCAGGACCTTGTCGGCGGCTCCGGAAAGAAGGGGCCCGGGGCCTGCGCCGCCGGGCTCTACGGCGCCGCCAGCCGCCGCGCCTGAGGGAGGCGTGCCAGCGGCCGAGCCTGCGCCGGCGGTACCAGCAGTCGCAGCAGCAGTCACGCCGGCGGCTGGGCCGGCGGCGACCGATTCGGTGGCCGCGCCTGAGGGAGGCGTGCCGGCGGCCGCGCCTGCGATGGCCGAGCCTGAGGGGGGCGTGCCGGCGGCCGCGCCTGCGCCGACCGGCCCCACGGCACTGCCGAGGCCCGTTGAGCCGCCGCCTTCGACCGAGGCCATGCCGCGGCGAATGGCCGCCACCGCGGCCGCGCGATCGAGGGGAGTGGCTCCCTCGAAAAATACGAGGGTGAAGCCCGAGCGGCGCTCGCTGCCGCCGCCCTGGAAGCTGAAGGTTTCGTCGAAGCGATCACGGATGAATAGAGGCCATCGAGTTTGGGCATCGACGAGGATGTCGAGCTCGTGCGTCCCTGTGGCGGCCGAGATGCTCCTCTGGCCGTCGTTCGCGGCGGACCCCGAGGCCGGCGAGGCATCGGCCGCATAGCGCGTGGCAAAGCGAGAGGCGATCTCGAAGGTCTTCTGTCCGGCGTAGAGCTTCTCGCCGATGAATCGGCATTCGGCGAGGAAGGGCAGATGCAGGATCTTCCCGTCCGCGTCGAGATCGAGGGCCCGGTCGCCCGAGCAGGTCCAGTAGCGATCCGGGGCCAGAGGACCGTCGGGGAGGGCGGGCAGACCGCGAAGCGAGGGTATGCCCGGATCCACATCGAAGCGGAAGGTGCCGTCGGAGGCGAGGACGAGCCGCTCGGGAAGGGCCTGATCCAGCTGGCGCGTCTGGGCGCGAAGGTCGTGAAGGCTTTCCTCAAGGATGTAGACTTCTCCCGAATAGAGGCTGTCGCCGCCCTCCGAGCCGGACTGCGCGAGGGCGGCGCGGGCCTCGCGGTAGGCGTGGCCCACATAGCGACCGTCGACATAGCGCGAATAATCGCTCCGCTCCACGATCCGGATGGGCCCCGAGGGCAGGGGAGGCGCAGGCGCTTGGTCCTGGGCCCGCGCCCCCTGTCCCCGACAAGCCAGGAGAGCGGCGAGGGCCGCGAGAACGGCGATGCGACCATGCCGCCGGGCAATCGGGTCGGCCCTCGTGGTCAGCCCCCCGCCGCCGCGCCGAAGTAGCCGCAGGCGGCCGCCATGCAGGTGAAATCCGCCGCTCCCTGACGACGGTAGGAGCCGAGCCGCGGATCACAGGAGGTGCAGGCGTCCACGGAGAGGAGACTGGAGATGCCTGCGCGCCCAGCGAGGACGATGTTCGCCTCCCGGAGATCGACGCGCCACTGGCCGCCCTCTTGGAAGGCGGAGCGCGGGCCGTAGTGATCCAGGAAGAGCCGTGCGCGCTCCTCGGGGACGTTATAGCAGCAGCTGCCGATAGCCGGACCGAGGATCGCGGAGACGGCGGAGGGAGGCGATCCGAAGCGCCGTCCCAGTTCTTCGACCGCGACCTGAAGTATGCCCGTGCCTCTCCAGCCGGAATGGAGCACTCCGAAGGCGCCGCTCGAGCGGTCGAGTATCCAGATGGGCATGCAGTCGGCGGCCGTGATGGTCGGGACGAGGCGGGACTCGAGCGTGATGACGCCGTCGGCGCCCCCGCGGAGCCGCATGGCTTCTGCGACGAGCTCCTCGTGTTCGCTTCCGCTGGCCGAGAGGAGGACAGCCCTCGAGTGGACGAGCTTCACGCCGAGGATGCGGGACGGCTCGACGCCCGAGCGACGGAAGAAGGCGTCGCGCTTCGGATTTGTCCCGCCGTGGACATGACGCATGTCGCCTTCCGAGCGCAGAGAGAGGAGGGCGCGGGGCTCGCGGCCCGCCATCCCTTCCGAGCCGGGAAATCCAAGGGACAGCGAGGGCCCCACGGAGTCGGGAATCGATGTGCGGGTAAGATTCACAGGCTACTCCAGGTTCTCCAGGTCGAGACCCGAGAGCTCGGCGAGTATGCCCATCGCCCGCTCGCACCTATCCTTGGCCGCATCGAGGCTGCGGAGGAACTCGCGGTTCGCCTTGCCGTCGAGATACGAGAGATTGGACAGCGAGTCGTAGCGGCCGCCGGCCTCGCCCTTCAGTATGCCTCTAAGAACGCGGACCATCGTCGTGAGCGCTCTGCCCGTGTCCCTCACCGCCCGCTCCGCCTCCTCCTCCGCTCCGCGGGCGATGGCCTGGGTCCTTCGCCTCTTTATTGGAAGCGGCGCCATCTCCGTCCTGGCCTGGGCCCAGGTCGAGCCGAGGTCGCCCTCCGGAGCGAGTCTGGAATCCAGAAGAGCGACGGTCTCGGGAACGCGGAGCAGGGCGTCGTAGGCATCGGTGAACTCGAGGCGGTTGTCCTTGCGATAGAACTCCCCGTCGACGAGGAGGATCTTGAGGACGCGGTTCAGCTCGCGCGCGAAGGGGCCGCTGTAGAAGGCTTCGATGAAGGACAGGGCGAGCTCCTGCCCAATCGGAGGAGAGGTTTCGCTGCCTTCGCGCGATATATGGTCGAAATGCCGCAGACCCGGCTGGCCCACGAAGCGCGAGATCTCCTCTGCCAGCTCGCGGTAGCGCCGGTCGTTGCGCCATTCGTCGAGCCGCGACTCGATCCGCTCCCGCCAGAAGCTCCTATACAGCGCGAGCCAGTCCTCGCCGCCCGCGAGTTCGCGCGGCGTGTACTCCGGGTCGCCGGACACGAGCCGGAGGAGCTCGCCCAGGGGCACCCGGGAGTTGAAGAGTCTGATGCGCTCGAGGGCGGACTGGGCCTTGGCTATGTCCGCATTGAGCGCAGCCTCGGGATCGCCGCCCGGACGCCCGATCTCCTCCCGCTCGACGAAAGCGAAGAGGGCAGTCATCAGGGAGGCGCCGGGCGGGGTCGACATGGAAAACAGGATGTCGCCGAGGTCGAGCAGGAGGTCGCGAGCCTCGACGAAGGCCGCCGCCTCGCTGCCCTCCGGACCAGTCCCCGATCTGAAGGCTCCGAGCAGCCGCTCGAACAGAAAACCCGACAGGCGTTTGAGGAAGAGGACGCTCCTGACGTGGTTGTACATCGCCTTGCGCCCTCCCTCCTCGAGGGAGGAGAGAATGAGATCGTAGGAGGACATCAGCGTCGATCTGAGCTCGGACTCCTCGACGTGGGGAAGGCGCGCCTCGACCTGGAACGGGTCCGTCTCCTCGAGGAGCCGGCGGTGCACATCGGCCAGTTCGAGCCAGGCGAGAAAGGCGTAGAAGGACGCCCTATCCTTTTCGACGCTTCTGTCGAGAGTCTCATAGAAGAAGCGCGCCGAATCGCGCAGGCGCCTGAGCTCGCCAGCGAAGGGCGCGAGGAGAAGGGAGCGACGGCGATCCACGAGACCGGGGAATGTCGCCTCGACCATCCTGGCGATCTCCTTGAGATCGTCCTCGCGGATGAGCTCTTCGCGGCTCTTGCCCCGGAAAACGCTCCGCAAAAACAACACAAGACGGGGCAGGAAACCCAGGTCGGTGAGACGGCTGTCGTAATCGGCATGCTCCGCGCGGGGGAGCGAGGAAGGAGGATAGAGAGGCTCCCCGGATATCTGACTGCCTCGCGTTATGCGCTCGAGTAAGTCGCGGCGCTCGTCTGTCGAGAGTTCTGATACGAGCACGTCGAAGATGGAACGCTCAGTCATGCACCGATAAGCCTATCGAAGTTGAGGGCAAAAAGCAACGCGACGCAGCGTGCCCGCCGCCAGCCGTCCGGAGGCCGTCTCGCGCCGCGCGGACGGCCGCCTCAGCACTCGAGGGTCAGCTCTCCGCCCCCGGGGTGCCTGAAGGAAAGACGACAGGCGTGGAGACAGAGTCGCGGCCAGGGGCGGCCGCCATAGAGCGGCTCTCCCGCGATCGGAAGACCGACCCAGGCGAGATGAGCCCTGATCTGATGGCGGAAGCCCCGCTCCAGGCGGACACTGAGCTCAAGTCCATCTTCGACTCTCTGTGCGCCGAGAAACTCTGTGGCGTAGAGCTCCTTCGTGCCCCGCCGCTTCCCGGCCGCGCCCGCCCTGGTCCGCTCCGGGTCGTCCGCGACGCAGGCGACCCGCGCGGAGGCCGGGCCGTAGGGCTTGAAACGACTCTCCACCCTCGGCCCCGGGCCCCGGGTCGCCTCGGCGCGCGCGGCGGCGTTTTCTATCAGGCCGCAGAGTGTATCGAGGCCCTCCGAAGAGTCGGGCGCCCCTTCCAGACAGGCGCGGAGCGCCGCCCTCCAGTCTTCGGGGAGGAGGCCCTGGGGCTCCGATCTGGCCGGCCGCGAGCCCCGCGGCTCCTCCTCCGCCGAAGGGTAGGCCCACAGGAGGTAGTCCTTTCTGAATCGTCCGGCCGCCTGCTCCGCCAGAAGAAAGGCGTGGGCCTCCGCGGTCCGGGCGAAGAGGACGAGGCCGGAGGTCTCGAAGTCGAGACGGTGAAGAAGACCACCCTCCGCTCGGAGCCTCGGCGAGGGGCTCGCGGCCTGTCGGAGCTCCGGGAAACGCTCGAAGGCCCAGTCGCAGAGACTGGCCGGGCCCGGCCCGACCGAGGGAAGGGGCGCCGTGTGCATGCGCTCGGGCTTGAGGAGAGCCACGACGCTGGCATCGGCGTGGATGAGCCGCGGCTCCGGAAAGGAATCGAAGAGATCCGACATCGCCGCAGAGTGTAGCGCCGACATGCGGGCCGCGGAAAGGCCAAAAGGTAGAGAGGGGGCGCTCCGATACTAAATGGGGAGGATCGGCGCATGAGAGGCGATCCGAGTGGCAGGCAACGACTGTACGTACTTGATCGGTTTCTCCTCGCGGGAAAGACGCGCAGAAAGCGTCTTCTCTCCGTCTCGAGGGACATAAACCACTCAGGGCTCCCCGCCCTCTTCTGCGTCCTGGGGGCCCTCGTGCTCGGGGCGGCCGTCGTAGTCTTCGCGATAGAGCGCTCTCACGGCGGGACGATGTTCAAGACCCTCTTTGACGGCGTATGGTGGGCGGTCGTCACGGTCGCCACGGTGGGCTACGGCGACGCCTATCCGATCTCCGTCCTCGGCCGCGTCGTGGCCATTGCGACGATCCTGGCGAGCATGGTGCTCACCGCGATGATCTCCGGCACGGTGGCCTCTATCTTCGTCGAACGCCGAATACGGGAGGGCAAGGGTTTGCAAGACCTCAAGCTGAAGAACCATCTCATGATCTGCGGATGGAACCCCAATGCGGAGGCCCTGCTCCGCGACCTCGAGGCCACGGACGGGGCGGGCGGCGTGACCATCGTCATCGTCAACTGGATGGAGGTCGAGGCCTTCGACGCCGCGAAGGCGCGCTTCCCCTCCCTCGACCTTCGCTTCGTGCGCGGAGACTTCACGCAAGAGAGCGTGCTGAAGCGCGCCTCGGCCAAGACCGCCTCGTCCTGCGTCCTCATCCCGGACTCCTCCGGCGACAACAGCTTCGCCAACGCGGACGAGCGCACCATCCTGGGCTGCCTCGCGGTCAGGTCGATCAACGCCGAAATCACCGTAAGCGCCGAGCTCCTGCATCCGGAATCCGAGCAGCACCTCAGGCGCGCAAACGTGGACAACATCGTCGTCAACGGCGAGTTTTCCGGCTATGTCCTTTCCTCGGCCTCCACCTCGAAGGGCCTGCCCCGGGCCGCGCGGGAGCTTCTCTCGGCCGGGCACGGGCCCAGGCTGCAGGAGGCGCCCCTCCCCCAGTCGCTCGTCGGCAAGAGCTTCGCCGAGGCTTCCATGTGGTTCATGACCAATAAAAAATGGGTCCTCGTCGGCGTCCTCTCGGAAGAGAAGGGCGTCTCCCTGGACGACCTCCTCTCGGACGACTCGAGCGCCATAGACTCCTTCATCAAGCGCAAGTTCCTCGAGGCCGAGGTGGATCTCGCCTCGGCCGCCTCGGCGGGCAGCCACGTCCGGCTCGCCCCGGGGCCGGACTACCTCATCGCAGAGGGCGACATCGCCTTCGTGGTAGCCTAGGAGGCGTGATGACGATCGAGGAGAGCGAGCTGGGGGCGCTGCGAAAGGTGGGAATCCTCAGGGACCTGGACGAGCATGAGCACAAAAGGATATGCGGAATCGCCCACCGCGTCGAGTTTGGCGCGGGAGAGACGATCATGCGAGAGGGCGAACAGGGCGAAACGATGTATCTTTTCATCAAGGGAGAGGTCGACGTCACGAAGAACCTGACGCTGAAGCTCGGCGAGCGCGACTTCGCCAAGGCGGAGAAATCGATGAACAAGCTCTGCGCGGAGCAAGGCTCGGTCTTCGGCGAGATGTCCATGTTCGGCCCGGAGCCGAGGAGCGCGACCATAACGGCGAGCAGCGACTGCGTGCTCTACGAGATCAGACGCAATGACTTCGCGGCCCTCTGCGACGCGGAGCCGCGCCTCGGTCTGGCGATCCTGCGCCGCGTCGCCGGCGTCCTGTGCTCCCGCGTGCGAAAGGGCAACGAGGATGTCCTCAAGCTCTCCACCGCGCTCAGCATCGCGCTCTCGAGGTGAGGGGGAGACATGAATAGCGCGGCTAGCAGAACGATTCTCGCGCTGGCGCTCAGCATCTGCGCGACCGTCGCCCTTCCGCAACAAGCAGGCGGCGCGAGCGGCACTACGGGCGGATCGGCCGCCGCGACGCCCGCTCCCGGGGGCGGGAGCGCGGCCCCCGCCCCCGGCGCGGCCGGAGCGACGGCAGCGACCGCGGGACCCGCGCCGAGCGGGACGGCGGCGCTTGGGCGCTCTTTTCACGGCGTCGAGCTCGGGATGGACAGGGACACGG
>Ga0187814_10000453_pt1 | contig 13627 bp, 15 predicted proteins | sample NC_S_4_FD_132450 | JGI IMG/M metagenome (GOLD analysis project Ga0187814, IMG submission 132450) | Wetland sediment microbial communities from Neuse River Estuary, North Carolina, USA - ASW-S_4 | ecosystem: Environmental > Aquatic > Freshwater > Wetlands > Sediment | place: USA: North Carolina... | reverse complement strand
GGCGGCAGGGCACGCAGGTGGCGGCGCAGCTCGGCGATGGGCGTCGACCGGGCCCCCCTGATGTGCCCGGACTCATACTCTGCTGACGGGCGGACGTCCAGCACCACGACCTCGCCGCGCTTCAGCCTGGCCGCCAGTTCCGCCCGGCCCACGACCTCGATGCCGTCGCGCTCGCCCAGGTAGGCGCCGGCGAGGCGTTCCAGCCCGGCCACATGCTCGGCCGCCACATCGCGCAGCGCCGCCCACAGCTCGCCCACCCGGTCGCTGGCCAGCCGGTAGAAGATGCGGGTCCCATCGCGGCGGGTGGCCACTATGCCGGCCCGGGCCATCGCCCGCAGGTGATGGGACGTATTCGCCACGCTCTGGCCGATCTCCGCGGCGATCTCCTCGACCGGCCGCTCACCCTGGGCCAGCAGGTCAGCGATCTCCGACCGCCGCCCGCTGGCCAGCGCCTTCGCCACCTCGGCGAAGGCATCAAACAGCGCATCCTTAGCGATCCGGTCACCCATAGCCCATGATCGGACCGCGAAGCAAGCATTGTCAAGTATTCGTTTTAACTCTTGACAAGTGAGCTTTCGGTAACCACTATTCAAACATCGGCTTGAGGAAGGGGAGGGATGATGACGAAGCTCGCAGCGGCCGAGGTCGCGGCCCTGGACCCGTACAAGTTCATGGCCACCATCGGGAAAAGAGTCATCCACCCGGGCGGCCGGGTGTCCACCGAGGCACTGCTCGCCCGCGCCCACATCACCGCCGCCAGCCAGGTACTCGACGTCGGCTGCGGCGTAGCCACCACCGCGATGGAGATCGCCCGCCGCTTCGGTGCGCAGGTCACCGCGGTCGACATCGCGCCGCTCATGCTCGAACGGGCCGAAGCCAACGTCCGCGCAGCCAGCATGACCGGCCGTGTCACAGTCCAGCCGGGCGACATCTGCGCGCTCCCCTTCGAGGGCGATTCCTTCGACGTCGTCATCGCCGAGGCAGTCACCATGTTCGCCGACCGCCGGCGCGCCGCCAGCGAGCTGGCGCGGGTCTGTGCCCCCGGCGGACAGGTGCTGGCCACCGAATTCTGCTGGCGCACCCAACCCCCGGCACAAGCCCGGCAGGTGTTCCTGGGCCAGGTGTGCCCCGGCATGTTCTTCGACACCATCGACGACTGGGTCGAGATCTACTCCTCTGCGGGGCTGACTAACGTGGCCACGCAGACCGGGCCGTTCGAGATGATGACCCGGCGCGGGTTCCTGGCCGACGAGGGACCCGCCCACAGCCTGGCGATCATGACCCGGGTCGCCGCCCGGCCGGCGAACATCCGCAAGATGGCCTGGCTCATGCCGCGAATGGCCAAGGCGGTCCCCTACCTCGGCTACGTCCTGGTGGCCAGCCAGAAACCGCGCTAAATGCCGCCGGGCCGCAAGCTCGGGAACACCACGGCGCTGGTAGAAGGGATGGAACTGGCCCGACGGCTGGCACCAGGCGGCCTCAGACAGCACGCGGACCCGGCGGACCAGGGACCGCGAAACGGCGGCTGCGGGTGCCGGTAATCAGGCGGCATCACCTGGTCAGTCGTCGGCTGACTCCCCGGCTTCCTCCCAGGCCTCGAGGCCTTCCCTGACGGCCAGGGCCGCCCTGCACAAGACCTGTTCCGGACGCTGGGGCGGGATGGTCTCGCTGGGTTTCGACGCGGGCGGGAAGCGGGTCACTTCCCACGTAAGTCGATTGACCCGCGTGGTACGACCCTGGCCGTGGTTCAGATCCGATGGCGAAGGACACCCGCGCGCGACTACTACGTTGACTGATATATTGGTGGACGTAGTAGGAGGGCGGGTGGCCGTGAACAAACGGGACGGCAGGGCCGGGCAGGACGTGCTGCGCCGGGTCGGCGAGGCGTCGGTGCTGATCCTGATCAGCCTGGCCGACGGACCCAAGCACGGTTACGCGCTGATCCAGGACATCAAGGAGCTTGCCGGTGTCGAGCTCGGGCCCGGCACGCTTTACGGCGCGCTGGACCGGCTCGAGCGGCTCGGCTTGATCGAGCCGCTGCCCGCCGACGACCGCCGCCATCCCTACCGGATTACCGCGCCGGGGGCGGCGGCGCTTCGCGGGCACCTCGATTCGCTCGAGCGGGTCAGCGCGGCCGGGCGGCTGCGGCTGCGGCTGGGCGGCATCTGATGGATGGACCCCGGACGACCCGGCTGGTCGAGGCCGTGCTGCGGTGCTACCCGGCCCGCTGGCGGCGGCGGCACGGGGACGAGGCCGCCGAGCTGGCCGCGCTGCTCATCAGGGACGGGACCCCGGTGAGCTCGATTGCCTGGAGTTACCTGGCCGGCGCAGCGCGCGAGCGGCTAACGCCGCGCCCCGGCCGGCGGCTGAGCACGGCGGCCTGCGCGCTGCTGCTCGCGGCCTGCTCGCTGGGCATCGCGGCGGGGCTGCTGCCCTCGACAGTGCCGGCCAGGGCGGCCAGTACGAGCCCGGCGCCTGGACGGGCGCATTGCCGATCTGGCCCCGTTCCAGGCGTGATCCCTGCCCTGGGCCACCCGCGGGTGATCATCTGGGAAGCCTGGCATGGCCGGTCCTGCTGACGCCGACCCGGCCGAGGCGGAGCCGGCCGAGGCGGGGCCGCGGCGCCGCCGGCGGAGGCGGGCGCTGGCTGAGACGGGCGTCATCATCCTGGTGGCGGTGCTGCTGGCCGGCTTGATCCGGGCGTTCGCGTTCCAGACCTTCTGGATCCCCTCAGCGTCCATGGTGCCGACGCTCGGCGTGTACGACCGGGTCCTGGTGCAGAAGGCGTTCTTCACCTGGCGTGACGTACGCGAGGGCGACATCGTGGTGTTCAGCCACCCGCCGCTGGACCAGTGCGGCGGGCCGCAGGAACAAGGCGACCTGGTCAAGCGCGTCATCGCGCTGCCGGGGCAGACGATCTACTCGTCGGGCAACGGCATCTACATCGACGGGCGGCGGCTGGCCGAACCCTACCTGCCGCACTACGACCCGCTCGGGCCGCCGATCCCCGACGCGAGCCGCCAGCACCCCTACCGGGTGCCGCCAGGCGAGTTCTACGTGCTGGGCGACAACCGGGCGGACTCATGCGACAGCCGGTACTGGGGGCCGATCGAGGGCTCGAGCATCATCGGCAAGGTAGTGCTGACGTTCTGGCACGACAGCCACCCCGAGTTCCACCGGTTCTGATCCAGGCCGCACTCACCGCAGCCCCCAGCTAGTACAGGCATCTGAATCAGCTGCCAGCTTTGGCGGCAATGAGCAGCCTGCCCGGCGTCCTCCGGATCGGCGGCCGCGGCCATGTACGGCGTTCTGGCCGGCGGGAGCGGTGACGCGTGGCGGGCCATAAGCTCATCATGCATTTTCGGCAGTTCTGGGATCAACAGTCAGCAGTTGCGGCGCTATCAGCCGGTTTCTCTGGCATCTGCGATATTTTCACGAGGCGCCGCCCCGGAATGGGTTAGCGTAGGGGCGCAAGATCGCCGATCACCTGGGAGTTCCAGTCATGAAGCTGAGCGCACGCAACCAGATCCCGGCCCGCGTCACCAGCATCAACACAGGAGAAGCGATCGCCAACGTCGAACTCGATGCTGGCGGGGTGCGCCTGGTGGCATCGATCACCGTCGAAGCCGTCCGCCAGCTCGGCTTGGCTGAGGGCAGCCAGGTCACCGCAGTGATCAAGGCGTCGGACGTCATCCTCGCGACCAGCGACTGACCCCGCGCGTCCCAGGGAACCTGCCCCGCGTCGGCGCGGCCTGCGCGGGGGTGCCCGGGAGCGCGGCCGGGCCGCCTCAGTATGGTAGCAGAAATGCGTCTCATCTGGGCTTAATAACAGGCAGATGCGCCGCTGGGCCTGCCATTTTCGCCGCGTCTGCGTTAAAGTCACCGCGTGTCCACGTTCCGGATCAGGGAAGCCGCGGCGCTGCTCGGGGTCAGCTATGACACCATGCGCCGCTGGGCCGAGAGCGGCCGGATCGAGCACGTCACGGACCCGTCCGGGCGGCTCGCGGTGGACGGGGCCGCCCTGGCCAGGTTCGCGCAGGAACGCGCCGAGTCAGCGGCCTATCCGGACGACGGCGTGGTGGCCGCCCAGTCGCTGCGGAACCGGTTCCCTGGCCTGGTCACCCGCGTGGTCAAGGACACCGTGATGGCTCAGGTGGAGATCCAGGCGGGACCGCACAGGTTCGTGTCGCTGCTGAGCCGGGAGGCCGCCGACGAACTCGGGCTGGAACCGGGCACGCTCGCCATCGCCGCTATCAAGTCGACGAACGTGTCCGTCGAGATCCCCGGGAGCCGCTGATTCTCGCCAGCGAGACCTGTCCTTAGGAGTCCTAGTGCGCCGTACCATCTTTACCGTCATCGCCGCGGGGGTCACCGCGTCGGCTCTGGTCGGCTGCTCGTCGAGCAGCAGCTCGGGAATCTCGTCAACCTCGTCCTCGGCCAGCGCGAGTAGCCCTGCGGCGTCCGCCTCCTCCTCCGCGTCGGTGACCGGATCGATCACCGTGTTCGCCGCTTCCTCGCTGCAGGAGGCCTTCACCACGATCGGCAAGCAATTCGAGGCGGCCCACCCTGGCGTGACGGTCACCTTCAGCTTCGGCGCGAGCTCGACCCTGGCCACCCAGATCACCAACGGCGCCCCGGCCGACGTGTTCGCGTCGGCGTCGCCGAAGAACATGGATCAGGTCGTGGCGGCCGGTGACGCGTCGCACCCGGTCAACTTCGTGAAGAACGTGATGGAGGTCGCCGTGCCGCCGTCCAATTCGGCGAATATCACCTCGGTCAACGACCTGGCCAAGTCGTCGGTGAAGGTCGCGCTATGCCAGCCACAGGTGCCATGCGGGGTCACCGCCGCGAAGGTATTCGCCAACGCGAAGATCACGGTCAAGCCGGTGACGCTGCAGCCGGACGTGAAGTCGGTCCTGACCCAGGTCGAACTGGGCAACGTCGACGCTGGCGTGGTGTACGTGACCGACGTCCACGCGGCGGGCGCCAAGGTGAAGGGCGTGCCGATCCCCGATAGCGTCAACGCGTCCACGGAGTACCCGATCGCCGCGATCAGCAAGAGCAGCAACCTGGCGACCGCGCAGGCCTTCGTCGCCTACGTCCTGTCGCCCGTCGGCCAGAGCGTGCTCGCCGCGGCCGAGTTCGAGAAGCCGTGACCGCGGCGGGCCGATGCCAGCTGGTACCCACGGCGCGCCCGCGCGGCTGAGCGCGCGGGACCGGGCCCGGCGCGCCGCGCGGGGCGGCGAGAGCCCCCGCTCCGTGCCAGGTCCGCTGCTCGTCCCGGCCGTCATCGCGGTCGCGTTCCTGGTGCTGCCGCTGGCCGGGCTGGTCGTCCGCGCCCCGTGGGGCCGGCTCGGCTCGGCCCTGTCCGGGGCGGACGCGGTGCAGGCGCTGGTGCTGTCGCTCTGGACGGCGACGGTGGCCACCGGCGTCTGCCTGGTCATCGGCGTCCCCCTGGCGTGGGTGCTGGCCCGGACCAGGTTCCCCGGGCAGCGGCTGCTGCGGGCGCTGGTGACGCTGCCGCTGGTGCTGCCGCCGGTGGTGGGCGGGGTCGCGTTGCTGCTCGCCTTCGGGCGCGAGGGCTTCCTCGGCAGGCTGCTGGACTCCTGGTTCGGGCTGACCATCCCGTTCACGCCGCTGGCGGTGGTGATGGCCCAGACCTTCGTGGCCATGCCATTCCTGGTCATCACGGTCGAGGGGGCACTGCGGTCGGCCGACCTGGGGTTCGAGGAAGCCGCGGCCACGCTGGGGGCAAGCCGGATGACCGTGTTCCGCCGGGTCACCGTGCCGCTGATCGCCCCCTCGCTCGGGGCGGGCGCGGTGCTGTGCTGGGCGCGGGCCCTGGGCGAGTTCGGGGCGACGATCACGTTCGCCGGCAGCTTCCCCGGGCAGACCGAGACCATGCCCATCGCGGTGTACTACGCCCTGGAGAACGATCCCGACGCCGCGATCGCGCTCAGCCTGGTGCTGCTGCTGGTCTCGGTGCTGGTGCTCGCATCGCTTCGCGACCGCTGGCTGCGGGGCGGCGCGGTCCAGTGACCGGGCATCCCGGTGAGGGCGGCAGCCTGGAATTCGATGCGACGGTCCGGCGCGGCAGCTTCAGCCTCGCCGTCGCCTTCGCGGTGCCGCCGGGTCAGGTGCTCGGCGTGCTCGGGCCCAACGGGGCGGGCAAGACCACCCTGCTTCGCGCGCTGGCCGGCCTGACCCCGGTGGCCGAGGGCCGCATCACCCTCGGCGGGCTGGTGGTTGACGATGCGGCCGCTGGCACGTTCGTCGACGCCGCGCGCAGGCCGGCCGGGTACGTGTTCCAGGACTACCGGCTGTTCCCGCACCTGAGCGTGGCCGAGAACGTGGCATTCTCGCCACGGGCCCGCGGGCTCGGCAGGGCTGCGGCCAGGGCGGCCGCCCGCTCCTGGCTGGACCGGCTCGGCCTGGCCGACCTGGCGGGCCGTAAGCCCGCCGAGCTGTCCGGGGGCCAGGCGCAGCGGGTCGCGCTGGCCCGGGCGCTGGCCGGGGAGCCCGCCCTGCTGCTGCTCGACGAGCCGCTAGCCGCCCTCGACGCGCAGACCCGGCTGGACGTGCAATCCGAACTCCGGCAGCACCTGGTCGACTTCGCCGGGCCGTGCCTGCTGGTCACCCACGACCCGCTCGAAGCGCTCGTGCTCGCCGACCGGCTGCTGGTCCTGGAAGGCGGCCAGATCGTCCAGGACGGCACGCCCGGCCAGGTGGCCCGCCAGCCCGCCACCGACTACGTCGCCAAGCTGGTCGGGCTGAACCTCTACGCTGGCCGCGCCGGCGGATCCGCGGTGACGCTCAACGACGGCGGCTCGTTCATCATCCCCGGCCACGGCGAGCATGGTGACGTGCTCGTGGCGGTCCGCCCCTCGGCTGTCCTCGTCGGCGGCGAACCGCCGCACGCCACCAGCGCCCGCAACGTCTGGCCCGCCACGGTCACCGGCCTGACCATGCTCGCCGACCGGGTCCGGCTCGATCTGCGCGGCCAGCCGTCCGCCCTGGCCGACGTCACCCCGGCGGCTGTGACCGAACTGTCACTGGAGCCCGGCAGCCAAGTATGGCTCAGCGTCAAGGCCACCGATCTGGAGGTCTACGCCCGTGATCACGGCCAGTCCGGCGGCGCGGGATGAATGCGCTAGCATGCGTGCAGCCGTGCGGCGGCCGATACGGGCGTCCTGCCTGCCCCGGCGGAACCTTCAGCCCGACGCCGCCGGAGCCGGATCTCCGCATAGGAGGATGCTCATGCGTGAGATCACGTACGTGGTGCGGGGATTTCTCACGGTCCGCAAGGATTCGTTGCGCGTACCTTTGAGCGGGTCACTCACGATCCATGCGGATCCGGACTCGGGTCTGTTCTCGGGGGACCTCGCGCTCCGCCAGTCCACCATCAGCCGGGCGGTCCTAGGTGCCAGGCTCTTCAGCGCTACTGTTCAGATCGAGGCCGAGCCTCCCGTCATCGGCAGAATCGATATCGAAGGCCGGATGTTCGCGACGGTCACCGTCGACGCGGTCATAGCTGCTGTCCATGCAGCCAGGTGGGCCTTGATCAGCGGTGGTTCATGCCGCACTGCCACGCACGCCGTCGTGCCGCTGCGGTCCAAGCCCGGCTTCAACCTGGAGCGAGGCGGTCGCCTGGTCGGCAGATATCACCGGCCGCCGTTCACCGGGTGCGGGTGGATCACGCCGTTTGTCAACCTGCTGGTAGCTGGCCCAGGGAACGCCGTCGTCATCGACCTGATCCCGCGCTCTCAATGAGGTCACCCTAGGCTGACCTCGGTCTGCCCGGGTGCTCAGGACCGAAGGTCCCAGCACGCGGGACGATCGGCCGGAGCTATCCAAGAGCCGCGCGGCCTACGATCCAAACCGCAATGGGCATTTACCTCACGTTTGCCCAGCAGCGTCCGGGCAGCGGGAGCTGACGCGCTCAGAAAGGAGGGCGTCATGGACAGGCTGAGCCCGCTAGCCGCCCTGTTCGTCGACGCCGAGGACAAGGATCCCCACACGTCGATGGCGATCGCGTCGATCGCGGTGTTCGAAGGTCCCTCTCCCACCCATGAGGAGTTCCTGGCTTTCCTGGCCGGGCGTTTGCCGCTGGTGCCGCGCTACCGGCAGAAACTGCGCACGGTGCCGTTCCGGCTCGGACGGCCGGTCTGGGTGGACGACCCGCACTTCGATCTTGGTTACCACGTCCGGCGGATTGCCCTGCCGGCGCCAGGAGGAGACCGGCAGCTCGCCGAGTTCATGGCGCGGGTGATGTCCCAGCGGCTGGACCGCGATCATCCGCTATGGGAGTACTGGGTCATCGAAGGACTCGCCGAGGGCCGCTGGGCCCTGATTTCCAAGGAGCACCATTGCATGGTCGACGGGATCTCCGCCGTCGGCCTGTACCGGGTGATCTTCGGCTTCTCGCCCGCGCCTGCACCGCCCACCGCCACGGACGACCGGGTCCCGGGCGCGGAGCCTTCGCCCCCCGAGCTGGCCGCGGAGGCCGTTCTGGACGATGTCCTCCTCCCGCTCCGCGGCGCCCTCGCGTTGAGCAGTTCGGCGTCCCATCCGGGCAGGGCCATCCGCCAGGCCGGTGACGCGGTGCGCGCCTTCGCGAAGCTGACCCCGGCCGTATGGCCGGCCGCGCGGTCCTCGTTGAGCGGGCCCATCGGCAAGGAACGGCGTTTCATCTGGGCCCGGGCGTCGCTGGATGATGTGAAGCTGATCGAGCGGGAGTTCGGCGGGACCGTGAACGACGTGGTCCTGGCCGCGATCAGCGGCGGCTTCCGGGCACTCCTGCTCGCTCGCGGTGAGCAGCCCGGGCCGCACATGGTCCGCTCGCTGGTCCCGGTTTCCCTTCGGGCGCCGGGTGAAGAGAGCATCCATGAGAACCGGGTCTCAGCGGTGCTGGCTGACCTGCCCGTCCACGTGGCCGACCCGGTGGAGCGGCTCGCGGCCGTCCGGGCCGGGCTGCAAGCGCTGAAGGCGAGCAGGGAAGCGATGGTTGGCGAGTCGCTGACCAGCCTAGGCCGTTACAGCCTGTACTCGCTTTGGTCCTGGTGGGCCAGGCTGGCGTTCGGTCTGCCCCAGCGGCAGATCGTCACCGTCACCACGAATGTGCCAGGCCCTCAGCAGCCGTTCTACGGGATGGGCCGCCGTCTCGTCCAGATCATCCCGTGCGTTCCGATCGCGACGACGGTCCGCACCGGGATCGCGATCTTCACCTACTGCGGCACTGTCACCTTCGGGATTACCGGCGACTTTACGGCCAACCCCGACCTCGACGTGCTCGCCCGCGGCATCGAGCGCGGCCTATCCGAGCTCCTGGCCGCCGCCGAGCGCCATCACCGGCGGGCGTGGCCGTCGGCTGCCTTACGAGGCTTGGTCGCGGTTCCGCGATTCCTCGGCCGCCCAGACGCGGTCGAGGAATCCGCTGATCTCGGCGGTCAGACGGGCAGGCCGCACCCAGAGCTCGGCGAAGGTGCGGGTCCGGATCAGCCTGGCATCAGGAAGCTGTCGCGCCAGCCTCTTCGCGTCGCTGAACGAGTGGATCAGGTCGATCCCATGCCCCAGCACCAGCGCCGGCGCGGTAATGGCCCGGCGCTGGTCGATGGTCGGAGCGATGGGCCCCAGCAGAACACCGTGCAACACGGCGGCGATTTCGTCCGGGTCCGACGCGGCGGCACTGATGAACGAGTCAACTGGGCCGAGCCCCGATGAGGGAAGCCGGGACGCGACCCGGGAGACCAGCCGCAGGACGGCCCGGGCGTAGTGCACCTCCAGCAGGAGCGGCGCGAACACCAGCGCCGCCGCGGGAGCAGCCCACTCGAGAACCGGCATTTCCAGGACCAGGCCGCGGACCCTCTCGGGTGCCAGCACCGTGGCGAGCAGGCTCACATTGGTGCCCAGCGAGACCCCTCCCAGAACCACCTGATCCACGCCTAGCTCATCCAGGAGGCACAGCACCTGATCAGCGTAAAGATCCATCCGGTGGGGGCCAGCGTGACGGGGCTTATCGCTCCGGCCGTGGCCGAGCAGGTCGAGCAGCACGACACGGTTGCCCTGAGCGGCCAGTCTCCGCGCCAGCCCGCGGCTGAGGTTGGCGTCGAGCAGCAGACCGTGCAGCCACACCAGAACCCTGTCGCCTGAACCGTAGACTTCGTAAGCCAGCCGGTACCGACCGTAGGTCAGCGTGTGTCGTGTGCCCTCGGCGCCTGGTCCGGAGCCGCCGCCCTCTGCTGTCACGCCAACGCCGGGAGTACTCCGGGCTACCCGCTCGCCGGGAAGAGTCAGCCTTCTCATGTTCCCATGATCGGCCTGCCCGGGTTCCGCAGGCAGATGAGAAGGCCACTATGTCATCAGGCCCGATGGCTCACCGCTGGTGACGTTCGTCCCTACTGCGCGCCGGTCCTAGCCGGGAACGTTGCATATACAAGCTCAGCGCTGACGCGCAAGGCGGTATGGGTGCGCGGAGGGGGCTCGGTGGCCGAAATTCACAGCACGCAGCCAGACCATTGGCTGGCACTCGAGTCGCCCCGTTCCGGCGGTTCGCGGGGCTGCCGGATCGAGAGCGTGGGCGTGAAGCTGCCCGTCCAGCGGCTGACGACCAGGGACCTGATGGACCGGACCAGCCACCGCACCCGCATCCAATTGGAGCGGCTGACGGGCATCCACGAACGCCATGTCGTCGGACCGGGCGAGAACTCCTTCACCCTGGCCGCGGGGGCGGCGCGCGACTGCCTGGCTCACTCGCGGCATCGGGCGGCGGACATCGAGATGGTGATCAGCACCAGCATCACCCGGTCCAGAGGCCGGTACTCACAATCCTTCGAGCCGCCGCTCAGCCTGCGTATCAAGCAGGCGATCGGCGCCTCCCAGGCGGCGAACTTCGATCTCTCGAACGCGTGCGCCGGCATGCTGACCGGGGTCTTCGTCCTCCAGGACTTCATCACCCGGGGTGAGATCAGCTGCGGCATGGTGGTTTCCGGAGAGTACATCTCCCATCTGAGCTGGAACGCAGCGAGGCAGATCCGCTCCCTGTTCAGCAAGCAGCTCGCATCCCTCACACTCGGTGACGCAGGTGCCGCAGTGATAGTGGAACGCGCGCCCAGCGGTGCTGGCATCGACGTCATCGGCTTCACCACCCTTGCCGAGCACAGCCGGCTGTGCCTCGCCTTCCCCAGCACCGTGGGCCCTGGCGCTCAGATGTACACCAAATCCAGGACGCTGCAGAAAGTGGCGATCGAGGACATGGCGCCGCTGGTCGCCGAGGTCATCGGCGCAGCCGGGATCGACCTGGCCGACATCGACTACCTGATCCCGCATCAGACCTCGGCCCGGGCCATCCGCGCGGGCACACAAGAGTTCGCCCGGCGTCTCGGCGCCAAGCCGAAGCACGTGGTGATCAACCTGGAGGAGTACGGCAACACCTCGTCGACGACGTTGTTCGTGGCGCTCCACAAGTACCTCGAGGAGCAGCGGATCCGTAAGGGAGACCGGGTGATGCTGCTTGCGCTCGCCTCCGGGATCGAGATCGGCATCGCCATATTCACCATCGACAGCCAACCGGACCGCTATGGGCACACGCATTGAAGCCGCCAGCGCGCTGACCAGCCGCGGATTGCGCAAGCCGTCGGCGCGGCGCCTCGCTGACGCCGCCGCCCGGACCTGCCTCGCCCGTGCGGGCAGGAAGCCCGGCGATGTCGACATGCTGATCAACGCCGGCATCTACCGGGAAGACAACATGGGCGAGCCCGCGCTCGCCGCCCTCGTACAGGAGGACATCGGGGCCAACCTGGGCCAGCCCCCCATCGGGGGGCACGGCACCTTCTCATTCGACCTCCTCAACGGCACCTGCGGTGTGATCACAGCCATCCGGATCGAGTCGGGCCTACTTGATTCCGGCGTAATCCGGCTCGGCGCGATCGTGACCAGCGATGTCGATCCGGATCACCAGAATCCAAGAGCCACCCTCCTCCGGCCGGCCGGCGGTGCGATGCTCCTCGGCCGGGACGACAACCTCGCCGGCTTCACCGACTTCTACACCGAGACGTTTCCCGAATACATAGACCTGTTCGATAGCGGGCTGGTCTGGAATAAGCGACACGGACACGACGTCCCGCGGCGGGCAACCGGCCAGCACAAAATGGCCATCGAAGAGAAGCCAGGTTACGATGCCTGCCTGGCCGACTGCGCCGAGGAAGCGAGCCGCCGCTTCCTCCGCCGCCTGGGCATGGGCTGGGGCGAAATCGACCTTGTCGTCCCTGCTCCCTCCTCCCCGCACTTCCTGGACGCCTTGACGAGGAGACTTGGCGTCCCGGGCGACCGAGTCGCTTACATAACGGAGGACCTTGACGGTGCCTACACCACCGGCTCCATCGCCGCTCTGCAAGCAGCCATCAGATCTGGCCGGCTCGGCGAAGCCCGAACCACGCTCATGCTTGCCGCTGGGGCCGGCATCACGGTCGCCCTTGCTCTGTACCGGCAGACACCGCCCTGAGTCACGGCCGATGCTGGTCCTTCGAGGACTTCGCCGACCATGACGGACTGCAGCTGATCACGCCGTAGCCTAGGCGTCGCTCAAGCGCGAAGACGGCGCTGTTGGATTACCTGGCCGGGTGGGGCGGCCGGGACAGACCAGGGTCCGGGCCAGGGTGCTCACGGGCGCGATGGCACGGCCCCGGGCGCGACTGTTGATGGCGGGCGCAACGTGAGCCCGCATTCCCACACTGCAGGAGGTCCCTGTGAATGCGACAGACCCCAAGCCGACGATCGTGCTCGTGCACGGCGCCTTCGCCGACGCGTCCAGCTGGAACGGCGTCATCGAGCGGCTGCAGCAGCAGGGCTACAGCGTCATCGCCCCGGCCAATCCGCTGCGCGGCGTGACCGCCGATTCGGCCTACACCGCCAGCCTGCTCAGCCAGATCGACGGCCCGGTGCTGCTGGCCGGGCACTCCTACGGCGGCGCGGTCATCACCAACGCCGCGACCGGCGCCCCGAACGTCGTCGGCCTGGTCTTCGTGGCCGCCTTCGCCCCTGATGAGGGCGAGACCCTGGGCGACGTCGAGAGCGGCTCGAAGGACAGCGTCCTCAACACGGCTCTGGTCCAGTACCAGTTTCCGGCCGGGCCGGGCGGGGCGACCTCGGTGGAGTTCGCGATCAACCCCGCGCTGATCCGGGAGGCCTTCGCCGCCGACCTGCCCCCGGAGGTCACCGCGCTGATGGCCGCGACCCAGCGGCCCGTCGCCGCCGCGGCGTTCAGCGACGTGTCCGGGCCGCCCGCCTGGAAGAAGCTGCCGTCCTGGGCGGTGGTCGCGACCGGCGACAAGGCCGCCGGCGCCGACGTCGTCCGGTCGATGGCCCAGCGGGCCGGCGCCAGCATCATCGAGGTCGAGGGCTCACACGTGATCATGATCTCCCAGCCGCAGGCGGTGACCGACCACATCCTGAAGGCGGCCCGGGCCGTCGATGCCGCACACCGGTAGGCCAGGATGTGACATGAGCACCCCGTTCGGCGCGCTGAAGCAGGTCGATGCGGGCCTGCTGAGCGTCGGATATGCCGAAGCCGGCCCGGCCGATGGCCCGGCGGTCCTTCTCCTGCACGGGTGGCCGTACGACATTCACAGCT
>Ga0187814_10000452_pt1 | contig 13647 bp, 15 predicted proteins | sample NC_S_4_FD_132450 | JGI IMG/M metagenome (GOLD analysis project Ga0187814, IMG submission 132450) | Wetland sediment microbial communities from Neuse River Estuary, North Carolina, USA - ASW-S_4 | ecosystem: Environmental > Aquatic > Freshwater > Wetlands > Sediment | place: USA: North Carolina... | reverse complement strand
TATACAGATCGAAGTAGGTGTCTACGTACACACTCCGGCAGTACTGAGCCGTCGCGAAGAACGCCAGCGACGCCACGGCCGCTAGCCAGGTCAGGCCGCCAGAGAAGGCGCGCGCAAGCCGGCTGCCGCCCGGCGCCTCCGCGGGCGCCGCTCCACCGGCATGCACCGTCGTGCTGGCCTCCGCTGTCACGGAAGACCGATATTCACATGGAAGAGCGCGTGCGCGATTTGCAGGATGCCTGGTCCGATCACCACCACCATGAGCGCCGGGAACAGGCACGTCACCAGCGGAAACATAATCTTGACCGAGACCTTCTGCGCCTGCTCCTCGGCCCGCTGGCGGCGCCGGATGCGCATCTCCGAGGCCTGCTCGCGCAGCACCTTCGCGATCGGGATGCCAAGGTCGCCTGCCTGCACCAGCGCGGCAACGAAAACGCGGAGTTCAGGCACCGTGGTCCGGGACAGCATGCCGCGCAGCGCGTCGTTGCGAGACTGCCCGATCTGCATCTCCTGCAGTACCCGAGTGAGCTCGGCCGCCAGCGGTCCCTCGGTGTTCCGGGATACTTGAGCCAGCGCCGCGTCGAACCCAAGTCCGGCCTCCATGCACACCGTGAGCATGTCGAGCGAGTCGGGCAGCGCCTGCTGGATCTTCGCTTGCCGTCGTAGCCCGGCGTTGTACAGCAGCAGGTCAGGCAGGTAGAACCCGACGATCGCGCCGACCACCAGGCCGATGAAGGCGAAGCCGAGGCGGTGTGTGATCACCAAGCCGTACGCGACGCCCACCGCACCGAGCACGAGCAGCGCTATTCCTTTGCTCGCGTTGATACTGTCTGGCGTCCAGCTCCCCGGGTTGCCGGCGACATCGAGCCGGCGCTGGAGCGGTGACCCGCTGCCCGACGGCGACAGGCGGCGGGCTATCACGCCCAGCCGGCCTCGCGACGCCGTGGTGGCGCGCCGCGCGCGCGCCCGGCCGACCTTGTCCTTGCCATATGTCCGCTCGATGACCACCAGGGCACGGGCCGCACCGCGCGGGGCCCGGGCCGGCGCCAGCGAGATGACCAGCAGCAACACGGCGAGCGCCACCGCACCGACCGCGGCCCCGAGCAGCACCGTTCCGGTCATCTCACACCTCCACCCGAATCAGGATGCGCATCCAGAGGGCGCCGACCACCACCAGGGCGACGGCGGCGCAGAGCATGATCAGCCCGAATGTCGTCGTGTACAGCAGCCGCATGTAGGACGGGGCGTTGTAGAACAGCCAGCCGGCGAGCAGGATCGGCAGCCCGACGAGGATGTAGGCCGACAGTCTCCCCTCGGCGCTGAGGGCCTTGACGTGCCTGCGCAGGAAGGCGCGTTCCCGCATGGTCGCGATCGTGTTCCGCAGCACCTCCGCCAGGTTGCCGCCGACCTGGTACTGGATCCGGATGGCCATCACGGTCCAGTGCATGTCCTTGGAATCCATGCGGTCCGCCACACCGTCCAGCGCGTCAGCCAGCTCCGCGCCGATCCGCGCCTCGGCCAGCGCTCGGGAGAATTCTGCTGCGGCCGGCTGGCTGCCCTCCCGCACGACCGCGTCGATGGCCTGCGCCAGTGAGAATCCCGATAGCAGCGAACTGGAGACGAGTTGGAGCACGTCTGGCAGTTGCTCGCCAAACGCCGCGCGGCGGCGGCCGATACGGATGCTGAGCAGCAGCCGCATGCCCAGCCATCCGGCCACCAGGCCAGCCGGCACGCCGATCAGGGCGGTACCGATGAGGACCGTCAGTCCTGCCGCCAGCGCGATGCTGGCGCACGCGCCGAGCACGACGAACTCGGCCGGCTTGATGGTCATTCCCGCCACGTCCAGGCGCTCGCTGAGGGCCCGGCCAGTCCCCCGGACCTGCAGCGCCCGGTCGGCAAGTCCGAGCGCGACAGCGGCAGCCGCGTTAGTCCCCTCAGGCTGGACCGGGACCGGCCGGCTCGCGGCGCTGGCCGGCCCGTACCGCGCCACCTGCCCGGCGACTCGGCGCCCGCGCCGGTCGGAGTTCGACGTCCCGGCCGCGACCACGACGAGCACTACGATCGCCAGCGCCAGCAGGCCGACCGCCCCGAGCAACGGCTTCGTGAAGTGCCACGGCACTGACGCCGGCACCGCCGGCGTTGCGACCGGCTCACGTGACGGGGTAGCCGCCGGGCGGGCTGACGGGGTGGCGGGCGCCGTCGACGGGCTGACAGCGGGAAACGCCGCGGCGAGTGTCGCGGCGCTCGCCGGAGTGGCCGGGCTGGTAACTATATGACCGCCGGTGGTCGCGGCCAGGTTCTGCAGGATCGCGATGTTGTCGTCGTCGGTGTCGAACTGCCACGTGACGACGTCGACGGGCACGGTCGACGTCGGCGCCGTCCCGGTGAGCGACTCCCCGTCCGACAGCACCAGCACCCGGTCGTCCGCTGTCCCGCCGAGCGCCGACAGCGCCGCTTGGGCGGCGGTGAGGGCGCCGGCCAGGCCCGAAGCGACGGAGCCAGATCGCTGAGCCGACGAGATCGCGCTCGATACTTGCGGGCGGTTAGTCGCCGGGGTCGGCGGCACCACCAGGGTCGAGGAGGTACTGAACGTGATCAGCCCGGCACTCACATCGGTCGGCAGGGCGTCCAGGTAGTCCACGGCGGCGGCTTGCTCAGCGGCAGCGCTCGTGGTCACGAACGAATCGTTGACGTCGAGGAGGATCATCACGGCCTGCACCGGCTCCGCGGCCCGGTCCGCCGCGTTCGCCGTGCCCGCTCCCAGGGCGGTCGCGGCGGCCGCGAGCACGGCGAACGTGAGTGCGGCGACCGCACGCCCCGCCTTGATAACCCTCACTGGCCGTAACCCCCGAATAGCCCGGCAGGCAGCCGGAGCCCGCGGTCGGCGAGCATCTGCACGAACCGCGGGCGCAGCCCGGTCCCGCGCAGCATCCCCAGGTAGCGGCCCTTCGCGTCGACACCAGCGTGGAAGTCGAACAAGAAGATGTCCTGCAGCGTGATGACGTCGCCCTCCATGCCCTCGACCTCGGTGATGTGGGTGATCCGCCTGGTGCCGTCCCTGAGCCGTGCCTGGTGGATGATCAGGTGGATTGCCGAGGCCATCTGCTCGCGGACGGCCCGCTGCGGCAGATCCATCTCGGCCATGAGCATCATGGTCTCGAGCCGGGACAGTGAGTCCCTGGGCGCGTTGGAGTGCACGGTGGTGATCGAGCCGTCGTGGCCGGTGTTCATCGCCTGGAGCATGTCCAGTGCGGCTGCGTCGCGGACCTCGCCGACCACGATCCGGTCCGGACGCATCCGGAGCGCGTTTCGGACCAGGTCCCGGATCGCGATCTGACCGCGGCCCTCCAGGTTGGCCGGCCGGGATTCCATCCGGACCACGTGCTCCTGCCGAAGCTGAAGCTCGGCGGCGTCCTCGATCGTGACGATCCGCTCGTCGCCCGGGATGAAGGACGACAGCACGTTGAGCGTGGTGGTCTTCCCCGCGCCGGACCCCCCGCCGATGAGGATATTGAGCCGGCCGCGCACGCACGCCTGCAGCAGCTCTGCGACCGGCGGCGTCAGCGTGCCGAAGTTGATCAGATCATCGACGGTGAACGGATCGGCGGCAAATTTCCTGATCGTCAGCAGCGATCCGTCCAGCGCGACCGGCGGTACCACTGCGTTAACCCGACTGCCGTCCGGGAGGCGGGCGTCTACCATCGGGCTGGCCTCGTCCACTCGGCGGCCAACCCGAGATACGATCTTGTCGATTGTCCGGCGCAGGTGGCGCTCGTCGGCGAAGGCGACGTCGACTGGGTACAGCCGCCCGCCGCGCTCCACGTAGATCTGATCATGGCCGTTGACCATGATCTCGGTGACCTCGGGATCCCGCAGATACGGTTCGAGCGGGCCGTGCCCGAGGATCTCGTCGGCCACCTCGCGCGCGATCCGCGCCCGGTCAGCCGTGGTGAGCGGGGTCTCGTCGCGCTGCAGCACGGTACGCAGCGTCTGGACGACCTGCTCCTCGAGCTCACGTTGATCCAGGTGCGCGTCGTAGAGCCTCGGCCCGAGGTCCTCCAGCAGTGCCTCATGCACGGTGCGCTTGAGCGCAGCGAACGGATCTTCGTGCCGACCGGCCCGCCGCGTCGTCGGTCGCTCACCCGTAGCGAGCGCGACGTTCGCCGACTGCTTGGCGAGCCGCTCCGCAAGGCTCATCGCGCCCGCCTTCCGGCACCGCGTCGACCCGCTGGCGCGACGCGCTGTCGCGCCGGAAACCCCGCCTGCAAGCGCTCCCGCGCAAACCGAACTATGGCCTGACTCACCGGATGCGCGGGATTATCCAGCACGATCGGCGTGCCCTTGTTGATCGACACCGGCACCTCCCGGCTCGACGGCACGAGCAGGGCGAGCGGACTGCGGACTGCCCTGGTCACGTCGTCCGTCGTCAGACCGACCTTGGCGTCGGAACGGTTGAGCACGACCGAGCGGATGTCGGCCGGGTAGGACAGCATGTCGAACGTGTCCAGCGTGACCCGCAGGTTCTTCAGCGCCGGGACATCCGGGGTGGTCAAGAGCACGTGGTGAGCGCTGGCGTCCATGGCGATCAGCACGTGCTCGCTGAACTGAGCAGGCGTGTCGACGACCACGAAGTCATACATTCCTTGCAGCACAGCCAGCAGCTCGCGCACCAGCGCCGGCGGTATCTTCTCGGCGTCACCCGGGGTGACAGGGGCGAGCAGCAGATCCAAGCCGCCCCGGTACTTGGTCAGCAGCGACGCGGCCCCGGTTGTGTCCACGTGGCCCAGCATCGGGAGCGCGTTGATGATCGTCCGTGCGGGGTTGACCTGGACGCTGATCGCGACATCGCCGAATGCCAGATCCAGATCAACGAGGCACACCCGGCGCCCGTCTTTGGCGAGCGCCACAGCCAGGTTGATGGCCAGGGTCGTCTTCCCGCAGCCACCCTTGGCAGCGAACACCGTGACGATCCGACCCGCCCCGGGCTCGGCAGCGGCTTCCGGCACCGAGCCTGTGATCAGCCCACGCGAAACGTCAAGTGAACGGCGGCACGCCTCGGTCAGCGCGACCTGGTCGCCCGCGGGCACTACCTCACGGACGCCGACACGCAGCGCCTCCGTCAGCATGACCACGTCCACGCGCGCGCGTACCAGAACAACCCCGGCGGCGGGGCGAACCGGCCGCAGCGCTTCGGTGAAGCGCAGCGCTTCTGCGGTAGGGACGCTGGGGCCGATCACCACGAGCAGTTCCGATGGATCGGCCGACAGCATCCTCGCTGCCTCCCAGACCGTGTCTGCGCGGCGCGATCCGCCGCCAGGCGGAACGAGCTCCTGGGCGACATTCTCGTCGGGTTCACACAGAATTGTCATGACCGCCGCCCTACGGCTGGGACGTTGGGTCGGAGCTGACCACCTCGGCGGGAGTCAGCAAGGCCAGGTACGGCGAACCGCTCTCGCCCAGACCAATGAGTTGTGGGACCTCGTTCGGCGAGACCGCCATCGTCAGGAGGATCGTCGAGCCCCCCGACGGTGCCGAGCTTGCGGCCGAGCCGCCTGCGGCGGTAGCCGTACCCGAGGAGGGCAGGGTTGCGGTCCCCTCGCCTACTGCCAGCACCAGGACCTTTGGCATCACGAGCGAGACGGTCGGCGCCGTGCCCGAAGCCGAGGCCGGGATCCCTGAACAGGCGCCGGTCACGGGCTCTTTGTTGACGAACGTGTTGAATATGGCGACATACGACCCTGGGGTCACGTAGTTGGCGACTGCCTGCTGGACGCAGAACTGCAGCGTGACCGCCACATCGCCGGCAGGTATCGGCAAGGCCTGCGCCGTCAGCGTTGTCGTGCCGAGCATCGGGCTGAGCAGCATCTGGCCCGGGGCCAAGCCGCTGGTCAGCACCAGGCCGGACACGTTCGGCGTGATCGAGCGCACCGCGTCGGCAGGCACGGACGAGGCGGGGAACTGCTGGGCCACCAGCAGGCGGTTTTCGACTGCGACGCGGGCCGACGTGCCCGACGGAATCGCCTCGGTGGCGACGTAGGCGGTGACCGCACGCATCCCGGCGAGCGCCCGGTTGTCGGCCTGGTGCACGTAGTCGAGCACGCCGACGGCGCCGAGCGCGGCCAGCAGCACCGCGACAACGATCGTTAGGATGCGGCGGGTCATCATTCCTCGCTTCAGTGGGTTGCTTGCCGTCAGCCGGTGAGCCTGATGTCGTCAGCGGTCACGTCGCTGCCGGGCTGCCACTCGGCCTGAGCGCACGCTCTCACCGTCGTGCCGTCGTAGGTCGAGTTGCCGACCAGGGTGCTGCCGAACACCGGCGGCAGCAAGGTCGAGCCGCTCCGAAACTCGGTTTCTGTCTGCACGTCGACGAAGTTCACAGTGTCGCCGGTCGGGTCCGGCGGGCAGGCGGTCAGCCCGCTGCCGATGTAGGGGGCGCAGCTGCCCAAGCCATCCGAGCCGCAGACCGCGCTGACCCCGGCGGTGCCTTGCGTGAGGGCGGAGGCGTTCGCGTCGGCGAACGTGACAGCGGTCGTCAGCGCGGTCGCGGACGCGCACGTGCCCAGGGCGCACTGCCGGGCAATAGCGAGCGCAGCGGCGTCGGCGCCGTTCTGCAGCTCGGCCCGGTTCTGATAGATCTGGCCCACGTCGATCACCAAGGCAGCCATGCCCAGCAGCACGCCGCCGCCGATCAGCAGCGCGATCAAGACGCCGACAGCTCCCCGATCATCGCGACGGAGCAGGCACAGCGGGAGCCGCCCTAGGTTTCGCACGGCATAACCCCCTCGGCGGTCAGGGTCTTCGTCGGGCCGAAGACAGAGCCGATCGGGGTGATGAACGTGAAGGTGTAGGTGACTTGGACCACCGCATCGTCGCCGGCCTGCCCTGACCCTGGCGGGCAGCCCGTCACACCGTTGCTGTCGGGCAGCTCCGACACCATCACCCCGCTGAGGCCGATCGCGGCAGCCTCGGTGCGGGTCTGATAGGTGGCCTGGCCGAGCGCCAGCGCGCGGGCGCCCTCCCGGGCCGCCTGGGTGAGCGTGATCTGGGCATTGAGCGCCCGGCCGAGGTCAACGATCCCGAAGACGATGAGCAGCAGCAACGGCAGCAACAGCGCGAACTCGACGGCGGCCGCGCCACGGTCAGAGTCCGCGCCGTCGCGGCGCGTTAGCTTTGTCATCGATGTACCTCGGGAACTTGCGCACGAGTTGATTCCGGCGACGGTTCATGAGGGAGCCAGCGCGCGGCCGGCGCCTCGGGCCCGGGACCTCAGGGCGCGCACACGGCGCAAGCATGTTGCGGCAGGTTGCTGCTGACCGAGTTGAAAGCGTCTGAGACCTGCTTCCCGACTACGATCACGATCCCGACAATCACGGCGGCAATCAGGGCCACGAGGAGCCCGTACTCGACGGCCGTCGCGCCGCGCTCCGACCGTAGCGGCACGGCCAGGAAGTTCTGGGCCGACACGAACAGCTTGAGCATGGAATCTCTCCAAATCGCAGGGGACGCACCGCGCCGACGCCCCGATCGTGGCGGGCCGTCTCGACCCGCCAGCTCAGAAGTTGCTACTGACCGAGTTGAACGAGTTCGAGACCTGCTGACCGACTACGATCACGATCCCAATGATCACCGCGGCAATGAAGGCCACGAGCAGCGCATACTCGACCGCGGTGGCGCCGCGGTCAGACCGCAGCCGCTGCGCAAGGGCGTTCTGCGCTGAAACGAAATGCCTGACCATGGGAGGTCTCCTAGTGAGCAGGGGGACCACATGTGCAGCAAGGTCCAATGGGCCCGAGTCTCGGCAGTGTGGCGCGAGCGCCCCGATCGTGGCGGGCTGTCCTGACCCGCCTGATTACAAGTTGCTGCTGACCGAGTTGAAAGCGTTCGAGACCTGGTGGCCGACAACGATCACGATCCCCACGATGACGGCGGCGATGAGGGCCACGAGCAGCCCGTACTCGACGGCGGTCGCGCCGCGGTCGGACCGCAGCCGGTGTGCCAGGGCGTTATGCGCTGAAACGACATACTTGAGCATGCGAACTCTCCTTGTGGCGGGGGCCCAATGAGCAGCAAGTTCCAGCTGGGCCCAGGTCACGGCAGCGTGACACGAGAGTCGTCCCGATTGGGACGAACTGGGCTAAGGATGGGCCGGCCGGCTCGCAGTTCTGCCAGGTCGGCCGGCATGTCCTCCATTCGGCTGACACCATGCACACCGCATACCACACCAAACCAGAGCACAGTGCGGCTCTCAGCCAGCCCTTCCTGCGCTAGCGCCCCATCCCATGCGGCCTGTCCCAGGCGCGCGATCAGATGTTGCTGCTGACCGAGTTGAAGGCGTTCGAGACCTGCTGACCGACTACGAGCACGATCCCTACGATCACGGCCGCGATGAGCGCGACGAGCAGCCCGTACTCGACGGCGGTCGCACCGCGGTCGGACCGCAGCCGGTGCGCCAGGGCGTTCTGCGCTGAAACGACATACTTGAGCATGCGAGCTCTCCTTGCACGCAGGGACGCACAGAGCAGCTAGCTCCACGATCGGGCTCAGGTCACGGCAGTGTGGCACGAGAGCCACGCCGATCAGGACGAACTGGTCTGAGAATCGGCCGGCCGGCTGACAGTTCTGCCAGGTCGGCCGGCATGTCCCCCATTCGGCCGACACGAGATGCATCCACACCGCGCGAATGGTGCCCGGTGCGTAGGGTGAGTCCACTTTCCGACTCGGAGTTCTGGGCGCACGATGAACCTTGGCTGGCCCATCGCGGGCGCCGTGGCCGGCCTGCTGGCGGGCGCGGCGCTACGGGGCGTCGTCGTCCGGCTGTCCGTGCCTGCCGGCCAGCCACTACGTACCACGTGCCCGGGATGCGATGCCCCGCTGCCCCGACTAACCTCCCCTAGGTGCGCCAGCTGCCGCGCACCTCTCGGCTCGTTCCCGCTGCTGGAACTCGCGTGCGCGGTCGCGGTGGCCGTGCTCGCGTGGCGGTTCGCCGGCACGCCCGAGGTCGTGGCGTTCTGCGCGTTCGGGGCGCTGGGGGTCGTCCTGGCCGCGATCGACCTCAAGGTGCAGCGACTGCCAGACGCGCTCACCTTGCCGGCGTACCCGGCACTGCTGGCTCTGCTGGCGGCGGCCGCCCTCATCGGCCATGATGCCTGGCCGCTCGCCCGCGCGGCGCTCGGCTGTCTGGCACTCGGCGGCACCTACCTGCTGCTCGGCATGATCCGCCCGGGCGGGATCGGTGGCGGCGATATCAAGCTGGCGGGCCTCGCCGGCCTCGCGCTGGGATGGCTCGGCTGGCGGGAACTGGTCAGCGGCGCGGCGCTCGGCTTCGTGCTCGCCGCGCTGGCGGGGCTGGCGCTGCTCGCGGCCCGGCGGGTCACCCTGCGCAGCTACATCAGCTTCGGGCCGTTCCTCATCGGCGGCGCGGTGCTCATCATGCTTGCCGCCGGTCCGGGAGCGGGGCTATGACCGCGACCGATAGCCGGCAGTCAGCGGAAGCGAGCGCCAGCGAACAGCGGCCTCCCGCGAGCCGACGCGCGTGGCTGCTCGCTTGGCTGGCGTTTCTGCCACTCGTGCTGTACCGGGCCGGGATCCTGACCGAAGGCGACACCTTCTGGCAGATCCGCATCGGCCTGCTGACGATCGCTCACCATGCCATCCCGGCCACCGACACCTTCAGCTGGACCATGCACGGCAAGCCGTACTTCCAGAACTCCTGGGGGTTCGACGTGCTGCTGGCGATCAGCTACCGGCTGGGCGGGCTGCCAGCCGTTGCACTGCTGTGCGCGCTCGTCACCCTGGGGATCGTCGCACTGGGACTGGCGCTGGCCCGCAGCCTCGGCGCGTGGCCGACCGCGTCGGGAGTAGCCATCTTCCTCGCCTCGCCGTTGCTGGCAGGCTGGCTGACGGCGCGACCGCAGTTGGTCGACTACGTGGCGGTGCCCGCCCTGGTTCTGCTGCTGCGCGGGATCGAACGTGGACGAAGCCGCTGGACGGCGGTAGCGCTCGCCGGGCTCTTGGCCATGGTGTGGATCAACCTGCACGCTGCGGCGCTGCTGGCGGTCGCCATTGCCGGCGCGAGCGCGGCTGTGCTGCTCGCGCTCGCCCGCCGGGACGCACGCTGGCGCTACGCCGCGGCTGCCACCGTCGCGGCGGCTGCCGGCTGCCTGGCGAACCCCTATGGCATCAGCGTCCTACGCCAGGCCGGCCAGGTTCAGTCTGACTCATCGGGCTATATCACTGAATGGGCGCACCTGGACCTCGCCAATCCGGTGCAGGACCTGACGCTCGTGGCCGGCCTGGCCGCGCTGATCATCGCCTGGCGGCGGCGCGAGGCAGTCGTCACCGCGGCGCTGGCGGTCTGCATGGCTGGCTGCCTCGACGCAGTGCGGTTCCTGCCCTTCGTGGTGATCCTGTCCGTCCCAGTGCTGGCGGCGTTGCTATCGAATCCGCCTGACACCGTGCGCCGGTACCTGACCAGCAGGCGCGTGATGTTCCAGCGGTGCGGCGCGCTGGCCATGGCCGCGCTCGTCGTCTTGTCGGCGTCCAGCCTGACGCACATCGGGCGGCCGCAAGCAGCTACCTATCCCGCTGCGCTGGTGGCCGACATTCCGCATGGCTGCCGGTTGTTCACCACCGATCTCATTGGCAGCTACGTGATACTCGCCCGCCCCGACGTTCTGGTCTCGCTGGACACCCGTAACAACCTGTATGGCAGCGCGCTCCTGTCCGCTGAGGAGCGCGTCCTGCACGGCCGGGGCGATCCCGCCCGCGCGCTGGCAGGTGCTGGCTGCGTCCTGGTGCCGCGCAGCTACGGGCTGGCAACGCAGCTGCGGCACTACCCGGACTGGCAGGTCCGTGCGGCAAGCCACATCGCGATCTTGTACATCAGACGCACGGGACCCGCCACTTGACCACCACGGCCAGCCAGCGCGCTGCCGAGCCTGCAACGGGTGGCGACCGCCGCACGGAGGGGCGGCTCCGAGCCTGGCTCCTGGCGTGGCTCGCGTTCCTGCCCCTGGCCGTCTTCCGGGCTGGTGTGCTGGCCGAGCCGGACACGTTCTGGGAGATCCGTATCGGCCGGCTGATCATGGCGCAGCATGCGATCCCGGCCACCGACACCTTTACCTGGACCGTGCACGGCAAGCCGTATTTCCTGAACTCCTGGGGCTTCGACGTGCTGCTGGGCATCGCGTACCGCCTGGGCGGCCTGCCTGGCGCTGCCTGGCTCTGCGCGCTGATCGTCATGGGCATCGCGGCGCTGGCGCTGGGACTCGCCCGTGCACTCGGCGCGTCCCCGGCCGCGGCCGCGGCAGCGCTCTTCCTCGCGGCGGCTCCCCTGACGATCTGGCTGTCGGCCAGGCCGTCACTTGTCGATTACGCAGCGGTGCCCGCACTGGTCATGCTGCTGCGCGGACTGGAACGGGGTCGGGCCCGGTGGGCAGCGGTCGCGCTCACCGGACTGATCACCGTGGCGTGGATCAACCTGCACGCCGCCGCGCTACTCGCCGTCGCGATCACGGGCGCTAGCGCAGTGCTGCTGTTGCTCGTCCGCCGCGGCGCCTGGCGGTACGCCGCAGCCGCGGCGGCCGCGGCGGCACTGGCTTGCCTGGCCAACCCATACGGGATCGGCGTGCTGCATCAGGCCGTCCAGGTGCGCGACGCCGCGAAACAATCGATCGCCGAGTGGATGCCGCTTAACTGGGCCAGCCCGGTGCAGGACCTCGCGCTAGCCGCTGGGCTCGCGTCGCTAGTCCTGGCCTGGCGGCGTCGGGAGATAGTGCTGACCGCCGCGCTCGCGGTCTGCATCGCCGGATCTGTCGAAGCCTGGCGGATGCTGCCGTTCGTGGTGATCCTCTCGATGCCCGTGCTGGCCTCGTTCGCTTCCGGCCCGCCGGAGCCGATCCGCGGGTACCTGGCCAGCCGGCGAGTCATGTTCCAGCGATGCGGCGCCCTGGGACTCGCGGCACTCATCGCGATCGCCGCGCCGAGCCTGACCCACATCGGGCGTCCGGAGCCGTCCATGTACCCGGTCGGGCTGGTGGCCGACGTCCCACACGGCTGCCGGCTGTTCACTGACGTCTTCACCGGCAGCTACTCGATCCTCGCCCGGCCTGACGTCCTGGTCTCGGAGGACTCGCGTAACAACCTGTACGGCCCCGCGTTTCTGGTCAAAGAGGAACGCGTCCTGCAGGGATACGGCAACCTGTCCCGCGGGCTCGCCGGTGCGGGCTGCGTGCTGGTACCGCGCAGCGACGCCCTAGCCCAGCGGCTACGCCACGACCCGCTATGGCGCGTCCGCGCGGCCGACCAGACGGCAGTCCTGTATGTCCGCCGCTGACGCAGGTGTCAACTGAAGTGCCAGGGAATCCGAGCCTGAGTGCCAGCGGGTTAGCCGGCCGGCTGGGCCTGCACACCCGCGGCGCGCTGGTATCAGGGCTCGTGGCGGCTGTCGTGACAGCCGGGACAACCGCCGTTGCGGTGTGGCAGGAGGTTACTGCCGCGGGAGCGGCTTGGGCTCGCGGTACTGGTATCGACTTCGCCAGCACCACATGGCATGCGGTTCGAGGGCTTCTCGCCGGTCAGGACGTCTACACCACCAGCACGCGGATAGCGGGAGTTGGGGTGACCTGGCCGGCCGGGGAGCATGTGCCTGCAACCCTGACGTGGCAGGCACCGTTCGCGGCGCTGCCGCTGTGGGCAGGCTTCATCGCGTTCGACGTCGCCAGCATCGCCGCGATCTGGGCCGCAGTCTTCATGCTCGCCCGGCCGCGCAGTCCGCAGGCCGTCCTTGTCGCGTCGTGTTGCGGCGCGTTCGCGATCATCACCGGCGGCGGCAAGTGGACGCTCATGCTCGGCCAGCCGCCTGGATTTGAGTTGCTCGGCATCGCCCTCCTGGCGCGTGCGCGCAAGCCATGGGTCGCCGCGTTCGGATTCGTCTTAGCCGCCTCCACCTTCCAGACTGGCGTCCCGCTCGCCCTGGCGCTGATCGTCCTGCGAGCGTGGCCCGAACTATGGCGCGGCGTCGTGCTCGTGGCCGCGCTGTCCCTTCCCGCAGTTGCGCTGGGCGTGTCAGCGGCGGGCGGGCTGGTGCGCTATGTTCGCGTGTTCACGTCAAGTGCCTTCGGCCATCTCGGCACTCTTCCTGGCCAGGTCTCCCATCTGGCTTACCAGCCGAACCGGATCGACATCGGGGGGCTGCTCCACCAGGTCGGCGTCGCGAGCACAGGGGTTCAGCTAGGGGCGGGGCTGCTGGTGCTGGCCCTGTGCCTGCTGCTACTGGCACGCCTGCCAGCCGCCCTGCGGCGCCTCAGCTACCCCCCGGTGCTCTGCCTGGTGATAGCCGCGACCATCATGTGCGCCTACCACCAGCCGTACGACATGCTGCTCGTGGCCGGTGCTGTGATCCCCGTCGTCGTGCTGGCCGGTGATCGCTCCGTGCTCATGCTGGGGGTCTTCGCAGCTGCCGGCATCAGCGTGGCCGTGTCTAACAATGCTCCAGTTGCGGGCATGCTGGATCCGGTTTGCCTCCTGGTGATCGCAGTTCTCAGCGCCCTGTCAGCCCGCCGCGCTGACGGGCCAACAGCCGCGACCTCGCCGGGCCCGATCAGCGCCGAGCTGACATCGACCGGGTGAACGCGTCAGTTGCGGACG
>Ga0187814_10000451_pt1 | contig 13650 bp, 10 predicted proteins | sample NC_S_4_FD_132450 | JGI IMG/M metagenome (GOLD analysis project Ga0187814, IMG submission 132450) | Wetland sediment microbial communities from Neuse River Estuary, North Carolina, USA - ASW-S_4 | ecosystem: Environmental > Aquatic > Freshwater > Wetlands > Sediment | place: USA: North Carolina... | reverse complement strand
GGCTGTTCGTCTCCCGCAACACGATCAGGTCTGAGGTCAGCTCGATCTACCGCAAGCTGGGCGTCTCATCGCGCAACGACGCAGTGCAACAGGCGACCGTCCTCGGCCTGCTCGGCGCCTAGCCGACGCCACCACCAAGCCTAGTGCTCCGGTAAGCACGAGGGCTCATCCCAGGATGCAACGCCAAACCCGCGCCATACCAGAGCGCAGGCCCCGCAGAGCACTAACGTTGCACCCGTGACGACAACCGGCACAAGAACGCCCCCCTGAAACCGCGGCGGAAACCCAGACGACCGCGGCCGCCGCGATGTGGAAGTCGTCGACAACGATCGCCGACCCGGCCGGTCCCGGTAGCCTCGCGGCGTCGTTCGCGACGAAGGCGGTGACGTCGGCGGATACCGCGCCGTCCATCGCCAGCAGCTCGGCGGCGTCGGCGCCGAACCCCGGCGCCACCGCCCGGGGGGGCCTCAATAAAGGTCGCCCAGAAACGGACTGGGTCCGCGTCGGCCTCATCACCGGACAGCCATGAGGTCACTCCCCGGCTGCCGCGTCGCCGTCCAGCCCGCGTGTCCGGTAGCCCTCCAGCGCCGATTAGACAACCCGCCCAGGCCAGCCGTAGATGATGCAGCGACAGACGCGACGGACTAGACGACACCTAGCCCGCGCGGTTAATGTGTGTTTAGAGGAAGCATCCGCCGGGGTACTGGCAGGTCTGGTCGCGTAGCGCGACCAGCCGCCGCAGGTGCACCGGGATGTCGTCGGTCTGCCCCACGTCCAGCGGGAGCGAGGGCCCGTTCAGCCCCTTGCCCAGCAGGTTGCGCCGCAGGAAGGAGGCGACCCCGCCCGGCCCGGACACCACCTGCAGGACCTTGCCCAGGATCTGGTGCTCCAGGTCGGCCAGTGCCGCGGCCGCCGCCGCGGCCCGGGCGGCGCTGCCCATCAGCCCGGCGGGGATGACCGTTTTGCCGCTGCTGTCGGCGCCGTCCGGGGTGTCCGCGCGGTCCCGGGGATCCGCGCCGTTCTGAGGATCGCTGCCGGCGGTGCTGTCCTGGCCGGCGGCTGGGACCTGGGTGCGGATCTGGTGGTAGCGGGCGCACAGCACGATCAGCTCTTCCACCGCGCCGGCGTCGATGTCGCCGGTGACCACCGGGATGATCATCGCGTCACAGGCGATGGCCCGGGCCGCGTCGCCCTCCAGCCACGCACCGCCATCCCCGGTAGCCACCGAGGCGGCCGCGCGGTGCGCGGCCCACTGGGCCTGGTACCCGGCGATCCACTGGTCCTGCAGAGCCGAGTCGGCGTCCAGCTCGCGCAGCTCGGCGAAGTAGATGTGCACCAGCGCCTTGACCGGCTGCCCGGCCCGCTGGGGCAGCAGGCCCGAGGCCAGCAGCCGGCGCATCGGCGTCTTCACCGCCCTGCGCAACGCGCTCGCCGGAAACCCCTGGATGCCGCCCATCCTCGCCAGCACCTGGAATCCGCCCGCAGGCAGTCACGCCGCGGCGAAAAACGAACGCTCCGCATAAACGGACCTGAATGCTAACCACCTAGCGCTTGTCGCGATGCTTGCACCATAGCCTCGCTCGTTTGTAAGGCCGCCTAGAGTTTTATGCAAAAGTTCGCGTTATGCAAAGAACCCGCTGTGGTTGCTGGCCGCTCACCTGCACCGATCGCTCGCGCAGGCCCCAAAGGCCCGCACTCGCGAGTCGGTTTTGCATAACGCTCCTAGCTTGCATTGCGTCGGCCATCGAAGGCCACATGAAATAGGCCGCTAGCCCGTAGTATTCCACACGATAACGTCGGCATATGCCTTGACGTCTGCGGTGTTGCTGGAGTCAATGCTAGTTATCTTCAGATAGGCAGTATGGCCCTGCTCCGTCAGCAGGCAGTATCTTCCTCCGAGTTCGGCTGGCTGCTCGTAATTCCCCTGTGTTTGCGCCAGAACGTTACATTGGTCGCGAGTTGGCGAGACGCTTTTGGTCCATGTCGCGATCCTAATATTCCCGTCAGTTTGAAGATAACTCCCGAGGTAAAGGAATAGGGTGTTGGATCCGGTATCAGGTCCGGGGGGGTTTGCGTCGAAGTCTATTCCCATTCCGCCGCTCCCAGGGATCAGGATCGGATTCGGGCTGGTCCACACGGGAGTCGGGGCCGGAGTCTTGATGGGTGTAGGCGTCGGCGGACTGCTCTGGGAGGTTATGCCCGTGGGCGTAGACGAGGCCGTACCTGGAGAAGATGTTAGCGACCTGTAACCGAAGTAGACAGCGGCTATGACGCCAGCAACTCCGGCAAGAGCACCTAGCTTCTGCCAGGGACCCTCCGGAACTCTCGCCACGAAGTACCCCCCTCGCAAGACGCGACAGAGTCTAGGCTCGATCAGTCGCCGAGGTAAAGGTTAGTCCGCCAACCGTGCTGGTCAGTAGCCCATTTTAATTATCGCAGGCAGAAGTTCTGGCTTAGTGGAGCTGACGGGAGATTAGCAACCCTTAGTCCGTGCCCTCAGCGGACTCCGGGTAGGGGGTGGAGGCAGGGCGTCGGCATAGTGGCGAGATGTCCGGTTGATTGACCTGATGGGCGTTTCGGCGTTTGCAGGCTACAGGCTGGGTGGATCGAGCGCCTCACGCCGCTCGGAGAGGATCTCACGGAACTCCGCGAGATCGATGCCGATCCTTTTTTCGGCTAGGTCCACCGTCTCGATCAGCAAGGCTTCGGCCTGGTCGAGGGCCTGTGCTGCGGACGCAGCCGAGACCAGGGCGTGAAGTCGATCGGCCAGCCGGGCGGGGGTCACCGCGAGCCCGGCGAGCGTGTGGCGCTGCCACTTGGCTAGTCGATGCGGTACATAGACCCGGTTGATCGCCAGCACGGTGCCGAGCACTGCTCTCTGGACGCTTACCAGCAGAGAATGAAGCGCGATCTCGTCTCCCCGGCTGGCGAGCGCCTCCCGCGCGGACCAGCCCGGCAGGGCGCCGGGAGCCAGCGACTGGTGCATCATCGCGGTGACCAGTTCATCGGGATAACGATCTGCCCGGTCCCGCCACGCGCCAGCCAGCTCCGTGCCCAGGAGCGGACGGCACCGCTGGATAGCAGCCAAGCGCATGTGCTTCACCGGCTCGGTGTCCGCCCGCAGGGTCACCGCATCGAGCCAGCTCTCAACGGTGCTGACGGTGAAATTGCTCACGGTCACGGGCAGTGCGCCGATCTGGTACTCCTCGCTCCATTCCTCCTCGTCCGCGTCATACTCCCAGAAAGCTTCGACCTGACCGCCGAGCACTTCGATCGGAGCAAGACGATCACGATTGCCCGGAGGCTCATGCCAGTAGCAGTCCAGCTCCAAGTCGGAGAACCGGTCGGCCAGGCTGCTGCCGACCGAGCCGGCCACGGCAAGCACTGCGAGCCGCCGGTTCGGGGCATACGCCCCGGCGGCCCGGTCGGCCACTGCCATTCGCCACGCTACGTGGAGGCTGGCTTCGCCTGGCTCGCCGTCGCTCATGGCGATCCTCTGCTCCTGCACCTGGGCTCTGGGCCCGACCCCCCGAGCCGGGGCTGACTCCGCTGGCCCGGGGCACCAAGTGAACCAGACTCTAACGAACATGCTGGCCAGGCTGGTAGCGGTTATCGGGCCGAGCCGAGGTAGAACCAGGCGGCCAAAGGACAGAATTGTGCCGCGGCCTCACTGAGATGGGCGGGGCGATCACAACCAGGCAGTGTCGCCAGATCGCCGCTGCCTCCGATCGGGCGGTCCTGAGGGGCCGCCCGGTTACCGTGCTCCGCTACTCCGGCGACCCGTCAAGCCGGCCGACGGAGCCGAAGCCATGGATGGCGCCGGCCAGATCGTTGCCGCGATAGTGCGCGGATCAGCAAGGTACCGCCAGATTCCGGTGACGCTCGGTCCGCAACGGGTCAGGCTACCTCGGGCTCAGTCCAGCATGACGGAAACGGACATTACGCTACTATGCCGGGGCCCTGGGGGCGGAGGTAGGGGGAGGAACCGTTATGGCTTGCCAGGAGTACTGCTGGACGTGATGAACATCACGATGCATTTTCACAGCGGACGCATCGCCTCGGCCAGCGCGTACCGCTGGGGTCGGGTGCGCAGGTCCCCGCCTCCCGCAGGCGCCGACAGCGCGTCCAGCACCGCCTGCACCATCACCGCGCATTCGGGCGTCAGGTCCCCGCGCAGGACCCCGGCGCCGTCAAAGGTGGTCTCGACCGACACCCCGCGGTCCAGGTCCTTGTCCCGGTCATCGTCGGGGTCGGGCCGGGCGGTCCGGGACCGGATCTCCGCGCAGATCCCCGCCAGGCCCCGAAGGCCCGCCCCGGCCCGGGCGGCGGCCACCGCGATCTCCTCCGCCTCGGCCCGGTACTCCTGGGGATGGCCCGGGTCCACCGGGCCAACTGCAGCGCGACCGACTTGGTCAGCACCCATCCCTCAGCCAGCGCGGCCGCCAGCACCGGGTGGTCCCGCGCTAGGGCCTCGACGGCCTTGTGCTCGGCGGCCTGCCCCTTGGTAACCCGGGTACAGTGCACCAGCCAGCTCCGCGCGGTCCGCTGCCCGTCCGCGACGGGCCCGTCCTGGGCATCGAACACCGGCAGGTACCGGCCCCGCAGCGCCGCCCCGACGGCATCGACCCGTTCCAGCACCCGCAGCCGCTCGGCCGCCACCTCGGCCGGCAGCCCCGCCGCGTCCTCCCCGGCCAGGGAGCCCAGCAAGGACTCCACCAGCCCCAGCGCCTCGCCGGCGCTGGCCGGGACCATCGTGATGCACATATCTTGTCACCTCCCCGGGTGCTTACCACGCAATGTGTACGATTATCTCGATACCCTTTCCGAAGCATTCGGTATTTTTTCGAAATAAGCATAGCAAGCCAGTCTGAATTTGGCGTCCGACACGCTGAATTTCGATTCCCCTTGCTATTCTTGGCGATACAGCCAGGTTTCGTGATCGTGCAGTCAGCCGGGAACGGTCGCGATGACGGTGACCCGATGGCAGAGATCGGCTATCGGGAGCCGGGACCGGGCTTCGTCTTGCAGGTCGGCGAGCAGGACATCCCCGCCGGGATCGCCGAGGTCGAGGGCGATCCGGTAGACACGCGTCCACAGGTCGTGCCACTCGGGCCGGGCCTCCATCTCGACACCGACGAAGCCCGCGCTGCGGAATAGCTGTGGCCAGTCGGTGCGCATTCGGCCCGGCAGCCGGATGTCGCCGGGGACCTTCGGCTGCCAGTTGGTCAGCACCAGCCGCAGGCCTGGCCGCAGGATCCGGCCTGCCTCCGCCGCGGCCGCGGCCGGATCGGCGGCAAAACTGAATGCGTCGATGGATACGACCGCATCAGCGCTGGCCCCGGGCAGCCCGGTGCGGGCCAGATCGCCGACCACGAACCGTGCCCGGTCGGCCAGCCCGAACAGCACCGCCCGCTGTGCGGCCTGATCGACCGCGACGGGCGAGAAATCCGCCCCCACCAGCGCGGCACCGGCCTGCTGCGCGAGCCAGAGTCCGGGGCCGCCGCGCCCGCATCCCAGATCGGCAAGCGTCTGCCCTGGCGACAGGTCCAGGGCCCGTGCTACGTGGCGGAGCAGGCCGGCCGAGAGGAAGGAGAACGGCTCGATCTCGGGCGGCAGGTCAGGGTCGGCCAGCTGCCAGACCCGCCGGGCCCCCGCAGAGGCCGCTGCCGCCGAGAAGGCCCGGTCGAAGTCGGCGGCTGTCGGCGTAGTCGGGCTAGCGCCGTCCGGCGGATCGTCGTGGTCTTGCGGCATGATTTATCTTCGGGGCATCTGCACGTCCGCGAAAGTCTGCGATCGGGCCGGGTGCGGGCGCATCGCGCCTGCATCATCCGTCTCCCGATGATCCGGCGGGCGGCCGGTCGTCTTCATGGCGAGACTGCTTCACGGGCTACAGGTCAGGCAGGAGGGCCGAGGTGGGGATGAACGAGGTGCGCACGCTGCTCGCAGGCCGCGGACTGGTCGAGTCGCCGCGCTGGCATGGTGACCGGCTGTACTTCTCGGACTGGTCTGCGGGCGAGGTGATCGCCGTCGACCTGGCCGGCCGCAGCGAGGTGATCGCGCGGGTGAAGTCACTGCCGCTGTGCACCGCCTTCCTGCCGGACGGCAGGCTGGTGATCGTCTCGTCCCCGGACGGACGACTGGTGCGCCGCGAGCCCGACGGGACCCTGGTCACGCACGCCGACCTCGGCCAGCCGGGCTGGAACGACATCGTGGCGGACGGGCGCGGCAACATCTACGTCAACCGGGCCGGCTTCAACCCCACAGCGGGGGAGGAGTTCCAGCCTGGTTTCGTGCACCTGGTCCGGGCGGGCGGCGAAGTCCGCCAGGTGGCCGACGACATCGCGTTTCCCAACGGGATGGCGGTCACCGCGGACAATTCCACCCTGATCGTCGCGGACTCCTACCGGCACAACCTGGTGGCCTTCGACATCGGCGGCGACGGCGGCCTGTCTAGCCGGCGCATCTGGGCCCACGTGGGCGACGGTGTCCCGGACGGTATCTGCACCGACGAGCAGAGCGCCGTCTGGTACGCCGACGTGCCCAACAAGCGGTGCGTGCGCGTCGCCGAGGGCGGCGCGGTGCTGCAGACCGTCGAACTCGACCGCGGCGGTTTCGCCTGCGCGCTAGGCGGGCCCGGTGGGACGACGCTGTTCATCATGGCGGCCGAATGGAAGGGCATGACCGAATCCGAGATGGTCGCCCCCGGCAGCGGCCAGGTCCTGGCCACCGACGTCGACGTGCCCGGGGCGGGCTGGCCCTGACGCCCTGGTCCGCTGGTACCGCGGCCCGGAACAACTACGCTCACGCCGTGAGCCAGAATGGCCCGGAATCCCGGCTGGCTGACAGGCCAGGCCGTCATCGCCGCGCGGGACGAGCAGCCGGTCACGATCCCCTGCCCGATCTGGCCGAAGGCAATCCGCGAGGCGCTCGGCCGTCGCCGGATCGGTCGCGGTCGCGATCTGGTCCCGCACGCTCGTCAGCAGCTCGTCACGACTGACCCCGGTGAGCGAGTGCCGCTCCAGCAGGCGAGTCTTCTGCCGGCTGTCGCTGCCGCGTTACAGGTCCGCCAGGGCCCGGGCCGGATCGGCCTCCGGGGTGCCGCTGGGTTCCCAGCCGTCGTCGGATTGCGCATACGGATACCAGCGCAGGTCCCGGCCGAGACGCAGCTGCAGGCGGCCCGCGGTGACCCGGTTGCCCTCGATGACGGCCTGTGCCGCACCGGTCTTGGCGCGCAGCGCGGCCCGCGCCCCGGTCAGCAGCCGGGCGGCGTCCGGGTCATCTGCGGCCGGATCCCACTCGGAGCGCAGCGAGTTCAGTCCAGCCGGGCCGCCCTGCCGCCAGGCCAGCGCCTGGCGGGCGAGGTCGCGGTGACCGACCCCGGAGCGCGCCGCGAGCGCGCCGAACGCTGGCGTGCCCAGTGCCCGGGCTGCCCTGCGGGCCAGGTCGGCATCCGGATCGAGGCTCAGCCCGGCGTCGGCAGACAGGCCGACCGCCATCTCCCAGGCCCGGCTGGCCGCATCCGCGGCCAGTTCCACCAGGTCCTCGCGGAGTCCGGATCGCCACGGCGGCGGATCCACGGGAAGCGCAGCGGGCGCCCCGGGCCGGCGGGGCGGCAGCGGAACACCCGGAACCGGCGCCGCGGATTCCGGTGCGCCGAACGCCGCCCTGGCGTCCACGCCCTCGTCAGCCGTCGGCTGGCTGGCCGTCGGCGGCGTCCTGGCGGTATCCGTGGCCGCCTGTCCAGGCAGGCCAGCCCGACGGCGGGACCGGACCCCGGCCAGCACCTGATCCCGCGTCCGGCCGCGCAGCAGGAACAGGGTGAACGGGTCGGCGTCCAGTGCATCGGTGAGCAGGTAACAGGCCGCCGCCGAGTGCTTGCACGGGTCGGCGTCGTCCGGGCAACTGCAGCGCGGCCCGAGCTCGCCGCCGCCGGGAAGCAGATCGAGCCCGGCGGCGGCCGCGTCGTCGGCGATCTCCGGTGGCAGCTCGCCGTCCAGCAGCGCGGCTGCGTGACCAAGCCGGGCCGAGATGGCGGCCAGCACCCGGTCCCACTCGTCGTCGGTGAACCGCCGCACCCGGATCTTGACCTCGTACGGCTCGGTCTTGCGGCCCCGGACCCGGGCGCGGGCCTCGCCCGGCGCCAGGGTCAGCTCGCCGACCGCGCCGGATCGCGCGTAGTCACGGCCACGCGGCAGCCGGTTGGGGTCCAGCCGTGCTCGTTGCTCCAGCGCCTCCAGCCAGGCCCGGCCCCACCACGTGCGGCCGAACTCCGGCACGGGATCCGTCTCGCCCATGTCGCCGCTCCCGTCGCTCACGGCACCGCTCGCAGGCTGACCAGCTCCGCGAGCTCGGCGTCGGACAGTTCGGCAATCCAGCCCTCGCCCGAACCGATCACGGCGTCGGCGAGCTCGCGCTTGGTCTCCAGCAGAGCCGCGATCCGGTCTTCCAGCGTCCCCTCGGCGATGAGGCGGTGCACCTGGACGGGGCGGTCCTGGCCGATCCGGTACGCCCGGTCGGTCGCCTGATCCTCCACCGCCGGGTTCCACCACCGGTCGTAGTGCAGCACGTGAGTGGCGCGGGTCAGCGTCAGGCCGGTACCGCCTGCCTGGAGGGACAGCAAGAACACCGGCGCGTCGCCGACCTGGAACCTGGCCACCATCTCCTCCCTGCGCGGCACGGGCACCCCGCCGTGAAGGAACAGCGAGCCGATCCCGCGGGCGTCCAGGTGCTGCTGCAGCAGCGCGGCCATCTGCGTGTACTGGGTGAAGACCAGCATCGACTCGCCATTGGCCAGGATGACATCGGTCAGCTCGTCGAACGCCGCCAGCTTCCCGGACCGGCCGTCCAGCGGCCCCGGTTGCTTCAGGTACTGGGCCGGATGGTTGCAGATCTGCTTCAGCGCGGTCAGCAGCTTGAACACCAGGCCGGCCCGCTCGATGCCCTGCTTGGTCTCGATCGCCTCCATCGTCTCGCGGACGATCGCCTCGTACAGCGTGACCTGCTCGGTGGTCAGCGGCACGAACACGTCGGTCTCGGTTTTGCGCGGAAGCTCGGGCGCGATCCCCGGATCTGTCTTCCGCCGCCGCAGCAGGAACGGCCGGATGAGGGTGGTGAGCCTGGTCGTCGCGTCGGCGTCGCGGTAGCGCTCGACCGGGACCGCCACCTGGCGGGTGAACGCCTCCAGGCGGCCGAGCAGGCCCGGCGTCGTCCAGTCCAGGATCGCCCACAGCTCCGACAGCCGGTTCTCCACCGGCGTCCCGCTCAGCGCGATCCTGGCCGCCGCAGGCACCGCCCGCAGCTCGCGCGCCGTCCGCGACAGCGGGTTCTTGGCGTGCTGCGCCTCGTCGGCTACCAGCAGCCCCCAGCCGATCTCGGCGAGCTGGGCGGAGTCGCGCAGCACGATGCCGTAGGTGACCAGGACCATCTCGTCGGCGGCCAGGTCCTCCAGATGCCGCCCACCCCCGTGGTAGCGGCGGACCGGGACGTCCGGGGCGAACCGGCGCACCTCGCGCTCCCAGGTGCCGAGCAGCGAGGCCGGGCACACCACGAGCGTGGGTCCCGCCTTGGCCTGGATCCGGTGCAGGTGCAACGCGATGACCTGGACGGTCTTGCCCAGCCCCATGTCATCGGCGAGGCACCCGCCGAGCCCGACCTCGCACATCCCGGCCAGCCAGGCCAGGCCCCGCCGCTGATAGGGCCGCAGCGTCGCGGTGAGCCCCGGCGGGGGCTCGACCTGCACTGGAGCGGACGCGAGGCCGGCGATCCTAGCGGCCAGGTCGGCGAGCGGGCCTTCCGTGACCACCGTCACCGTCTCGCCGTCGATCTCCGCCGAGCCCGCGAGCACGGCGCCGAGCGCCTCCGACGCGCGCATCCGGGTCCGCGGCGGGCGGCGCAGCCGGTCGAGCAGCGCCGGGTCGAGCATCACCCAGCGGCCCCGCAGCCTGATCAGCGGCCGTTTCGCCTCGGCCAGCGCGGCGATCTCGTCGGCGTCGAGCAGCGCCCCGTCGAGCGTGAGCTGCCAGCGGAAATCCAGCAGTGCCTCAAGCCCGAACCCGGCTTCTGTTACCTTCCCCGGCGCCGGGATCACGACGGCTCTGAGCTTGAGGCCGCCGTCCACCAGGCTCGACGGCCACAGCACCTCGATGCCGGCGCCCGCCAACTCCTCGGCTGCCGGACCGAGCAGGCTGGTCAGCGCGTCGTCGTCCAGATCGATGACCGACGGGCTCGCCTGCCGCAACGCCTCGGCCAGCGGCGGCCAGATCGCAGCGCCGCGGCGCAGCGCCAGCAGCAGGTCCGTCTCAGCCTGGGAGCCGAACCTGGACAGCACCGTTTCCGGCTGGTTCCACAACGCGGCCGCGTCGACGATCAGGCTCGGATCGGCATTGCTTCGTAGCTGCAGGACCAGCTGGAACGTCAGCGCGACCCCGTCGGTTTCCTCAGCCTCTTCGGACCCTTCTGCCCCATATGCCTCGACAGCGACTGAGCCGGGTTCCTCGTCGTCCTCGGCCGTCGGCGGCACTAGGGGCGTCTCGATCCGCAGGCCAAGACGGGCCCCGGCCGCCAGGCCGTCGGTGGTGTCGGCGAGCCACTCGGCGAGATCGCCGACCCGGGTCGGCTCGGCGGCGGCGAACGCGGTCGAGGCCGTGGTCCGCGGCGCGGCGGGCGAGCGCGCGATCAGGTCGGCGATCGCGTCCCACAGCTCGCGGATCAGCGCCTCCGGGGAGCGAAGCCGCATCGGCCGCGAGCCGGGGATGGCCAGGGCATGCGCGGTGGGCGGGAAGACGGCGGCGATCTCGCGCAGCCAGCTGAGGTCGGACGGATCGAGTGGGCCCGCCCGCCAGATATCGGTGTTGTCCGCTCCGACGGTCGGCAGCAGCCTGCCCCGGGCTACCAGGCCCACGCCCGCGGCCGCGGCTGCGGCCCAGACCCGGGCGCTGCGCCGCATCGGCCGCCCGGTGCGCTGGTCTGGATCGATGGCGAGGAGCACGGGCAGAGCCTCGGCCAGCGGGATGAGATCTGCCGACACCAGGCGCTTGCGTATGCCGTACCGGCCGCCGGGGAAGACCAGCTCCAGCTTGGCCGATCCCGAGCCCTTGCCCCAGTGCGCGAGCACTCCGCGCCGCGGGACCTCGCCCGGCACGAAGACAAGCTCGCCGTCCAGCACGGGACCGTACGATACCGGTTCTCCGGCCGGCTCGCCCGGACTTTCCGGCGTGTCAGCTCCGGTCAGGCCCAGGCCGAGCGAACCCCGATCTCCGCTCTCACCCCGCCGCGCTGCCGCGGTCAGGGAAAGAGGTCGTGACGCCGACTGAGGGCTGGGACGACTACGCTCATTTTCGTGAGCCATGCAGGCCAGAGGAGCCTGAATCTCCGGGTGATCGCGGCCGCCGAAGAGGCGCTGGCCCGGCAGGGGTTCGTCACGCCGATCGACGTGTGCCTGGGTCTGGGGTGGCTTCGTGACAGCAACGTGGATGACTGGCGGCATGGCCGCGCCGACGACCTGGAAGAGTTCCTCCCGGTCCACGACAACAGGCTCATTGACGTTCACGTGTACCTGCATCACTGGGCGACCGGGCACGGCCTGCAGCGAACCGCAGCCGAATACATCTCCGCCACGAGGGCTCGCCGTGAGCTTCGCTTCCTCCGCGATGGCCATCCGGTGGAGGAGGCCGCCTGGCGTGCGCGCTGGGTCTCACCTGATCTGGATGATCGTAAGCGCGAACGCATCACCGAGGCCCAGGACTCGCTGCCCGATCTGGTGGTCATCAGCCCCGTCCGGGACTGGACCTGCGCGCAGTGCCGGGGGACCGGGGACCTGCTGATCATGGACGAGGCAGGGCCGCTGTGCCTGGCCTGCGCCGAACTGGACCACCTGGTGTTCCTCCCGGCCGGGGACGCCGCGCTGACCCGCCGGGCGAAGAAGGCCAGCGGCCTGTCGGCCGTGGTCGTCCGGTGGAGCCGGTCGCGCAAGCGGTACGAGCGGCAGGGCGTCTTGGTCGAGGAAGCGGCCCTAGAACAGGCGGAACAGCAGTGCCTCGCCGACGAGGATGCCAGGATGCGGCGCCGTGAGCGGGACCGCGAGCGTCGCGCCGCCGAGGACGTCGAACTCGCCGCCAGCATGGCCGAGGAGATCAGGCGGCTGTTCCCTCGGTGCCCCGCCCGGCGGGCCGAAGCGATCGCCCGGCACGCGAGCCTGCGGGGGAGCGGCCGGGTGGGCCGCTCGGCGGCGGGCCGTGGCCTGGACGAGGAGGCCATCACCCTGGCCGTGGTGGCCTCGGTCCGTCATGAGGACACCGGCTACGACTCGCTGCTGATGTCCGGCGTCAGCCGCGAGGACGCTCGTGACCGGACACGCCTGGCCGTTGACCGCGTTCTCGCCGCCTGGCGTGGGGCCGGAGGCCAGTAGCAAGCACCACGGTACGTTCGGCCCGAATAGTCCTCGCCCAGGGATGGCCGATCAGGATTTGCAAGGCCGGCCAAGCCAGCTACCGACCCCCCTTGGGCGGCCGCGAACGACGGCGTACGTTAGTCGCGGGGTACCGACCGGGGAGCCGCGACATGAGTGTCTCGCTGGACGAGCACGGGCTTGGCGGGTTGCGCTGGATCGTGCTGCGCGGTCCGGACCGCGAGGCGTTCCGGGCCCTCGGCGAATACACGCGCGATGAGATGGCAGCGCTCACCAAGACCTGGGGGCTGGTGGCCAAGCTCCGCCGGCACGTCAACGGTCCGCCGGGCCGTGAGCGCCTGGCGTCCGTGCGCGGGGCCAGCGCGCAAGGGTTCCCGGAGGCCTGGGCGGAACTGGCCGCGTTCGCTGTAGGCTGCGCGGTGCCGTTCGAGGATCTGGCCCTGATGAATTTCCGCGGCGATCTCGGCCCGGTGACCGGCGGCATCGGGTGCAGCGACCTGGCCTGGCGGCGGGAACGATCCCTCATCGGTCACAACGAGGACGGCGCGCCGGAGAACGTCGGACAGTGCGCCCTGCTCACCCTCGCCCTGGACGGCCTGCCGACGGTGACCGCCTTCTGGTATCCGGGCTTCCTGCCCGCCAACGCGTTCACCGTCACCGCCGACGGGCTGGTGTGGACCATCGACCACCTCCCGGTCGCCTCGCCCGGCGACGGAGCGGCCCGGCACTTCGTGGGCCGCGGGCTGCAGCGTTCGGCCAGGACCCTCGACGCGGCCGTCGAGTACCTGAAGACGCATCCCTCGGCCGGGGGGTTCGCTTACACGATCGGAGACCGGTCCGGGCGGATCGTCAGCGTGGAGGCCATGGCCGGACGTCACGCCGCCGTGGAGGCCGGGCCGCAAGCAGCCGGGCCGCAAGCAGCCGGGCCGCAAGCAGCCGGGCCGCAAGCAGCCGGGCTGCAAGCAGCCGGGCCGCTGCTGTGGCACACCAACCACGGACGGTACCTGCCGGGCGCCGAGCCGCTGCCCGAAGGAACCAGTGTGGCGCGCGGGCAGACGCTGAGCGCGCTCGCCGTCCCGGAGCAGGATCCCGATCCGGCCTGGTTCCTGCGCGTCCTGGCCGACGCGCCGCTGCCGGACGGCGTCCGCCGTGACCGCGAGGCCGGGGACCCGGCCATCACGCTGTGCACGTTCGTCGCCGACCTCACCGCCGGCGAGGCGGTCGTCGCCGCCCGGGACGAGGCG
>Ga0187814_10000450_pt1 | contig 13673 bp, 9 predicted proteins | sample NC_S_4_FD_132450 | JGI IMG/M metagenome (GOLD analysis project Ga0187814, IMG submission 132450) | Wetland sediment microbial communities from Neuse River Estuary, North Carolina, USA - ASW-S_4 | ecosystem: Environmental > Aquatic > Freshwater > Wetlands > Sediment | place: USA: North Carolina... | reverse complement strand
GGCAGCAGCTGCGGGTCGGCCTGCGCGATCGTCACGCGCAGTCCCTGCGGGAAGGCGGTGCGGATCTCGCCGGCCAGTTCGATGCCCGTGAGACCGCCGCCGACGATCACGACCCGGCCGCCGCCCGCCCTGGCGAGCCGGGCCAGGCGGCGCCTGAGGCGCACCGCGGAGTCCAGGTACTGCAGGGAGAACGCGTGGCGAAGGGCCCCGGACGCCTCGCAGGCGGGCGACGCGCCGGGCCGAGCAGTGCGAGGTCGTAGGCGAGTCGCCCGCTCGCGAGGCGCACGCAGCGCGCCGCAGGCTCGAGCTGAGCGATCTCGCCCTGCAGCACGTGGAGGTGCGGATGGCGCGGCAGCAGGCGGCGCAAGGGAACCTGCGCCCGCTCCGGCGCCGCACCGCCGGCCGCGACCTTGTACATCTCGGTCAGGATCTGGTGGCTGCGCGAGCGGTCGACGATCCACACCTCGCACTCGTCGAGGACCCCGATGAGCTCCTGCGCCGCGCGCACCCCCGCGTAGCCGGCGCCCAGGATCACGATCCGGCGCACATGCCCGCCCCCTCGGTCCTAGCATGGGAGCGGGGCGGGGGGCACATTCGGCGGGCCGGGGCTCCTCATGGTACAATCTCTTCGGCAAATGCCTCCAAGTTCCGCCGATGCGGCAATCCATCAGAGAAGGGCAGGCGAGCCGACCGTGGCACATTGCCACTGAGGAGGCAGGTCGGCGCGACGTCGTGATCGATGCATACCGTCCGGAGCCTTTGCTGGATTTCTCCCAAGCGACCAACCGCGAAGCCATGGAAGCAGCGCTCAAGGCCGTCGCCGCCGAGCTCGGCCGTCACTACCCGGTCGTGATCGACGGCGAGCGGCGCGACCGCGATCAGCGCCTGCGCTCGTACAACCCGTCCCGGCTCGACGAGACGGTCGGGATGGTGTCCAAGGCCACGCGCGCCGACGTCGACGACGCCATCGCGGCGGCCGAGCGCGCCTTCGCCGCGTGGAGCCACGAGAGCGCGGCCCACCGCGCGCGGGTCATCCTCAAGGCCGCTGCGGAGCTGCGCCGCCGCAAGATGGCCTTCTCCGCCCTCGAGGTCTACGAGGCCGGCAAGACCTGGCCCGAGGCGGACGCCGACGTCGCCGAGGCCATCGACTTCATGGAGTACTACGCCCGCCAGGCGGTGCGCCTCGCAGGCGGGGTGCCGACGATCAACCTGCCCGGCGAGGAGGACGACTCCTTCTACATCCCGCTCGGCGTGGGCGTCGTGATCCCGCCGTGGAACTTCCCGCTCGCGATCCTCTGCGGCATGACGACCGGGCCGGTCGTCGCGGGCAACGCCGTCCTCCTGAAGCCGTCCAGCCAGACGCCCGTGATCGGGGCCTGGTTCGTCGAGCTGCTCGAGAGCGCGGGGCTGCCGCCGGGCATCGTGAACTTCGTGCCGGGCAGCGGCGCCGAGATCGGCGACTACATGGTCGCCCACCCGCACGTGCGCTTCATCACCTTCACGGGCTCGCGCGAGGTCGGCCTGCACATCAACAGCCTCGCTGCGCAGCACCAGAAGGGCCAGATCTGGATCAAGCGCGTCGTCGCCGAGATGGGCGGCAAGGACGCGATCGTCGTGGACGAGACGGGCGACATCGACGCGGCCGCGGCGGACATCGTCACCTCCGCCTTCGGCTTCCAGGGCCAGAAGTGCTCCGCGTGCTCGCGCGCGATCATCGTCGACAAGGTCTACGACGAGCTCGCCGCCAAGGTCGTCGAGCGCACGAAGCGCCTCAGCCTCGGCAGCGCCATGGACCCCGCGAACCAGGTCGGGCCGGTCATCGACCAGAGCGCGGAGCGCACCATCCTCGGCTACATCGAGGAGGGCCGCAAGACCGCCAAGCTGCTCACCGGCGGCGCGAAGGCGTCCGACGACGGCCACTTCATCCAGCCCACGGTGTTCGGCGACGTCCCGCCCGACAGCGTCATCGCCCAGGAGGAGATCTTCGGACCCGTGCTCTCGATGATCCGAGCCCGGGACTTCAAGCACGCGATCGAGATCGCCAATGGGACGGAGTTCGGGCTCACCGGCTCCCTCTACTCGCAGGACCGCCACCGCCTCGAGTACGCCCGGCGCGACTTCCACGTCGGCAACCTCTACCTCAACCGCAAGTGCACCGGCGCCGTCGTCGGCGCGCACCCGTTCGGCGGGTTCAACATGTCCGGCACCGACTCCAAGACGGGCAGCCCGGACTACCTCCTCCTCTTCAGCCAGATGAAGTGCGTGGCCGAGCGCTTCTGAGCCTCGGTCACGCGGCGGCGGCCCCGTGGGGCCGCCGCCTCTTCGCACGCCGGGGCCGCCGGCCGGTCCGATAGGAAACGACCCGCAGACGGCGAAGCCCCATGCATCGCACCTGCGGCGGCAATAGACACCAGAAGGAGACTGCCCATGCTGACGATCGGCGAGGCGCTCGCCGCCAACGGCCTGCGCTACCGGGACAAGGTGGCCCTGTGGTACGACGACATCCATCTGACGTACGGGGAACTCGACCGGCGCGTGAACCAGGCGTCGAACGCGCTCCTCGCCCTCGGCATCGGCAAGGGCGACCACGTCGCGCTCCTCATGATGAACTCGATCGAGTACACCGAGCTCTACTTCGCCTGCGGGCGCATCGGCGCCGTGGCCGTGCCGATCAACCTGCGCCTCGCGCCCCGCGAGATGGCCTACGTGCTGGCGAACTCCGAGAGCCGCCTCCTCGTGGGGGACGGGGACCTGCTGCTCGCGGCCCTGCAGTCCGGCCTGAGCCCGCAGGGCAGCTCCCTCGAGAAGATCGTGCGGGTGGGGGACGGGCCGGACATGCTGCCCTCCTACGGCGACCTGCGCGATGCGGCCAGCGACGCGCCGCCGGGCATCGAGGTGGGGGAGGACGACCCCTGGGTGCTCGTCTACACGTCGGGCACCACGGGTAAGCCCAAGGGCGCCCTGCGCTCGCACAAGAGCAACCTGATGATCGCCCTGCTGCTCGCCGCCGAGTTCGGCATCAGCTCGGACGACGTCGGGCTCTGCCTGCTGCCGATGTTCCACGTCAACGGGCTCTGGCTCGTCGCGCTCTCGCTGTTCCTCGGCACGACGATGTCGATCTACCACCAGAAGAACTTCCACCCCGTCCGCGTCGTCGAGGAGATCAAGCGCCACGGCGCCACCTACTCGATGTTCGTGCCGACGCTCCTCACCTTCCTGGCGGACGCCGCCGAGAAGGGCACCCTCGACCCCGGACAGCTGCGCGTGATCATCACGAGCTCGTCGCCTCTCTCGACGACGCTGCGCGACCGCATCGTGCGGGACTTCCCCGGCGTCCACCTGATCGACGTCTACGGCGCCACCGAGCTCGGATCGGTCACCTGGGTCCGCCACGGCCCGGGCAGCGTGATCGGCTCGATCGGGCTGCCGGCCATGGCCCAGGACGTGCGCATCCTGCGCGAGGACGGCAGCGAGGCCGCCATCGACGAGGTGGGCGAGCTCTTCTGCGCCGGGCCGACCCTGATGGACGGCTACTACAAGAACCCCGAGGCCACGGCGCAGGCCTTCCGCGGCCGCTACCTCGCGGTGGGCGACCTCGCGCGGCGCACCCCGGACGGGTACATCTACCTCGTCGACCGCAAGACGGACATGATCATCACGATGGGCGAGAACGTCTACCCGACGGAGGTCGAGGAGGTCCTGACCCAGCACCCCCACGTCGCCCTCGCGGCGGTCGTCGGCGTGCCCGACCACCGCCGCGGCGAGGAGGTCGTCGCCGTCGTGTCGCCGCGCGAGGGGCACGAGGTCTCCGTCGACGAGCTGCAGGTGCTCTGCGCCGAGCACCTCGCGGACTACAAGCGGCCGCGCCGCTTCGAGGTCTGGCCGGAGCTGCCCATCGGCGCCACCGGGAAGGTGCTGCGCAGGGCCGTGCGCGACCGGCTGCGCGGGGCCTGAGTGGGCGCTGGCGCTCCCGCGCGGCCCGGCCGGATCGGCCGGGCCGCGCCCCTGCTGGCCGCGCTCTGCGCGTTCTTGGTGCTGGCCGTGGCGCTGTCGCGCTTCGGCCTGTGGGGAGACGTCGGGTGGGACATCGCCGACGGCCGGTTCATCCTCGCCCACGGCTACGTGCCGCTCACCAACGTGCTCAGCACCGCCCTGCGCGGCGGATTCTGGGCCAACTCGGAGTGGCTTTTCGGCGTGTACGCCGCGGCGCTCTACGGCGCCCTCGGCGGACTCGGCGTGTACCTCGGCCTCTTGCCCTGGCTGGCGCTCCTGGCCCTTGGCCTCGCCTGGCGCGCGCGTCCGCTCGGCGCCTACTGGCAGCTGCTCTGGCCGTTCGCCGCCGCCGTCGCCATGGTGCCCGTGATCGAGCCAAGACCGCAGGTCCTTTCCTACGTGCTCTTCCTCGCCGCGCTTTGGGCCGTGGACCGCGCGCGACGCGGCGGCGGCGCCGTGCTCTGGCTGGCCGCCGCGTCGGGGCTCCTTTGGACGCAGGTCCACGACTCGGCCCTCCTGCTGCCGCTCGTGCTCGGCCTCGCGTTGCTCCTGCCCACGCCCGAGCTCGGCCGCCGGCGCGTGGTCGGACCGTTCCTGCTCTCCCTCGTCCTGCTCCTCGTCCGGCCGGGCGGGCCCGTCGCGTTCGCGCGGCGCATTCTGGCCGTGGGCAGCGGGGGGAACACGGGCACCATCCAGGAGTGGGCCTCACCGGACTTCCACCAGGCCGGGGCGTGGCTGCTGCTCGCCATCCTGTTCCTTGCGCTCGTGCTCCTGGCGCCGGAGCTCAAGCGCCTGCGCCGCTGGGCGGACCTCGTCCTCCTGCTGGGCACGGCCGCCGCAACCCTCTACGCGGTGCGCTTCCTGCCGTACTTCGTGCTCACCGCGGCGTTCTTCGGTCCCGCGGTCCTGCCGGAGCGCCTGCGCATCGCCGCCCGAGACCGCGGCGCACAGCTGCGCTCCCTGGGTCTGAGCGCCCTGCTGGCCGCGGGGCTGGCCGCGGCGCTGATCGCCCAGCCCGTCTTCCCGTCGCGCTCGCCCGCAAAGGCCATCGCCTACCTTCGGCGCGCCCATGCCGAGAACGTCTTCGCAGCCTACCAGATCGGGGCCTCCCTCGAACTCTACGGCGTCACCCCGTACCTCGACAGCCGTGACGACGTCTGGGCGCGGGCGCCCTGGTGGCCGGGCTTCCTGGCGGTGAGCGAGGGGAGCGCCGACGTGCTCTCCTACCTGCGCCGCTACGATCCGACGGCGCGCTACGTGCTGTGGCCGACCCGCTCCGCGGTGGCGGTCGAACTGGACCAGAGCCGGCTCTGGCGGCGCGTCCTCGTCGACCCGTACCCTTCGGACCCCTACCGCTCCGTCGACGGCGCGTACGCCGTCTGGCGGCGGGTCGCGCCGTGAGGGGCGCGACGGCGGCCCGATGAGCCGCGCCCGTCCGCCCGGCCCGCGCCCGTCGGGCCGCAGGGTGCTGCTCTGGCCGCTCCTCGGCATCGTGACGCTGCCGCTCTGGGCGCTCCTGCTGCACGCGGGCACCACGTTCGCCCAGCTGCCCCCCGGCGCCGCGGCCGAGACGGCCACGAGCGCGAGTTCGTCCCTGATCGCCCTCGCGATCACCTTCCTCGTCGGCCTGCCGCTCGCGTGGTGGGGCGCCTCGGCGCGCGCCGCGACCCAGCGCGTCCTCGAGCTCCTGCTGGCCGTCCCGCTGCTCATGCCGCCCCTCGTGCTCGGCCTCGTGCTCGCGTACGTCTTCGGCCCGAGCACCGCGTTCGGTACGTGGCTCGAGGGCATCGGGCTCGGCATGACCAACAGCTACCTCGGCCTCGTCGCCGCGGGCTTCTACGAGGCCGCCCCGTACTTCGTCTACGGCGCCTGGGCCGCCTTCGCCGCACTCGACCGCGACATCCTGGAGGCTGCCTGGCTCTCGGGCATGCGGCCGGGTGCGGCCTTCGCTCGGATCGTGCTGCCCCTGGCGGCGCCGGGGCTCGCCATCGCCAGCGCCATGGCCTGGGCGCGCACGATCGGCGCCTTCGGGGCGCCGATCGTGGTCGCGTACCATCCGACGGGGCTGCCGGTGGGGATCTGGATCGCGCTCAGCGAGTTCGGCCTCGTCCCGGCCCTGGAGCTGGCCCTCGTCCTTCTCGCCATCGCCCTGCCGCTGCCGCTCGTGGCCATGGGGGTGGGCCGCCGTGCTGCGCGTTGACCTCAGGTCGGCGCCGGGGGCGCCGCTCGAGTTCGCCGTGCGCTTCGACCTCCCGCCCCGCGCGGTGCTCGGACTCTTCGGCCCGACGGGCGCGGGCAAGACGACGCTGCTGCGGGCCGTCGCGGGACTCCAGCCGGTCGAGGGCGAGGTCCTCCTGGACGGCGAGGACGTGCGCGCCCGATCGCCCTGGCTCAGGCCCGTGGGCTGGGTTCCGCAGCGCCAGGGCCTCATTCCGCACTGGACCCCCGAGCAGCACCTCAGGGCCCTGGGTCCCGCGCTCAGGGAGGACCCGGGCGACGCCCTGCACCGGCTCGAGCTCGACGAGCTGCGCGACCGCCCGGTGCGTCGGCTCTCGTTCGGGGAGCGCCAGCGCCTTGCGCTCGGCCGGGCGCTCTTCACCCGCCGCCCGCTGCTGCTGCTCGACGAGCCCTTCTCCGCGCTCGACGCGGGGACGCGCCTGCGCATGGGCGACCTGCTCCTGGAGGAGGTCCAGAGGACCGGCGCCGTCGCGCTGCTCGCGACGCACGACCTCTACGAGGTGCAGCGCCTCTGCTCGCGGCTGTGCCTCCTGCGTCGCGGCGAGATGCTCGCCGAGGGACCCACGGCCGACCTGCTGCGCGAGCCACCGCACGCCCGGGCCGCGGAGCTGCTCGGCTACCACCTGCTCGGGGACGGGCTCTGCGTCCATCCGGCCGAGGCGCTCTGGCAGCCCGCGGCGGGCAGGGTGGGTGTGCAGGGCGTCGTCCGCCGGGCGCTGCCGCGCGACTTCGGCTGGCGGGTCGAGCTCACGACCCCGGACGGCCGCGCGTTCGCCGCGGACCTGCCCCAGGGAGCCCGCCCGCCGGATGCGGGCGAGCGGGTCAGCGTGCACTTCCCGGAGCGCCGACTGCCCGTGGATCCACTCCTGGACTAGGCGAGGGACCTGGACTGGGACGGTGGGGGGGCAGGGATCCCAAGGGGATCGCCGAATTTCCAGGTGACGACAAATCCCGGCGCCCACGAACTCTCCCTGGTGCGAGGCGACGCGGTTGGCGGCTTCCCCGACGGCGGAGCGGCGACGGGAGGCGACCCCTGGCCAGCGCCGGGGCGAAGGGCCCCGGCTCAGGGCGCGGGCGCGCGCTCTGAGCCTTGCGGTCGGTGCGCTCCTCCTGATCCTCTGGCCGCTCGTACCCCTGCCGGACGTGTGGATCGTGGCCGTTGCGGCGATCGCCGTGATGGCCTCAGGCCTCGGCTTCGGGCCGTGGCCCGCCTTCGTGCTGGCGCTGCCGGCGATCGGCGCGGCCCTCCTCGAGCGGCGCCCGCCCGACGTCGGCCTCCTCTCCGCCTACGTCTGCATGCCGCTGCTCGCCGCGGCGGCCGGCGGCGGCACAGGCCTGCGCCTGCGGCGCGTGCGGCGGGCCGCGGAGGACGCGGCGCGCCGGGCCCGCCTGCTCTCGGAGGCCCTGCAGCGCCTGCCGGAGCTCACGAGCCCGCAGAGCATCCTGCAGCTGCTGCCCGTCTGGCTCAAGGAGATCCTCGGCTTCGCGCACGCCGACGTGCTGGTCCCGACGGCCGACGGCGGGGCCCTGCTGGTCGCGGCCACGCTCGGCCTGGCCCCGCGCCCGGGCGCCCGCATCCCGCTCCGCTCCGTGACCGGGCGCGCGCTCACGGCCGGCCGGGCGCAGCACGTCCGCGACGTTCGCCAGGACCCGGACTTCCTGCCCGGCTCGAACGACGGCCCGTCGCTCAGCGAGCTGGCGCTGCCGATCTTCTCCGGGGGGCGCGCCGTGGCCGTGCTCAACGTGGAGCGCGCCCGGCCGGGCGGCTTCCTCGCGGACGAGGTGGCGACGCTCGAGGCGCTCTCGCGCGCCGTGGGCGACGCCCTCGAGCGCCTCGGCCAGCACGCCGCGAGCGAGGAGCGCTCGGCGCTGCAGCACTTCCTCCTGGAGTTCACGCGGCAGATCGGCGGCATGCGCTCGCCCGACGCGGTCGCGCAGCGCGCGCTCGACGTCCTCCTGCCGCACTCCGGAGCCGACGTCGGCGCCATCTGGCTCTGCGGCGGACCGCGACCGCACCTCTTGGCCACGCGCACCGCGCGGGACTTCCGCGACCCGGACCTTCCGAGCCCGTTCGTGACCGGGTTCGAGGGCCGGCCGCCGGAGGACCCCCTCTGGGTGGGCACATCCGTCACGTCGCCGTACAGCAGCGCCCGTCAGCTCGAGGCGGGGCTGCAGTCGTTCGCCGTGCTGCCGCTCCTTGCCCAGGAGGGGCGGCCGCAGGGCGCGCTGGAACTGCTCTACTACCGAAACCCCGCGGGCTTCGCCGGCCTGCAGCGCCAAGTGCTGCTGCGCGCATCGGAGCGCCTCGACATCTCGCTGCAGAGCAGCCTCGCCACGTCGCGCCTCATGGACATGCTCCTCGCCCTGCACTCGCTCGGGGCGCTGCAGGACGTCGACCAGCTCGGGCAGGAGGCCTTGGCGACGGCCGTGCGCCTCGTGCCCGGCGCCGATGCCGCGACGCTCTGGCTGCACGAAGGGCAGCGTCTGGACCTGCGCGCCGCCCAGGGCTATGCTGACCCCGGCGGTCCGGGCGCCCACGGACGGCTGGGCACCGTGCGCGAAGCCATGGCCTGGTACACCGGCGACGAGAAGGCCTTCCTGCAGGGGCTGCCGCGCATCCTGCCGGCGGATCGGCCGGTGGGGGAGGTGCGCTCGAGCATCGCCCTGCCGCTGGTCCTCGAGGAGGACCTCGTCGGCCTCCTGAGCATCGACAGCCTGCGCCAGGAGGAAGCGTTCTCGCAGGAGGCGCTCGCCCTCGCGGGCATGTTCGGCCTGCAGCTGGCCGTGCTGGTGACGCAGGGGCGCCGCCGCACGGCGCTGGCCGTCGCCGCCCGCACCGACAAGCTGACGGGCATCGGCAACCGCCGCGCCTTCGACGAGCGGATCGAGAGCGCCTGGAGCGAATCCCAGCGCTACCACCAGCCGCTCGCGTTGATCATCCTGGACCTGCAGGGCTTCAAGTCCATCAATGACCGCTACGGCCACCTGGCCGGCGATCAGGCGCTTCAGGCGGTCGCGCGGGCTCTCGACTCCGTGCGGCGCGACGGCGACAGCGTGTTCCGCTGGGGCGGCGACGAGTTCGCCGTCCTGCTGACCCACGCGGACCTCGCGCAGGCCCTGCAGGCGGCCTCCCGCTACCTCAACTCCGTGCAGGGCCGACCCGTGCTGCACCTGCCCGGCGGGGACGTGCACGTAGGCGCGCGCCTGGGCGTCGCGGCCGCGCCCTAGGACGCGGGCACCGTCGCCGAACTGGTGCACGCGGCGGACGAGCGCGTGATCCTGGCCAAGCGCCTCGGCCAGAGCCTGGCCCCGCCGGTCGGCGAGCTGGAGGAGCCCACCGACAGGAGGTCCTGCCCGTGACCCGAGATCGGCTGCCGCCCGAGTTGACCGTCGCGCAGGCCCAGTCCCTGCTCGCGCAGGGCGACCTGACCGCCGAGGAGCTGCTCGAGCTCCACCTCGCCGCCATCGCGGAGCGCAACGGTGGGGCAGGGGGGCTGCACGCCGTCCTTGAGCTGAACCCCGACGCCGCCTCGATCGCGGCGGCCCGCGACGCCGAGCGGCGTGCCGGGCACGTGCGCGGCCCCCTGCACGGCATCCCCGTGCTGCTCAAGGACAACATCGACACGGGGGACCGCGAGCACACGAGCGCGGGCTCGCTGGCGCTCCAGGACCACTACGCGGAGCGCGACGCCCACCTCGTGCGGGCCTTGCGCCGGGCCGGCGCCGTGATCCTCGGCAAGGCCGGCATGACGGAGTGGGCCAACTTCATGACCGAGGGCATGCCCAACGGGTACTCCTCGCGCGGCGGACAGGTCCTGAACGCCTGCGGCGACTTCGACGCCGGCGGGTCGAGCTCGGGGTCCGCGAGCGCCGTTTCCGCGAACCTGACCCTGCTCGCGGTGGGCACCGAGACGTCGGGCTCCATCCTCAGCCCCGCGAGCCAGCAGGGCGTGGTCGGGATCAAGCCGACGGTCGGGTACGTGAGCCGTCGCGGCGTGATCCCCATCTCGCACAGCCAGGACACGGCGGGCCCCATCACCCGCACCGTGCGCGACGCGCTCCTCCTCCTGCGGGCCATGTCCGGCCACGACGCCGGCGATCCCGTGACGCTCCTCGGGCAGGCGCATCCGCTGCCGGCGCCGGAGGACCTCACGCCCGACGCGCTCCCCGGCCGGCGCTTCGGCGTCCCGCGCTCGTACCTCGGGGAGCTGCCGGTGCCGCTGGCCGAGGGCTTCGAGCGATCGCTCGAGGTCCTGCGCCGCCACGGCGCGACCGTGCTGGATCCGGTCGAGATCCCGTCGGCCGCCCGGCCATGGAGCCTCGACGTGCTCCTCTACGAGTTCAAGGCCGGCCTCAACGCCTACCTCGGGCGCATCGAGGCCACGGCGCCGGTCCACAGCCTCAGCGACCTGATCGCCTTCAACGAGCGCCGACCGCACCTCACGCTGCGCTACGGGCAGACGCTGCTCGTCCGCTCGGACGCCACGTCCGGCACCCTCACGGAGCCTGCGTACCTCCAGGCGCGCCTCGACGATCTCCGCTGGTCGCGCCGTGAGGGCATCGACCACGTCCTCGAGACCGACCGGCTCGACGCCCTGCTCTCGCCCGACAACTACGCCGCGGACATCGCGGCGCGGGCAGGCTATCCGTCGATCTGCGTCCCCGCGGGCACGACGTCCGAGGGCAAGCCCTTCGCCCTGACCTTCACCGGGACGGCGTTCGCCGAGGGCGAGCTCGCGCGCTTCGCCTATGCGTTCGAGCAGGCCACCCTGGCGCGCCAGGAGCTGCCGCAGCGCCGCTGAACCCGCATGATCCCCAAGAGAGCCAGGCGGGAGCCGCCCGAACGCGGGCGGCTCCCGACGTGGTCACGATCGCAGGCGGCCCGGGTCAGTGGGCCTTGACGTTCATCAGCTGGTACTCGGGCTGCAGGATCGGGTGCAGGTAGACCATCAGGTTCTTGCCGGTCGGGGCCGGCGTCAGCCACGGCTGCACCAGGTCGTCGTTCCACTCGTCGTAGAGGAGCACCCACGGGGCTTGCTGCACGGCGATCTGCTCGGCCTGCTGGTAGTCCTGCACGCGCGTCGCCTGCTGGCTCGCCGGCAGGGCGTCGGCCGTGTCCACCAGCTTCTCGAACTGGGCGTTGTCGAAGCAGCCGACGTTCGTCGCGCCGCAGGCCTGGTTCGAGAGCAGGTTGAAGAGGAAGTCCTGGGCATCGGGGTAGTCCTGGAACCAGTCGGTCCAGGCGATGTTCCAGTTGCCCTTGTCGTTGTCCTCGAGCGGCCAGTAGTTGCCGACCTGGCTCGTGCCCTGGATCGTCACGTTCAATCCGACCGCCTTGAGCTCCGTCTGGACGATCTCCGCGGTGCGGATGTGGTCCTGCGTGTTCGACGGGTAGATGAGCGTGATGGGCTGGCCAGAATAGCCCGCCGCCTTCAGGAGCGCCTTGGCCTTGGTCGGGTTGTAGGGATACGGGTCCGTGATCGAGGGGTTGTAGCCGGGGATGCCCGGCGGCAAAGGCTGCGACATCAGTTGGGCGCGGTCGTTCGTGATGTCCTTGATCAAGAGGGGCTTGTCGATCGCGTAGTTCACGGCCTGGCGCATGTCGACGTTGTTGAACGGCGGCTTCGTCTCGTTGAAGGCGAAGTAGACGACCCCGTTCTCCGTGACGTTGTGGTACTGCGCCTTGAGCTTCGCCGAGGAGATGATCTTGGCGTAGACCTCGGACGGCAGGGGACCGAGCAGGAACGCGTACTCGCCCTGCTCATAGCGCAGCAGCGCGAGGTCCGGGTTGACGTTCTCGTCCATCACGATCTGCTTCGGCTCGCCCTTGCGGTAGCGCCAGCTCGTGGTGTTGGGCACCAGCACCATCTGGTGGCCCTGGTTCCAGCTCGCGAGCTTGTAGGGGCCGGTGCCCACCGCATGCATCTGGTAGTTCTGCCCATACTGCTCGACGACCTTCTGGTCCACGATGACGGCCGACATCAGGGCCATCACGTTGAGGAAGTAGGCCTCCGGCGTCTCAAGCTGGATGCGCACGACGCCCGGCGAGGGCGACGTGACCCCGGACAGGCCGGTCATGCCCGCGGGTGGCGGGTTGCCGTTGTTGAACCACTTGGTGTAGCCCGAGATGTCCGAGTAGGCGAAGCCGTAGGGGGCTGCGCCGCTCGAGTTCGCGTCGCCGCGCGTCAGGCGGTTCAGGGAGTAGATGACGTCCTGGGCCGTGACGGGGTCTCCGTTCGAGAACTTGACGCCCTTGCGCAGCGTGAAGGTGTACGTCTTGCCGTCGGGCGAGACGGTGTACGTGGCGATCCCCGGCACGATGGCCGACGTGTAGGGATCGTACTCTACGAGCGTGTCGTAGATGTCCTGCATCGGCGTCATCGAGGTGGTGTCCGTCCACTCCGTCGGGTCCAGCGTCTCGATGTTGGAGGAGAACGAGAAGTGGATGACCTGCTTCGGCAGCGGCTTCGTCGCGTTCGACGTCGGCGCCGAGCCGCAGCCGGCCGCCGTCAGGGCCAGCGCCGCGACGCCCACGATGGACATCGACCAGCGCTTGCAGCTGGAACTCGCCAATTCCCGGACCTCCTTTGCGCGCTCGCGCAGGGATTCCCCGTCCCCAAACGGGGCCGATGGCCGGGGACCACCTCCTCTTCGTGCAAACGGTTCGCACCTCAGAGCCGCACTGCGGCCACTGCCCGAAACGAGGTCCAGATGCGCCGCGGGTCCAGGGGGGCCCATGTCCACCGCATCCGACCCCCGACCTAGCTTCGACGTGGGACAAAGGGAGCTCCTGCCGCGGCGCGGTGGCAAAAAAAGAGAGCCGCCCCTGGGGGGCGGTCGCTCTCTTTGTTCGATATCAGCTGTACGACACGCGCGGGTCGAGGAACGCGTACACGAGGTCGACGAGGAAGTTCATGATCACGATGCCGCTCGCCGAGAAGAGCGTGATGCCCATGATCAGCGCGCCGTCGTCCTGGCCGATGGCCGTGTTGAGGAGGAAGCCGAGACCGACCCAGTTGAAGATCGTCTCCGTCACGATCAGGCCGCCCAGGAGGGCGCCGAGGTCCAGACCCATGTAGGTCACGACCGGGATCAGGGAGTTGCGGATCGTGTGCTTGAAGAGGACCGAGACCTCGCGCGCGCCCTTCGCCCTCGCGGTGCGCACGTAGTCCATGCGCATCGTCTCGAGCGTCGAGGAGCGCAGGATGCGCGCGTAGAACGCGCTGCCGGTGATGCCTACCGACAGGGCCGGCAACACGACGCCCGCCACCGAGACGCCGCCGAGCGGCAGGATGCCCAGCTTGAAGCCCACGAGCAGCAGCAGCATCGAGCCGACCCAGTACGTCGGCATCGAGATGCCGAGGATCGACACGAAGCGCAGCACGTTGTCGACGAGCGAGTACCGGTAGACGGCCGAGATGATGCCGATCGGCACGCCGATC
>Ga0187814_10000449_pt1 | contig 13681 bp, 12 predicted proteins | sample NC_S_4_FD_132450 | JGI IMG/M metagenome (GOLD analysis project Ga0187814, IMG submission 132450) | Wetland sediment microbial communities from Neuse River Estuary, North Carolina, USA - ASW-S_4 | ecosystem: Environmental > Aquatic > Freshwater > Wetlands > Sediment | place: USA: North Carolina... | reverse complement strand
TCGGCAGCGCGAGCACCTCGTCGAGCGCGTTGGTATGCAGGGAGTTGGTGCCGCCGAGCACGGCTGCCAGCGCCTCGACGGCCGTCCGCACGACGTTCATCTCCGGCTGCTGCGCGGTCAGCGAGACGCCCGCGGTCTGGGTATGGAAGCGCAGCCACTGCGCCCGCTCGGTGGTCGCACCGTAGGTTTCCCGCAGCCAGCGCGCCCAGATCCGGCGCGCCGCCCGAAACTTCGCGATCTCCTCGAAGAAGTCGATGTGCGCGTCAAAGAAGAACGACAGGCCCGGGGTGAAGGTGTCCACGTCGAGCCCTCTGGACAGCCCGAGCTCGACGTAGCCGAAGCCGTCAGCCAGGGTGAACGCCAGCTCCTGCGCCGCTGTCGAGCCCGCCTCCCTGATGTGGTAGCCCGAGACCGACAGCGGCTTATAGGCCGGGATGTGCTGCGCGCAGTACTCCATCAGGTCGCCGATCAGCCGCAGGTGCGGCTGCGGAGGGAATAGCCACTCCTTCTGCGCTATGTACTCCTTGAAGATGTCGGTCTGCAGCGTGCCGTCTAGCTTGCCGACGTCGGCGCCCTGTCGCTGCGCGGCGGCCAGGTACATGCAGAAGACCGGCACCGCGGGGCCGCTGATCGTCATCGACGTGGTCACCTCGGCCAGCGGGATGCCGTCGAAGAGGACGTCCATGTCGGCCGCCGAGTCAATGGCCACGCCGCAGTGCCCCACCTCGCCCGCTGACCGCGGGTCATCGGAGTCGCGGCCCATCAGCGTCGGCATGTCGAACGCCACCGACAGGCCGCCGCCGCCGGCCTCCAGCAGCATCTTGTACCGCTCGTTGGTCGCCGCGGCATTCCCGAACCCGGAGAACTGCCTGATCGTCCACGCCCGGCCGCGATACCCAGCCGGATACAGCCCTCGGGTGTACGGGTACTCGCCCGGCCAGCCGATTCGCGCGAAGCCCGGCACGACGGCGCCGTCCGGCGGGCCGTAGACGGGGTCCACCTCCAGGCCGGACAGCGTGGTGAAGTCGGCGTCCCGCTTGCGGGCGGCGTCGTAGCGGCGCTGCCAGCGCGCCCGCCCCTGATCCTCGTCCGCGCGTGCGTCCATGACCCGCTTCCGGATGCGGCCGTCGGCCAACTTAATTGGACGTCCTACTATTTGGTCCGAGTCTACCCGGCCAGGCTAACGGCAGAAACTGTCAGCCCCGGGCAACCGTGCGGCCCGTGCGTCGTCTTAGGTACCGTGCACGACCTCGTGACCGTGGCTGGCGGTGCGGCGCTTCGCCCGGCCGGGCCGAACCTGGCCGATTCCGGGATCTTTCGGCTAACGTGGCCAGTGGGCCCACCGTGCACCGGTCAGCAGACGCGCGTTGGCAACAGGCGGAGCCCTGCCAGCCATAGGAGCGCGGTGGCCAGGCTCCGCACGTCGGACCAGCAGGCGGTCGAGGACCTGTTCAATGCCTGCTATCCGCGCCTGGCCGGCTGGGTGCGCCGCCTCGTCGATGACGATGAGACCGCCCATGAGATCGCGTCCGAGGCCTTCACCCGGCTCCTGGCCCGCTGGTCGGGGCTGGACAACCCGCAGGGCTATCTCTACATGATCGCCACCAACCTAGTCCGCGATCATTGGCGTAAGGCCGGCCGCGAGCGGCAGGCGATCCGGGTGATGCAGGCGGCCGGGCCGGTCGATCCGGCGTACCAGCCGGCTCAGGACGTTGACGTGCGGGCGCTGATCCAGGCGCTGCCAGAGCGGCTGCGCAGCCCGTTCCTGCTGCACTACTACGGCGGCTTCGGCCTCAGGGAGGTGGCGGTCATGCTCGGCCGCCCGGAGGGCACCATCAAGGCCGACCTGTTCCACGCGCGGGCCCGGCTCAAGGCAGCGCTGGGTGATGCGGATGACTGACCCCCGCGGCGAACTCGATGACTGGCTGCACGCCGAGGTGACGCCGCTCAGCCCGCCGCCGGGCGCGCTGGGCCGGATCAGGCGCCGGGCCAGGCAGCGCAAGATCAGGCAGGTCGTGGTCGCATCCGCAGGATGCGCGGTGGTACTGGCCGCAGCGGTAACGGTCCCCCAGCTCGTGCCGGGCCCGCGGCCGGCCAGCCAGCGACCCGCGGCAGCCGCCGACAGCGCGCTGCCCGTCACCCAGTCACCAGGCGGGCCGCCGAGCAGCAGGACCACTCCAGCCGGGCTGCAGGGCTCCGGAACCCAGCTGCAGCAGCGGACCTCGCTGTCAACAACCACCTCGGGCACCGTGCCGCCACCGCACTTCCGCCCGACGTCGGTGACGTTCGTCGGCACCGGGACGGGCGCCGTCGTCGGTGCCGTGATCGGACAAGCCGGGCCGCCGTGCGCCACGAGCGACTGCACGTCCCTGGCTGGCACTTCGAACTACGGCAAGAGCTGGTATGGCGTCAGCGCGCCGGTCGCGCCCGGACCTGACGGGGACTCGGGCGTGAGCCAGCTGCGGTTCGCCGACCTGCGCGACGGCTGGGCCTTCGGCCCGGCGCTGTATGAGACCAGCGGCGGTGGCTGGCCTTGGGTACCGGAAGACACCTACGGTCAGCGCGTCCTCGACGTCGAGGCCTCGGCCGGCCACGCGCTCGCGGTCTTCGGCTCCTGCACCGGCAGCGGCGCCGACTACGCGACCGGCTGCACCAGCTTCGGGCTCTACACCTCGGCGGCAGGAAGCACGACGTGGACGCCGGTCGCGGTGCCAGCGGCGTACTTGCGCATGAACTCGTCCGCGGTTCCAGAGCTCGTGATCTCGGGAGCCACCGGTTACCTGCTCACGCCTTCCGGCGCGGTGCTCAGCGGCGCGGCCGCCGGCGGCTCGTGGTCGCAGGTCGGCACCGCGCCGTGCCAGCCGCAGCCGGCGGGCCAGCCAGCCGGCCCGCTCCTCGCGGCGAGTCCGGCTCAGCTCGTGCTCGTCTGCCCTGGCCAGCCTGGCGCTGGCTCGATGGAGCTGTACACATCGGCGGCCGGGGCCGTCTGGCAGCCGGTGGCGACGCTGCCGGCGAACGGCACCGCCACCTCGCTGGCCTCGGCTGCACCCGGCCAGGTCGTGCTCGCCGGCACGGCCGGCATCTGGTACCTGAGCTCATCGGCGTGGCTGCCGGCCAGCGTCAGCGGGCAGGTGCCCGTCGCCGGATTCAGCTACGTGGGCATGACGAACGCGACGGAGGGCGTCGCCGTGCCCGCCGACGCGTCGCTCGGCGAGATCTACGTGACCAGCGACGGCGGCCAGACCTGGAGCCCGTCGCCGATCAAGGGCTGAGCTCCAGGTTCAGCACTCGGCCCACCCGGCTCCGGCCCACGGCAGCGGCGCTAGTCGGCTTTGAAGTCGCCCGCCGTCACCCGCAGCCCGCGCAGCAGGCCGAACATGTCCGCGAGCTGCTCCTTGGTGTAGCGGCCCATGCCGAACTCGGCCTGCATCAGGTCGTCGGTCGCCCGCCGCATAACCTCGCGACCGGCCGGAGTGATCGCCGCGAGCGTGCCGCGCCCGTCCCGCGGGTTCGGCTTGCGGACCACCAGGTGCTGGAGCTCCAGCCGGCCGATCGTGTTCGTGACGCTGGTGGGGTGCACCATCAGGCGTTCTCCGATGATCCGCATCGGCAGCTCGCCATCCCGGCTGAAGCTGAGCAGCACGAGCGCCTCGTACCGGGCGAAGGTCAGGCCGTGGGGTCGCAGCAGAGCGTCTAGCTGCGCGAGCAGTATCTGCTGCACGCGCATGATCGAGGTGACTGCGGCCATGGCGGTCGAGTCGCCGAACCTGGCGGACCAGGTCTCCGCGGCCCGGGCGATCGGGTCAAACGGCAAGTCCAGCGGCTTAGGCACAGCCTCAAGGTACCGTGATCGGCTCCCTGCCCTGGGTTGCGGCCGAACTGCAGCCCGGCGGGCCGGCGCGTACGTGGACATGGTCAATTACAGACAGTTACATTGCCTGCGGGAGATCCGCTGATCGCCGAATCCGGGGGAACTGTGCCGTCTGGCCGTGCAGTCGCGGGTGCCGATCCCGTGATTGCTGCCGGCATCGGCGTCCGGCTCGGTCGGGGCTTTGCCGTCCGGGCGGCCAGCTTCCGGGTCGCGGCGCCAGAGCCGGGGCGCTCGGTGCTCGGGATCCTGATCAGCCACCCGCCGGAGGCTGCGGCGATCGTGGACCTGCTAGCGGGGGTGGCCCGACCCGCCTACGGCGAGCTGCGGGTGCTCGGCCACGACATGGCCACCGTGCGCGGACGGGCCGCGGTACGGCGCCGAGTCGGGGTCGCCCGCCGCACGGCCAGGTCGCTGCCCGGGCTGCGGGTGCGCGGGTTAGTGGAGCACGGGGCCAGGCTGGCTCGGCATGGCTGGACTGACCGGCATGTGCTCGCCGCCGCGATCCTGGACCGGCTCTCCCTGACGCCCTGGGCAGACGTGCCGCTCCGGGCGGCGCCCGACGCGGTGGCCAGGCGGGCCCGCCTAGCCGCCGCCGCGGTGCATCAGCCCGAGCTGCTGCTGCTCGACGGGCTGCTCGACGGGCTTGAGTTGCGGGCGGTGACCGCACTGACCGCCGCGATCCACGACCTCAGCCGGGACAGCGGCGTCCTGATCGCTGGCTGTGACGCCGACGCTCTGACACTCGCGTGCGACGAGGTGTTTGTGCTGACCGACGGGGTGCTGACCCGGGCTTGACCGGCAGGGCAGGCCGGCCGCGTTCCCAGCTGGCGGTCGGGGCAGGCGGTCTGCGGCTACCGTAAGCTGCGAGCGTGGACTGGAGCACGCTCAGCTGTAGCCGGAACGGCCACGTGACGTTCGCTCCGGACGAGCCCGCGCTGCGCGCTGAAATGGGAGCCGCGCTGCCGGACGGTACCGCGTGGCGGTGCCTGCGCTGCGGCAGTTTCGTGGCCGGGGAGCCGAGCCTGTCGGGCCCCGCCGCAAGCGCCCCGATGGTCGCTCGCGGTAAGGAACTGCGCAGCAAGCTGATCTTGCGCCTGTTCGCCATCGAAAGGTTCGTGCGCGCGATCCTGGCTGGCGCCGCCGGCGTCGTCCTGTGGCGGTTCGTGGCCTCGCGCGCGTCGATCGAGGCAACTTTCAACCATGACCTTCCGGTGATCCGCGACCTATTCCGGGACCTCGGCCTCAACGTCAGCCACTCGAAGCTGTTCGGACTGCTGCATCACGCCCTCACTCTGAGCAGCGGAACCGCCATGCTTTTGGCGATCGGCGCGACCGCCTATGCCGTGCTCGAACTCGCGGAGGGCATCGGCCTGTGGCTAGCCAGGCGCTGGGGCGAGTACCTCGCGATGGTCGCCACCTCGCTCGGCCTGCCGCTCGAGATCTACGAGCTCACCAGGAAGGTCTCGGTGACCGCACTGGTCCTGCTCGCGCTGAACATCATCCTGGTGCTGTACCTCGTGATCACCAAGCGGCTGTTCGGCGTCCGCGGCGGCAAGGCCGCCTATGACGCCCGGCTGCGCAGCGAGTCAGTGCTGGAGGCAGCGGAGGAGACAGCCGCTCAACGCCGCGCCGCGTCGGTGGCGTCGGCCGAGCCGGTCGCGCCAGTCGCATCACACGCGTCTGCCACATCGGCGGCAAGAGCTGCGCCCAGCAGCACTCCAGAACCGCGCTGACAGCCGACGGCAGCACAGGCCTGTTCATCATGCCCCATCCGGCCGGGGGTTGCCGGTGATGAGCTCATCCGCCGCCGTATACGGGTCGAGCTTCCCGGTGCAGACTCGCTCTGCCAGCTCGTCGAGCCGCGACTCTCCCGGAAGCCGGCCTGCCCGCTGGCTGAGCTCACCGAGCGCGATGGCCGAAATCTCCTCCCGCGCCCGAGCCTGGCGGCGGCTGTGCAGTTCCCCGGTGTCCGCCAGCCAGCCGCGGTGCTTGTCGATGGCCGCGACGACCTCCTGGATCCCGTCGCCGCTGGCGGCCACGGCAGCGATGATCGGCGGCTTCCAGTCGCCGGTCCGGTAGCTGGCCATCGCCAGCATCATCCGCAGGTCCCTGGTCACCTCCTGCGCGCCCGGCCGGTCGCTCTTGTTCACCACGAAGACGTCGGCGATCTCCAGCACGCCCGCCTTCGCAGCCTGGATTGAGTCGCCGAGGCCGGGCGCGACGACGACCAGCGTGGTGTCGGCGAGCGAGGCGATCGCGACCTCGGCCTGCCCGACGCCCACCGTCTCGACGAGCACCAGATCGAATCCGGCGGCATCGAGGATCCGCAGCGCCTGCGGTGTCGCCCAGGCCAGCCCGCCCAGGTGGCCCCGGCTAGCCATCGACCGGATGAACACTTCGTCATCGGTGGCGTGCTCTTGCATCCGCACCCGGTCACCGAGCAGCGCGCCGCCGCTGAATGGCGATGTCGGATCCACCGCTAGGACGCCGACGCGCAGGCCCTGGTCCCGGTATCGGCGCACCAGGGCTCCGGCCACGGTGGACTTGCCGACGCCAGGCGATCCGGTGAGCCCCACGACGTGCGTATGGCCGGTCAGCGGCGCGATGGCCGTCATGATCGAGCGCAGCTGCGGCGACTCGTCTTCCACCAGCGAGACCAGCCGCGCCAGCGCACGCGGATCGCCGTCACGGGCAGCACTGACGAGCGCGAGCGTGTCGCCGCGGTTGCGGTCGCTGCGCGACTGCCGTCCCGCTCGCCCGCTCGTCGCCGACGCGGCCACCCCCGGGGCTGCGGCGGGGTGATCGGCCAGCCGCCCTTCAGTCACCGGGCCGTCAGCCACTGGCTGGTCAGACCTGGTCGGCCGCTAGCACGCGGAACAGCAGCGCGTCACCCTGCCCGCCACCACCGCACAGCGCGGCTGCACCCAGCCCGCCGCCGCGCCGGCGCAGCTCGTACACCAGGTGCAGCGCGATCCGGGCACCCGAGGCGCCTAGCGGGTGACCGATGGCGATGGCACCGCCGTTGACGTTCACCATGTCCGGGCTGATACCCAGATCCTTGATCGACTGGATCGCGACGGCAGCAAACGCCTCGTTGATTTCGACCAGCGTCAGATCACTGACGGTGAGCCCGGCTTTGTCCAGCGCACGCTGGATCGCGCGCGACGGCTGCGAGTGCAACGAGTTATCCGGCCCGGCGACTACCCCGTGCGCGCCGACCTCGGCCAGCACCGTGACGCCGGCGGCCGCGGCCGCCGGCGCGGACATGAGCACGACCGCACAGGCACCGTCGCTAATCTGGGAGGCCGATCCGGCCGTGATCGTGCCGCCCGCCGCGAACGCCGGCTTCAGCGTGGCCAGCGCTTCGACCGTGGTCTCCGGCCGGACGCCCTCGTCACTGTCGACCAGCACCGGCTCGCCCCGCCGCTGCGGGATAGCCACCGGGACGATTTCCTCGGCCAGCAGCCCGTCCTTGGCCGCCTGAGCCGCCAGCTGATGCGAGCGGGCGGCGAACGCGTCCTGGTCGGCCCGGCTGATGCCGAGCGCGGCGTTGTGCCGCTCGGTCGACTCGCCCATCGACACCTGATCGAACGCGTCGGTCAGCCCGTCCAGCGCCATCGAGTCGACCAGCGCGGCGTCTCCGTACTTCACCCCGAGCCGCGACCCAGGCAGCAGATGCGGTGCCCGGGACATCGACTCCATGCCACCAGCCACCACCACGTCGAATTCGCCAGCCCGGATCAGCTGCGCCGCCAGCGCGATAGCGTCCAGGCCGGACAGGCACACCTTGTTGACCGACAGGGCCGGCACCGTCATCGGAATGCCGGCCGCGACGGCCGCCTGCCTGGCTGGGATCTGGCCCCCGCCGGCCTGCAGCACCTGGCCCATGATCACGTACTCAACGCGGTCAGCGGGCAGACCCGCTCGCTCCAGCGCCGCCTTGATGGCCAGCCCGCCAAGCTGGGCGCCGCTGAAGCTGCTCAGCGAGCCGAGCAGGCGGCCAACCGGGGTTCGGGCCCCGCCGACGATCACCGCGTCCGTCATAGCTGACACGATACCTGTCACCACACCACCGCCCTGAGGAGCAGAAGCCGTGCTGACGAGAATCGACCACGTGGGCATCGCCTGCCGTGACCTCGATGCCAAGATCGCCTTCTATGAGTCCGTCTTCGGGATGACCGTCGCCAGCCTCGAGGTCAATGAGCAGCAGGGCGTCCGCGAGGCGATGCTGCGTGTCACCGGCAGCGCGGCCGGACCCTCCTATGTGCAGCTGCTCGAGCCGCTCGCCCCCGACACGCCCGTGGGCAGGTTCCTGGCACGCCGCAGCGAGGGCCTGCATCACGTGGGCTACGGAGTCACAGACATCACGGCCGCGCTCGCGGCCATCGGCGCGACCGGCATCCGGCTGATCGACGAGCGTCCCCGGCACGGGTCGATGGGCGCCTCGATTGCCTTCCTGCACCCGGCCGATGTGGGTGGCGTGCTGACCGAACTGGTGCAGGCTCCAGACGCTGCACCAATGTGACAGTGTGCCACCTCATATCTATATAAAACGCAATCTCTCGCACTAGCGGCTGAGAACACGCCGCTTATGCCGCACGGGGAGAGTACGCTGCGACCACCGGACGAACGCAATCGCGTACCGGGCCGTGCGGATGCAGCGGATAGCGCTGATCACCCCCGGCAATCGGACTACACTCGCGGTCGCCTCGGTGCGCGAACCTCCCGTCTACCCCAGGATTAGGCGACATGCAGCCCGACATTGATGCTCAGCTAAGCAACTTCTTTGTTGAAAACTCGGTTCCCGAGTTCTCGAGGGTGATGCGCGGATACGACCCCGCGCAGGTCAACGCTTACCTCGAGCGGCTTGACAATGAGGTGCGCAAGCACCAGGACAACTCACAGGCTCTGCAGCGCGAGCTGACCGATGCGCACCGGCAGCTACAGGAGCAGGAACGGCCGACCTATTCCGGCCTCGGCTCCCGGATCGAGCAGCTGCTCCGGCTGGCCGAGGAGCAGGCCACCGAGATCGTCGGCGAGGCCAGGGGCGCGGCGAACGAACTCAGCGCCGCGGCCAAGGTCGCCGCGGCCGAAACCCGCGCCTCGGCCGAGAACGAAGCGGCCGAGCTGCGCGCGGTTGCCAAGCGCGAGACCGACGACCAGCGGGGGTCGGCCGAGCGAGAGGCCGAGGCGATCAGGACCAAGGCAGGCCGGGAAGCCGACGAGCTGCGGGCCACCACCGATCGCGAGGTGGCCAAGCTGCGCGCGACCGCTGACCACGAGGTCGCGGAGAAGCGGGCCGGCAACGAGCGCGAGGTCGCCAAGATGCGGACGACCGCCGAGCGCGAAGTCGCGCAGATGCGGGCGTCGTCCAAGCGCGACCGGGACGAGATCCTGACGACGGCCAAGCGCCAGGCTGACGAGATGCGCAGCCAGGCGCAGCGGGCCTTCGAGGACAGCGAGGCGGCGCGCGCTCAGGCCGAGTCTGAGTTCGAGATGCACCTGGCCGCCCGCCGGGAGGAGGCCGAGCGGCAGGAGACCGAGCGGCTCGCCAAGGCGCAGGAAGCGACTCAGAAGATGGTCTCGGAGGCCGAGCAGCGCGCTGCAGTGGCCGAGGAGCGGGCCAGCAAGGCCAGCATCCAGGCCGAGCAGACCAGGCGCGAGGCCGATCAGCACGCTCAGCAGCTGGTCAGCAACGCGAAGAAGAACGCCGACGGCATCGTCAGCCAGTCCAAGGCCCAGGCGGACCAGCTGCTGACCGACGCCAAGGCTGAGGCCGAGCGAGCCCGCTCCACCGCGCAGCGTCAGGTCGACGAGCTCAACAAGCAGAAGGAGAGCATCGCCGCGCACCTGACTCAGATCAGCCAGCTGCTCGGCGGGTCCATGCCCGGCCTCGCGGACGTGCTGCAGGCCAGCCCGGCGCAGCAGCAGCCCGCTGTTGCCGCCCCGGCCGCCAAGGCAGTCACGGCCGGACCGGCGCCCGAGCCGGTCCCGGCAGCCGCCACCGCCGCCGCGCCCAGCGCACGCCACTCGGCCGCCGCGCCCGCCGACGGCGCTGCCAAGGTGTCCGCCAACGGCAAGCCGGGCGAGGGCGATGACGAGTGGTGGACTGAGTAACTGAGAATCGGGAGGGGCGGCCGGCCGCTGACGCGGTCGGCCGCCCCTCTGCTGTTGTCAGCCGGTCGTCGTCTGGCCGCCGTCCACGATCAGGGTCTGGCCGGTCATGAACGAGGAGGCGGCACTGGCCAGGAATACGGCCGGGCCCGCCATCTCCTCGACACTGGCCCAGCGTTTCAGCGCCGAGCCTGCGACAGTGGCGGGGCCGATTACCGGGTCTTCCCACAGGGTCCGGTTCATCTCGGTGGCGGTCCAGCCGGGACACAGCGCGTTGACCCGAATGCCGGCCGACCCCCACTCGATGGCCAGCGTCTTGGTCAGCGAGATCACCGCCGCCTTCGCCGCGCCGTAGGGGCCTGTTAGCGGCGCCGCTGCCACACCCGCGACCGACGCCACGTTGATCACCGAGCCCTGGCCGCGCTCCAGCAGATGCCCGGCAAACGCGTGGCAGACGTAGACGGCCGAGCTGAGGTTCAGCTGGAGCAATTTGTCCCAGCCGGACAGCCGCAGGTCCTTGAACGGCACCATGAAGCTGGCGCCACCAGCGTTGTTGACCACGATGTCGATGACACCGAGGTGATCAATCGCCGCCGCGGCAGCGTCGGCGACGGCGACGTAGCTGGTCACGTCCGCCGGTATCACGCAGGCCGTGCGGCCAGCGGTGGTGACAGCCGCCGCGGTCTCGGCCAGCCCGTCCGCGCTGCGCGCGACCAGGGCGACGTTCGCCCCCGCATCGGCCAGCGCGACAGCGATGACACGGCCGATGCCGCGCGACGCTCCGGTGACGAAGGCGCTCTTGCCGGTGAGGTCGAACAGGCTCACGATGTGTCCTCCCAGTCGGTGCGTAGCGGCCAGGCTGCCGGGTTGACCCGGCGCACGATCTCGTTGAGCACGATCCGGACGTAGCGCTCCCCCAGCCAGAGATGCCTGGCCTCCGGTACGCCGACGACGTCGCGCTGCGGCACCCGGGCAAATCGCCGCCGCGCCTCATCCGGCCGCAGGTAGTCGTCATACTCGGGCACGAGGGCGAGCAGCGGCTTCCCGGACTGGGCCCAGGCGTCCAGCTCGGCGTCCCCGGCCCGCCGCAGCGGCGGCGACAGCAGGATGGCGCCTTCGATGTCCGGGTCGTTGCCCCACTTCAGCGCCAGCTCGGTGCCGAACGACCAGCCGAGCAGCCACAGTCGCGGCAGGTCCAGGTCCGCGCAGTAACCGATGGCCGCGGCCACGTCGTACCGCTCGGATTCGCCGGCACCGAACTCACCCTCACTGCGACCGCGCTCGGAGGTCGTGCCGCGGGTATTGAACCGGAGCACGGCGAGATCAGCCAGCGCAGGCAGGCGGTTGGCGGCCTTGCGCAGGACGTGGCTGTCCATCATGCCGCCATGCGTCGGCAGCGGGTGCAGGCAGATCAGCGTAGCCACGGCCGGCCGGCGGAGCGGCTGGGCGAGCTCGCCGACCAGGTGCAGGCCGTCCTGGGTAACGAGCGTGACCTCGGATCGCCTGGCCGGGAGCACGCTACCCGCAGTGATGTCGGTCATCGGCTCCTCACTGGTGCGCCCGCGAGCCGGGTCCTGGCCGCCGGGGACGTCGCTGCCAGCAGGCATTGTGCCAGTGCCGCCGGGCCTGTGGCCCGGGTGCCTCGGCCGGCCAGACCACCACGTGCGCAGTACCTGGCAGCAGTTCCTGGTTACAGCCCGGGCAGCGGTAGGCCTTGGTCGCGGCGGTGCCCGGAACCTGGCGCACGATCCAGTCGCCGTCCGGCCAGTCCTGCAGCTGCGGCGGGCCGAGCCGGGCCGGGCCGTCGTCGCCTTCCGCCGCGGCCGGCCGCGGACGACGAGCCCGCCGTGGCTTACTCGGTGCGTCAGACGGCAGCCGCCGTGCCTTCCTGGGGCTCACCGCCGCGGCCGGGCTCAGCCGGCGGTCGCGGGGCCGGCCGGACCAGCGCGGCGGTGCCCGACGCCGGCGAAATCGATCCCGGCCGCGGCGTGCTCGGCCAGCAGCGGCGGCGGGGCGAACGATGGGAACCCGTAAGCGAGGTACATGGCCCGGAGGCCGACCAGCACATCCGTGGCGCCGGCCGCGTCCAGGAGCTGGAACGGCCCCTGCGGGTACCCGCAGCCCAGCATCATCGCGGCATCGATGTCCGCGGCGGTCGCGTAATCGTCCTCCACCATCCGCACCGCGTCGGCCAGGTGCGGGTAGAGCAGCGCGCCCACCAGGAAGCCCGGCCGGTCCGGGGCGCGGACAACAGCCAGGCCGAGACGCGCCGCGAGCCCGACGGCGGCCAGCATGGACTTGTCGGAGGTCAGGCTGGTCCGCACCAGCTCGGCCAGGCTCCCGGGCGCGAGCCCGTCGAGCAGGTGCAGCCCTACCGCCTGGTCCGGCCTGCCCGCCGCCAGCGCGGCGGGCAGGACCTGCTGACTAGCCTCGGCCACGATCACGACCAGCTCGGTCGGATGAGCCGCGTTCCTGGTCACGTTCATGCCGGCGGATGCGAGTGCGGTGGCGAGCGCGGTCTCGTGCTCGTCCCCGGCGCCGATCAGCGTCACGGTGTCCGGCGCCGGGTAGCCTGCCTCGTTCTGCTCAGCCGACGCGGGGCCCGTGCGGCGGGCGCCAGCGTACTCGTGGACGCCGCGGCCAGCCTTGCGACCGGTACGGCCTGCGGCGGCCAGGCGGCGCAGCAGCGGGGCGGGGCAGTACCTCGGCCGGCCGAACTCGCGATACAGCACCTCGAGTATCGACAGCGAGGTATCCAGACCGATCAGGTCGAGCAGCGCCAGCGGGCCCATCGGCAGGCCGATGCCGGCGGTAGCCGCCGTGTCGATGTCGGCGGCGGTCGCGTAGCCCGTCTCGAGCAGGCCGACGGCGTGATTCAGGTACGGCAGCAGCAGCGCGTTCGCGATGAACCCGGCCCGGTCGCCGACCTGTACCGGCGTCTTGCCGAGCCGGCGGGCGAGATCGGCGACTATCGCGGGCACGTCCTCGCGCGACAGCACGGTCGAAACCACCTCGACGAGACGCATGACCGGCGCCGGGTTGAAGAAGTGCATGCCGACGACCCGGCCGGGATGCCGTGTCCCCGCCGCGATCTCAGTCACCGACAGCGACGAGGTGTTGGTAGCCAGGATGGCGTCTGGGCTGCAGACCCGGTCGAGCTCGGCGAAGACCTGCCGTTTGATTTCCAGCCGCTCCGGCACCACCTCGATGGCGAGGTCAACGCCCGCCGCCGAGGCGAATCCGCCCCCCAGCCGGACCCTGGCGCGGATCTCGGACTGCTCGCGCGCGTCCAGCTTGCCGCGGCTCACCGCCCGGGACAGGCTCGCGTCCAGTGTGCTCAGGCCGCGCCTCAGGGCCTCCGCGTCGGCCTCGATGGCGGTGACACCGAGGCCGGCGCGCGCGAACACCTCGGCGATCCCGGCGCCCATGGTGCCGAGGCCGACGACGGCAACCTCGCGAATCTCCATGGCCGCGACCTTACCGCCGGCATCCCGGCCGCCGCCGTGCGCCCGGCAGCGTGCGGCATCGGCACTTCCGGCCGCGCAGCAGGCACCGAGGCACCGGCGTCAGTCAGCTCCAGCGCGCTCCGGCTGATCCCAGCAGACCGGCAGCTCGCGCAGGCTGTACAGCGTCATTCCCGGCTTGAACCGCAGCCGCGCGGCCGGCCCGCCGAGCCGCAGCCCGGGCATCCGCTTG
>Ga0187814_10000447_pt1 | contig 13687 bp, 14 predicted proteins | sample NC_S_4_FD_132450 | JGI IMG/M metagenome (GOLD analysis project Ga0187814, IMG submission 132450) | Wetland sediment microbial communities from Neuse River Estuary, North Carolina, USA - ASW-S_4 | ecosystem: Environmental > Aquatic > Freshwater > Wetlands > Sediment | place: USA: North Carolina... | reverse complement strand
GGACTGGGCCACCTCGTGGATGTTGCTGTTGGTCGGCATGCCGGTGCCGATGTCGAGGAACTGGCGGATGCCGGCCTGGCCGGTCAGGTAGCTCGTGGTGCGGACCAGGAACGCGCGGTTGGCGCGCGCGGCAGAGACGATGTCCGGGTTGATCCGCCTGGCCTGCTCGGCGGCCTCGCGGTCCGCGGCGAAGTTGTCCTTGCCGCCCAGCAGGTAGTCGTAGACCCGGGCGACATGCGCGACGCTGGCGTAGGTCGCGAGGGGCCGCTCCCAACCCGGCGCGGTACCGCCTGGCAGCTGCGACGGCATCAGGCCTCCTCAACGCCAGCATGCCACGACTATTTCTCAGTTAAGGCGATAGCGGACGCCGCGTGACGACGCGGGCCCGGCCGCTGCCCGCGTAACCGCTCGAAGTCGCGCGGGATCTCGGCCAGGTCACCGTCCCGGACCGGCTCGATCCTGGCCTCACTCATGGCCGGGCACCGTGACCACCCTAGCGCCGCCGATGGCGCTGCCTGATCTTGATGTAGCCGAACAGCGGGTGGCCGGTCACGATCACCGTCGGGGCGCCCGGGTCCGCCGTCTCGGCGGCCCGGTTGTTGATGTGCCCGGTGTAGGTGCTCAGCGGGCCGACGCGAGCCGCCCAGCCTTCGGGCAGGATCAGCTGGATCCACCCGGTCTGGGTGATCACCTCCACGGTGACCTCGCGGTAGGCGCACGAGGCCTGGGTGAAGTCGATCGTGATCCACCCCGTGGTGGACTCGGCGGTGATCCGCTCCGGGACGATCCACCGCCCGGCCTGCCTGATGTTGGGCGTCGTGGTCCGCAGGACCAGCGTCTCGGGCTCGACGCCGATCCCCGGGTAGGAGACGAACGGCGGCTGCGCGGGCAGGTCGGCCAGCAGGGTCTCGAGGTCGCCGTACGTCTTGGCTCGGTAGGCCCGGCCGAGCCGGTCATCCAGCTCCCAGGTCTCGAGCCGACCCTCGCTGGCCGCGATCCGCAGCCGCTCCGCGACGGCCTCCCGGTCCGCGTCGGCCGCCCGCATGGCCGCCATGTCGATCGGCGTCGGTGCGGGCCGATCCGCATCGGTCATACGGCTGATCATATGGATGCGGACCGCTCCGGCACGTCCGTGACCGGCGGCGCCTGATCAGGCCGCGTTAGGATCCGGCGCGGCGCTCATCGGACCGGCCTAGTGGTGGACGGCGGCGAGCATGGCGGCGTAGGAACGGACCAGCGCCGCGTGCTCCAGCGGGAGCAGCCGGCTGTCCGGCTGGCAGCCCTCGCGGACCCACTGATCGGACAGATCCATGGCCCGGGCCCGGTGCACCGCGGCCGGCCGGAGTGCGGCCTCAGGGTCGCCGTACATGTAGCAGTACAGGCGGAGCAGCGACTCCACCAGATCCTCGCTGGGCTCCGCGTCGTCGATCCCGTGCGAGCCGTCCCGGTGCTGGCCCTCGCGGTGCACGCGCCACCAGTCGACCTCGAGCTCGGCGGCCTTGGCCGGGTTGGCGGGCTCGCCGTAGGTGAGCCTGACCAGGGCGTAGAACCGCCGCATGCAGGCCTGGGCCTGCTTGGCGTGGTTGTCGGGATACGGCGCCCACAGCTGATTGGCCCGCAACACCAGCCATGCGCCGTGCATCGTGCGGAACCAGTCCATACCGAACCCCAGCCGGACCAGGCCGACCGAGGCGATCAGCAACCGGGGCCAGCGGCGCAGGTAGTACGCCACCCAGACCCGGTATTCGAGGTCGGCGAGACGGACGGGATCAAAAGACCGGAGCCGCGTCGGCGTCCCGACGCTGACCTTGCCGGTGGAGCTCATGGGCGCCCCCCTCTCTCTCTGCGCTAGCAAAGCAGTTCCCCGCACATCGTGGTCCCACGCACCGCAATTAGGCATGAGCTTGCCAAATTTGACATGCTCGTGTCATATATGTCACAGTCGTGTCATGAAGCCAGGGCCGAGTCTCCGAGAACGGCAGGCCGCCGTGATCAGGGACGCGATCCTCGAGGCCCTCGCGAACCGGCTGGATCACGACGACCCGGACGACATCGCGATGCCGCAGGTCGCCGCCGAGGCCGGGATCTCGCTGCGCACCCTGTACCGCTACTTCCCCACCAGGGAAGCCATGTTCGACGCCGTCGGCGACCATGTCGTCGCGCGCCTCGGGCTGCCGCGCGACATCGAGGGCGCGGACGATATCGCGCCCGTGTTCCTGGAGTCAGCCCAGCGCGGGGCGCAGAGCCCGCGGCTGGTCCGCGCGATGCTGTGGACCCGGCTCGGCCGGCGCGCCCGCTCGTCGCACCGGCGGCGGCGGGTGGAATCCATCACCACGGCGCTGGGCGAGGTGACCTCGCACCTGCCGCCCGCCGAGGCGCGCAGGCGGGAGGGCGCGATCGTCTACCTGGCCAGCCTGCCGGCCTGGATCACGGTCAGCGAGGAATGCGGGCTCAGCGCGGAAGACGCCCGGCTCGGTATCGCCTGGGCCATCCGCACCCTGATAGGCGAGCTCAGGCAGGAAAACCAGATGGCGGGCGAGCCGCCATCGCAACCCAAGGGGAGGACACCATGACCGACACGGACCAGGCGAGCGCCCGGCGCACCACAGCCCGAACGGGCGAAGCCTACTGGTTCTTCGATTCCCTCATGGTCATCCGGGCCGACCAGCCGGGCCAGCCGGTGATCATCGAGGCGACGGTCGCGCCCGGCGGCGGCGCCCCGCTGCATGTCCACGCCGACCTGGACGACAGTTTCTACCTGGTCTCGGGACAGCTGGCCATGCGCTGCGGCGAGCAGGCCTTCGCGGTCAGCCCCGGGGATTACGTCGCCCTGCCGCACGGCGTCCCGCACACCTTCCGCGTCACGGGCGACGAACCAGCCGTCATGCTCCAGGTCCACTCCGATGACTCGTTCCTGCGTTTCATCAGGGCGGTGGGCCAGCCCGCGCCCAGCCGTACCCTGCCACCCGCGCTGATCCTGGCCACGGACATGGATGCGGCGATCGAGGTCGCGGCCCGTACCGGCCAGCCGGTCATCGGACCGCCGATGAGCGAGGAAGAGGCCGCCCTCGTCGCACCTTGACGAACGGCCTGCGGCCGGCGGGTGCCCGCCGGCCGCAGTCACAGGGCGGCGGGCAGCGAAAGGCGGAGCCAGCGGAGCAGCTCGGCGAAGTCCTCGTCGATGACGGGTTGGTCGTGCTGGCGGAACCGGCCCGCCGCCTCGCTGGCGGCAAAGCCCAGGACGGCCGTACTGATCAGACGTTCCGCGCGCGCGACCTGGCCCTCGGGCAGGCCGCCCTCGCGCAGTGCGGCCCGGATCGCGTCCCGCACGGCGCGCGCGGCCGGAGTGACCGCGGGCCGGGTCAGCAGCAGCGGGAAGACGGCGGGATGCCTGCGGGCGGTGTCCCTGATCGCCGCGGCCAGCGCGACGAGCCGCTCATCCCACCTCTCGTCGGCCGGGGGCAGCGGGTGCTCGGTCAGCAGCAGCTCGACCAGGCCGTCGAGCAGCGCGTTCTTGCCGTCCACGTGGCGGTACAGCGCCATCGGGGTGACCCGCAGGCGCCGGGCGACCGCGTGCATGGTCACCGCCTCCAGCCCCTGCTCGTCGGCCAGCCGGAGCGCGGCCGTCAGCACCGCGTCCCGGCTGATCCGCGGCGTTCTTCCCACCGGCCAGCTCTCCCGTCGCCGGACTCAAAATATATGACGTATACTTAAATTGTACGGTTTGGGAGACGGCCATGCTGATCCTGCTCAGCGACGGCGCCGGGCTGACCGCCCGGCAGTGCGCGACCCTGCTGGCCCGGGACGGCCACCAGGTCGAGGCGCTGTCACCGGACCCGCTGTGCCTGTGCCGCCTCACCCGGCATGTCCGCGCGGTGCACCGGGTGCCGGGCCTGGGCGCGGATCCGTTCGGCTGGCTGGACGCGGCCCTGGACATCGCCGCGCGGCGCGGCGCCGAGCTGCTGCTTCCAGTCCAGGAGCAGGTCGCGGTCATGTCGCTGGCCCGCGAGCGGATTGTGGCCGCGGGGCTGCTGACCGCGGTGCCTGACTTCGGTGCGCTGGCCCAGGTGCAGGACAAGCTGTCCGCGTATCAGGCCCTGGCCCGGCTGGGCCTGCCGCAGCCGTCCGCCTCGGTGGCGGCGAGCCGGGCCGAGCTTGAGGCGTCCGGGACGCTGCCGGCGTTCGTGAAGACCCCGGTCGGCACCGCGTCAGCCGGCGTGCGCCGGGTCGATTCCGCGGCCGAACTTCGCCAGCTCGCGGCGCAGTACGAACGCGACGGGGCCTTCGGGACGGGCGGGGTCCTGGTGCAGGAGCCGGTCAGCGGGCCGCTCGTCATGATCCAGTCGGTCTTCGCCGGCGGCGAGCTCGTCGCGTTCCATGCCTGCCAACGGGTCCGCGAGGGCGCCGGCGGCGGGGCCAGCCACAAGATCGGCGTGCGGCTGCCCGAGGCGCGGGAGCACATCGCGAGGCTGGGCGCGGCGCTCGGCTGGCACGGCGCGCTGTCGGCCGACGTCATCCTGAGCGCGCCGGGCCCGCAGTTCATCGACATCAACCCGCGCCTGGTCGAGCCGGTCAACGCGTACCTGTCGGGCACTGACCTGGTGGGGACGCTGGTCGAGGTCGCGCGCTGCGGTACCGCGCCGCGGCGGCCGACCGGGGCGCGGGGCCGACCGGGCGTTCGGACGCACCAGCTGCTGCTCGCGCTGCTCGGCGCGGCCCAGCAGGGCGGGCGGCTCGCGGTCGCCCGCGAGCTAGGCGACGCGCTGAGGCGGGGTGGCGACTACCGAGGCAGCACCGAGGAGCTGACCCCGCTCCGCGGCGATCCGCTGGCCGCGGTCCCGGTGACGGTCGCCGCGCTGGCCACCCTGATCCGGCCTTCGACGTGGCGGCAATTCTCCGGCGGGGCCGTCGGCGCCTACTCGCTCACCCCGGATGCCTGGCGCCAGCTCGCCTCGGCGGGGCGGGAGGCCGGGGGCGTCCGCCCTGGGCTCGGTGAGCGTGCGGCGAGCTGACAGCACGGTCCGTTCGGCAGAAAAGATCTCTAGCAGAAGGGGTGACCGCGCGTGGTCATTCGTCCAGGGCACCGGCGTCGGCGGGGACGTCAACGGAGTACTGCCTGAGCACGTCCAGCGGGACGATCTCCAGCGCGCGCTCGTGGGTCGACGCCAGCACCACGGGAGCGGCGGTGCCGTCGCGATGCGCACGGAGCCAGTTCGCCGCGGTCACGCACCACCGGTCCCCCGGCACCAGCCCTGGGAAGCTGAACTGGGGCATCGGCGTGGACAGGTCATTGCCGATGCCGCGCTGATGCGCGAGGAACTCCGCCGTCACCACCGCGCAGATCGTGTGGCTGCCGAGGTCCTCGGGTCCGGTGGTGCAGCACCCGTCTCGGTAGAACCCGGTGAGAGGATCGGTTCCGCATGGCTCGAGTTCGCCGCCGAGTACATTTCGGTCGCCCATGCTTGCAGTATCGGCACGGCGGGAGCAGGACCGCAAGATCATCAGCACGGCCGCTCTGCTGCGTCATAACCGCGAAATAGACCGAAACGCGGGCGCGGAACGAGACGCGGCGTGCGGCCGCCGACACAATTGGTCAGGTGAAGCACTCCAGACTTCTCGCGGCGGGCGGCGTGTCCCTCCTGGCCGCGACGGCGGCGGTGTCCTCCATAGGGGCGCCCTCGGGAGCGGTCACGGCGGAGGTCCCGGACGTGCCGGTCACGCACGTCATCGAGATCATGCTCGAGAACCACTCCTTCGACAACCTCTTCGGCAAGTTCCGCGGCGCGGACGGCGTCCCGGCGAACACCTCGCTGCTCAACCCGAATGCCTACTTCGGCTCCGCGCCGAACGTGCAGCCGGTCTGGGCCACAGGCAACGAGGCTGACGTCACCGGCGAGATCAACAACAGCGCGGTCGCCGAGCAGATGGCGATGGACTACCAGCCCGGCCGGGGCTACCTGATGGACCACTACACCGTCTTCCCGCAGGACGGCATGGCCGCGATCACCGAATTCGGACCGCAATTCGACCCTAACGAGCAGTACCTGGCCTCCGCCTACGAACTCGCCGACCACAATTTCCAGCCGGTTATCGCCCCGACCCAGCCGAACGTGATGACCGCGCTGAACGGCACCGATCACGGCTGGGTCTATAACAACCTCGAGCCGGGCCCGACCCAGCCGTGGAACTCCATTTTCGACGAGCTGACCGCGCACGGCCGCAGCTGGAAGATCTACTACGCGCTGCCGCCGTCCGCCCTGGCCGGGACGATCTGGCCGCAGCTCCTCCCGCCCGGGCACGCCGCCGACCTGACGACCGGATCGGCGTTCTTCGCCGACCTGGCCTCGGGCAGCCTGCCCGACTTCTCCTTCGTGCGGCCCGGCGCGGACTACAGCACCGAGCCGCCCGAGGACATCGGGCAGGGCGACACCTGGATCGGGCAACTGGTGAACGCGGTCGCGCACAGCAAGTACTGGGCTTCGACGGCCATCTTCGTCACCTACGACGAGAGCGGCGGCTTCTGGGACCACGTGGCACCCGCGGCGAGCACCGGCTACGGGGCCCGAACCCCCATGATCATCATCAGCCCGTACGCCCGGCACGGCGTCTACCATCAGCAGACCACGAACGTCTCGGTGTTGTCGTTCATGCAGAAGCTGTGGGGCCTGCCCGCGCTGACGCCGCTCAATGCCGGGCAGAACAACCTGTTCTCCGCGTTCAACTTCAGCCAGGCGCCGCTGGCCGCCCCCACGGTGCCGGCCGCGCCCGCCGACACGATCGGCTTCCACGGCACGGGCGGCATCCTGACCGACATCGGCGTGGCTAGCCCGGGTCGTTCGGTCACCATCAACCTGGAGGCGGAGACCGGCGGGCTGGTGCTCGATGCCACGGTGAACGGCTCGGTCGCGCTGACGCTGGCGCCGCCGCCCGGGGCCGCGGTGCCATCGTCGTTCCCGGCTTTGGTCAACCTGTCCGGCGGCCAGGCCACCATCACGGTGTCGTTCTCGTCCGCCGGTTACTGGCGGATCGCGGCGAGCGGACCCGCGGGCAGTCGGGGTTGGGTGACCGTGGACGTGGGCGTCACGCCAGATACGGCGCCGTAGGCCCCTTCCGGCGCTGCTTGCTCGCCCGGCGCCGGCGGCGGGTCCCGGCAATCCGTCGCTCCCGGCGCTCCCGGCGGCTGGACAGGGCTCGGGCGGGCGGCTTAGTCTTGACTGTATGGTCAGTCAAGATTTGGGTTACCGGCGTGACCCGGCTCCGCTCGACCGGGCCGGGCTGGAGCAAGCGCTGCGGCCGTTCGGGGAGAGCCGGATGCTGCCGCGGGCCGCCTATGTGGATCCGGCGGTGTTCGAGTGGGAGCAACGGCACTTCTTCGGCGGCGGCTGGATGTGCGTCGCGCGCAGCGAGCAGCTGCCCGAGCCGGGCGACCAGCGGGCCGAGGCGACCGGGACGGGCAGCGTGCTGCTGGTCCGGGGCGAGGACGGCGCGCTGCGGGCGTTCGCGAACACCTGCCGCCACCGCGGGCATGAGCTGCTGCCCTGCGGCGAGGGCGCGCAGCACAAGATGATCATCTGCCCGTACCACGCGTGGACGTACACGCTGGCCGGCGACCTGCGCGCGGCCGGGAGCTTCAAGAAGGTCCGCGGCTTCGACTTCGGCCAGTGGGGCCTGCCCGGGCTGCCCGTGACCGAGTGGCACGGCCTGGTCTTCGTCGACGCCTCGGGTGGCCTGGCCGGCTCGCTGGAGGAAACGCTGGCCAAGCTCGATGAGATCGTCGCGCCGTACGAGCTCGAGCGCCTGGTGACGGCCGGACGGCATCGCTACGACGCCGCGGCCAACTGGAAGATCCTGACCGAGAACTATCACGAGTGCTACCACTGCCCGTCCATCCACCCTGAGCTCTGCCGGGTCAGCCCGCCCAAGAGCGGCGAGAACTACGCATCCGACGGCGCCTGGATGGGCGGCTGGATGGACCTGCGGGACGGCATGGCCACCATGTCGCTTTCCGGTGAGAGCCGGGGCGTGCCGCTGCGCGGACTGGACGCGCAGGGCCTGCGCACCGTCATCTACGTCAATATTCTCCCGAACGTCCTGCTCAGCCTGCATCCCGACTACGTGATGACGCACCGGCTGGTCCCGGTGGCCGCGGACAAGACGCGGATCGAGTGCAGCTGGGCGTTCGCGCCCGAGGCCGTGGCCCGGCCTGACTTCGACCCGGGCTACGCGGTGGAGTTCTGGGACATCACCAACCGGCAGGACTGGTCCGCGTGCGAGTCGGTGCAGCGAGGGCTGTCCTCGCCGCACGCGTCACCGGGCCCGCTGGCGCCCGACGAAGACGCGGTGTACTCGTACGTCACCACCGTCGCCCGGGGCTACCTCGGCCAGATCGCGTGGGGCCCGGTAACGTAGGGCGCGTGACCATCCTCGAGATCCCGGTGAAGACCCTGGCCGGGCAGGATTCCTCGCTCGGTGCCGTCGCTGCGCCCGGCCCCGGTTTGCCTGGCCGGGCGCTGCTGGTAGTGAACGTGGCCTCCAAGTGCGGCCTCACGCCCCAGTACACGGCGCTGGAGAAGCTGCACGAGCAGTTCGCCTCCCGTGGGTTCGCGGTGGTCGGCTTCCCGTGCAACCAGTTCGGCGGGCAGGAACCCGGCACCGCGGAGGAGATCGCCGAGTTCTGCTCGGCGACCTACGGGGTCACGTTCCCGATGTTCGAAAAGATCGAGGTCAACGGTCCCGGCCGGCACCCCATCTACGACGAGCTGACCGCGGTACCGGACGCGAACGGCGAGGCCGGCGACATCACGTGGAACTTCGAGAAGTTCCTGATCCGGCCGGACGGCACGGCGGCTGCGCGGTTCCGTCCGCGCACCACCCCGGACTCCCCCGAGGTGCTGTCCGCCATCGAGGCCAACCTCCCGGCCGGCTACTTCCTCGGCTAGGTTCGCCGACGTGGGACTTACTGTATACGGACGCGGAGCTTTCCAGGCTTTTTCCCTCAATTAAGACTGAAAGCATTCTGCTACTTCTTGCTTACCGGCTCGGGCAGAACAGCGGCCGCTCCCACCTTCGATTGCGATGGCCTTGTCGGTGGCGTATAGCGGATGCTTTGGCGAAAGAGCCCTTAAGGAGCAGCGCAAAGGGCGTCTGGGCAGACCTTCAATGTCTTCATCGCGGTCCCTGCACCCGCAAGGCCGTGCGCGCCGCGACACTATCCCTCGCCGACCCGGCGAACCCCTGTACTTGTTGTGGCCTCATGCGTAAGGAGAGGCGCAGGTGCCTTATTGATACTTTCTGGTGAGTGGTAAATTGTTCGGTCCCGTTGACCTTGACGATTCTTGGGTCTAATATGCGGAACCACGCCAAAGGGGAGAGGGTTATAAATGATACTGGTACGTCATCCCTTGCGGGTACTGTCCGCTCTTTTCTGTTCCATCGCTCTCGCCGCATCGTTTATGGTGCTGGGGGCCGGAACAGCCAGCGCCGCTTCGGGCGTCTTGCGCGTCGGCTGCGGCCACCACTCATTCCCGACTATCGGTGCCGCGGTTAGCGCCGCGGCCAGCGGAGACACGATCCTTGTCTGTCCGGGGACCTACCCCGGGGGGATCGTGGTGTCCAAGACCCTTTCGATCGTGGGCGTCGGACATCCGGTGATCAACGCCACCGGTCAGAACAACGGCATACAGATCCTCGCCTCCGGTAGCACGGTCAAGGGCCTCACCGTCGAGAACGCGCTGGGCGAGGGCATCCTCGTGGGCCTCGCGGTGACCCCCGTCTCGGACGTCACGATCCGCGGGAACACGGTCAGGCACAATGACCGGGGCAACCCGACCGGCGGAGTGATCACTACTTCCAGCTACCCGCAGTGCAATGCGAACCCGGCTACCCCGACGATCCCCGGCGACTGCGGCGAGGGAATCCACCTGGCTAATGCCCTCGACTCGACCGTGGCCGGTAACACGGTGTTCGACAACAGCGGTGGAATCCTGCTCAGCGACGACACGGGCGCGACGCACGGCAACCTGGTCGAATTCAATGACGTATTCGCGAACGTGTTCGACTGCGGGGTCACGCTAGCCGGGCACAGGCCTCAGGCCGCCGGCGGCGGCGTATTCGACAACACGATTCTCGGCAACCGGGTTACCGGTAACGGTACATCCGGTCAGGGAGCAGGCGTCATATTCGCGACCGGTACCCCCGGGGGGGCCGTCTACGACAACCTCGCGGAGGGCAACTTCCTCGCAGGCAACGGCCTCGGCGGCGTCACCCTGCACGCCCACGCACCTGGTGAGAACCTCACCGGCAATGCGGTCATCGGAAACGTGATCGGAACCAACAATCTCGACCCCGACCATGACTTCGGCCCTCCCTTCGACGACAGTCACACGACCGGAGTGATCGTGATAGCGGCATCGAGCATCACCATCACCATCAAGCACAACCTCATCTTCAACAACGTCATCGGCATATGGCTGGCCCAGGTCGGCGGAGCCACGATCACCGCCACGGGCCTCGCTACGAACCGGTTCATCAACGTGCAGAAGCACGTCGTCATCGTCTCGTAGCGCCGTTTCCACTATCGGGGCGGGCGGACACATAAGTCCGGCCGCCCCGAGGAGCCGACCGGGAGGGGTTCGCGCGGGTTAGGCCAACCGGGCGGGGCCGCGCTTGATCATCTGGCGGGCGATGATCAGGCGCTGGATCTCGCTGGTGCCCTCCCAGATCCGCTCGACGCGCAGCTCGCGGTAGAAGCGCTCGGCCACGTTCTCGCGCATGTAGCCACGGCCGCCGAAGACCTGGACGGCGCGGTCGGCGACCCGACCGGCCATCTCCGAGCAGTAGAGCTTGGCCATCGAGCACTGGGCGTGCGACACCTTGGTGTCGGTGCCGCAGTCGATGCCGCGCGCCGTCTCGTAGGCCAAGGCCCGGGCCGCGAACAGCTCGGTCAGGCTGTCCGCGAGCATCCCGGCCACCAGCCCGTGGTCGCTGATCGGGCCACCGCCGGCCCGGCGGCTGGCAGCGAAGGCGGTTATCTCCTCGGTGAGCCGGCCGGCCGCGCCCAGGCAGCGGGCCGCGACCATCAGCCGCTCGAACCGGAACCACTCGTACGCGAAGGCCATCCCGTCGCCCTCCGCCCCGACCAGGTTGGCGGCCGGGACGCGCACGTTCTCGAAGGCCACGATCGGGTGATGGTGGCTGATCGTGTGGGTGTAAGCCGGCGTCCTGACCACCCGGATGCCGGGGCCGGGCAGGTCGACCAGGAACATGGCGTGCTCGCCGTCGTGCGGGCCGCCGCGCAGCCGGGCCTGGAAGAAGGCGAAGTCGGCGGTGTTGTACGAGGTGACGTGCCACTTGACCCCGTTGAGGACATACGTGTCGCCGGCGCGCTGCGCGGTGGCCTCGATCGCGTCGACGTCGGAGCCCGCGCCCTCCTCGGTGATCGCGTAGCATTCCTCCCGCTCGCCGCTGATCGCGGGCCGGACGTAGCGCTCGATCTGGTCCGCATTGGCCACCTCAGGCAGCCAGGACGGCGGGGTGGCCGCCACCCAGCCCAGCGCGTTGGTCACCCGGCCCATCTGCTCCTGGACCAGCACCTGCTGCAGGGTGGTGCAGCCGCCCCCGCCGAGTTCGGCCGGCATGTTGGTCGAGTGCAGGCCCAGCTCGCGGGCGCGCTTGGCGTGCCCGGCGGTCACGTCGGCGGGCAGTTCGCCGCCGGAGGCCTCAGCCTGCTCCTCGAACGGGATGAGCTCGTCCGCGAAACCGCGGGCTCGGGCCTGGATGGCCAGGTCTTCGCTCGACAATCCGTACATCCGGCGATCCTCCCTCGGGCGCGCAGCCGTATTGACTGAATGTTCAGTCTATGCCAGCATCGGTCGTGTGCCAATGAGGACCGCTGGGGCGGTGGTGGGGTGGCGGGCGTGCCGATGACGACGGCTGATGCCGTGGTGGTGGGCGGCGGGACGGTGGGCGCGTGGTGCGCGTGCTTCCTCCGCCGGGCCGGGCTGGACCGGGTCGTGCTGGTCGAGAAGGGCTATCTCGGGCAGGGCGCGAGCAGCCGGGCGGCCGGGATCGTCCGGATGCAGGGCGGGACACCCGAGGCGGTGCGGCTGGGTGTCTGGTCCCGCGAGTTCTACCTGCGCCAGCGGGACGAGATCGGCACCGACTCGGGGTTCACCGAGCAGGGCTACCTGCTCCCCTGCTTCACCGAGGCGGCGGTCGCCGCGGCCCGCGAGCGGATGGCCATGCAGACCGCCCTCGGCGTGCCGGTGCGCTGGCTCGACCCGGACGAGCTGGACAAGCTCAATCCGACGCTGGCGCCGGGGCAGACGCTCGGCGGCACCTTCTGCGTCCAGGACGGGTACATCACGCCGCCGCGCAACGTGGCCGCCTACACGGTGGCGCTGCTGCGCAGCGGAGTCGAGGTCGCCGAGCACGTCGCGTTCCGAGGTCTGACCCGGGGCGGCGTCGACACCAGCCAGGGGCGGATCGACGCGGGCCTGGTGGTGCTCACCGGCGGACCGAAGCTGGCCGCGGTGGGCCGACTGGCCGGCCTGCGCATCCCGGCGGGCGGCGTCCGGCACCAGGTCGCAGTGACCGAGCGGCATCCGGATCTGGATCCCGCGCGGGTACCGATGGTGTTCGACCTGGCCGCGGGGCTGTACTGGCGGCCCGAGGAGGGCGGCCTGCTGTTCGGGATGAGCAACCCGGACGAGCCGCCGGGCGAGAACCGCGAGGTGGACGAGGGCTACCTGGCCCGGATGCGGGCGCGGCTGGCCCGCCTGGTCCCGGTCACCGCCGGGCTCGGGCTGCGCCGCATCTGGGCCGCGACCATCGACTACACCCCGGACCACCTGCCGATCATCGGCCGCGCACCCGGGCTGGACCACGTCACAGTGGCCAGCGCCGGCGGCGCGGGCATGATGTGGGGCCCCGGCGTAGCGAGGGCGGCCGCCGACATCGCGCTCACCGGGTCCACCGACGTGCTGGACGTGTCCTCGCTCGGCCTGGACCGCTTCGACGAGGCCGGACGCAGCCGCCTGGCCAGTGACCCCATCGCTCTGCCCTTCCCGGAAAGGATCTCCTCGCCATGATCACTGTCACCCCGTTCCTGGCCGACGCGGCCCACGCCAAGCTCGAGGAGTGGGGGCCGCTGGACGAGGCCCTGCCCATTTCCGGCGGCGAGCCGATGCAGACCTCCGGTACCACGCTGTGGACCGGAGAGGGCGACCAGGAAGCCGGGGTCTGGGAGTGCACCGCGGGGCCGTCCCGGTGGAGCCTGGAGAACAACGAGTTCGTGCACATCCTGTCCGGCCGGATGACCGTGACGCCCGACGGCGGCGAGCCGGCCGAGATCGGGCCGGGCGACACCGCGGTGTTCCCCCGCGGCTGGACCGGGACCTGGCAGATCCACGAGACAATCCGGAAGCTGTACGTGCTCTTCTAAGCGGTGTTTCTAGGCGGAGGCTCTGGTGTCCCTGGCTGATTTCCCCCGGTATCCGCTGCTGTTCGGGCCGAGCCCGATCCATCCGCTGGAGCGGCTGACCGCCCACCTGGGCGGCGCGGCCATCTGGGCCAAGCGGGAGGACTGCAACTCCGGGCTCGCCTATGGCGGGAACAAGACCCGCAAGCTGGAGTACCTGGTCCCGGACGCGCTGGCCCAGGGCGCGGACACGCTGGTCTCGATCGGCGG
>Ga0187814_10000445_pt1 | contig 13695 bp, 9 predicted proteins | sample NC_S_4_FD_132450 | JGI IMG/M metagenome (GOLD analysis project Ga0187814, IMG submission 132450) | Wetland sediment microbial communities from Neuse River Estuary, North Carolina, USA - ASW-S_4 | ecosystem: Environmental > Aquatic > Freshwater > Wetlands > Sediment | place: USA: North Carolina... | reverse complement strand
TCAGCTCCATTGCTACCTCCGCCGGACAGGTACACCGGCTCGCCTTGGACATAGGTCGCCAGCACGCCGGTGCTGCCGATCTCCGACTTCGGGCCCGCGAACGGGTCCCGGTCCAGCACAACCAGATCGGCCAGCTTGCCGCACTCGATCGTGCCGGTGTCGTCGTCCAGGTGATTGACGTATGCCGAGCCGATCGTATAGGCGGCGAGGGCCTCGGCCAGTTCCAGGCTCTGGCTGGGCAGGAACGGTTCGGCGTCGGCCCCAGTGGCACCTTGCAGCGAACGGTTCACCGCGACGTGGATGGCGCGCATAGGGTTCGCGCTGCTGACCGCCCAGTCGCTGCCAGCCGCAAGCCGCGCGCCGGAACGCAGCAGGTCGCCGAACACATACTGGCGCGCAGTCCGCTCCGGACCGATGAACGGGATTGTCAGCTGATCCATCTGCGGCTCGTGCGCGGCCCACAGGCCCTGCATGTTCGCCGTGACGCCGAGCGCGGCGAAGCGGGGCACATCGTCGGGATGCACGACCTGCAGGTGCGCTATGTGATGCCGGTTGTCACGGTGCTCCCTGTTGCCGTGCTGGCTGTTGCCGTGCTGGCTGTTTTCGGGGCCGTTCGCCAGCCGCGCGGCCTCGATGGCGTCCAGCGCCTCGCGCACCGCCCGGTCACCGATCGCATGCAGGTGCACCTGGAAGCCGGCCGCGTCCAGTTCGGTCACGTAGTCACGCAGCGCCGCGGGGTCGACGTAGGACAGACCGCTGCCGTGATCGTGACAGCCGGTCGGGTCGCGGTAGGGCTCGAGCATCCCGGCGGTGAAGTTCTCGGCGACGCCGTCCTGCATGATCTTCACCGTGTTTGCCCGGAACCTGGGGGCCCGGCCGCGCTCCCGCCTGGCCAGGATGTCGGGCAGCTGCTCGCCGCCCCTGCCCCGGTCCCACCATAGGGCGCCCTCGACCCGAGCAGTGAGCTGACCGCTCGCGGCAGCGGCTAGGTACACCGACAGCGGATCGGATGAGCCCAGGTAGTCGCCCACGATCGCGTCCTGCCAGGCGGTGATGCCGCGATCGTGCAGATGCTGCTGGGCCAGCAGCAGCCCGGCCAGCCGCTCCTCGACTGTCAGGTCCGGAAGCAGGTTACCCACCAGGTTCGCCGCGCCCTCGTGCAGGGTGCCCTGCGGGCTGCCGTCTGGCTGGCGCTCGATCCTGCCGTCAGGCGGGTCGGGTGTTCGCGCGTCGACGCCCGCCAGCTCGAGCGCCCGGGTGTTAGCCCAGGCGCCATGACCATCGCGGTTGGAGAGGTAGGCGGGGCGACCGCCGGTCACCTTGTCGAGCGCCTGCCGGTCCGGCGTACCGCCGGGAAACCATTCCATCCGCCAGCCAGAGCCGGCGATCCACTCGCGCTCGGGATGTCGCTTGGCGTAGGCGTCGATACGGGCAAGCGCTTCGGCCAGGCTGGCAGCGCCCATCAGGTTGCAGCCGATCATCGTGATCCCGGCGAAGGCCGGATGAACGTGCGCGTCCTGAAAGCCGGGCAGCAGAGCGCGGCCGCGAAGATCGACCACGTTAGTGCCGGGGCCGATTAGGTCGCGGATCTCAGCGTCGCGGGAATCCCCGATCGCGGCAATCCGGCCGCCGACCACGGCTACCGCGCTGGCAGGCTTGCCGCCGTCTGCCCTTGCTGGGACTACCCGCCGTCGGCTGGCGTCGGCCGAGTAGATCGACCCGCCCGCGAACACCAGCTCCGCATGCTGCGCCATGCACCTCCGCCTCTCCGATTCGCCTGGGACAACCCTTACCACGCGGGTCCCGGAGACCGACAGGCAGGCGGGCAGGCAGGGCGCACGTCGCGGCGATCCGCGTGGGGCGGAAGGTTGCCAGGGCTAGCCGGACAGCACGTCTCGTGCTGAATCTGGCGCAGCACGCCAGCGCACCGCCCTGATGGCGGGCGTGGCGATGATGACGGTGCTGCTGACGGTGACGTACGCCGCCGCGAAGCCGAGCATCCTGGCCGGCCCGACGAGTTCGGCTAGCGGCGATTACCCACCACGGCCACAGGCCTGATCCAGCCGGGCATTACCAGCCCCGACCCCCCGGCTATAGGCCTGAGCCGGCGGCCGCGTCGAAGGCGGTGAACGGCAGCAGCGGGCCAACTTCCTCGACGCTGACCTGCGCGCCGGCCGGCGCCTCCTGCCGGATCGCAGCCGCGAACCCCTCGGCCTGGTCAACGTTGTTGGCGCCGACCACCAGGAACCGCCAGCGCCGCGCGACCGAATAGCCCTCGGCCGCCAGGCGCGTGGCCAGCGCTACGGCCGCACGGTGCGATGGAAGCTGCACGCGGACCTCGAACAGCGCGTGCCCGGCGGAGAGCGATTCGGTCGTCTCCTCGGCGTCCAGCCGGGACCGCTCCGCCTGAATCTGCGCGGCGGTCTCGGGCATCGCCATGTCGACGCTTTCCCACTCTTCCTCGACCGGATGCCATCGCTCGACCGTGAAGTCGGCCTGAAAACCGTGGCTGGCCAGCACCTCGGCGACGGACTGCTGCGCCGCCGCCGCCGCGTCGCCGGCGTGCGTGTACAGGTACAGCTCACCGGCGTCGCCTGCGCCTACCATCACTCGGCCGCCGAGGCGCTGATGCACCTCGCCCTCGACCTTGTGCGCGCTCAGATGCTCGACGGCCTGGCCCGCCTGGCCCCCTTCGCGCAGCCGGACGGTGACCCGCCAGTCGTTGTCATCGGTCGACGACCCGCCACCTGCCGGCGCATTCTGCTCAGTCACGGGCGTGACTTTACTCCGCCTCGTCCGCGCGGCGAGGTCTGGCCCTGGCTGCGGAAGTTATGGCATGGTGCCCTAATGACGACGGCCATCACCTCCTCCGGCAAAGTCAGCGGCGAACTCACCGGCGGGGTCATCAGGTTCCTCGGGATCCCGTACGCGGCCAGCCCGACCGGGCCGCTCCGGTTCGCCGCGCCGCAGCCGCCAGCCCCCTGGGATGGCGTGCGTGAGTGCCATGCGTTCAGCGCGACGCCGCCGAAACCGGATTACGCAGCTCCGTTTAACACCCTGCTGCCCGAGCCCAGCATCCCCGGCGACGACTGGCTGAGCCTCAACGTCTGGACCCCGGATCTGACCGCCAGTCTGCCGGTGATGGTGTGGATCCACGGCGGCGCGTTCAGCAACGGGAACTCGGCCGTGCCGATGTATGACGGGCATGCCTTCGCGCGAGATGGAGTGGTGCTGGTCAGCATCAATTACCGGCTCGGCGTCGACGGGTTCGCGCTGCTGCCGGATGCGGCCGCACCGGCCAACCGCGGCCTGCTCGACCAGGTCGCGGCGCTGGAATGGGTCCGCGACAACATCGCGGGCTTCGGCGGCGACCCAGACAATGTCACGATCTTCGGCGAATCCGCGGGCGCCATGAGCGTCACCACACTGCTCGGCATGCCCGGGGCGCACGGTCTGTTCGCCCGGGTCATCGCCCAGAGCGGGGCCGCACAGGCAGGAGCCGACCCGCGGGACGCTCGCCTGGTAACCGGAGAACTCGGCGCGGCTCTCGGCATCGAGGCCACGGCGGCCAGCCTCGCTGAGATCGAGGTGGACAAGCTGATCGCGGCACAGGCCACTGTCCGGGACGCGCTGGCCGCGGCGCCGGACCCGGCCAGGTTCGGTCCCACGATCGTCGCGTACTCGATGGCGTTCGTGCCGGTTGTCGACGGTGACGTGCTGCCCGTTCATCCGCTGACCGCGCTGGCTGGCGGCGCCGGGGCCGACGTGGCACTGCTCACCGGCACCAATGCCGAGGAGTTCCGGCTGTTCTTCGTGCCATCTGGCCTGGCCGGAATGCTGACCGATGAGACGTTGCCCGGGTTCCTCGGGGCGCTCGGGCTCAGTCCCGAGGTGGCCGCGCTGTACCGGGCGAACCGGCCAGGCGCCAGCGCAGGCGACCTGCTTTGCGCTCTGATGACCGACAAGTTCTTCCGCCTGCCGATGCTCGCCGTGGCAGAAGCCAGGACGGGCGGACCGGCGCCTACCTACCTGTACGAATTCGCCTGGCAGAGCCAGGTGCAGGGCCTCGGCGCAGCGCACGCACTCGAAATCCCGTTCGTCTTCGACAACCTAGGAGCGGCCGATGCGCAGACCGCCATCGGCATGGGCGCACCCGCCGCGCTAGCCGAGCAGATGCACTCGGCCTGGATCTCCTTCGCCAGCTCCGGTGATCCCGGCTGGCAGCCGTTTGACGCCAGCTACCCCGTCATGACCTTCGGCGGCAAGCAGGCCGGCGTCGTGCTTGACCCGCGGGGCGATGAGCGCAGAAGCTGGTCAGCGCGCTGAGACGACGCTGCGCATGCCCGAGTGCAAGGGAAAAATCGATAAATCGTTAACGATGGGAACGGGGCCTGCCCCGGCTTGTCATGCCCGCTTGCCAGGCGTGCCGACGCGTACCGGCGGGGAGACCCCGCCCCGCCGGTACAAGCGGCTGTCGCCGCCGGATAGCTTGCTCCAGATCCCCGATTTGGCCTTTCTGCCAAAACCGGCCGTCAGGCCGCGCACTCCCGGCAAACTGGCTGGCCACCGCGGTTATCCGCAAGCTGGCTCCGGTGATGAACAAGGAAGCAACTCGAACAGGTGAACTCGTCCGCCTGCCGGGGGATCACCCGGAAAGAGAGCTCCTCATTAGAAAGGTCAGCTCCGGGCAGCTCAAGCGACTCGGCAATGTCATCAGGATCGATGTCAATCGCCGTCGAGGACTTGTCCATCCGCCGTGCCTGCAGTTCCTGCAGGCTGTCCTCGGTAAGCTCGTCGTCTGTCTTCCTCGGGCTGTCGTAGTCGGTAGCCATCTCGGCCCTTACCCCTCCATCTTTACTAACCACGTCCGCGCGGTTGTAACGCTCAGGACGGCTCGGTTGTGCCCGAATCCGGCGGGGAATTCTGCCACGTCCCGCCGCGCGCTACACCTATCGGGACTGATTAGCTTCAGCGTGTCGCACAGGCCGTCGGTGGAAATCGCTCCGTAGCGGGGCAATCTCTCCGCGCACGTGCAGCGGCGTTCACATGCGTCACTGTTTACTCCCGAGTAACTTAGTCGATTCGCGCCAGTGCCATGCACAACGTGCGTATGGTACGAACCGCACTACAGCTTCCACCGCGCCCCAGCGCGAACGGCAAGCACCCAGCTTGGCTTATGCGGAGTCCCGGTCAATGCCTCAGCTAACGCCGCTGCGAGCGGGCGACCCTCAGCGGGTTGGGCAGTACAAGCTGACGGGGCGGCTGGCGGGGATCCCTTCCGACCCCATCCTCATCGGCACCGGGCCCGACGGCACCGAGGTCGCCATCAGCATGCTCGGCGGTGACTGGGCCGGGGACGCCGCCGCCAGGGACAGATTCGCGGCCGAGGCTGCGGCGGCAAAGCGGGTGCCGCCATTCTGCGCCGCGAGACTGCTCGACGCCGGTGTTGACGGCCGCGACGCATACCTGGTCAGCGAGTACATTCCGGGTCCTTCGCTGCTTGAGCACGTCGGCACGGAAGGTGTCAGACGCGGGCATGATCTTGAGGCCACGGCGATTGGCATGGCTACTGGGCTCGCTTCCGTGCACCAGGCAGGGCTAGTCCACGGCAGTTTCGGGGCCGAGTACGTGATCATGGCTAGCGACAGTTCCGTGCGTGTCGTTGCGTTCGGCATCACACCGCCGTATGGATCAGCCACGCCGGCCGCGGACATGTTCGCGTGGGCCCAGGCGGTCGTTTTCGCCGCCACAGGCCGGACGCCGGCCACCTTCGGCGATCTTGCTGTGCTGCCGGATCACCTGCGCGAACTGGCGGGGCAGTGCCTGGACCCAGACCCGGCAAAACGGCCGACCGCGCGGGCAGTGGTGCTGAGCCTGCTCGGCGATGCTGAACTGCCGGCCGGGGTGCTGGCCGAGGGATCACGCCGGGCAACCCGCCTGGGCAACGGCAGCACCGGCTCTGACCTGCACTCGGCCGTCTTGCGCCCCTCGGCCGACAGCCAGGCCGCCGTCCGGCCTGAGCCTGTCCGCCTGGGCGGGCAGGCACCGGTCCGGGCAGGCGGGCAGGCACCGGCGCGGCACTCGCACGCAGGGGGCGCGGCGCGGCGCCGTCAATCTGCGCAGCGAAAGCCGGGCACGGGTCCGCGAGGCAGCACGCTGATCGCTGCCCTGCTCGTCGTCGCCGTCCTCGTCGCAGCCGCAGTGGTGCACCTGATGCAGAACAGCGGCAGTCCCGAGCCAGCCAAGGACGGCACTGCGCTGGATGTGCGGCCCAGCCATAGCGTGGCCAGGCCGACAGCGCCGTCATCGTCGGCACCCGCACGGGGGCCTGTCATTCCGGCGGCGTTCGCCGGATCATGGTCTGGCCAGGTCAGGCAGCCGCCGACGGACACCTACGCCGTCATAGTCACGCTGAGCACCGCGGCGAGCGCAGGCACAGTCAGCTACTCGGCCACCGGCCTGCGCTGTTCTGGCGCGCTCAGGCTGACCCAGACCGCCCCGAGACAGCTGATCATGAGCCAGCACATCCTCAAGGGCAGCTGCGAGAACGGACACGTGACGATCACCCTGGCCAAGTCCGGCAGCATCCTGTTCAACTTCCACAGCAACGGAACGGTGGTCGCGTCTGGCAGGCTGAGGCGCGCCTAGCTGCGCGGGTCGGCCGCCGGACGCCCCGCACCCAGCCTGGCCAGCAAGTCCTGCAATTCCGCGAACAGCACCGGATCGGCCGCCAGCGTTAGTTCCTCGCCAGCGGGCTGGCCGCGCAGTCCGCCCACGACGGCTCCCGCCTCGCGGGCGATGAGCCCGCCGGCCGCGATATCCCAGTAGTGCACGCCTTGCTCGTAGTAGCCGTCGACCCGGCCAGCGGCGACCGAGCACAAGTCGACTGCGGCGGCCCCGGCCCGCCTGATGTCGCGCACGCGCGGCAGCACCTCGGCCACGATCTTGCCCTGCTCGGCACGCTGACCTGCCCCGTAGCTGAAACCGGTAGCGATAAGGGCGTCGGCCAGCGGCACGCCCGAGTTGCACGAAAGCCGCTGCGCGCCGTCAAGCCAGGCCGACCGGAGCCAAGCCCCGCCGCCGAGAGTCGCGGTAAACATGCTGCGCTGCAGCGGCACGCACACTGCGGCGGCCGTGATCACGCCGTCGACCTCAGCGGCGACGCTGACAGCCCACTCGGGCAGCCCATACAGGTAGTTGACGGTGCCATCGAGTGGGTCGACGATCCACCTGACCATGGCGGCATTGCCGGTCTGGCCCCGTTCCTCGCCAAGAATCGAGTCGCCCGGCCTGGCCGCCTGAAGCCGGCGCCGGATCAGGTCCTCGGCCGCCCTGTCCATCTCGGTCACCACGTCGGTCGGGCTGGACTTGGTCTGCACGACAGATACGTGCCCGCGGCCGGCCATCAGCAGGTCGCCCGCTTCCTCGGCGACGGCACAGGCTAGATCGGCGAGCTGTCGCGATTCGGGTGCTGGCTGCGTGCTCACCGGCGGGTCACCGCGTGACCGACGGTCGGGACTGGGCAGTACCGCAGCAGCCGGCCGGGCAGCTGTCGGGTCCGGGGCCAAGCGAGCCGACCGTCGCCGCCGGCTTCCCGTCCAGGCGCTCAAGGACAAGGTCGGTGATCATGGACACGAAACGTGAGTCGGTGCCGGGGGTAGCGGCCCGAGCGAACGCAAGGCCCAGCCGGTCCGCCGTCTGCGCGGCCTCAACATCGAGGTCGAACTTGACTTCCATGTGATCGCTGACGAAGCCGACGGGCACCACGACGACGGCACGCGATCCGGCGGCCGCCAGCTCGGCGAGCAGGTCATTGATATCCGGCTCGAGCCAGGGCTGCGCTGGCGGCCCGCTCCGGCTTGAGTACGCCATCCGCCACGGCCGACGGTAGCCGAGTTCGCCGGCGATCAGGCTCGCGGCATCGGCAAGCTGCGCCTGGTACGCATTGCCCGACGGGCCGCTTGCTGCCGCCATGGCGTCCGGGATGCTGTGCGCGGCGAAAACCAGGTCGTAATCATCGCCGGTGCCTGCGGGCAGCGACCACGCGGCCGCGGCCGCGGCAGCGGCGAAGGGGCCAATGAATCCGGGGTGGTTGTAGTACTGGCGGATCTTGTCCACTCGCGGCGCACCAGCGCCGACCTGGGCGCGCGCGCGCTCGATGTCGTCCAGATACTGCCGGCAGCTGGAGAACGAACTGTAAGCCGACGTCACGAACGCCATCGCGCTGGTGACGCCGTCCGCCGCCATCTTGGCCAGGGTGTCGGCCAGGTACGGCTGCCAGTTCCGGTTGCCCCAGTACACCGGCAGCGAGACGTCACGGGCGGCGAAGTCCTTCTCCACTGCCGTGATCAGGTCGCGGCACTGCTGGTTGATCGGGCTGACGCCGCCGAAGGAATAGTAGTGCTCGGCAACCTGGTCCAGCCGCGCGCGCGGGACGCCGCGCCCGGCGGTCACGTTTTCCAGGAACGGGATGACATCGGCCGGGCCCTCCGGACCGCCGAAGGAGACCAGCACCAACGCGCCGTAGTCGGCCATGCCCCTATCCAATCAGGGCCAGCTAGCCACCTCGCACACAGTCGCCCGGCCCGGCGGCTCGCGACGGTTTGCCGCCCGCCGGTGGCGCTGCTTATCGGTAGTCGGCCGCGTACTGCGCGGCGAGAGCCAAGACCTCGTTGACGTACCAGTCAGCGTGGTTGTAGTCGAAGATCGCGTTGTACAGCGAGCGGCCGCCGGCCGCCGCTCCGTCTGCGCACAGCAGCCTGGCCGCCGATGGCACCGCGTCGTAGGGGTTAAGGACGTTCGGCGGTCCGGTGTCGCCGAACCCATCGATGCCCCACAGCGCCCAGGTCGAGGGGAGGAATTGCATCGGGCCGAGCGCTCCCGCGCTTGAGGGCCCGATGTTGGTGCCGTCAGCGCTCTCAATCTGGCCGATAGCGGCCAGCACCGTCCAGGACAGGCCCGGGCAGTACTGCGCTGCCGATGCCTTGAACAACTGCAGGTAGCTGGCTGGCCGAGTCCCGGCCGGCACGGCGGCGACAGGAAGCTGGCCACGCAGGACCTCGACCTTCCCCGTCGGGCCAAGGACCGATTTCACCTTCTTGGTCAGCACCGAGAGACTGACCCCGGGCGCACTGATCAGCCCGGCGACCCTGCGGACCAGGCCGAGCTTCGCCGAGACGGCCTGATTGACCAGCAGGTCGACCCCGGACAGGCCGAGCCTGTCCGCCAGCCCGAACCGCACGACCTGCTCGGTAGCACCAACGAGCCGGTAGTAATCGCCTGGCCACAGCCGCAGCCGGTCGCGCGCCGGCAGCGAGGCCACGAAGTCACCGTCACTGAGCGCGGTCCAGAACTGCTGGTCGGAAGCCGTGCGCAGCGGCACCCACGACCTGAAGGTGGCCGGGTTTACGCCGATCACGTTGACGTACCTGCCACCCGCGGTGATCTGGGCACCGTCAAAGGTGATCATGTTCCGCACGCCGGTGATCTTGCGAAGCTCGGCGATCTGCTGCCTATTCAGTCCCTTCGGAGCGACGATCAGCAGGTCCGGCAGGATTATCTGACGGAACGCGCTAGCCTGCCGGGCGTTGATCGGGCTTGCAGCGCCGCCGCCAGTGGGCGGAGGTGAGCCGGTAAGGTGACCGCCCGCGCCGCCAGGCAGCCATCCCGGCGCCGCGTTCTGGGCCGGTTCCGGGCGCGCCGGTGACGTCGGACCGGACGTGCGGACAGCTAGCGTCGCTGCGTTCCTGCTGCCGTGCCCGGCCAGATGCGTGGCTACAGGCGCGCTGGTGTGCAGCGCCAGCCCGAGCACTGCGGCCGCGCTCACCGCGGCAATCCGGCGCCCGGCCGGAAAGGTGCCCATCCGGCTGCCCTCGGCGGGCATGCTTACGCTCGCCAGCCCGTTACCAGGCGTAGCCCCACCGTCAGCACGCCGTCGCAAGCGTCCCATAACGCATACACCCTAACTGCCGGGCTTTCCGAGCTGAATGGCCCGGCCGGCGAACATCGGCCGAACGACTCCCGGCACCCGGCGCCTGACCTGGCAGGATTCTGCATGCCCTCGCTCCGGCCGCTGCGGCGTGTCGGCACGGCCAGGTACGGTCTCTAGCGGAGGTGCGGCGCAGATGACGCAGGGTCCGGCCGGGCTCGATACTGGCCAGCTTGGTTCTGCACGGCCGGAAGGACGGAGGCGGCCAGGCGGCGCGTACGCGGCCCTGCTGCGAACCCCAGGCGCGGCCCGGTTCTGCGTGGCCGGCATGATTGGCCGCACGCCAATGGCGATGTTCGGCCTCGGTACGGTGCTGCTGGTGGCCGCAAGCACCGGCCGCTACGGGCTGGCCGGCCTGGTGGCCGGGGCCGGGTCCATCGGGTACGCGCTCTGCGCTCCGCAGGTGGCCAGGCTCGCCGATAGGTTCGGGCAGCACCGGGTGCTCAGGCCGCTGGCCGCGTTGTTTGCCGCGACCTGCGTCGGGTTCGTGGTGTGCGCTGAGCTAGGTGCGCCGGTCTGGGTGCTGATGATCACCGGCGCCCTCGCGGGCGCTTCGATGCCGTCGCTCGGCTCCATGGTTCGCGCGCGCTGGAGTACCTTGCTCGGCGATTCGGAAGCCCTGCATTCCGCGTTCGCCCTCGAGTCCGTGGCCGATGAGATGATCTTCGTGATCGGCCCGGCGATCGTCACCTTGCTGGCCACCTCCGTGCCGCCCGCCGGGGTCTTGGTGGCGATGGTCGTGTCGGTGAGCGGGACGCTGTTCTTCGCGGCACAGCGTGGCACCGAGCCGCCGCCCCGACCGCTAGTACCTTCCGCACAGCGCATCGCGCGCGGCCGGCTTCCCGCCGCCGGGCTAGCCACGATGGCGCCGGTGTACCTGTTCGTCGGGGCGATGTTCTCCTCGATCGATCTGAGTACTGTCGACTTCGCGCAGCGCCATGGCCACAAGCCGCTGGCCGGTTTCATTCTCGGCACTTACGCTCTCGGCAGCGCCATCGGCGGCCTGTGGTACGGATCGCGTGCCTGGCGGGCGCCCCTTGAGCGGAGGTTCGCCCTGACCTTGGCGCTGACCGTCGCCGGGGTGGCCACCTTCTGGGCGCAGCCGGGGCTGATCTCGCTCGATGGCAGCGTGCTCGTGGCCGGCCTGACCATCTCCCCCACGCTGATCGCCGGATACGGCCTCATCGAACGGCAAGCACCACCCGCGCGCCGGACCGAGGCAATGACATGGCTATCGTCCGCGATCTCAGTTGGTGTCGCGCTGGGCTCGGCGGCGTGCGGGCGGGTCATCGATGCGCTCGGCCCGCGCTGGGGATACGGCTTCGCTGCCGCATGCGGGCTAATTGCGATCACAATTTGCCTTCTAGGGCTGGCGAGGCTACGTGCAGCCGCTGCGGGTCAGGTTGCACAATGGGTCAATGCGTAGTCACACAGAGTATCCAGCGGCGCATGCCGCCTGGCACAACTGGGCTGGCAACGTCTCCGCACGACCGGCCCGGGTTGCTACGCCTGCCTCGGCCGAGGAGGTCGCAGCCGAGGTCCGGCGAGCGGCCGACGACGGCATGGCTGTGCGGATGGCCGGGAGCGGCCACTCGTTCACGCCCGCAGCCGCGACCGACGGCGTGTTGCTGCTGCCCGGCCGGCTGACCTCCATCAGGTCTGTGGACGTCGCCGCGGGGACGGTAACCGTCGAGGCCGGATGCCCGCTGCATGCGCTCAACACTCAGCTGTTGGCGCGCGGGCTATCGCTGGCGAACATGGGCGACATTCAAGTGCAGACCGTGGCCGGCGCCACGCAGACCGGTACGCACGGGACCGGCCGAGACGTCGGGGGCATGGCGGCGCAGATCGCCGGTCTCGAGCTTGTGCTCGCCGACGGCCGCATCGTGACGTGCTCAGCGGACTCGCCAGGCGGAGGCGTTACCGCGCCCGACGGCACGGCGGCGAACCTGTTCGATGCGGCCAGGGTCGGCCTCGGAGCGCTCGGCCTGGTGACCGCGGTGACCTTCAACGTCGTGCCCGCCTTCCTGCTTGAGGCGCGTGAGGAACCGATGAGCTGGTCACAGGTGATCAGCAGGCTCGACGAGCTTTGGGCCGACAACGAGCACTTCGAGTTCTTCTGGTTCCCGCACAGCGAGGGCTGCCTGACCAAGCGGAACAATCGCACCGACGGCCCGGCCCGGCCGCTGCCGAGGTGGCGCTACCTGCTCGACGACGAGTTCCTTTCCAACTCGCTGTTCGGGCTGACGTGCCGGCTTGGCAACCGCGTTCCCGCCGTGATTCCCTCGGTTAACTCCGTTGCTGCGCGTGCCCTCGGCGCTCGCACTTACTCCGACGCCGCCTACCGTGTGTTCACCAGCCCGCGCCGGGTCCGGTTCAAGGAAGAGGAGTATGCGATCCCGCGCGCGGCGCTTTCCGACGTGCTCGCCGAGGTGCGGTCCCTGTTCCGCCGCCGGGACTGGCGTATCAGCTTTCCCATTGAGGTGCGCGCCACGCCGTCAGATGACGTGTGGCTCTCGACGGCCTACGAACGCGACAGCGCCTACATCGCGATACACGTCTTCCACGCCTCGCCGCACGAACCGTACTTCGCTGACGTGGAGGCGGTGATGACCTCGGTTGGCGGGCGGCCGCACTGGGGCAAGATGCACACGCGCGACGCCGACTACCTGGCGGGCGTCTATCCGAGGCTGGCTGACTTCATCGCCCTGCGCGACGCGCAGGATCCCGAGCGCCGATTCGGCAACGACTACATGCGGCAGGTGCTGGGCTCCTGATTCGAGCGCCTGGCGACCGGTCATGGAATTAAACGTGCAAATCACCCCGCCGGACGTGCAAATCGCTTAGGCACGGCGGCGCATAATCCCGGAATTCGGGCACATCGTGTCGGCGGCGCAGGCGCATCATCTCTCAATTCGGGCACATCATGTCGGCATCAGGGCACATCGTCCGGGCCTAGGGGCATTACTTCCCCTTTGCTGCCCTTCATGGGGCAGCACCTCGACTCTATTGCCCTTCCGCTTGCCAAGCCCACGGACGGGCGGGCGATCCGGGCCGTCCGCTCGTCACGTTGCGTACGCGGCCATCAACTGGCGGCCACGGGCCGTTTGCCATACGGCTTGCGCCAGGCAGGAACCTGGCCACGATCTCGGCCGGAGTCCGGTCGTGTGCTGTCGCGCTTGCCAGTGAGGGAGAATTGGGCATGTGCGATTCCTCAGCGAGCCAGCTCACGACCTGACATACAGCGACGTATTCCTGGTGCCAAGCCGGTCCGCCATCGGATCCAGACTCGATGTCGACCTGTCCACCAAGGATGGCAGCGGCGCTACGATCCCGGTGGTGGTCGCCAACATGACGGCAGTGGCGGGCCGCCGGATGGCCGAGACCGTCGCCAGGCGCGGCGGGCTAGTAGTGCTCCCGCAGGACATACCGGTCGATGTCGTCGCTGAGGTCATCTCCTGGGTCAAGTCGCGTGACCTTGTGCATGACACGCCGCTCACGCTCGGGCCGACCGCCACGACCGGGCACGCGCTGAGCCTGCTGCCCAAGCGCGCGCACGGCGCCATCATCGTCGTCAATGACGAGGGATCGCCGGCCGGAGTCGTGACCGAGGCAGACTGTCACGGAGTCGACCGGTTCACCCAGCTGAGCCAGGTGATGTCGACGGAGTTGCTCTCGCTGCCGGCCGGCACCGACCCCGAGCGCGC
>Ga0187814_10000443_pt1 | contig 13729 bp, 11 predicted proteins | sample NC_S_4_FD_132450 | JGI IMG/M metagenome (GOLD analysis project Ga0187814, IMG submission 132450) | Wetland sediment microbial communities from Neuse River Estuary, North Carolina, USA - ASW-S_4 | ecosystem: Environmental > Aquatic > Freshwater > Wetlands > Sediment | place: USA: North Carolina... | reverse complement strand
CGCACGGCCACGCGCAGGTCGTGCAGGAACTCGGTGTCGATGTCCTTGACCGTGCCCGGCACGTTGGCCTCGATCACGTCCAGGAGCGCGGTGAGGATCGCCGCCATCGCCGTGGCCGCCGGCATCGACGACGTGAGGTGCACGCCGGTGGGCTTGCCCGGCAGGTCGCCGACCTGGCGGCCGACGGCGGCCAGCGCCGCTTCCAGCAGCGAGCCGTTGTCCGCGCGCACTCCTGGCATGGCCGCGATGACGCGGCCGACCTTGTCAGCCTGACTCTGATAACCGCGCACCGGTGCGACGGTCAGCCGGGCCGGCGCGGTCGCCTTTGCCGGGAAGGTCACCGCCATCCGGTCAACCGCGAGCCTGGCGACTGTCTTGGCGTCGCTGTTGACTGCGTGCAGTTCGCCCACCTTGCTGACGGCGCGGGCGACCGGGAGCAGGGCGCGGACACCGGCAACTGGCTGCAGTCTCGCCCGCAGCGGGCCATCGGGTAGCTCGGACACGAGCCTGGGCCAGCTCAGCCTGCGGCCGGCGGGCGGCTGCTCAGTGGCCAGCACCTCGCCGTTGCGCCCGGTCAGCACCAGCTCGACCCGGCCGCCGCTGGCCACCTGCTCCAGCGTGAGCCCGGCACGGTGCAGCAGCCAGTCGAAGGTGTCCAGCCAGGTGCGCCGCCGAGTGTGCGCGGCGCTGCCGTTCGCCCAGCCCAGCCCGTCGCTGGCGGTGTCAGCGAGCACCTGCAGGACATCCGACCCGGCTCCCGCGACCTCACTCAGCACGAATTCGCGCGAGCCAAAGGGCACTGAATTACCTCATGGGAAATAACAAGGACACCGATGATTCACAGTATTAACACTAAATAGACATTCTGTGTTAATGCTGAGTTAACCATCATACCAGGGCCAGACAACGCGTGCTAGCGGGTCGGACCGGCGCCGCAGGTCTCCGGTAGCGTGAATTATTGGACTCGTTGTTGAACTCTCGGAGCCGGTTATCAGCACACGGAGGATCAGCCGCAGATGATGCCCGACTGGGCCGTTATTTCCTCGCTGGCGACCGCCGGCGGCACTCTGGTGCTGGCGATGGCTACGTTTGCGTCTGTGCGGTCGGCGAACCGGTCGGCGCGGGTGGCCGAGGCGGCCCTGCAGGTCAACATGCGGCCGCTGCTCACCCCGTCCAGGCTCAGCGACCCGCCACAGAAGGTGTTCTTCCGGGAAGGCAAGTACTTCCCCGTGGAGGGCGGCCGCGGCGCCGTCGAGTTCGATGACGGCACCGGCGTTGTCTACCTCGCGATGTCACTGCGCAATGCGGGCCAGGGCATCGCGGTCATACATGGCTGGCGGTTCCAGGCCGGCCCCGAGCTCAACCCGCGGCGACCCGACCCGGAGAGCTTCCGCCTGCAGGGCTTGGACATCACGGTCGCGCCGGGCGACATCGGGTTCTGGGAGGGCACCTTCCGGGACAGCGACGATCCTCAGCTGGCGGAGGCCGTCGAGGCGGCCAAGGTCGGCGAGCTCGTGAACGTCGACCTGCTGTACGGCGACCACGACGGCGGGCAGCGCGTGATCAGCCGGATGGTGCTGCGCCGGCACGTCGGCGCCGATGACAAGCACTCGTGGCTGGTCACGGTCGTCCGGCACTGGAACCTCGACCGGCCGGATCCGCGGTCTCGCTAGGCGGCCGGCGGTCGTACTGGCTGGCGCGATGGCCGAGCGCGACGGAAGATACGACTAGTGCTGGCCGGGGACGACTCCTCGAACCGCGATCTCGCCTAACTGGAGGCTCCATGCTGCAGCTATTCGGCTTCGACCGGATCGGCGTCGTCATCGGCGACCTGTACTTCCTCGATCCGGTGCAGAAGCCAGGACAGGAGGGCGCGGAACACGGCGTTCGGCTGGAGGTCCGAATGCTGGAGCGGGGCGAGCTCGCAGGATCGATCTACTCCGCCAGGCCGATCAGCATCGCCGCGCCGGTGTGGCGGGCTGACCTGCTGGAGACCGTCGCCGGCCCGGCCGGCAGCCTCAACCGGGCGCATCATCATCCGCGGATGCAGGACTGGGAGCCGCGCGGCCGCGTCTTCGATGCGGAGCTGTCCGCCGACCCGGTCGGCTGGGTGGGCAAGCAGCTATCGGACCTCGAGGGCTTGCTGGTCCGAGCCGGGATCGAGGTGGACCCGACGCTCGCCGCCGACGCGGAGAGCTTGCGCGAAGCTGTGCCGGACGTGCAGCGCGCTGTCACCACGATGCTCGACCAGGTCAAAGCCGGCCGCCTCGGCACCGCGCCGCCGGGGGAGGAGCTGACCGGCGCTCGCATCAGCTGGCTCTAGCTGCCGCGATACCAGCGGTCGCCAGTAATCCAGGGCGCCGGTAGCTCGGTCACCCGCCGAGTGGCGTAGTTCATCTCCTGCACAGTCAGGCGCAGCCGGTGCCAGCGAATCCGGAGCCTTTCGCGCCGGCTGAACGACATCGACCTTTCCAGCTGCCGCCACGGAATGCTCTCAGCCTGGCCCTCAGACCGGCGCGTCCTCGCTTTCCCGCCGGTCCGGGACTTTGCCCGGGGAAGGCACTGCGCTTGTTTCTCTCATCCGTTCCTCCGAGGTATCCCGAGTTTCGACTACGCCGACCGAACCACCGTCGCTTTCGAGCCCGGCTGGCTGCGTGAGCCAGCACGTCACGCTCTCGCTGGCGGCGCCAGTCACTGATCCGCTACTTCGCCGACTCGCTGCTTATCGATGGGTGCATGGCGGCACACTCCCTTTCCGCGGGCCGCGACTCGCCGACAGGAATCGGATTACGCCGGGCGGCTCACAGCGCGCTCACACCGGGGCTCGCAAATACCTCACACCGGTGCGGGGCAGTCAGCCGCAGGCAGGCCGATTGGTGCCTGGACGTGCTTAACTGTGCCGGGGAGTGGGGAATGGTCGACTGTCGTCTGCTTGGCTCTTTCGAGGCCTTTGTCGACACGCATGTCATCGACGTCCGAGGCCCCAAAGCAACGAGCACTGCTGGCTATTCTGCTGCTGCACGCGAACCGGCCGGTACATCGCGATGTGCTGATCGACGGGCGCTGGGGTGATCGCCCGCCTCCGGGCGCGCTGACCATGCGGTAGACGTATACATCTCGCGACTGCGGAAGGCACTGGACAACGCGACGGGGGAGCCGCTTCCACGACGTCGGCATGCAGCTGCCCTCAGCAACCGGGTCGGCAACTATCAGTTCGACCCCTACCTGGGCGTGCTACTCGATCAGCTGTGGGTCAGCTAGCCCGCAGGTCGCGCGCTACGCTGCGCTGCCGGGGTCGATGCCGTGCTGGCGCAGTACCTGCTGCAGCCGATCGACCTCGGCTCTGAGCTGTGCGACCTGGTCGGCCAGCGACGGTCCAGCTCTGCGCTGCCGTGAGCGCCGGTCGCGCTCGGCCATCAGCTCATTCTCGGTGTCACTGAGAGCTTCTGCCGTGCGGAATTCCTGCGCGTCGATCGCTGCTTCCTTGTCGCGCCGCGCCTGAGCTATCTGCTCGTCCAGGTCTGCCATGTCCGGTACCAGGCCGGCCCACCGTTCGAGCGCGCCAAGCCGGCTGCTGAGCGCCCCGTAACCGACGGCGCGCTCACCCGACGCCCGCACCCGGGTGCGCAAGATGTCGGCCCGCTGTGGCTGGCTGGTCATCGAAGGCACTATGTCGATCACCCGGTGGCGCACGACCTCCGGGTCGGAACCGAGCCGGGCCAGGATCTGCGCGCCGCGCGTGCCGCTGTCGCGCACCAGCCCCAGCAGGATGTGCTCGGTGCCGATGTAGTCGTGGCCGAGCTGCAGGGCCTCGCGCAGCGCGAGCTCGAGCGTGCGCTTCGCTTCTGGGGTGAACGGGATATGCCCGCCGGACCGCCGGTCGGGGCCGGCAGCGGACTCTAGCTGGTCGCGCACCGCCTGCAAGCCGATGCCGAGCGAGCCCAGCGCCCGCGCGGCGACGCCGTCTGCCTCCCGCAGCAGGCCCAGCAGGATGTGCTCGGTGCCGATGTAATCGTGGCCGAGCAACCTGGCTTCCTCCTGCGCGAGCACGACGACGCGGCGCGCCTTGTTGGTGAACCGCTCGAACATGGTTACAGCTTCGGTGGCTGCGTGCGTCGCGGTCAAGGTCAGCACGCCTGCCGTTACGGCCGTCAGGTTCGGCTGAACCCGGGCGGTCAGACAGCGACGCGCATGGCGATCAGGCCCGGGCTAGCACCGTCTCCAGGCCCGCTGCCCAGTACACCAGCCGCTCATCCGCGCCAGCCGCCGCGACGCACTGCACGCCTACCGGCAGCCGGGTCACCTGGCCCGCGGGCAGCGTGAGCGCCGGCAGGCCGGCCAGGCTCCACGGGATCGACATGACCGGATCACCCGTGCTCCCCAGGCCGATCGGCGCCGGACCGGTGGCTGCTGGAGTGATCCAGATGTCAACGCCCGAGCCCGCCATCACCTCGGCCAGGCGGCCGGCGAGGTTGTCGCGAGCCGTGAGCGCGACCGCGTACCGCCGCCGGTCGATGGCCTGACCCGCGCGGATCGCCGCCGCGGTGGGTGGCTGGTAGACCGCGCCGTACCGGCTGAACCACCGGCCGTGGACACCGGCGAGCTCGTACCGGGTGATGATGAACAGCTGCCGCTCGATCTCATCCATGTCGTCCAGCACCGGCACCCGGCACACCTGGTAGCCGGCCGCCGACAGCAACCGGGTCTGCGCGTCGAACGCCGCCAGCGCGGGCCGGGTGGCGCGGTCCAGGTACCGCCCGGCCGGAACGCCCAGCACCGGCGGACGGTGCGCCGCGGCCTCCGCCGCCCCCGGCGCCCAGTCCTCGTACAGCACCGCCGCGGCGCGTGCCAGCCCGGCGGCATCGACGGCGAACCACCCGACCGTGTCCAGGCTGGGGGCGAACGGCACCACCCCATCGGCCGGGACCCGGCCGCGGGTCGGCCGGAATCCGGGCACGCCGCAGTATGCGGCGGGCCGGATCACCGACGCGATGGTCTGGGTGCCGATGGCGAGCGGCACTAGGCCCGCCGCGACTGCGGCAGCGGAACCGCTGCTGGATCCGCCCGGAGTACGGCGGAGGTCGCGCGGGTTGCGGGTCGGACCAGGCGCGAGCACCGCGAACTCGGCGGTCACAGTCTTGCCCGCGATCAGCGCGCCTGCCCGGCGCAGCCTGGCGACCACCGCCGCCTCACGTCCCGCCAGCTCCGTCGGCGGCAGCCGCGAGCCAGCGGTGGTCGGCAGGCCGTCGACGTGGATCACGTCCTTGATTCCGACCGGGACGCCGAACAGGGCCGGCTGGCTGGCGGCGGCCGGCCACGTTCGTGACAGCTGGCGGGCGTCGGCGGCCAGCCGTCGCTGGCGGCCAGGTTCTGTGACGAACGCGCGGATCTCCCGGTCGGCGGCGGCGATCCGCGCTGCCGTGGCCGCGGCGACGGCCAGGTCAAGCTCGGATGTTGCTGTCATCGTCGAGCGGCCAGATTCATGGCCGCAACGTTAGCGCGATGACGGGCTTCCGCCGGGGCTTCCGCAACCGGTCCGGCCTCGTCAGACTGGCACTGTGGGTGGCGGCTTTGACTTCGACGTCCTGGTCATTGGCTCCGGGCCGGGCGGGCAGAAGGCGGCGATCGCAGCGGCCAAGCTGGATCGCCGAGTCGCTATCGTCGAGCGGCCGGACATGCTGGGCGGCGTGTGCCTGAACACGGGCACGATCCCGTCGAAGACTCTCCGCGAGGCAGTGCTCTACCTCACTGGACTGGACCAGCGTGAGATGTACGGGCAGAGCTACCGCCTCAAGGACGAGATCACGATCGGTGACCTGACCACCCGCACCCGGCACGTGGTCAGCCGCGAGAACGACGTCGTGCGCAGCCAGCTCACCCGCAACCGGGTGAGCATCCTGACCGGCACGGCGCGCTTCACCAGTCCGACCACCGTCGAGATAGCCGACACCTCGGGCCGCGGCCGCGAGGTCAGCGCCGAGAAGATCATCATCGCAACTGGCACCCGGCCAGCGCGACCGGCCAGCGTGGAGTTCGACGAGCGCACCATCATCGACTCCGACGGAATCCTGCAGCTGGACCGGGTGCCCAGGTCGATGGTGGTGGCCGGCGCGGGCGTCATCGGCATCGAGTACGCCTCGATGTTCGCCGCGCTCGGCACCAAGGTGACGGTCGTCGAGCAGCGGGACCGGATGCTGGAGTTCTGCGACCTGGAAGTGGTCGAGGCGCTCAAGTACCATCTGCGCGACCTAGCGGTCACCTTCCGGTTCGGCGAGATGGTGTCGGCAGTCGAGCGCCACCCCGAAGGCGCGATCGCCCTGCTCGCGAGCGGCAAGCGCATCCCGGCTGACACCGTCATGTACTCGGCCGGCCGGCAGGGCATGACCGCCGGGCTCAACCTGGCGGCAGCCGGGCTGATGGCAGACGACCGCGGCCGGATCAAGGTCGGCGATTTCTTCCAGACGGTCGTGCCGTCCATCTACGCGGTCGGCGATGTCATCGGCTTCCCCGCGCTCGCGGCGACTTCGATGGAGCAGGGCCGGATGGCCGCCCACCACGCCTGTGGCGAGCCGCTGCACGAAGTGAGCCCGCTGCAGCCGATCGGCATCTACAGCCTGCCGGAGATCAGCTTCATCGGCCAGACCGAGGATGAGCTCACCCGCGACTGCGTGCCGTTCGAGGTAGGCGTCTCCCGCTACCGCGAACTCGCCCGCGGCCAGATCATCGGTGACTCGTACGGAGTGCTCAAGCTGCTGGTGTCACCGTCTGACCGCACTCTGCTCGGGGTGCACGTGTTCGGCACCGGCGCGACCGAGCTCGTGCACATCGGCCAGGCGGTGATGGGCTGCGGTGGCACCGTGGACTACCTGGTGGACGCCGTATTCAACTACCCGACGCTGGCCGAGTCGTACAAGGTCGCGGCCCTGGATGCGACGAACAAGATGCGCCAGGTTGAGCGGTTCTATGGCTAGCCGCGGCGGTTCAACGGCTAGCCGAGCGGGATGCCGGAGTGCGCGCGGCTAGCCGGAGCAGCCGCAGGCGCCGCCGCAGCAGCCGCCGCCACCGCGCGCGGGCATCGGGGCCGAGCTGGCCCGGCCGCCGACGGCCACCGTGGACAGCAGCTTGACCGTGTCGTCGTGTCCCTGCGGACAGGACGCCGGAGCCGATGACTCGCTCATCGGGCGGGTCTGCTCGAACGTGTCGCCGCACGCGCGGCACCGGTACTCATATCGCGGCACGTGCCCCAGTCTATCCGCCCGGTATGACCAGACCAACGCCCTGACGGGTCAGTCGCTGATCGGGGACGGCTCGACGGCCTCGAGCGCGGCGGTCGGGGCCGGTTCGGTGTAGTAGAACTGCTTCCCCCGCAGCAGCGAGATCAGCGCCCCGAGCACCGACATCGCGGCCGCGGCGCTAAACACGATCATCAGACCCTGGTGGAACGGCCCGGCGATCAGGTGCGGGAAGAACTGCCTGCCGGTCAGCGTGGCCACGTTCCGGGCGGGCAGCCGCGCGAGCGTGCCGGTCGGCCCGAGCAAGCTCCGCACCGGGTTGTAGCCGAGGAGGGCGGAAAACAGGGTGCTCACCGGCGGCAGGCTCGCGACGTGCGCGGCGACGGCGGCCGGCACGCCCTGGGCGCGCAGGCCGCTGCTCAGTGTCCGCGGCAGGGTGGCGGCCAACCCGGCGATCATGAGCGAGAAGAAGATGCCGATGGACAGTGACATCCCGGAGTTCTGAAACACCGATCGCATGCCGGACGCCGCGCCGCGATGCCTGGCCGGCACGCTGCTCATGATCGATGACGTGTTCGGCGACGCGAACAAGCCCGAGCCAATCCCGTTGCAGAAGATCAGCCCGGCGAAAGCGGGATAGGAAAAATTGGTCGGCAGCAGCATCAGCCCGGTGAACCCCGCCGCCGCCAGCAGCAGTCCGGCGGTGGCGAAGATCCGCGAGCCGTAGCGGTCCGACAGGTAGCCCGAGATCGGCCCGGCGATCAGGAAGCCAGCCGTCAGCGGGAGCATGTAGATCCCCGCCCACAGCGGCGTCACGGTGAAGTCGTAGCCGTGCAACGGCAGCCAGATTCCGGCCAGCCAGATGACCAGCATGAACTGCAGTCCGCCGCGGGCGATGGAGCCCATCAGGCTGGCCGCGTTGCCGGCCGCGAACTGCCTGATCTTGAACAGGCTCATCAGGAACATCGGCTCGGCGATCTTCGTCTCGACGATGCTGAAAACGACCAGCACCGCCGCGCCGCCGATCAGTCCGGTGAGGACCAGCGGACTGGTCCACCCGGTGGCGTGCCCGCCGTAAGGCTGGATGCCGTAGGTGATCGCTGCGAGCAGGCTGGTCGCGCCGACCGCAAACAGGACGTTGCCCGCCCAGTCGATCCTGGCTCGCTTCGTCGCGGCGAGCTCCCGGAGGCTGCGGTACGCCCAGATGGTGCCCCAGACACCGATCGGCACGTTCACCCAGAAGACGCTGCGCCAGTCCCACGCCGCCAGCACGCCCCCGAGCAGCAGCCCGATGAACTGGCCGGAGATCCCGGCGATCTGGTTGATGCCGAGCGCCATCCCGCGCTGGTCGACCGGAAACGCGTCGGTCAGGATGGCGGCTGAGTTCGCGATCAGCATGGCGCCGCCGAATGCCTGCACCACCCGCCACAAGATCAGCCAGAGGGCACCGTGACCGCCGGTGAAGGGGTCGAACGACAGCGCGACGGACGCCAGGGTGAAGACGACAAAGCCCAGGTTGTAGATCTTGACCCGGCCGAACATGTCACCCAGCCTGCCGAGGGTCACCACGAGGACGGCCTGCACCAGCAGGTATCCCATGATCATCCAGAGCACGTAGGTGATGTTGCCAGGCGCCAGCGGGCTCAGGTGAATACCGCGGAAGATCGCGGGCATCGCGATGATCACGATGGAGCCGTCGATCGTGGCCATCAGCATCGTCAGCGTCGTGTTCGAGAGCGCGACCCACTTGTAACGATCGGGCGGCAGGTCGGCCCGGCGCGCCAAGGCGAACCGGCCTTCTTCCGGCCGCCGCCGCGACATCACGCCCACAACCAGCAGCTTACCGCCATAAGGTTGCTTGCTGGCAACTACCTACCTGGGCAGGCGTGCCAGCCACCAGACGGGCTTCGTCAGCCTCATCTCCGGCGAGTGAGCAGGTCCGGCTCCATCCGCGCTACCGTCGCACAGTCGTCGGCGAAGGTGATCAGCACGTCCACGTGCTCGCCGGCCAGCACCAACGGCAGCCAGTAGCGGGCGTCATCCCACATCAGGTCGAGCGGCACCGCGTCCTCGGCGAACCAGCGCGGCGCGACCTCATCCGACTCGGCCGGCTCGCCCTGGTACACCGACGTCACGAAGACGTCGGTGGCCTGGTCCCAGGACGGGCGGCTCGGGAACCTGAACTCGATGCTGGCCATGTGCTGCAGCGAGTCGGCGGGAACCAGCAGCCCGGATTCCTCCTCCACCTCGCGCACCGCGGCTGCGGCGGGTTTCTCGCCCGGCTCGACGTGACCGCCGAGGCCGACCCACTTACCGGCGCCGAACCCGGCCTTCTTGAGCCCGAGCAGTACCTGCGGGCCGCTCGCAGAGTTTCGCCTGATGAGGCACAGGCACGTGCGCGGTATCACCGGGTCAGCCTAGCCGTCCCGGCCTGCGGCGAGTACGCAGCCCGGGGCGCGCCGTAACAGCCCGTTACCAGATCGTGCCTCACACCTCCCCGCGCGCCATGGCGATGAGCCGGTCGAGCACGGCTCCGTTGCTCACCCGGAGCCCGTCGTGCTCGTACTCGTTGGTGACCCAGGCGCGCAGACCGCGGATGCTCGAGGCGGTCTGCAGCGACAGTTCGCTGGGCACGTACATGTCGTCGAAGTAGACGGCCGCCGCCACCGGGATGTCGGTGCGGCCGAGCTGCGGCGCGTCATAGAGCGCCGGCCAGTCCGAGCGCTGCGCGAGCAGCTCGGCCGCTTCGGCCAGCGGGCGCAGCGCGGGGTCGTGCTCCAGCACCCACGGGTAGACCATCTCCCCGGTGAACAGCAGCGGTGCCGACCCGTCGATAGCGACCGCGGGATCGAACTCGCCGAACTCGCCCCGGATCCGCTGGGCTGCCCACCGGGTGGCGACGCCCTGCGCGTAGCACGCCTCGTGCACCAGCGCGTACAGCGGCGCCGACGCGTACCGCAGTGAGTCCTCGGCGCGGTACAGGAAATCGTCGGTCAGCTCCGCGCCGGCGAACGGATCCTCCAGCAGGTAGTGCAGGGTATGGCTGCCGGTGCTGCTGCCGAGCACGTGCCCGAGCGCCTGGAACCGCTCGACCGTGAGCGTACCGCCCGCCGGCAGCGTCGCGGCCTTGTCGGCCAGCGCCTGCGCGATCCGCCTGGCTTGCTCGACATCCTGCGGGTAGCGCTCATAGTGGGCAAGATTCTTGGCCCTGACCTTGCCGTATGTCAGCCGGTAGACATCGTCGGCGCTGCTCGCCAGGCCAGGCAGCCCGCCGGTGATGAGCGCCTCGCGCAGCCCGTCCGGCGCCGCCGACAGGTACCGGACCGCGCAGAACCCGCCGAAGCTCTGGCCGAGCACGCTCCACGGCGCACCACCGGTGACCTGCGGCCGGACCAGCTCGGCGTCGGCCACGATCGAGTCGGCTCGGAAATGGGAGAGGTAGTCAGCCTGCGCCGCCGCGGTGCCAAACCTGGCGAGGGTCTGCCGGGTCGCGGGCGTCGACCTGCCGGTGCCGCGCTGGTCGAGCAGCAGCACCCGGTAGTCGCGCAGCGCGCGGTTCAGCCACGAGTCCCGCCCCATCGGCCGGGGCGCGCCGAATCCCGGCCCGCCCTGCAGGAATACCAGCCAGGACAACTCGGCCGCCTGCTGCCCGGTCGCCACCACCTCGCGGGCGTAGACCTCAATCTGCTCGCCGTCGGGCCTGCTGTGATCGAGCGGGACCGTGAAGAAGCGGTCGGTGAGCACGGTTCCCGGCTGCCGATAGCTGAGCATGATCAGCACAGTAACGCCCGCGGGCGGCGAGCCGGCCGTACCATGCGCTAAGGCTGGCTGGCACGGGCCAGCCTGCGGATCGACCGACGGAGCACGGAATGCTGGGACTGCCGCCGCCGGGCGAGCGCGGCTACGAGGGGCCGCGCGGTCCGGCTGCTGCCATGTTCGCCGCCGACCAGGCGTCCCGCGGCCTGGGGATGGAACTCGTGCACGTCGGCCCGGGAACCGCGATCGTGCAGATGCGGGTGGCACTGCAGATGCTGAACGGCCACTCGATCTGCCACGGCGGTTACGTGTTCATGCTGGCGGACACCGCGTTCGCCTGCGCGTGCAACAGCGAGGGTCCGGTAACGCTGGCGGCCGGCGCCGACATCAGCTTCATCGCGCCAGCCCGCGAGGGAGACATTCTGGTGGCCACCGCGGCGGAGCGGACCCGGTACGGGAGAAGCGGGATCTACGACGTCACGGTCCGTTGCGGGGACGACATCGTCGCCGAGTTCCGGGGTTGGAGCCGTACCGTCGGCTAGGGCGTGCGGCGCCCGTGCATTTCCGGGGAACGGGCGGCGGCCCGGAGGCAGCGCTGGCTAGCTTGCCGTCCTGTGCCGCCCGGGTGACCGCGGCGGGCCGGCTGGACCGGGCTGTCGGGCATTGGCTAGATTCGGCCGCGTGCCGGAACGCAAGCACCGGGTGCCGCACCGCAGGCCCCGGACGCCGCTCCGCAACCTCCGCGCGGCGGTGCGCGCCCTGGCCGTGCGGCTCTACGAGCGGCGGCTGCGGCGGCAGCTCACCGGGCGCCCGCTGCCGCGGCACGTCGGGCTGATCATCGACGGCAACCGGCGCTGGGCGAAACAGGCCGGGCTCGCGAGCCCGAGCGATGGCCACCGCCACGGCGCGGAGCACATCTGGGACGCTCTCACCTGGTGCCGGGCGGCCGGGATCCGGCACGTGACGATATTCGTGTGCTCGGCCGAGAACCTGGCCAGGCGGGACGACGCCGAGGTCAGCGCACTGATGAACATCATCGAGCAGATCGTCGTGACCAGGATCGCCACGGCCGACCCGGCCTGGCAGGTGCACATCGCCGGCCTGGTCGACATGCTGCCGGACAGCACCTCGCGCGCGCTCAAGCAGGCCGCCGACACCACGCGCGATTGCTCGACCGGCTCCCACGTCACGCTCTGCGTCGGTTACGGCGGCCGCCAGGAGATCGCCGAGGCGGTCCGGTCGCTGCTGCTCGAGCGCGCGATCGCCGGGACGAGCCTGGCAGAGCTGGCCGACTCGGTCACGGAGGACGATATTGCCCGGCACCTGTCCGGCGACGGCCAGCCGGAGCCGGACTTGATCATCAGGACCAGCGGCGAGCAGCGCATGTCCAACTTCCTGCTCTGGCAGAGCACCGGCGCGTACCTGCACTTCTGCGACTGTTACTGGCCGGCGTTCGGCGAGATCGACTTCCTCAGGGCACTGCGTGATTTCGCCGCGAGGGCGTCCGCGCCACCGGACCTCTGGTAATGCGCGCCGCGGTGTTCTGCGGCAGCTCAGCAGGTCTGCTGCCGGAGTACGCCGCCGCGGCGGCCGACTTCGGGCGCAGCCTGGCCGAGGCTGGCGTCGGCCTGGTCTACGGCGGCGCCAGCGTCGGGCTGATGGGCCTGCTGGCGGACGCCGCGCTCGCGGCTGGCGGCGAGGTCATCGGGGTCCTGCCCGGCGGGCTGTTCGCGGCCGAGGTGCCGCACCCGGGCCTGACCAAGCTGGACGTCGTCGGCAGCATGCACGAACGGAAGGCGAGGATGGCGCAGCTCGCCGACGGGTTCGCGGCTCTGCCCGGCGGCCTCGGCACCCTGGACGAGCTATTTGAGATCCTGACCTGGCGGCAGCTCGGGCTGCATACCAAACCGGTCGCCCTGCTCGACGTCGGCGGGTTCTGGGACCCGCTGGCTGGCATGCTCGACGGGATGACCGCGGCGGGGTTCGTGCCTGCCGCGGCGCGGGCCGGCCTGCGCCGGGTGCGGGACGCCGGCGAGTTTCTCAGCCTGCTTGGCCAGCATTGACGCCTACCGCCCAGCCCACCTGGAAGCATTGCCACCATGACCGACCAGACCGATGACTACGCGGAGGACGAGGCCGGCGGCGACATCGAGCTGATCGGCGCTGAACGCCTGATCTTCTTCTCCGACGCCGTGGTGGCAATCGCGATCACGCTGCTGGCTCTCACGCTGCCCATCCCGCACTTCGGCCTGCACGCCACCAACCATGATGTGCTGCACGGCCTGTTTGACTTCAGGGATGCCTACCTGGCGTTCCTGATCAGCTTCGTCGTCATCGGCGCGCACTGGCGCACGCATCACAGCTTGTTCCGCGCGGTGGCCCGGCTGGACCCCCGGCTTGTCGCCATCAACATGGCCTGGCTGCTGATGATCATCATTACTCCGTACGTGACCCGGCTGCTGTACGGCAACGGCGGATTCGGCGTCCGGTTCAGCCTGTACGCCATCATTCAGGTCATCACGCTGCTCACGGTCTGGCTGATGAGCCGCCACATCCGGGCGAGCGGGCTGCTCCGGCGCGGCGTCGACGTGCCACCGGCCAGAATCGACGACACCGTCATACTGGCCGCGGCCGCGATGTTCGCGATCTCGATCCCGATCGCGTTCGTCACCGAGTGGGCCTTTGCGTGCTGGGTCGCCGCGGCTCTCGTCATCAGATGGGTGCGGTGGGTCCGACGCTGG
>Ga0187814_10000442_pt1 | contig 13730 bp, 9 predicted proteins | sample NC_S_4_FD_132450 | JGI IMG/M metagenome (GOLD analysis project Ga0187814, IMG submission 132450) | Wetland sediment microbial communities from Neuse River Estuary, North Carolina, USA - ASW-S_4 | ecosystem: Environmental > Aquatic > Freshwater > Wetlands > Sediment | place: USA: North Carolina... | reverse complement strand
TCGGCTGCAGCGGATGCGTCCAGGTTTTCAGGGACGAAATTCGCCCGCTTTTCGCGCGCCGCCGCGGCACCGCGCAACGGCCCCGATTCGAGCCCGGAACATTCGCGGAAACCGGGGGGCACGAGGAGATCTCCTCCGTGATTTTGCGGAGCGGCGCGCGGATCGGAAGGATATTCCCGGATCTCCCCCTCGCCGCCGTGAGCGAAGGGGGACATCCGGCGTCCGAAAGGGCGTCCGGCCTGCTTCGGGAGGCGGGATTTCGCGTAAGGAAACTCGAGGAGCTCGGGCGGGACGAGCAGAGGGCCATCGCCGAAGTCGCCAAGCCTTCGCCAGGCTGGATGTCCGACGGGCAATCGCTCATCGGATTCAGGGACGACAGCGACATCCTCTGTCTCGTGGATTGCGATGACCACCTTTCCTTCAGGATGGAGAGGAACGGCCTCGCGGTGGCCGGTATCGCGGACGAATTGGAAAGGACAGTAGAGGCGGCCTGCGACCGGATGGCAATGGCCTCCGATCGGGAATTCGGCATGCTCTGCTCCTCGATCAGGGCTTTCGGGAACGGCCTTCGCTCCGAAGTCCTTCTTCATCTGCCGGCCCTCGAAATGGGGGGGGGTATCGACCGGGCTCTGAAATCCGCCATGTCCGAAGGTTGGTCGGTCGAGGGTCGCTACGGCACCTCCGAAGGCTCCGCGGGCGCTCTCTGGATTCTTTCCGGCGGCGATGACGTCGAGTGGACCACCGGCGACCTGGCCGCCATGGCGGGGCGCATCGCTGGGTTTGAGACTTCGGCGCGCCGCGATCTCGTTCGGCGCGCGCGATTGGAACTGCTCGACGCCGCATCCAGGGCTTTCGGCCTCGTTTCCAAAGCCTGGACTCTCCCCGCCGCCGAGGCCCTCGAAGCGCTTTCCGATCTGCGGCTCGGCATCCTTTCGGGGCTCGTTCCCGACATGGAGGAGACCCCCTTCGCGGATCTCCTCGCCGACGTCGCGTCGGGACGGGGAGCGGGTGGACAGTTCCGGGGTATGCAGGGGCACGACGGCCCCGATCGCGAGAGGGCGCGACGAGTGCGTGCCGCCCTGGGCATCGCCGAACCCTTCGCGACGCCGGGACCCGTTCTATTGACCGAAGGAGGAAGGTGATGTTCAGAGGCCTCACTCAGCGCGCGCAACGCGTCCTAACCCAGCTGTCCCAGGAGGAAGCCCGGAGGAGTCGCGCCGATCAGGTACTCCCGGAGCACATTCTCTCCGCGATCCTCGGCGAAGGCGAGGGCACCGCCTTCGCGCTCCTGCGCTCGCTCAAGGTCGATGTATTGGAGATGAAGACCGAGCTCGATCGGGCCGTCGAGCGAAAGCGCGGAGCCTTCGTCCTCGGCGACCTCCCCCTTTCCCGCAGGAGCCGCAGCCTGCTCGAGGCCGCGGCTGAGGAGGCGAGCGTGTCCGGGGCCGAATACATCGGCACGGAGCACCTGCTTCTGGCCGCCGCCCGGGAGCCGGGATCGCTCGCCGAGGTTTATCTCGGGAAAAAGGGGGTTGCGGTCGATCGCCTGCGCTCCGCGCTCGGAGAACTTCGCGAAGCCATCTCGAGGCCGGACGATTCGACGGCCCCGACGGGGGCGCAGTCCCAGCAGCAGCACGCCTCGGCCCCGAAACCCCAGACGCCGACGCGGACGGCGCTTCTCGACGAACACTCCCGCGATCTCACGCAGTCCGCCCGCGACGGTCTCCTCGACCCCGTGATCGGTCGCACCCGCGAGATAGACAGAGTGATCAGAATCCTCTCGCGGCGGACGAAGAACAATCCTGTCCTCGTGGGAGAACCGGGGGTCGGAAAGACGGCCATCGTCGAAGGTCTCGCCCAACGCCTCGCCGAGGGCAGGATGCCGGACGATCTGTCCCGGAAGCGTCTCCTCGCCCTGGACCTCCCCTCGATCGTCGCAGGCACGAAGTATCGCGGCGAATTCGAAGAGCGGCTCAAGAAGATCATGAAGGAGATACTCCAGGCGGGGAACGTCATCCTGTTCATCGACGAGCTCCATACCGTAATCGGAGCGGGCGGGGCCGAAGGTACCATCGACGCCTCCAACATGCTCAAGCCCGCCCTCGCCCGCGGGGAGATCCAGTGTATCGGGGCGACAACATTGGCGGAATATCGCCGCCATCTCGAGAAAGACGCCGCGCTCGAACGTCGTTTCCAACTCGTCATCGTCGACGAGCCCTCGGTCGGCGACACCCGCGTCATACTCGAAGGCATCCGCGGCAGATACGAGGAATACCACGGCGTGGCCTACAACCAGGCCGCCCTCGACGCGGCGGTCGACCTGTCGCAGCGTTATCTTCCCGAACGGCGCTTCCCCGACAAGGCCATCGATCTCCTCGACGAGGCCGGCGCCTATCGCAAGATCGCGAGCCCCAAGCGACCGGCCGAGTTGAACGACATCGAGTCGGAGATCGCCAGGCTCACGGAGGAGAAGCTTGCCCTCGTCTCGACGCAGAATTACGAACGCGCCGCCGAGATACGCGACAGGGTGCGCGCGCTCCGTATCAGGCTCGAGGCCGTGAAGTCCGAATGGATGGCCGCGGGAGGAAGCGCGATTTTTCCGGTCACGGAAAACGATCTGCAAATCGTGCTTTCCGAGTCGACGGGCATTCCGCTGGGCAGGCTGGCCGAAAGCGAAACCGCCCGTCTCCTCGGGCTCGAGGGGGAGATGCACCGTCGTGTCGTCGGCCAGGAAGACGCGATCGGCCTGGTGGCCGCCGCCATCCGCCGGTCGCGCTCGGGGGTTTCCGACGGGCGCCGGCCCCTCGGTTCTTTCATGTTCCTCGGCCCCACGGGCGTCGGGAAGACCCTCGTGGCCAAGACGCTCGCCGCGCTCCTCTTCGACAGCGAGGAAGCGCTCGTGCGCGTCGACATGTCCGATTATATGGAAAGGCACAACGCCGCCCGTCTGGTCGGATCGCCTCCCGGCTATGTCGGCTACGAGGAAGGGGGGATGCTCACCGAAAAGATCCGCCGGCGGCCCTATTCCGTCGTGCTCTTCGACGAGATCGAAAAGGCGCACCCCGAAATCTTCAACCTCCTCCTTCAGCTCCTCGAGGAAGGGGAGCTCAGGGACAACCTCGGCCATTCCGTGTCCTTCCGCAATTGCGTGGTCATCATGACGAGCAATGTCGGAGCTCGGGAGCTTTCGACGGGCGGATTGGGATTCCGCTCCGAGGAGCGTCTCCTCTCGTACGCGGAAATCAAGTCGGCGAGCCTTTCCGAGCTCAAGCGCCGCTTCAATCCGGAATTCATCAACCGCCTGGACGACATCGTCGTCTTCAGACCGCTGCTCCGCAAGGAGATCGCAGTCATACTGGACATCGAGCTGTCCGAACTGGGACGCCGGGTCGCCGTCAGGGGACTGTCGCTCGACGTCACGAAGGGCGCGCGCGGATGGCTCGTGGAAAAGGGCTACGACTCCGTGTACGGCGCCCGGCCGATGCGGAGGCTCATCCAGTCGGAGATCGAGGATCCTCTGTCGGAGCTCATCCTGGCGGGCAAGGCGGGTCCGGGAGCCGTGGTGAAGGTCGGGGTGGCCGGCGACGGTCTCAGGTTGGCGCCGAAGTCGCCTGCGCTCAATCCGGTTCGGCGCCGATGAGCGAGCGCAGATCGCGCAACCTGCTCTGGTCTATCCGGACGTGGAGATTCTTCTCCTGCGTCGGGATGACAAGGCCTTTCGGCCCGTCCTTCGCCCGCCGAAGGTACTTGACCGGGGTGTAGTAGAGGTCGCCTTCGCCCGACTCGCGCGCCTTCGAGTAGTAGAGGGCGAGGGTCCCCGCGTCGAGGAGTATCTCGAGCGGGACGCTCTTGTCGCGTCTTGACTTGACGAAAACGTAGGAGCCGGCCCGATCGCGGGCGTGGAGCCAGAGGTCGGAACCGCGCACATGGCGTCGCAACAGCTCGTCATTCTCCTTCGCCGAGCGTCCGACGAGGATGGTCCAACCCGACCTCTCGAGCGACAGGCCCGGATATCGCCGTTCCCGCCGTTCTCGTGTCGTTCCGCCTTTTTCGAGTCCCCGCGCGATGAGGAGAGGATCGGACAGGCTTTCGAGACGGGAAAGTTCGATTTCGGCAGCCGAGAGCTCCGCCTGCCACTTCCGGATCTCCACCTCCACGTCGGAGAGCCCCGAGGCTTCCTTCTTGGCTCGTTCGTAATATCGAGCGGCATTGGCCGGCAGGGGCAGGGCGGGATCGATTTCGACCAGAACGGATCCACCGCGGTAGAAATCTTCCACGGGAAGATGCCTGCCCGAGGGGGTCGCGCCGAGATTGGCCATGATGAGATCGCCCAATTCGCGCTTCCGATCGGAATCACGGAAGTCGGCGGCTCTGGCCTGAAGCGCCGCGATCTTGGTTTCGAGGAGGGCGCGGCGTTTCGCAAAGCGTTCACGGGCCAGTTCCACCAGATGCTCCCGCGAGAGCTCGCCAGCCTTGTCGGCGTAAAACGCCGCCACCTTTTCGTTGAACGAAGCGCTCTTCGAACCTCCGGGATCCGGCAGCAGTCTCACTTCGAAGATCCTGGCGGGCCTTTCCTGACGCGGGGTTTCGGCACGGCTCTCCGTCCCCTCGCGTCGACGCCCGGTCCCGACCGGGTCGAAGACCATGCCGGAGAGTTCCGATCTGCCCGGTCTCCGGGCGATCGCGTCGACGATCGTGTCGTCCTCTTCGCAGAGGACGATGTTGCCGGCTCCCGACCAGAGTCGCGCATAGAGACGATAGACATGAAGGCCGTCGGCTTCCCCACCCCTCGCTTCGCGGGGGGCGACGGAAACGTCCATGCGGACGACGCGGTCGTCTCCGAGCTGTCGCGCCGAAACGATGCGACCGCCGCGGATCCGGGATCGGAGGCATTCCATGAAACGGAGGGGCCTTTCATTTTTCGGGGGCCGGTGTCCGAGCCGATGGATGCGGCAGGCTCCCGGCGCTATGGAGACGAGGAGATCGGTCTCGATCCCGTGACCATAGAGGCCGAGAACGATGGCGTCGTAGCTCGGCTGGTCGACTCGTTGTATCTGCGCCCCATCGATGTCGAGTTCCGAGAGGACGAGATCGATCTCCTTCCAATTCAACGACATTCCGGCGGATTCCTCACTGCCGAGTCCGGCAGTATGCCGTCCCCCTCGCTGCGTCGCCGATCCCGGCGGAAACCGGGGCCGCCTTCATCGACCGTGACAATGCTTGTATTTCTTCCCGGACCCGCAGGGACAGGGGTCGTTGCGTCCCACCTTGGCCCCGGTCCTCACCACCGTGGCATTCTCCGGGCGGGCGGCTTCGGCCACCGTCGATGTCTGGCTTCCGCGGGCCCCTCCGCCGTCCGAAGCGGCGAACTGGCCCGTGGCGACGTGACTCGCGCTCACCGTTCGCGGGACGGCCCCGGGCGTCTGCCGGTTTTCGGAAGCCTGTATGCGAACGAGATAGAGCCTCTGGGCGATCGACTTTCGGATATCCTCTATCATCCTTTCGAAGATGTCGAAGCCCTCGAGCTTGTATTCGGTCAGGGGGTTTTTCTGACCGTAGGACCTGAGATAGACGGCTTCGCGCAGCGCTTCCATCGACTCGAGGTGGTCGAGCCAGCGACCGTCGATGGACTGGAGATACTGGAATCGTATGAATTGGTTAAGGTTAGCCTCGCCCGCGAAGGAGAGCTTGGCCGACAGGTCCTCGTCGAGGAGACGGCCGGTTTCCGCCGCGAGCTCGGCCACGGTCTTCGTCCGCGCGACGTCGGCCCGGAACGGCAGCTGCACGTTGAAATTTTCCCTCAGCGTCGCCTGGAGCTCCGCGAACGCCTGGCCGTGCTCGTTTTTCTGATTGTCGTCCCAGTCCACGAGGTACGTGCCGACCATTTCGATCGCCGTGTCGCGGGCGCGGGCCTTGAGGTCGGGATCGCGAAGGATGGCGTCGCGCTGGTCGTAGATGAATTTGCGCTGCTGGTTCAAGACGTCGTCGTACTCGAGGAGATGCTTGCGGATCTCGAAGTTGCGCTCCTCGACTTTCTTCTGGGCGTTCTCGATCGTGCGGTTGAGGAGGGGGTGGTAGATGGGCTCGCCCTCCTTCATGCCGAGCCTGGTCATCAAACCTTTGTAGTTGTCGCCGCCGAACAGTCGCATCAGGTCGTCGTCGAGGGAGATGAAAAACATCGAACGTCCCGGGTCGCCCTGGCGGCCGGATCGCCCGCGAAGCTGGTTGTCGATTCGCCGCGATTCGTGCCTCTCCGTGCCGATGACGTAGAGTCCGCCTATGGAACGCACCTCATCGTAGTCGGAACGCCACTTGCCGTACTCGACCTTGAGGGCGGCGCCGTACTGCTCCTCCGTGGCCTGGCTGCCCGCCGCACGTCGGGCGCGGTATTCCGGGTTGCCGCCGAGCTTTATATCGGTGCCCCGGCCGGCCATGTTCGTCGCAATGGTCACCGAGCCCTTGGCCCCGGCTTCGGCGATGATAAGGGCCTCCCGAGCGTGGTTTTTCGCGTTGAGCACCTCGTGGCGAACGCCGCGCCTCGTCAGGATGGAGGAAAGCTTTTCCGACTTTTCGATGGACACGGTCCCGACGAGCACAGGCTGCCCTTTCTTGTGGGCTTCCCCGATCTCGTCGCAGATGGCCTCGAATTTCTCGTTCTCGTTGAGGAAGATGAGATCGTTTTCGTCGATCCGCGCCAGCGGTCTGTTCGTGGGGATGACGACGACGTCGAGATTGTATATCTTCGCGAACTCCGCCGCCTCCGTGTCCGCCGTGCCCGTCATGCCGGAGATTTTCTTGTACAGGCGGAAGTAGTTCTGAAATGTGATGGTCGCGAGAGTGCGGTTGCGGCGGGCGATCTTGATGCGTTCCTTGGCCTCGATCGCCTCGTGCAAGCCGTCGGAATAGCGCCGTCCGTGGAGTATGCGGCCGGTGAATTCATCGACGATCTGGACGAGTCCTTCCTGCACCACGTAGTCCACGTCCTTGGCGAAGAGCACATGGGCCTTCACGGCCTGCGTGAAGTAGTGCACGAATTCGAAGTTGGATTCGTCGAAAAGAGAACCTTTGATGAGGCCGCGCTTGAGAAGGAGCTCCTCGATTTTGGTGAGACCCTGGGGCGAGAAGGAAATTCTCTTGGATTTCTCCTCGATTTTGTAGTCGCCTTCGAGAACTTCGCCTTCCTCTTCCTTGGGATATTCGCCCGTCGCCGGATTCTTTTTCACTTCGACGAGCTGCTGGGCGAGGCGGTTGACCTCGTTGACCTTGAAGGTGTCGTCCTCCGCCGGGCCGGATATGATGAGCGGCGTCCTGGCCTCGTCGATGAGGATCGAATCGATCTCGTCGACGACGCAGAAGTTGTGCCCGCGCTGGACCCGTCCCTCGGGCATCCACGACATGTTGTCGCGAAGGTAATCGAAGCCGAACTCGTTGTTCGTGCCGTAGGTGATGTCGCAGGAATAGCCGGAGCGCCGCGCCTCGTTGTCCATGTTGGACAGGATGCATCCGACGGTGAGTCCGAGAAATCCGAAGACACGCCCCATCCATTCCGAATCGCGCTCGGCGAGGTAGTCGTTGACGGTTACGACGTGGACTCCTTCGCCGGGGATGGCGTTGAGGTAGGCCGCGGCGACCGACGAAAGGGTCTTGCCCTCTCCCGTCTTCATCTCCACTATCTTGCCGTCGTGGAGCACCATGCCGCCGATCATCTGCACGTCGAAGGGACGTTCCCCGAGCACGCGGCGGGCCGCTTCGCGCGCGAGGGCGAATGCATCGGGAAGTATGTCGTTGAGACTTTCGCCCTTCGAGAGGCGCTCCCGGAGCTTGGCCGTTTCGGCGGGGAAATCCGCGTCCGCCAGAGCGAGCATGCGATGTTCGTTTTCGTTGATGGCGTGGAGTATCGGAAGGAGATGTTTGATGTCGCGCTCTCTTTTCGATCCGAAAAGGGCTGCGAGCAGGTTCGTTGCCATGGCGATAATCTACCTTCCGCCCGGAAGCGCGGTCAACGGGTGGCGTTTCGGGCGCCGGCCCGAGGCGCCCATCGGGCATGCGGAAGGCGTCGTTTATTGACATTCCCGTGGTTGCAGCGCTCTACTTGGCGGGTGAAACCCATCGCCCCACGGATTATCCTGATCGCCGTAGCCGCGGCCGCCGCGCTCGCCTCATGCACACGGGAAGGCGTCATGCCGATCGTCCCGCGGGAGCGGCTTTTCACTCTCGGCTACGGGCCCGCCGAGGACCAGTTGAACATTTTCCAGGTCCCGGGCGCCGACGGATCAAGAAAGACCCGCATGGCGATGCGGGACGGCGTTTTCTACATCTCGAACGGGCCGGCCGCCAAGGTTCTCCGCATATCCTCGTATGGAGACATTCTCTCGATCATCTACAATCCCGCGACGAATTCGGGACAGGCCATAAGGCAGGGCCGGTTCGGCGGCAGCTCGGGGCGGGTGGCCACGGCGTGGCCACTCCAGGCTCCGGGCGAAATCGCCGTCGATTCGACGGGCACCATCTACGTCGAAGACAGGATGCCCAAAGATCGACAGGTCAGCGATCCGGCGACAGGCAGCCTCTTCGACAAGGCCGTGCTCCGCTTCGACCGGGATGGAAACTACAGGGACTATCTGGGACAGGAGGGAGTCGGGGGGACGCCTTTTCCCATTATTTTGGGAATTTACACGACTTCGTCGGATGACCTCGTCATCGTGTCGGCGATGAAGGATTCCTGGCTCGTCCACTGGTTCGATCCCAAGGGAGGACTTCGCAATTCGCTCAAGATTCCGAGGGACGCCCTTCCCCGTCTCGCCGGGAACGAGGGCCTCGTCGCGAGCCTCGAGAAGATAGTACCCGATTCCAGCGGAAGTGCGGTCATCCTCCAAGTCGACTATTCGCGCGAGATCATCGATCCGCAGACCAAATCACGCTCGGGAATGGACTATGCCGGCAGCTGGCTCTATCGCATGAGCCTCCTGAAAGGCTCGATCACCGACCGGTGGGAGATCCCGCCGTTCCAGGAAAACGTGCCGAAAGGCGACGACACGGGTACGAGCGTCAAGTTTCCCCTGATTCCCGCGCTCCTCGGCGTCGCCGGAGACAGGTTCTTCTTCGTCACAATCGATGATCAGAGCCGCACCTCGATCGCGATCTTCGACCGGGCGAACAAGGGCATGGAGCGTTTCCCGATCGACATCGCGACCGATGAATTGTATTTCAACACCATGAGCCTCTCCGCGGACGGCGTGCTTTCGGCCCTTCTCGGGACGAAGTACGAAGCCAGGGTCGTCTGGTGGCGCTTCGACCGCATCGGACGTCAGGGCGCGTCGACAAATCCATGACAAGCCTGGTCGATGCCTCGGAAGCGCTCGCGCTCGACGGCTCCGTCGAAAGATCCTGGTCGCTCGGGCCGGGGCTTTTGATGGAATCCGCGGCGGTTCGGCTGTCCATCGGCATCGAGCCGCTGGTCGCCCGCGGCGCCGGCGGACGAGTTCGCAAGATAGTCGCCGTCGCGGGCGGAGGCAACAATGGCGGTGACGCTCTCGCCCTTCTCCGGCATCTCGCCTTTTCGAGAACAGGCGACGTCGCCGCCCTCGTGCCCTCCCGCGAACTCAAGGCGCTCGCGGCCGGGCACGCCGCTTCCCTCGCCGCGGGCGGAATCCCCCTGTGGCGGTGGAATTCGACCGAGGGACGACGCGCCCTCGCGGAGGCGGATATCGTCATCGACGGTGTTGTCGGAACCGGACTATCGGGCCCCTTGTCCGGCGAGGCGGCCGCCATGGTCGCGGCGATCAACGGCCGGGCCGAGATGTCCGACGGCGCCGCGCAGGTCGTTTCCATCGACCTGCCTTCGGGCTTTCGTTCCGGATGCGGAGTCGATGATGTCCGGGTCGATGCGGACTTCACGCTTTCCATCGAGCCGAGGAAGCTTTGTCTCTACGCTCCCGCGCTCCGGCCGTCGGCGGGGGAGATAGTCGCGATCGACGGCGTCTTTCCGAAAATGGACTCCGGCGATTCCCGCGCCGCCCTGCTCGACGCCTCTGACATCGCGGCGCTTCGGCTCCATCCCCAGCCCTGGATACACAAGGGCGGTCGCGGACGAGTGGCCATTTTCGCCGGGAGTCCCGGAATGACGGGAGCCCTCCTGCTGGCTGCGCGGGCGGCCCAGGCGGCGGGAGCCGGACTTGTCACTCTTTTCGTCCGCGGGGAACTTTTCGAGGCTCTCAAGGCCGCCGGGCCGGAAACCATCGGCGGAGCCATAGTTCGACCCGAGGCTTCGGCACTCGGTGACCTGGGTCCTCAGGATGCGATCCTCGCCGGTCCCGGATGGGGGAGGGACGATACGCGAACCGCGCTCCTGTCGTTTCTCCTCGCTACCCGCATCCCCCTTGTCCTCGATGCCGACGCCCTCAGGACGCTCCCGAACGCGACACGCATCGAGCGCGACGCGCCCCTGATTCTCACGCCGCATCCCGGCGAATTCGAGGCACTTTCGGGTCGCCCGACGGGGTCGGTCCTGGCCTCGCCTCACGAGGCTCTCGCCGACGTGGCTTCCGCCTATCGAGCCATAGTCGCGCTCAAGACGGCGACCACGTGGATAATGGCCCCCGACGGCAGGCTGCGGGTCGTCGATGGTCGGGAAGCCGGCCTGGCCGTGGCCGGCTCGGGAGATGTCCTCGCGGGGCTCATGGCAGGTCTCCTGGCAGCTGCGCTCGCCGGCGGCAATCGGGCGAACGCCGAAAAAGAGGCTCTCCGAGCGGCGAGTCTCGCAGCCTTGGTCCATGTGGAGGCGGGCAGGGCCCTCCGTTCGCGCGGCGGGTGGTTCGAAGCCTCCGGCCTCGTCCGTCCCGCCGCGGCACTCCTCGGCCGCCTCCCAGCTTGACCCGCAAATGAAGTGAGGGATATCCTGAAATCGCATGGTGCAGATCTATTTTCTCGGCGTGGCTTTCAATCTCCTTTGCGGTTTCGCGCTCCTCGTTCCCGATAGGCCGCATCCGAGACACTTGCTCAGGCACATGGCTTTCGTCTTTTCCGACGTCAGGTTCCGTATCGCCCTCGGCGTGCTCGGTTTGCTGACGGGGGCCCTCCTTGTCCTCTCTCCGATCGAAGGTGACGTTCCCTTCGTGGGGGATATCGTTCCGGCATTGACCGCCGCCCTCTCGGGACTCGTCCTTCTTCTCGAACTTCATCCGGTCGGAATGGAACGGTCCGGGCCGTCGCCCGATTCATCCGGTCAGTCTGGAAAGGATTCCCCGAATCGCGATGCGGGTTCCGAAAGACGGCTCAGGGCCATCCTCGTCGGATCGGGCAAAATCATTGGCCTTTTCGCCATTCTCGCCGGCGTCGTGCATTTCCTCTTCCCCTTGGAGCTTTTCTTCTGACCCCGGCGCGCTCAGTGGCGACGGTCGTGGTCGAAGCCGGACGCGTGCTTCTCGGCCGAAGGATGATGGAGGGCGACTGCGCCGGGCTCTGGGAGTTCCCCGGCGGCAAGGTCGAGGAGGGAGAAAGCGACGAGGAGGCTCTCGTCAGGGAATTCGACGAGGAGTTCGGCGTTCCCATCGAACCGCTCGTTCTCATCGGCGAAACCGGCTTCGTCCACGCCGGAACGCGGCGGACCCTCGCCGCCTGGGCGTGCAGGCTCGGCATCGAGAAGCGGCTCAGACTCCGCGCCCACCTCGAATACCGCTGGTGCCTGCCCGAAGAGACGAGAGGTCTCGACTTGGTCGAATCGGATGAAAGGCTCCTCCCGCGCATCATCGAATGGATGTCCGGGACCCGCTGACGGCGGCTATTCTGGCGCGTCGAAAAGTCCCAATTCAGGCTTTTCATCGGGACTTCCGGGCTCCTTGAGGAGCATCTCCACCTTTCCTTGGATGCGGTCGAAATCCCGCTCGAGACTCTTGGCGAGCTTGATGCCCTCCTCGAATACGGCGACCGCCTCTTCGAGAGGCAGATTCTGATCGCGCATCTTTTCGGCGAGTTCCTCGAGCCGTCCGAGCCTTTCCTCGAATTTCTTCATGGTCGAATCTCCTCGACGAGGGCTCCGGCCGAACCCTTCGCGAACTTGATGTCGATCGCGGAGCCCTTCGCGAGAGCCGAGGCGTCCCTGAGCACCGCGCCGGTGGCGGCGTCGCTGACGATCGAATAACCCCTTCCGAGCAGCGCCTCCGGGCTGCTCGCGTCGATCATCCCGCGCGCGAGCTCGAGACGGTGTCGGGCGTCGAGAAACCGGACGCGGAACCGCCCCTCGATCGACGCCCTGGCCTCGTCGAGGCCGCGGAGGAGGGGATGGAGCAACCTGATGAATCGTCCCTCGACGGCTTCGGGCGAGAACCGCGCGAGCGTGGCGCGCCCCGCTTCGAGCCGCGATCGCATCGCCGTCTCGAGTTCGATGGAGAGTTGGGCGACTTCGTCGCGCAGGGCATCGCGGCTTTCGCTCACGAGCTCGGCGGCGGCGCTCGGCGTCGCCGCCCGGAGATCCGCGGCGAAATCCGTGAGAGCCCAGTCGATCTCGTGGCCGACCGCGCTGATGACCGGAAGTTCCGAAGCGGCGACGGCGCGCACGAGGTCCTCGTCCGAGAAGGCGAGCAGGTCTTCGAGGGATCCGCCGCCCCTGCCTATGATCACGACGTCGCCGAGCCGGTGAAGATTCGCGATCTCGAGACCCCGTCTGAGTTCGAGCGGGGCCGATTCGCCCTGCACCGAGGCGGGCACGATGACGACGTCGACGCCCGCGTTGCGACGGCCCAGGACAGTGAGGATGTCGCGTATCGCCGCGCCGGTCGGGCTCGTGACCACGACGACGGTCGAGGGAAATCGAGGAAGGGGGCGTTTGCGGTCGGCATCGAAGAGCCCTTCCGCCGCCAGTCTTCGCTTCCGCTCCTCGAGCATGACGAGGATGTCGCCCCGGCCCGCCGCCTCCATCCGCCTCACGACGAGCTGGTACTGACCGCGCGCTTCGTAGACGGAAACGTCGCCCGTTGCCCGGACGAGCGCGCCGTCGGCCGGCCTGAAGGATACCGACTTGGCGCTTCCCCGGAACATCACCGCCTGGATCATCGCATCGCGGTCCTTGAGGTTGAAATACCAATGACCCGAGGAGGCGGCCTTGAAATTGGAGATTTCTCCCTCGACCGTCACGTCGGGGAAACTGTCCTCGAGAAGCTCCTTTACGAGCCTGGTGAGTCCGCCCACCGTGAGGACTCTGTCGATTCGGCCGATCACGATTCTCACAGTAGCCGATTCGCGCCGGGCGGACAACAGGGGCGGCGATCGGGCGCCGCTGGCCATCACTGGCCCCGGACGCTACAATGGCGGCATGGATCCGCACGAACTGCCCGTATACCAACAGAAAGAACGCATTCTCGATGCCCTCTCGGGCAACCAGGTCATCGTCGTCGAGAGCCCCACGGGGTCGGGGAAGACGACCCAGCTGCCGGTCATTCTCGACGCGGCCGGCTATTCGAAATACGGGATCATCGGCGTCACGCAACCCCGTCGCATCGCGGCCATCTCGGTATCGGAGTACGTCGCGCATCAGCTCGGCACGACCATTCCCGGCCATGTGGGCTACAAGATGCGATTCGAGGACAAGACGGACGATACGACGCGCATCAAGATCATGACCGACGGCATCCTCCTCCAGGAGATGAAGCTCGACCCCGCCCTCTCGCGCTATTCGCTCATCATGGTGGACGAGGCCCACGAGCGGAGCCTCAACATCGATTTCATCCTGGGGC
>Ga0187814_10000440_pt1 | contig 13770 bp, 11 predicted proteins | sample NC_S_4_FD_132450 | JGI IMG/M metagenome (GOLD analysis project Ga0187814, IMG submission 132450) | Wetland sediment microbial communities from Neuse River Estuary, North Carolina, USA - ASW-S_4 | ecosystem: Environmental > Aquatic > Freshwater > Wetlands > Sediment | place: USA: North Carolina... | reverse complement strand
CGGGTCGAAGCTAGAATCTCGCCGACCGCGCGGCACCCGCCGCCGCCCGGGGCTATAGCTCAGTTGGGAGAGCGCCTGGATCGCACCCAGGAGGTCGGGGGTTCGAGTCCCCCTAGCTCCATCAACAAAACTCCCGCTAACGCGGGGGTTTTCGCTTCTATGGAAGCCGACACAGCGGGGAGGTTTAGGCAAGAGATCGCTTTTTCACCCCGTTTCTTGCCTAAACCCTTGCCAACCGGGAGCAAAAAAGGGCCGTGAACGCCGGCCCTAGACCGTCTCGTCGGCGTGCTCCGCCGCGTCAAGATCGCCCAAATCTGGAAGCCTGAGCTGGTCGTCTGACGATGCTTCCAGCGGGACCGCGCCCGACATCAACTCGTCGAATGCGCGCCCCCAGCTCGCCCGGTCGTGCGACCGGGACACGCGCGCGTAAATCTCCAGGGTCAGCCGTGCGCTCTCGTGCCCGACCTGGTCCTGGACGTACGTGATCGGCGCTCCGGCCTCCGCCATCAGCGTGATGTAGGTGCGACGGAAGACGTGCGCGGAGAGCTTCGCGGGAAGCGGCGGCAGTCCACGCTCGGCGCGCAGCTGCGCCGCGGCGCGCGCCACCGGTCCAATGACCCGCCGGTTCAGGTTGTCCTTGTCGCGGAATCCGCCGCTGGCGGTGGGGAAGGCCGGCGCCTCGGCTGACACTTCGTCGCGGCTGGCTCTGTATCTCAAGAGCTCATCGCGGAGCCAGGGAGTCATGTCCACCTCCCGGACACCCCTTGCGGTCTTCGACCGTCGAATGCGGACCTTGCCGTGCTGAAAGTCCAGGTCACGCCAGCGCGCGCCGCACAGCTCGGTGTTCCTCGTTCCGCTCGCCGCGAGCGTCGCGATGATCGCTCTGCGAGCCGATAGGACGCGAGCCTGTCTGCGCTCGTAGAGCCAGCAGACGCCGCCCTCGCTCATGCCAAGCTCGGCGGCGATCGCTTTGATCGTCAGCTTCTCCTCGTCTCGCAGGCGCCGAACCTCATCTGCCTTCCGGAGCGTCTCCGGCCTGACTGGGTTGTCGATCAGTGCGGCCGCTTCGAGCAGCGACAGGATCTCGTCGGGCTCGAGCCAGTCGCGGACATCCTTCTTCGGCACCTTGATTCGGAGCTTCTTGTCACGGGCCGGATGGGCGAGCAGCGCGACATCCGGCCGCCTCGCCGCCTCGTCGAGGATCAGGGCCAGAAGCTCGATCGAGTGGTTGATGGTTCGCTCGCTGAGCCGCAGCGGCTGCAGATTTGAGTCCCTGAGCGGATTGCCCTTTGCCCTTGCGGCCCGGATTCGCTGCATCAGCATCAGGCGCTGCTTCTTGTAGGCGTCGACCGCCGACCAGGAGATCTGCGTCAGGCGCTGCTTCTCGAAGTACGGCGCGAGGTGCTGCTCGAGCAGGTTCTCGTAGAACTCGCGCGTCGCGGGCTTGATCTCGACCGCGTGCTCGGCCAGGAACGCTCTCGCGAACGCGCCGAACAACGGGTCCTGCTCCTCGGTTGGCCGGGCATCTGGGGTCGGGACGTACGCGCCCGCCTGCACCAGGCGCACGAAGTTCTCGAGTTCTATCTCCGCGCGGCGGCGAGACCAGCCCTCGCTCTCCAAGCCGCAGCGCTCGTAATGGCGGGCCCCGTCCGCATCGTAGAAGCGGACCCATAACCGCGGTCGCCGTTCTGTCGCTCCCACTCGACAACGTCGCCGCTGCGCGGACGTCCGCCCCTATTGGATGCCGCTTCGCGGGAGGCTCCGCTCGGACTTCGTGCTCGTTGTGCCATCGAGCCTGAACCTTAAGCCGTCCGGGAAGCCCGCGGCAGAGGCCTCGAGACCAGGCGACGGCGCGTCCGCTTGCGGGCTTCGCCGCCACCGGTCCCATCGGATCTCCGCGACTCGCTTCGCCGGTTCAGCTCCGCCAGCACCGCTGCGAGGTGGAAGCGCAGCCGCGCCTTTGGCCCGTCGCCAAGGCGGATCGCCCCAAGGTCGCGCTTGTGCGCGTACACCCAGTGTGGGCTCGCGTTGAGCCGGCGCGCAACCTCGGAGACCGTCAGCAGCTCGCCGTCCGATTGCTGCTTGTCCGAGTCGGCGCCGACGCCCAACTGCACGATGCGCCTGGCGACCGCGTCGATGAACTCGGGACGCATCCAGACCGACACCAGCTCGTCGTCATCGATGTCGGCTGCGAGCACATTCCGCACATCTGAGAGGTACAGCGCCCGAGCCGGAAAGACCCCCGGCGACTCACCGCCCCCCAGCTCCCATCCGTCATGCCCGTCACGCCCTCCGGGCCGAGCCGCCGCCGGATCTCTGCGCTGTCCATGAACTCGACCGGCGCACCCCGCACGTCGCTGACCGCTCCTCACAGCAGGCAGCCACGGAAGCCGTTAACGAGCTCGCTGCGGCAGACTCCGCGTTCATCCACGGGTAAGCTGTCCTTAGTTGCAGTTGCAGCCAGGATCTAGTCGTCCGCCGACGGTTCGACGCGCCCATTCCTCCAGCGCCTCGCGACGCGTGGCACAGATCTTGATGTATTGCCGCTCGGTGTAAGCCCCAGGCTCGCGAGGTTCCGAGATCCAATCGCACCACGGCCGGTGCAGCTTCAGGTAAGAGGGCTTTGGGTTGCGGGCCACGTTCAGGATCCAGCCCTGCGGGTTGTCTGAGAGCCAGCTGAGGTACGGCTCGTCGCCGGCGTCGAACACGATCACTTCGCTCATCTCGACGACATTACCCGCGGCCAAGTCCAACATTCACCTCCACCTGCGCTGAATGTTTCTGGCGTCGGCTCAGTTCACGCAGAAGGCAACGCAGCCGCCAACGTCCTGGCGACCGACTTGACGCTCTCGGCAGTCAAGGGTCCATCGCTATTCAGCTTCTTCGCCAGCGCCCTGCCGTACATGAGCAGATGGCCGCGCATCTTCGCAGTCCGCAACCAGGGCAGATCGGCGTTCGTGAAGCACAGCACCCCCTGCACCGGCGCGTCCGCGCCGCTGACTCCCTCCAGCACTTGCCGGACGGCCACCACCTGCCGGTCGAGCCCGTCGAGCAGCCGGCTCCAGTCACGGCCGGCGATCAAGAGCTTCTCATCGCCCAGCAAGGGCCGGACGATCCGCACCTTGCCCTTGTGCGCCTTGGCGTCGATCACGTAGACGCCGCTGGGTGCCACCGCGAGATGGTCGATGTTGCCTCGCCCACCGGGCATCCGCCGGTCGTGCAGGAGGATCACTGTCCCTTCGGATATCCGTCGCTCGAGTCCGGCAGCGACTTTGCGCTCGCCCTCGGCACCGCGTGCGAACGCTGTCTCGTGTTGTGGCGTGGAGCTGAGTGCGAGCAGGAATCCACCCAAGCGCGGGTGCGCTTCCCGGACTCGTGCTTCGCGTGATTCCCTCCGCCGACGATGCTCCCGGTCGGCGCTCGCGCCAGCCTGCCCGTTTTCGAGCTCCGGCACCGTGCCGGGAGGCGGGACCGACGTGCCCGGGCGACACACCGAGCAGATGACCGTCTTCGCTTGCGGATCCCACCATGCCTTCGCCCCCGCTAGCACAGCGCAACCACATGCAACGCACTCATCCGGGCGTCGAAGAGTCATCAGCTTCGTGGCCACGAGTCTTTCTCGGCAGGGCCGCGTTCGCGCTTGACCACCGAGTACCCGTCAGCTCAACTAGGTGCCGCTCGTCGAGAACAGGTCGAGCGCGGCGCGTTGCTCGCGCGAAAGCGGGATCGTGAAGTTCCGTTGTTCGGGGAACAGCTCGGCGGCATCCCAAAGGCTGGCGATGACGCTGGTCGCGACGCCGATCTTGACCCCACGGGTGCGCAGCGTATCGAGCAGCGCATGAGCGTCGAAGAGATAGACCGCGTCGATCAGCATCGGGCGAGTCGTACCGCGCGATGATGCTACGGTCCCGCGCGGCCCCGTGAGGACGAGGTAGCAGCCCAAGCTCGGGTCCTCGGTGACGTCCAGCATTCCCTCGCGCTTGCCATACCACTTGATGTTCACGCTGCAGCCGGCCAGCGGCCCCGTGGTAAACCGTCCGTCGATCGCCTTGGCGACGGCGGAGGCTTCGAGATCGACGTCGAAGACCTCGGCCGCGATCCACTCGCCGAGATGCCCGGCCACAACCGGTCGACCGGTGATGGCTGCGATCTCCGTATCGATTACGTTCCGCTGCGCAATAAGGCTCGCGACCTGCTGAAGCTTCTCAATGTCCATTGACGGATAAGGATCGGTCGATCGCGCCGGTGACCTGCGCCTCACACACTCTGTCCAGAGGACGCGACATCGATGATCTTCAGCCTCCGGATCCCGCTGGGAACCGTGATCTCGATGAGATCACCTGGGAACCGGCCGACGAGCGCCTTCCCAATTGGGGAGGCAGATGAGATCTTCCCACTGCTCGGATCGCCTTCATTCGGCGGCACGATGTGCCAGCGGTGAGTCTTGCCCGTCGCATCCTCGATCACGTGGAGCATGCATCCGATCTGGATAGAGCCAGGTACCGGCTGTGTTGGAGCGGCAGCAGGGCTTGAGGCCTCCGATCCCGCCCGCTTGAGCTTGACAGCGGCGGGCCGGCCGCTCTCGCAGAACTGGCATCCGCTCACGTTGTCCGGGACGGTCTCTGCCGGTACCAGAACGAACTTTCGCTTGGCGCCTCCTGGGAACCGACCTTCCTCGTAGCGGTCGACGTACCAGCAGTCTGTCGCGTGGTGGACCTTCGTGTGGCCGAAGTCAGGCTTGAGCGCACGGCGGCAGGCCCTGAGCTGAGACTCCGCGGTCGTGCGGAGCGCAGCGTGTTCGGGATCAGCCAGAAGCGCCTCCAACTTCGTGATGCGCTCGAGTAGCTCATCCGAGGACACATCATCGAATCCGCTCACGTGCTTACGCATGACGCGCACCATCGGCCGTCGGTTATGCCTCATCTCCGAGCTCGCCGGGGCAAGCTCCGGCTTCCCGTGTTCGAGGTCCTCGATTCCCTCGGGCGACGTGCCGGCAAAGGACGCTGTGACCGGCTGTTGTTCCTCCGCCTCCGAGGCGAGGAAGGCGGCGGCGGCTGCTGGGGTCCAGATCTTCCCCTCCACGCTGTACGGGGGATCCTCGCGACGGAGCCCTCGGAGCTCATCGAGATGGCGGCTCATGACGATCGCTGAACAGGCGGCATCAAACGCGTGCTCCGTTGACGCAACCGCCTTGGCGAGGCTTTCGTCCCATTGACTGAAGCGCTCCAGGAACTCGCTTCTGGCGTCTAGGCTGCTCTTGATGACATCGCCCGTCAGCACCCGCGGGTAGATCTCGACCACCAACGGGAGCCCGAAGTCATCGAACGGCCACACGGCGAAGCCATCTGCTCGGAGCTCGCGGAGCATCGGGATCCCGCGAAGGCTGCCGGGTCCAACCTGTCCGCTGCCGACGAGCTGAAACACGGATTTGGGACGCGTCGCCGTCAGGCCTTCCATGTCCAACTCGGTTTGCCGAAACGCCTTTTCGGGTGGCAGGTTCGTGCTGCTGACCTGCTGACCCCGTCCCCAGAACGGCCACGGTGCTGATCCTTCGAGCCAGCGTTCTCCGTCTCGCGATACCGCATCCCATACGCCGAAGACATCGGCCACGCGAAGAATGTCGCGGGCAAACCACGCCGGAAGGGAGAACGCGAAGTCCAGGCCCACAACCATTTCCGCACTCGCGGCCGCCCGCGCAAGAAGCCACTGCACGACTTGCTCCCGCGAGAGTCCCGTGCGTGGTGGCTGAAGCTGACCGTCGACGTATTCAGCGACTGCTATGTCGCGCCGACCGCCACTCGCCTTGGCGCCCGACCAGTCGATCGCCGCGATATGTATTCCGTTCTCCTCCACTCACACCCGCCGCAGCAGCTCCGTCTTCTTCGCCTCGAACTCCGCCTCCGTCAGGAAGCCCGCATCCCGCAGCTCGGCGAGCTTTCGGATCTGCTCGAGGGGATCCGCACCGGCCAGCGCTTCAGCATCGCTAACGCCCGGCGAAGGGACGGCCGACGAGACAGGTGGCGGGACGGCGGGTCTCTTCAGGACCGGCGGTAGGGGCACATCGGCGACGGCGTGCTCGACCTCGTTCATGCGGTATTCGTCGACCACCCCGCCGCGGCCGTTTGCCACGAGCAGCACCGGGCCGAGCGTCTTGAGCGTTGTCTGTCCGTTGGCTGCCGCGTTCCTAATGTTCGGCTGAGCCCGGAGTCCTACCTCCGCCTGGCGGGCGAGCTCTTGGTTGGCGAACAGGTTCACGTAGATGAGCAGCTTGTCCTCCTGGAGGCCAATGTCGCCTTCCATTGGCGCCCCTCCGAGCTGGCTGCCGGTGTTCCGGGCGACCTCGGTCAACCCCAGCTCGCCGAGGGCGACCGCGACTCGTTCAGCCACGGGTCGCGCGGTCCGGGCCTTCGGCGCGCCGCTTCCTTCGCCTTCTGTTTCTGCTGAGAGTTGGCGACCACGCCCACAATCACGGCGAGCACGATCAGGCCTACCGACACGTACCAGAACTTGATCGCGATCGCGATCAGGAAAAGCACCGCGAGCGCGGTGCCGCAGCCGCTGAGGCAGCCCCTCTTCTTCTCCACGACCACCCGGATTGGCTGCTGTTGCGCCATCGCTCACCCGATCTCGGCGACACCGACGACGGAGCGCTCGCGCAGCCGCGCCTCGGCGCCAGCCTTGCAGTAGACGAAAGCGACTTCGCGCACCGGGAGGCCAGTGGCAGCGGACAGCGCTCGGGCGTAGACCTCCGCTTGCCCCGCGTGGTGGGCGAGCGCGTATTGCCCGGCGGTGTCCTTGGTGACGTCCTTGTCGGTCTTGTAGTCGATCACGACCAGCTCGTCCCCGTCGCGGCAGACCATGTCCACCCGGCCTGACACGAGCGGTCCCCGACCCGGATCGACATGGCCGTTGCGGCTCAAGACGAAGGGCACCTCGCGCCAGAACTGTCCGCCGGCGAGCGCCCGCTGGACGGACGGCGCTTTCAGGCACGCGCGGCACATCGCGATCACGTCGGCGAGGTCGGTGGCGAGGTCGCCCTCGAGGCAGACGTCCTCGGCGAGCGCCTCAAGATCAGCGGCCTCCGGAAGCGCGATCCTCTCCATGACCATATGCACGGCGTCGCCGATTGGGATCGGTGGGCCCTGCCCGAGCACTAGCGCGGCCTCGAACGTCGCGACCTCCGCGGCGAGTGGTCCCTGGGCCCGTTCGCGGCTTGAGGCGATCTCGATGTCCCGTTCCTTGCCCGCGCGCCGCTTGAGCTGCTGCCGGGCCTCGATCCACCCGGCACGCTCCGCGATCCCGGCCTCTATCTCGTCCTCGGTCGGCTCAACGGCCTCCGTCGTTTCGACCTGCGGTGCGGCTAGGTCGTCCGCCTGCACGACGCTGATGAGCGCGTCCTCGTCCGGAAGGGCTTGGACGAGGGTGGAGAGGAGATGCTTGGCTTGGAGCTTCCCCACGACGCACGGGATCAGCAGGTGGTCACGGGCCCGCGTGGCGGCCACGTACAGCAGTCGCAGCCGCTCGGCCTGGATCTGGGCTTTTTCCTGCTCCCAGACCTCCTCATAGCCAGGAGTCGCGAAGTGCCCGGAGCGACCCGCTGTGTCGGCACCGACGTGGAAGTGCAGGAAGGACTCGTCCTCGCGCGGCACCGGCGCCTTGTCGGCCTTCGGCTGCGTGCCGAGGTTGGCGAGCGCGACGATCGGGAACTCCAGACCTTTGGCGCCGTGCATGGTCATGATCCGCACGACGTCGTCGGTCTCCTCGGCGACCGTCGCCTCGATCTCGTCCGCCTGGTTCTCGAGCGAGTCGCGCAGGTACCGGATGAAGGGCCTGAGCCCTCCCCCACCGGCGGCGGCGAACAAGCGTGCGCCGTCGACGATCGCCAATAGGTTGACGGCCCCCTGTTCGCCGTCCTCTCGGGTGAGCGCGAACTCGACCAGCCGGGTGCGTTCGACGACGCGGCGCACGATCTCGGCCAGCGACACCGACCGCCGCATGGTGTGCAGGTCCTGCAGCTCAACGAGCGCCTCGTTGACGGGCTCGCTGCCCCCTTTCTGCTTTGAGCGGTAGGACAGGCTGCCGGCGGACGCGACGTGGATCACGAGCTCGTCGTCTGAGATCGCGAACGCGCTCGAGCGGAGTGCGCCGATCAGCGCGAGCCTGTCGGTCGGGTCGTCGATCGCCGACAGCACCCAGATCAGGTCGCGTACCTCGTCGCGCTCGAAGAAGTCCCGCGAACCCTCGTGCCGATATGGGATTCCCGCCGACGCGAGCGCCTGCTCGTAGTACTCGATCTCGGTGCGGGTCGGCAGAAGGATCGCCATGTCGCCCCACTCGCAGTCCCGCCAGTTGTTGTGGTCGCGGCGGTCGCGGATCTGCCAGCGCTCGGAGTGCGCGGTGTGGAGCATCGCGCCCAGCACCCGCGCCTCTTCGGCACGAACGTCACCGGCGCTGCCCTCGAACGCTCCCTCGGCGATCACGATCGGGGCCCGTTTCGCTGGCGCAGCGTCAGGTGGCGCTTCGAGCCTCACGTTCCCGAGCTGAACCCCCGCCTCGGCCACGAGCACCTGGTCGAACACGTCGTTCAGCGCCCGCAGAAGCTCGGGATTCGAGCGGAAGTTGGTTGAGATCCGCTCTTGGCGGCCCGAGAGCGCTCCGGTCTTGACGTCGTCGTAGACGGCGATGTCGGCGCGGCGGAAGCGATAGATCGACTGCTTCGGGTCGCCGACCACCGTCAGCCTTCCCTGCTCGGGATTCAGCGCCCGCCAGTCGTGTGGATCGGCGAGGCTTGTCAGTAGCAGCGCGAGTTCGGCTTGGACGGGGTCGGTGTCCTGGAACTCGTCAATCAGGACCGCCTTGAAGCGCGCGCGGAAGTAACGCCGCGCGGGTTCGCTTTCAAGCAGCAAGTCGCGTGCCCAGAACAGCAGGTCGTCGAAGTCGGCCTTGCCCGCTTTCCTCCGCTCATCGGCGTACTCCGAGACGAACCGTTCGATCTCCGGCAGTAGGCCCAGCAGCGCGTTTCGCCGCAGCCGCTCCTTGGTGCTCGCCACCTCCGCCACGTAGCGGTCCTGGAGGTCCTTCAGCAGCTGCTTCTCCCCGCCCCAGTTAGCGTCGGACCCAACCCCCTTGTTGGTCTTGGCCGCTTCGCGGAACACGAGGTAGCGCTCTCTTTCGGGACCCACCAGTGCCTTCAGGCGCTCGATCCAGTTGACGATCCGCTCGATCACTGGCACCAGCTTGTCCTCGCCCGGCTGGTGCTGTGCGAGCTTCGATCGGAACTCGCCCGCGATTTGATTGAGCCGCTCGAGCGCTCCCTCGACGTCATCCTCCTCGATCTCAGGATGATTCAGGGGGAGCAGGTAGCGGTGCTCGTGCAGGTGCTCGCAGGCCTCGCGCAGCTCGGCCAGGCCGAACCCGCGCCTGAGCGCCACCTCGAGCTCGGGGCGTGGCTCGGAGAGCAGCCGATCCTGGAAGCGCTCGTACGCGTTCTCGAAGTCGAGCTGGGCTGCGATCCCCTCGAGCACCTCGAACAGCGGGTCGATCTTGGCCTCGACGGGTCGCTCGCGCAACAGCGCGGTGGCAAAGCTGTGGATCGTCTCGATATGCGCTCGGTACAGTAGGCTCGCTTCGGACGCAGGTACGTCGGCGAGCAGCGGGGAGCGCTGTCCAGGGATGACCCGATCACGATCGAGCTGAGCGGGCACACCGTTCCGCTCGCCGGGCGGATCGACCGCATCAACTGGAGCAAGGACAAGACCCGCTTCCGTGTGATCGACTACAAGACCGGCAAGGTCCGCTCGGTCGCAACCTCTGGCAGCGCAGTTGTGCTCGGGTCGGCGCGCTCCTGCTCGAGCCAGCGCAGACAGTCGTCGATCACCTCGAGCCGGTCGGCGGCCCACATCGCCGGATAGCCGGTCTCCCCGCGAGCCTCGGCCGCGTCGCACTCCTCACTGGCGATTGCCCGCAACCGCTCGACCGCGTTCGGCGCGAGCGCGGCGGGACCCTCTCCGGTCGACTCGGCCCAGAAGCGCTCGAAGATCCGATGGAACAGGTTGCCGCGCCTGAGCGCGTCGATCCGCACCGTGCGCTCGGGCTCCTCGACCGCCTCGACGTGCAGCAGGTCGCCCATCAGGAATTGCTGCGGGCACGTGGCATAGCCCTCAAGCGAGCTCGGGGAGTACACCCGGTCGGCACGAACCAGAGCGACGGCCGCCTCCAGTGCGCGACCGCTGAGCGCGCCATCCCATTCTGAGTAGCGACCGGAGCGCTTCGCGCGCAGCGCGGCGCGCGCCCTCGCGAACGCCGGCACCGCCCGCTCGAACGTGGCGATCGCCAACGCCTGAGTGACAGCCGCCTGCAAATAGGTTCGGTCGCGCTCGGCCTCTGAGATGGCGCCGGCGGCAGCCTCGCTCACGACCTTTCGGTCGGTTGCGTAGCGGCCGCCCGGGATCGGTGCGCCGATCGCATCGCCCGGGATCCGCTGGACGTCTGCGCGTCGAAGCAGTGGGGCCTCGTCGGCCGACACCCGCCGCCCCTCAAGCTGCGAGGCGACCTCCCGAAAGAACAGCGACGGCAGGCGCGGGCGGCTCTCGCCCGTAGCACGCCTGGCGTAGGAGACGACGAGCCGCTCTCGTGCGGCCTCGCACGCGAGCGCGAACTGGAGCGCCTCTTCGCTGCCGCGGTCCGCCCGAGGCGCGAGCTCCGAGCCGGCACGCTCAGAGATCGTCCTGCGCTCGTCGTCGAGCAGGATCGGGTCCTGCCGCGCAGGCGGGGGGAACGCCCGCTCGGTCGCCCCGAGGATCCAGAGCCTCGAAAACTCGATTCCCGGAAGCGAGTTCACCGCAACCACGTTCACCCCACGCCTGGCGAACGCTCCAGGCTGCCCCTCGAGCACGTCCTCGGAGCGCAGCGTCTCGATTGCGCGACGTACCACCTCGAGGAACCGCTCGAACGGAACCTCCTGCTCGAGCGCCACGAATCGCTCGAGCCCGCGGAGCGCCTCGACGACCTCCTCGCCGCCCTTCACGTAGCGGGCCAGCAGGCCTTGGAGGAAGTCAAGCTGGGCCGACCAGGGCGCCGTGCCGGGGTGTGCCACCAGCCGCCGGTCGAGATCCTCGATGAACCGCTGCAGCTGATCGGCGTCCTCAACCCGCTGGCGCACCCAGTCGAGCTGCTCATCCTGATCGTCATCGCCAGCCAGCTCCCGTTTCATCGCCTCGAGCCGGACCCGCCACTGCTCGACGCTCCCCACGATCCCCGCCTGGCGCGAGACGGAGTCCCACCTGGTCGCAGGGATCCCGCCGAACTCGTCGTGCAAGTCGCTCGGGAGCTTCGCGTCGGTGAGGAAGTCCATCACCGACTTGCGCGAAAAATCTGACTCGAACAGGTCAAGCAGCCCGAGCGTCTGTCGTCCTACTGGACGCTCGGCGAGCGGCGAGCCCTCGTGGAGGTACATCGGGATCCCGGCTTCGAGGAACACCGCCTCGACCAGCGGCCGGTACGCCTCGCCGTGCCGGTAGGCGACGGCCATCTCCCAGAACGGCACTCCCTCCTGCGCCCACGCCAGGCAGGCGCGGGCGGCGGCCCTGACCTCGCGCGCGGGATCCGGTGCCGACACCAAGCGGATCGTCCCGTCCGCCTCGATCGACGGGGCCTCGGGAGCGGTGAACAGGCGCCTCCTCACGCGCTCGAGCGCGACGCTTGGTGTCGGCACCTCGTCGGTCGATTGCGACGTTGCGCCGGTGAATACCAGCCGGTCGCGCAGCGCCGCGAGGGGGGCATCACTCGCGGCCGGAACCTCGGGCAGGTAGATGTCCACCGGCATCTGCTCTGCCACTCCGACGATCAGCCGCTCGAGCGCCGGTTGGAGGTCGAGCGTGCCCCACACGAGCAGGCCGAGACCGTCCAGCCGGTCTGGCTCGGCGGCCAACAGCGCGTCGTCGGGCCCGTAGTACGTGGCGCGACGGCGCTCGAACTCCGCCAAGATCTCCGTGAGCGCGTCCGCCTTGTCCGCCGCGTCGGTCGCGCCCTTGAGTACCGGGCCGAGATCGGAGAGGTCGTAGCCCGCTCCGCGCAGCTCCCGCACAAGGCGGAACAACGCCTCGCCGAACCCCGGCGTGTCGGCCACCGGTGCGAAGTACCCCGGATGCTGGCGCGCGACCTCGGCCAACAGGACCCGGTCCGCCAACGGCGGGAGGGCCCGGCGACCCGAGTCGACCAATGCTCGCGCGCCGAGCAGCAGCGCCAGGTCGCCCGGCATCAGGATCCGCACGTTCGCGTGGCCGCCAAGCCTCGCAGCGAGCCAGCGCGCCAGGAACGGCCGCTGCAGCGAAGTGCCAACCAACACGGTCATCGGCGCGAGCGGATCCTCGCGACGGAGCTCCGCCACACGCTCTGCCAAGGCCTCCCGCAACGCGGCCGGTGGGCCGCTCAACACCCGCAACTCGCCCACTTCGGTTCAAGTCTCCCACTCTCAGCCAGTCGCTGGAGCGACGCCCAAGCTGACGCTAGTCCGTGGCGGGAAACGCGGACAGCACGATTAGCTCTCGCTCGGCAGCGAGACCGCAGCCCTCGACTCTGCGGTCCGAAAGCGAGAACGCTTCACCCATGCCAGGCGTTGGCAACCAGGTCCGGCGTGAGCCGAGGACAGCGTCAAGAAACTCTTGAGCCCCGTCAGCTGACTGCTCCGTCCGGGAGACGTTCGCGGCGTACAGCGCCTCGATCCCCAACAGCGCGTAGCCGTCGGCGTGGACCTCAGCGATCGACGGGACGTATAGCGCACCGTATCTTCCGGTACCCCAGCCCTCGATGATGAGCGCCTCCAACTGGGCTAGCCGCTCTGGCGCCCAGTAGCGGCTACCGGTCACGGACGATCCAAACAGCACCAGTGCCGAGAATCGCGCCGGGTGCGTCGCCGCCGCGAACACCGCGAGCCTCCCGGACGCGGTCGCGCCGACGAACGCCGGTCGCTCAAACCCCACCGCGTCGAGCACGGCCAGAAGGTCGTCGGTCTGCTGCTCAAGGGTGAGCGTGTCACCGGCCGGGTCTGAGAGCCCCGTGCCGTGCGGGTCGAACAACACCACACGAGCAAAACGCTCCAGCCGCTCGAATATCCGCACAACACGAGGCTCCTCCCACAGCACCTCCAAGTGTGACCCGCCGTCGATCATCATGAACACAAGCTCGACAGTCCCCGACCCGAACCCCTGGAAGGCGATACACGCCCCCGCTACCCTGTTTCTTTTCCACGCGAGTCACGGGGGCGCGCGCGATCGCCACTGAGAGCTTTATCCTCACGGCATGAGCTACCGAGGCACGCTCATCGCGCTGGCGGCCGCCGCCGTGATCGTGCTTCCGGCGATTGCTGTCGCCGCCACCGTCTCGCCCACCCCAGCACAGAAAGCGGCGATCATCAAGGCGTTCGGCGACCCCAAATCTGCCTCCTCGTGCCTGACCGTGCGGCTCGCGGCTTCCAACCACAAGTACGCTACGGTCCGCTTCCGCACAGTCAGGAGCTGCCGGAAGTGGGCCTTCAATGGCGTAAATGCTTTGAAGCGCGTCCGAGACAGACACTGGAAGGTCGTGTTCGAGGGCAGCGCGTATCGCTGTCCGGTGGCGCACATCCCGAGGCAGGTGCAGCGGGATCTCGGCATCTGCCGCTGACCCACGCCGCCGCGAACGCCCCCGACGCCGCGGCCACCTGCTCCGACAGTAGCCCTCTCCGCCCGTGAGCTCACCTCCGCAAAGGACGAGGTGCGACGCCTCTCGGGG
>Ga0187814_10000439_pt1 | contig 13776 bp, 12 predicted proteins | sample NC_S_4_FD_132450 | JGI IMG/M metagenome (GOLD analysis project Ga0187814, IMG submission 132450) | Wetland sediment microbial communities from Neuse River Estuary, North Carolina, USA - ASW-S_4 | ecosystem: Environmental > Aquatic > Freshwater > Wetlands > Sediment | place: USA: North Carolina... | reverse complement strand
CGCCTGCGCACCGCGGCCACCGCTCTCTCGGCGCCAGCCGGCGCCTGAACGAGACCTGCCCGGCAAGCGTAACGGCGCTCCCCGACCCATAAATATCCCGGGGTCGCTCCTAGCGACCGTGCCTTTCTCGACGTTGCGAGGATTCCGGGATTATCTGCCACCGGACGCGGCGGCCCGCGCCGAGCTGTGGCGCCGAGTGCGTCAGGTGGCGCACCGGTGCGGCTTCCAGGAGCTCGAGACGCCCAGCGTCGAGAGCCTCGACCTCTTTCGGGTGAAGAGCGGAGGGGACATCGAGGAGCAGGTCTGGGCCTTCGACGACAAGGGAGGTCGCGAGGTTGCCCTGATTCCCGAAACGACCCCCGGCCTCGCGCGCGTGTACGCTGAGCGGGCGAAATCCGAGCCGCTCCCGGTGAAGTGGGTGACCTTCTCGAAGCTCTGGCGATACGAAGAACCCCAAGCCGGCCGGACCCGCGAGTTCTCCCAGGTGAACTTCGACATCCTGGGCGTGCCGGGGATCGAGGCGGATGTCGAAGTGCTCGCGACCTCGGCCCTCGCGCTCGACGAGGTGGGCGCCGAGGGCCTGTATGCCTTCCGCGTCAACGACAGGCAGCTCGCGGAAGCGATGGGGCTTGCGGCCGGGGAGCGTGACCTGCTCCTCTTCTTTCACGCGTTGGATCGCCGGTCGAAGGTCACGGAGCGGGAGTTCGTCGTCGAGCTCCAGCGCTCCGGCGTCGGACCCGAGGGGGTCACCGCGCTGTCCGAAACTCTCTCCGCGGCCGGCGCGGGAGTGCCCGCCGCCGAGGTCGGGTCGTTCTTCACGCGGTGGACCGAACCCCCGTTACCGGCCCCCGGCCCCGAAGGGCTGGCGCGGCTCAAGGCGCTCTTCGCCCGAGTGGAGAAGCTCGGTCTCGGCGACCGGGTCGTCTTCGACCCCACGGTCGTTCGGGGCCTTGCCTACTACACAACGACCGTCTTCGAATGTTACGCGAAGAAGGGGGACCTGCGCGCCCTGTTCGGCGGTGGACGGTACGACCACCTCATCGAGTTGTTCGGCGGTCCGCCGACCCCGGCCTGCGGGCTGGCCATCGGGGACCAGACCCTCGAGCTGCTCCTCCGAGGCGCGGGCCGCTGGCCGGCCGGGGAATCGCCCCTCGACACGTACGTCATCGCGGCCACGCCCGATTTTGCCTCGGAGGCCGCGTCGTGGGTCCAACGGCTACGCGTGGCCGGCATCGCGGCGGACTCGGACCTGATGGCCCGGTCGATGTCGCGGCAGCTCAGGGAAGCGGCCCGTCGCCATGCTCGCCGGGCCCTGATCGTCGGGCCTCAGGAGGCCGCTCGGGGTGTGGTCCTCGAGCGTGACCTAACGTCGGGTGCACAGCGTGAACTGCGACCCGACGAGGTTCTACCTCCGGCGTGAGCCCCTCGATCGTCGGGGCGTCCCAGAGCAGGATTCCCGGCGGGCTCTCCGCTCCGTCGACGAATCCGTGCCAATAGACCACGGCCCCCTCGCCGAAGAGCTCCGTGTAAGGCCCGAGCTGGCGACGGAGGTTCTTCCGGAGCTCTACGTCGTCGCCGAAGTTCGCTTTCGATTCGATCCACTGGAGCTTCTGGCCGTAGAAGATGATCGGCTGTTCGAGGAGCGCGTCGGGGGTCTTCGGATACTTTCCCCGGAGGTCCTTCTCCGTCTTGTACGGGATGCTGTGCTTGTCCAGCCACCCGTAGAGTCTCGCCTCCCCGATCCGTCCGCGTTCCCGTTGCAATTCCATTCCCTCCGGAGAGTAGACCAGATCGTTCGCGAGGAGCTCCCGGACCTCGGACTGGAGCCGAGGGTTAGGCGCCGAGGCCGGATCTAGGAAGCACCCCCAAACCTGTTTGCGAGGCAGTTGCAGCTCCCCGAGGACCATTTGCCCCATGAGCACCGGCGGGAATTCGAACTCGCGCGCCATCTCGAGGATTCGTTTGCCGTGGCGCCACTGAGCGACCAACCGGGCCATCTGACGCTTGATGACGTAGAACCGCCGGGTCGCGTCGCGGGACACGCGTTGCGTGTGGATGATGAACAGGAGCTCTCGGTCGACGTGGTCGGCGGCGGCGAGGCGGTCTACGTCCTCGGGCGTCTTCAGAAGGTCGTAATACCGGCGATACGTCTCGCGGTCCATTCGGGAGAGCTCCAGTGGGGTACGACCAAAACCGGTCGGAACGGCTCCGGGAGACCGCGCGCGCTAAAGCGTTTGGGTGGCGCGGATTCACTCTCGCCAGTCGAGTCCGACCGTCCGTAGCCCCAGCTTGGGGATAGGAGGCAGCCGTCTCTTGTGGCGGGTTCGCTCGACCACGGCCTCGACTCCTCGGACTTGTTCCAGCGGAAGGTGCGTCACCTGCGCGATCTCCTCGGGCGTCCGCAACTGTTCCAATCCGAAGAGAATCTGGTCGAGCTCGGAGTACGGCAACCCGAGCTCCTCCTCGTCGGTCTGTCCCTCCCAGAGCCCAGCGGTCGGCGCTCGGTCCAAGACCGACCTCGGGAGCTCCAACTGGGCGGCGAGCTCCCGGAGCTGCGTCTTGTACAGGTCGCCGATCGGGAGCAGGTCCGCCCCGCCGTCTCCCCACTTCGTGAAATACCCCATGAGGAGCTCGGACTTGTTCCCGGTGCCGACGACCAGCCAACGCTGCTCGCGCGCCAAGAGATAGAGGGCGGTCATCCGGACCCGGGCCTTCGCGTTCCCCCAGCTAACGCGGTCGGTCACCTCGGAAAGAGCGTACGGAACCCCGACTCCGGGCCGTCGATATCGACCACCCTGAGGGAGATCCCGAGGCGGCGGGCGTAGTCGGCGACCTCTTCCCGAAGCGCCGGCGGAAAGGCCGCGTCCGGGAGGAGGAGCGCGTGCGTCCGTTCCGGACCCACGGCATCGCGGGCGAGACGGGCGCACAGGGCGGAATCGATGCCGCCACTGAGGCCGAGGAGTAGTCCCTCCACGCCCGCCTCCGCGACGTGCGCGCGGAGGAACTGGTGTATCGTCGCTTCGGTGTGGGGGGCGAGCTTCGGGACGAGGCTCACGCCTCCACCCCCAACGGCTCGAGGGCCATCCCGGTTCGCCACTCGCCGCTGCAGGCGCACCGCAGCCGACCAAGACCCTCGAACTGCTGCGCCAGGGAGGCTTCCTCGAGGGCCGAAAGGACCTCCCGGTCGCACGTGCCGCAGTTGTGCGGTCCACGCGCCAGCCCGCCGGCGGTGGGGAAAGTCACGAGCCGGGTCGCGCCACGAAGTTCGGCGGAACGCTGCATCACTTCCGCGAGGCTCCACAGCCAGGGCGGCCGGTACCGGCCCCGATGATAGAGCCACTCTACAATAGTGCCGTTCTGGATGTGCACCGGGTTGACCGAGAGCGCATGGAAGTGCGGGGCGGCGATCCGCACCGACGTCACGACGTCCTCGATCGCCTCGCGCTCGGTCAGGTAGGGGGGCTTCAGTAGGAGGTATCCCTTGGCGCGAAGGCCGAGCGCGCGGACCCGGTCCGCCGCGTCCAGATAGGCCTCCGGGGGCGAGTTCTTGTTCACGTACCGGAGGAGGACCTCCGGCTGGGTGCTCTCGAGGCCCAACGCCACTTCAAGCTCACCCGCGAAGGACCTTCGCAATGGCTCCAGCGCCTCCGGGGTCGCGAACTCCGGAAGCGTCTCGAAGAGCAGGCGTCGGGCGGGGCCGGAGAACCCCTCGACGAGGCGCCGGCGGGAATCCGCGTCGACCTCTCGGTCATCGAGGAAGCTTCCCGACGTGTAGATCTTGACGTACGGCTCGCCCCGGTAGACCCGGAGCGCGGCATCGAGCTGTTGGCCGAGCTCTTCGGGCGTCGCCGAGCGTCCGAGGGTGTCCTTGGCGTAGCCGCACATCGAACAGCCTTTCAGGTCCGCCCAGTAACAACCTCGCGTTCGCAGGATCAGCACGAAGGCCCGGACCCGTTCCTGTCCGAGCGCCTCCGCCTCGGTCCACTGGTTCACGTACTGGCTCGCCGAGATCGTGCCGGCGGGTGGCGGGCGACGGTCCTGCGCGATCGCGCGCGCAACGGAGACCGGCATCCTACGACTCCTCCATCTCGACCGATACGGTATCGCCGTCGTGGACCCCGAGCGACTCGCGGAGGCATTCGGACGCGATGAGCTCCACCACGTCCTGGTAATGGCTGCGGTCCGGCCGAATCAGGTGGCAAGGCCGACCGTTGATCCGACCGCCATAGCAAGATGCTCCGCCGAAGGTCCGGCCGCTCGCTTGGAATCCGTCGATCCGAATCCCTTCCCAATCGCGGAGGCCGTCGATCCGTAGCAACTCCTTCGGGTCGACCCGAATATTGAGGGTGCCGGGAAAGGGCGTGTATCCGAGCCGCTCCTGGAACTGCACGATGTACCCCGGCTGGCTCAGGTAGTACCGCCCCTCCCCCAGACCCGAGGCCACCTGCCCCGAGAACCCGAGTCGTGCCGGACCCTCAAAGACGCGGCGATACGCGTGGAACTCCTTGCGGAGCACCTCGACCCCGGCTGGTGTGAGCGTGAGCCGCTGCTTCCGGGCCCCCAGGGACCGGGCGATCAACCCCTGCTTCGAGAGCTGGACCAGGTAGCGGTCGGCCGCCTGCTGACTGACCTCGAGGTGTTCGCCCACTTCGCGGGAGGTGATGTCGACCGGGGTTCGCTCCGCCCCTCCATGGGCCAAGAACCGGAGCAGCCGCAGCTCCTCCGCTTTCATGTGATGGCCCTTGGTCCGGCCGGTCATGCAGACGGCCCTCCTGCGGCTCAGTTCCGCTTCGGGGGCAGTCCAGCGGAGGCAGTGAGGCTGATGACGTTCGACCCGCGTACGAGCACCCGGCCCAGGCGGCGGGACCCCTCGGTGGTGGTCTCCTCGACGTCGTCGAGCACGAGATTCATGTGGTCATCGAGGCCCAAGAGCCGGCCCGCGAGCTCGCGGGCATCCTTGAGGCGAAGCGAGACCCGTTGATCGACCAACCGTTCGAGCAATCCCGTCGGCGTCGCCATCAGCGAGCCGAGGACCGGGCCGGCGTGGATAAGGGTTTCCGAGATTCGCGCAGCAAAGATTGCTTTACCGAGAGCCGGGTGTCCTTCCGATGCCTCCATCCAGGAGAATCCGCAGGTGAGCGCGACGTTAGAAGTCGCCGGGTTTGGCGACACGTCCATCACCGGCATCGATGGCACCCGCGGCGTTCTCACGTATCGAGGGTTCCGGATCGAGGACGTGGTCCAGCACCTCGGTTACGAGGCCACCACCGGTCTACTCCTCTGGGGTACCCGACCCGGCGAGCCGGGCGCCCGGGACGTCGGCCCCGAACTGCGCGCGCGGCGAGCGCTGCCGGTCGCCCTGGACCGAGTCGTCGAGGCGCTGCCTTCGAACGCGGCCCCGATCGATGGGTTTCGGACCGCCGTGTCGGCCATGGAGGATGTGGCTCGCATCTACCCGCCGACCGCGACCGAATCGCTCAAGCTCGTCGCACGGTGCCCGACGCTGGTCGCCCGACTACACCAACGCGCGACGGGGTCGCCGCCTCGGGCTCCGGATCCGCGGCTCGGCCACGTGGCGAACTATCTGTGGATGGTGAAAGGAACGGCCGCAGCGCCCGAACGAGTCCGCGCCCTGGAGCGGTATTTCGTCCTCCTCGCGGACCATGGCATCTCCGCCTCGACACTCGCGCTACGGGTCGTTCTGTCGACCCGATCCGACCTCGCGTCGGCCGTGTCGGCCGCGCTCGGGGCCCTTAAGGGACCCCTTCACGGCGGCGCCCCCGCTGAAGTGCTGGAGATGCTCGACGCCGTCGGCTCGATCGACCAGGTCGAGGCGTGGATCGACCGAGCCCTCGACCAGCGAGGTCGGCTGTTCGGCTTCGGCCACCCGACGTACCGCGTCGAGGACCCCCGTGCGACGCTCCTCCGCGATTTCGCGAAGGAGGTCGCGGCGCCGGCCCGCTACGCTCTCGCCCGGCGATTCGAGGAGGTGGCGCTCGAGCGGCTCGCCCGCCGACGACCTGACCAGCCTCTGTTCACCAACGTGGACTTCTACGGCGCGGTGCTGCTCGAAGGCGTGGGGCTGCCGCGAGGGCTTTTCACCCCCACCTTCGCCCTCGCCCGGACCGCCGGTTGGTCCGCTCACGCCCTCGAGCAGGTGGCCCAGAACCGGATGGTCCGTCCTCCGGAACGGTACATCGGGCCAGCACCGAGGGTGTGGGACGAGGAGACCTAGGGGCCCGGCGCGGGAGCGCCGGGTCTAGCTTTCAGTCTTCTCGTCGCCCGGCTTGTCGACGACCTTGAAGTCCGCATCCACCGGGCCGTTCCCCGGGGGTGGGGAACCGCCGCTCTCGGTCGGACCCGCGGTCGTCTCCTCGGAAGGTCCTGTCGGGGGCGGAGTCTGTCGCGCCGCCTCGTAGAGTTTCTGTGAGATCTGGTGGATCGTCTGCGTCAGCTCATCGGTCTTCTGCTTCAGCGTGGCGAGGTCCTTCGTGTCGAGTACCGCCCGGAGCTCTTCGACCTTGGTCCGAACCGCTTGGGCATCGGCCTCCGAGATCTTGTCCTTCGCATCCGTCAGGACCCGCTCGGCCTCGTAGGTAAGGGCCTCGGCCTTGTTGCGCGTCTCGGCCTGATCGCGGCGGCCCTTGTCCTCCGCTGCGAACTGCTCGGCCTGCTTGAGCATCCGGTCGATCTCCTCCTTAGAGAGCTTCGTCGAGGCGGTGATGGTGATCCCCTGCTTCTTGCCGGTAGCGAGGTCCTTCGCCGAGACGTTGAGAATGCCGTTCGCGTCGATATCGAACGAGACCTCGATCTGTGGGACGCCGCGGGGCGCGAGGGGGATGCCGGTCAGCATGAAGTTCCCGAGGGCCACGTTGTCACCGGCCATCGGTCGCTCGCCCTGGGAGACCTTGATCTCGACCGAGCTCTGGCTGTCGGCAGCGGTCGTGAAGATCTGGCTCTTCCGCGTCGGGATCGTCGTGTTGCGCTCGATGAGCTTCGTGAACACGCCGCCCATCGTCTCGACGCCCAGGGAGAGGGGCGTCACGTCCAGGAGGAGGATGTCCTTGACCTCACCGGCGAGCACGCCGGCTTGAATCGAGGCGCCCATCGCGACGCATTCCATGGGGTCCACGCCATGCTCGATCGGCCGGCCGATCAGCTGTTCCACGAACTTCTGGACGATCGGCATGCGGGTGGGGCCGCCGACGAGAATGATCCGGTCGATCTGCTCCTTCGAGAGCTTGCTGTCCGTGATTGCCTGGTCGACCGGTGCCTTGCATCGGTCGATGAGAGGCCGTAGGAGCTCCTCGAGCTTGGCGCGGGTGAGGGTCAGAGCGAGGTGCTTCGGGCCCTCGCTGGTCGCGGTAAGGAACGGGAGGTTGATCTGCGTCTCGAGGGTGGACGAGAGCTCGATCTTGGCCTTCTCGGCCGCGTCCCGGACGCGCTGCATGGCCATCTTGTCGGACCGGATGTCAATGCCCGACTCCTTCCGGAACTCGCCGGCGATGTAGTCGGCGAGCGTGGTGTCCATGTCGGTCCCGCCCAGCTGGGTGTCTCCGCTGGTCGATACGACCTCGAACACGCCCTCGCCGAACTCCATGATCGTGACATCGAGCGTCCCGCCGCCCAAATCGAACACCAGGATCTTCTGGGACTTGCCGGCCTTGTCCAGGCCGTAGGCGAGCGACGCGGCCGTCGGCTCATTGATGATTCGGACAACCTCGAGGCCAGCGATCTGGCCGGCATCCTTGGTCGCCTGACGCTGGTTGTCGTTGAAGTACGCGGGGACGGTGATGACGGCCTTCTGGACCTTCTCGCCGAGGAAGGCCTCCGCGTCGCGCTTGATCTTCTGGAGGAGGAATCCGGAGAGCTGCTGGGGGCTGTACTCCTTTCCATCCGGTCCGCGGTACCGATAGTCGGTACCCATCTTTCGCTTGAAGGCGGTGAACGTGTACTGGGCGTTGGAGACCGCCTGGCGTCGCGCCGGTTCCCCGACGATCAACTGGCCATCCTTCGCAAAGGCGACGTACGACGGGAAGGCCTTGCCGCCGCCGACGGTGGTTCCTTCAGCGCTCGGGATGATGACAGGGCGTCCGCCCTCGAGGACGGCGGCCGCGGAGTTGCTCGTTCCTAGGTCGATGCCGATGATTTTTGCCATAACTGGGATACCTCTCTGCAGGTGGCGCCCATAGGGCGCTACAACGGTAGGAGAATGCTTCCACTACTATAAAAAGACAACGATTAATCGTGGGGCGGAACCGATGGCATGCTCGGGAAGCCGAGGGGGGCGTTATTAGACCCGGGCCGTTCGCGGCGCTCGCGATGCCCCGGGCGAAGAATCACTGGACCCGGGAGGCCCGACGGCAGCTCCCCGCCCTCCGAGCTTGGCGGGCCGACTTCCATCGAGAACCCGAGCTCTCCAATCACGAGGCGCGGACCCGCGAGAAGGTGCTTCGCGCGCTCGGTGGCCTCGGCATCCCCGCCACGGGTTTCGGCCAGGGCTTCAACGGGGTAATCGGACTGGTAGAATCGGAGCGCGCGGGTCCGGTTGTGGCCGTGCGGGCCGACATGGATGCTCTTCCGATCACCGAGGAGACGCGTGTTCCCTTCGCCTCCCGATTCGACGGCACGATGCATGCCTGCGGCCACGACGTTCACATGGCCTGCCTTCTGGGGGCGGCGGCCGTGCTCTCGCGAAACCGGGCCAGCCTGCGCGGCACGGTCAAGCTGATCTTCCAGCCCGCCGAGGAGGAGGGAGGCCGGGGCGGTGCTCTCCCGTTGCTCGAGCGCGGAGCGTTCGAGAATCCTCGGGTGGACTACGTGCTCGGCCAGCATGTCGCGGCGGAAGTGCCGCTCGGGTCCGTGGGCTGGAAGAAAGGGGCGCTCATGGCCGGTCCCGACACGTTCGAGATCCGGGTGCGGGGCACCCCGGGACATGCTTCCACACCGCACCAGGGCCCCGATGCGGTGCTCGCCGCCGCGGAGATCGTCACGGGGCTCCAGGCGATGGTGAGCCGGGTCCGAAATCCCGTCGACCCGGTCGTCGTGACCGTGGGCACGATCCACGGGGGCACTCGACACAATGTAATCCCTCGAGAGGTCGTGCTCACGGGAACGGTTCGGACGGTGGACCCGAGGACGCGGGTCCGGGCAGAGGCCTGGATCCGGCGACGAGTGCGGCTCCTCGCAGGGAGCATGGGCGCGACGGTGCGGATCCGCTACCAGCACGGGTATCCGGTCCTCGTCAACGAGCCGGTGGCGACGCAACGGGTCGTCGACGCGCTCGCGATCGAGCTCGGACGCGACCGGCTCGTGGAGCTCAAACATCCCGGCATGGGCGGGGAAGACTTCGCCCGCTACCTCGAGCGCGTGCCCGGCACATTTCTCCGCCTCGGGGTTTCCACCCCGACCATGACCGCCTCCTCGCACAGCGGGACCTTCCTGCCCGCCGAGTCGGCGTTGGTCATCGGAACCGCGACCCTCGTTACGGGGGCCCTTGCGCTCCAGGAGGATCGGAAGGCATGATCGACGTCCGCCGGCGGCGCAAGGATTTCCCCGCCCTGTCGGGCGCCCACGGCGCTCCGCCGCCGGTCTATCTGGATTCGGCGTGCATGTCCCTTGTTCCCCGGGTCGTCCTCGACGCCCTCGAGGAGTACTACACCGAGTACCCTGGCTGCGCGGGTCGGAGTCTGCACCGATTCGCCGAGGAGGTGGGGCACCGATACGAAGGAGCCCGGGAGTCCTTCGCGCACTTTCTGGGCGCTCCCTCTCCCGATGGGATCGTGTTTCTGAGGAACGCCACGGAAGCGATCAACCTCGTCGCCCACGGCTTTGACTGGAGGCCCGGGGACCGCGTGCTCGTCACGGACCAGGAGCACAACTCCAACCTCGTCGTGTGGCAGCGCCTGGCCCAGGAGCGGGGAATCCAACTGGCCCACCTCCGGCTCCCCGCCGACGGAACCTTCGATGCCGAGGCGTTGGACCGAGAGCTCGACCGGGGAGTGCGGCTCGTGAGCTTCTTCCAGACGTCGAACCTTGACGGCCGGTCCGTACCGGTACGCGAGATCGTCGAGCGAGCCCATCGAAAAGGGGCCGAGGTTCTCATCGACGGCTGTCAAGCGGCGCCCCACCATCGGGTGGACCTCGTCGGCCTCGGCGTCGACTTCTACGCCCTGTCGCTCCACAAGATGCTCGGTCCGAGCGGGACCGGGCTCCTTGCGGGAGCCCCCGAGCGCCTGGCGCGCCTCTCTCCCCTCGTCGTGGGAGGAGAGACCGTGGAATGGACGACGCTGACGGAGCACCGGCTCCGGCCGCCGCCGCACCGGTTCGAGGCGGGCCTGCAGAACTACGCCGGCGTACTCGGGGCGGCGGCCGGCCTCCGGTACCTGGAACAGGTCGGCCTCGACGCCGTGGACGCGCACGACCGGTCGGTCAACACGCGCGCGACCGACGCGCTGGCCGACGAGCCGCGAGTGCATCTCCTCGGCCCGCGGGACCCCGATCAGCGGCCGAGCATCTACTCGTTCACCCTCGACGGGATCGACCCGAACGACGCCGCGCTCTTCCTCGACGAGGGCTACCGGGTCATGGTCCGGTCCGGAATGCACTGCGTGCACTCGTGGTACCGCGAGCGGAGTCTCCCCGGCAGCATCCGGGCGTCGTTCTACCTCTACACCTCGCCGGAGGACATCGACGCCTTCGTCGCCGGCGTGCGGGAGCTGCTCGGCCGGATCCCGGTGGGGGAGACCCGGACGAAACCGCTGACGGGGGTTCCGCGCCAGAAGTCGGGCCCGAGGGCCCGGGCTCGCCCGTCGTAGGGCACTATCGGTACATCGGAGCTGACTGCGGCGTGGCGGGCCGCTCGGGGCGCGGGTGTTCCTGGGCAGAGCGTTGGATCGTCAAGAGCTGCTGCTCGATCCGCTCCGCCTCGTGGATGAGCGGCTCGGGGTCGAGGGTCGATCGCAGGAGGATATGGTTGATCGTCTCGATGATCTTGGCCGCGGCCCGGGCATCCGGGTACTCGGGGTTCGCCTCGGCGAGGAAGGTGAGGACGTCAAATCCCCGCCGGCGGCCCTCGTTGAGCAGGACGCCGGCGATCCCGGTGATCACGCCCTCCATGAACGGGGTCACGTTCGGTTCGATGTAGAGCTCCTGGGCCCGCCGTGTGCTCGCGATGCCGTACACGCGGACCTCCGGCACCTTCGTGGGCCGCCGGTGTTCCTTGGTGCCGGGCGCCGGTTCGACAACCAGCCCTTCGGGAGAGACCAGAAGGCCACAGCGTTGTTCCTGGACCCAGTTGAGGATCGCGGTGGCGAGGGGATGGATGACGTTCGGCGGCGGCTGAAACTCGGAGATGAAGGCCACGATCCGATCCGCGACGCGACCATTCCGCCCCTGCGGCGGAGTGCCCGAGTAGATGCGGACGGGGTGCTGCGGCTTGCCGTCCCTTACCAGGGACACCGTAGGGAAGGAAGGGGACTCGACGATACCGATCTGCTCCATCTCGAGCGTATCGATGAGGTAGTTCGCGACAATCGAGCTCACAAGCCCGACGGAGGGAAACCCGTCCAGGACGATCGCGCCCTCGACGTCGACCCGCTTGATCTCGTAGATGCGCACTTCGTCGGGCAGCATGGGCGGAAACTCAGAGAGACTTCTCGACGATCTGGCCCAGTTCCCGACTGAAGAGCTCGACGACCTCGGAGGTGAGCTTGCTTCGGATCTCCGGAGGAACGGCGGCCAGGCCAAGTCTCGCCGTCAGGGCGCCGACACGCAGCAACGCAGCGTATTCCAACGCGCGGGCCTCTAGGAGCGCCCGGACGCCCTCGCGGAGGTCGTGGGCGAGCTTCGGGTCGTCCTTGAGCGTCTTTTCGAGGTGATGCCGGATCTCGTCCTTCACGACATCCCGGATCGCTTCCCGCACGATCTCTTCGGGGCGAAGCAGGTCTCGACTGCCCTTGAGCAGCGTAGTGATCGGTTCGCCCGGCGAGCTATCGTCGGCCATCGGTGGCCGCGAACGGGCCACGCCCCCCATTAACTCTTCCGACCGAACGCAAGGTCGTGCGTCGCGCGCCGAAGCGCTTATTGTCCGGCCGCCCTCCGCCGCCTCGGTGGGCTGGTAGATCAGCGGAAGATCGCTACCTTGGCAAGGTAGAGGTCGCGAGTTCAAAGGGTCCGGAGGGGCCGCCTCCGGCACCGGAAAGTCTCGCCCAGTCCACTCCCCGTCCGGCGGGCGTTCCCGGCGAGGACTTCGATGGGTGTCGAACCCATTGGACGACAACAAGGACCAACCCTTTATACCAGCCCGGAAGTCGGCGGAGCCGTGGCGGCCGAGCTACGCGAGAAGATCGCGGGCGAGGTGGTCCTGTCGCCCCATCCGGGACGAACGCTCCGGAAATGGCGCGAGGGGTTCCAGGTCTCGCAACGAGAATTGTCGAAGGACCTTGACACGGTGCCGTCGGTGATTTCCGACTACGAGGCCGAGCGGCGAGCGAGCCCCGGGGCGACCTTCATCCGTCACTACGTCGATGCGCTCCTCGAAATCGATACACGGAGCGGGCGCCGGATCGCCCAGCGACTGGGGAGCCGACCCCACACCGAAGGGATCCTCGGCATGCGGGAATTCGCGGTGGCGATCCCCCTCAAATCGGTCGCCGAACTCCTGGACGCCAAACCGGTCAGCACCGTCGACCTCCTCCGGGACATTCATGGGTACACGTTGTTGGACGCCCCGCGAGCGATCCTGTCGATGGACGCCTCCCGGTTCGTTGAGGTCTATGGCTGGACCACCCAGCGCGCGTTAATCTTCTCGAACGTGAAGTACGGGCGCTCTCCGATGGTGGCGGTACGGGCCCACCCGCTCAAGCCCGCGGCGGTGATCTTCTCGAACCCCGGTCGGATCGACCCGCTCGCCATCCGCCTGAGCGAGGTCGAGAACATTCCGCTCCTCGCGACCTCGCTCGGTCCCGCGGACGTCCTGCGCCGTCTCGAGGAGTTGTGATCCAAACATGCAGCACATGGAAGCCGGCATTGTGAGCTATGGAGTGTACGTACCGCGCTACCGCATCACGCCCGCCGAGATCGGTCAGGTCTGGGGGGTCGATGGGGTCGCGATGGGCCAGGCCCTGAACATCGAGCGCAAGAGCGTGCCCGCCCCGGACGAGGACACGATCACGATCAGTACCGAGGCGCTGCGCGTGGCCCTCCTTCGGGGAAAGATCGACCCGCAAGAGATCGGCGCGCTCTACGTGGGGAGCGAGTCGCATCCCTACGCCGTCAAGCCCACCGCGACCATCGTGGCCCATGCGGTCGGCGCGACCCCGAATCTCACCGCGGCGGACTTCGAGTTCGCCTGCAAGGCGGGCACGGCGGCGATCCAGACCTGTCTCGGCCTCGTGCGGTCGGAGATGATCCGGTACGGGGTCGCGATCGGCACCGACACGTCACAGGGAGCGCCGGGGGACGCGCTCGAGTACTCGGCGAGCGCCGGCGGCGGAGCGCTCGTCATCGGCCGGGAGAACGTCATCGCCACGGTGAACCACACCGTGTCGTACACCACCGGTACGCCGGATTTCTGGCGTCGGGAGGGCCAGCGCTATCCGAGCCACGGCGGACGATTCACCGGGGAGCCCGCCTACTTCCGCCACGTGAGTGAGTGTGCGAAATCGATGTTCCAGGCCGCCGGCACCACGACGAAGGACTACACCCACGTCGTGTTCCATCAGCCCAACGGCAAGTTCCCTCGCCGGATCGGGACCCAGCTCGGCTTCAATGATG
>Ga0187814_10000438_pt1 | contig 13782 bp, 9 predicted proteins | sample NC_S_4_FD_132450 | JGI IMG/M metagenome (GOLD analysis project Ga0187814, IMG submission 132450) | Wetland sediment microbial communities from Neuse River Estuary, North Carolina, USA - ASW-S_4 | ecosystem: Environmental > Aquatic > Freshwater > Wetlands > Sediment | place: USA: North Carolina... | reverse complement strand
GCGCGGTCGAGCAGGAGGTCGTGCGCCGCCGGTGCTCCGGGCTCCCCGGCCCGGGCGATCAGACTCGCCAGCTCCTCCGCGAACGCGTCGTCGACCGGAAGCTGCTTAAGGCTTGCGAGCCACCCCTCGAGCCGCTCGAGCAGATCGGCCCGCACTGCCTCCAGCCGCTCGGTCGCCGAGGCTCGTTCAGACTGACGCTCGCGCTGGCGTGCCTCGGCGGCCTCGAACCGTTCACGCGCGGCGCGATGCGCCTGCTCTGCCGAGCTCAGCGCTCGCTCCAACTCGGCCATCGCGGCGATCGCCTCCGCGCGACGGGCGGCGAGCTGCTGGAGCAGCGCGCCGACCGCGTCCAAAGGGCGTTCCTCGTCGATCAGTCCCTCGATGGCCGCCGAATGAGCCCCGACGCCTGCCGACGCGGCGCCCTGTTCGCAGCGGTGAAGCAGCTCCTCGACGAGCGACCGCTGTTGATCGAGCGCGGCGGCCGCCTGCCGCGCTGCGGAGAGCAGCTCGGCCGCCTCCCGCTGAGCGCGCTCGAGCTCGGCGGCGGCCTCCGATGCGGCCTGCTCCGCCGTCTCGGCGAGCCGATGAAGCTCCTCGAGCCGCTCGGCCGCGCGCCAGTCCTCGGAGGCGCGCAGCTCGCGCTCCGCGGCCCGGGCGGATGACAGCGAGAGCTCCAGCTCCTGGCGCCGAGCGGCGAGCAGTTCTCTTCGCTCGAGCGCGGCCGCAACCGCCGCTAGCGCGGCGGTGAGCGCCTCGGCACGGCGCTCCCGCTGATTCACCGCATCGAGCAGAAGTCCGCCCCGCTCGCGGAGCGCTGCCCGCGCCCAGTCGCGGTATGTCCGCGCGAACGCCGCGACCGCGGCTCGCACCTCGCGCAGCTCGGCCGCCTCGGCGCGCAGGCGGTCGAGCTGATCGAGCCGGCCCGAGACGCGCACGACGGCGTCGCGGTCGAGCTCGGGCAGCGCCTCGGTCAGCCGAGCGGACAGCTCCTGCGGGTCGAGCGTCTGCGACAGCTGCGGCTTGCGCAGCGAGAGCAGCAGCCGGACGATCGCCTCGTAGCGATCCTGAGCCACCCCAAACAGGAGCGCGTTCACGCGCTCCCTATAAACAGAAGCGGACTCGATCAACTCTTCGGCCAGCTCGGCGAACGCGGCCTTGGTGATCGGTTGGCGGCCGTGAGTGAGCGAGGCGTTGATCCCAATTCGAGGGCCGCGCAACTCGCCGCCAGGCAGTTGCTCTGCCTGCAGCAGCGCGAACCATGAGCGCACGCCGGTCTCGCCCTTGTTCGCGCGAGCCATCAGCACGAGCGTGACCCAGTGATCGACGTCGTGCTCGTCACGGCGGCGCAGCTCGAGCCACGAGAACCCGCTCGCCGGCGCGCGCGACTCCTGATCGCCGATCAGGTTCCAGCGCATCGAGCGGCCGCGGCCGCCGAACGGGTCCAGCCGTTCGGCGCGCAGCTCGCCGTCGAGCAGCAACGGCAGTAACAGCTCGAGCGCCTTGGACTTGCCGCTGCCGTTCGGGCCGCGCAGCAGCAGTCGCCCGCGCTCGAACTCGAAGATCTCGTTCTCGTACTCGTAGAGGCCGATCAGCCCGGCCCGATGCAGACGAAAGCGCTCGGGCCTCTCCACGCGCGCGGGATGCAGAACGGTGACGCTCATTCTGGCTCCTTCGTGCGCAGCGTAGGACGGGCGAATCGGGCGATCGCGGGCATCACTCGGCTCTGTGCGGGCTCCTCGGGCACGACCAGGCGGTGGGCTTCAAGCAGCGCGAGCGCCGCCTGGTCGAGCTCGGGCCCGGCTTCGATCTGAAGGCGCTCGCGCAGGGAAGCCATCAGCGAGTCGACCTCGCTGCGCGGCAGCGGGTTGCGCCCGTCCTCGTAGGCAATGCTGCGCAGCCGCTCGCACGCCAGCAGCGCGAGTAGGCTCTCGGTCGAGCGGGTCGGGAAGCGCACATCGGTCAGACGCCGGCCGCGATCGATCAGCGCCGAGCCCTCCGCGCGGCGCTCCGCCTGGAGGCCCGTGAGCGCCTCGAGCTCCGGCTCGAGGCGATGGCGCTGGGAGCGGTAGGTGTCCCGCTCGGCGGGCTCGAGATCATCCACGTAGAGCACCGGCTCCTCGACCAGCGTGCGCGCAATCCGGTGCCGGCGTCGGGCGCGCTCACCGTCCTCGCTCGCGGGGTGGTCCTCGGCAAGCAGCTGCTCGACGTGGTCGACGCAGGTCAGCGCGAGCGGCGTCGCCTTTGCCTCCCCGAGTCGGCTGTGCTCGATGTCGAACAGCGCCTCCTCGAGCGCCTCATCGCGGGCGACGAACGCCTCGCGCGAGCCGTCGCGCTGGCGCAGCACGTCGAGCCGGCAGAGCAGCTCGAGCGCGTCGGCGAACGCCTTGCGCTCCTCCCGGCGCTCGAAGTCGACGCGCAGCCCGAGCTCCGCTCCGAGCGCGGCGATCTCGCCTGCGAGCGCGCCGATCAGCGCCTGCGAACGGCCGTGGTGGGCCTCGAGCGTCGCCAGCGCCAGGGCGAGCAGCACGTAATGGCGCCGCGTGAACGGCGCCCAGCCGTCCTCTGGACCGGGGCGGATCGAGCCGGGCCGGATGCGGGCCGGCCGGTCGCGGTAGGCGGTGCGGGGTCGCTTGTGCAGGCGCGCGTGATCGCCGCGGATCGCGAGCCTGTAGCCGAGCAGATGGCGGAAGCGATCGGTCAGCCACTCGCCGTGGCGGCGCACCAGCGTGAACGCTTCCGGATTGTTCGCGGCCGTCAGCAGCGGTGTCATCAGCAGCGCGCGAGCGGCTTGCTGGCGCTCGGCCGAGACGCGCTCGTCCAGCGCGCTCAGCACGCGACCACCTCGATCTCGTAGTTCGGCGCGGCAAGCGTGCCTTCCGGAGTGGCGATCTCGATCAGCTCTCCGGGTTCGGGCGGGGGGCGTAGCTCGAGGCGCACTAGCCCGTCCTGGGACTCGGCGTGCCGGGTGCCGCTCTGGTCGGCGGTCGCGTCGAGCGCTCGGCCGAGCCAGCGCAGCAGGTGCCGGAACTCGAGCGCGTCGAGCCGCCCGAGCTGGTCGAGATGCAGCGGCCCGGCGCCGGCGAAGCGTCGCTGCGCGCTGCGCAGCTCCTGACGCTCGCGTTCGCGACGAGCGGTGAGCGCCTCCCGCGCCATCGTGTGGTCGGGCAGCTCGCTAACGCGGCCGGCGCCCGGCGGGCGGGCGCCGGGCCGGTACAGCGTCGCCTCGACCGGCGCGGGTGCGGCCTGCCACCACGAGACGGTCGGGGCTGTCAGCTCCGGGTCGGCCTCAGCCACCGAGAAGTGCCGCGGCTGGTAGAGGCCGAACACCGCCGCGTACAGCGCGTGGCAATCTTCCACCGTCTGTGCGCGATCGAACAACAGCGCGAGCGCGCGGTACTCGGCGGCACGGTCAACGCGGCGGGTGCGGCGATCGATCAGCCGCTGGGCCGAGGAGATGATCCACTCGATCGCGTCGCCGAGCGCACGTTCGAGCTCGTGCCACGGGGGTGGCTCGCCGGCACCGCCCCGGAACCAGCGCCGGACGCCGTTCCACTCCTCGGCCAATCGCTCGGCCCGGCGCGCCGCGACTTCCTCGTCGCTGAGGCCCCACACCGGCGGCTCGTCGCTCTCGGCCGCGATCGCGACCACGCGTGCGAGTCCAACCGCGTCGACGCGCTCGATCGCCGAGCTGAACTGGGGGTGCAGGCGCCGCAACGCGGCCCGGAACCCCTGGAGGTGGTCGATCACGCGGCGCTTGTAGCGGTCGAAGGGTTCGAGCTCGACCGCCTGCTCGTCGGCCATCACGGCCCCCAGCTCGCGCATGAAGTCGCCGGTGTCCGAGCGGATCCGCTCGAGCTTGGCGGCGACGTCGCTGAACAGCGCCACCAGCTTCCCCGGGCGGGGATCGGGGCGCTCGGCCTCGACCGCGAGCGCGATCAGCGCGTCGAGCAGCTCGGGCAGCTGCGAGCGCTCGAGCGCGCCGATTCGCTCCGATAGCCGGTCGACCTGGAGCGCGGCGCGCTCGGCGATCTCGCCGGCTGCCGTGATGTCGTAGGTGAACCGTTTGCGCTTGAACTCGCGCGTGGAGGAGGCGCGCGAGCTGTCCTGAATCCGGTCGACGGCGCCCCAGCCGCACAGCGCCTCGAGGTCGCGCTCCAGCGCTTCGAGCGACTCGTAGCGGACCGAGAACCGCTCCCATAGGCGGCTCGCGATCTGCGCGGGCGCCATCCGCAGCCCGAAGCGGCGCTTGTTTGCCAGCAGCCCGCCCATCAGCTGGCGGTAGCGGTGGGTGCTCTCCGTGTCCAGGTAGGCGAACGCACGCACCCGTCCCGCAGGCTGCGGTGCCTCGGCCGGGGCCCCCGCGACCGCGGGCGTGGTCGGCGCCCCGAGGTGCGCGGACCTAGACGTCTCCCCCTCCGGCAGCAGATCCTCCCCGGTGCGTGCAGGTTCAGTCGCCATCCCATACATCGTGAACAGCGGGTCGGACGGAATTACCGCGACAGATTCGTCCCGACTTCTGTCACGGCAAGGAAGCGGTGCCGTCCGGCTCGTCGTCTACGTTACGTCCCGTAATGGGTGCTTCCTCAGCCGCAGTCGTCCGCGTCGCCAACGACGAGCTCGTGACCGTCCGCGAGGCAATGCGCGAGCTCAACCGCCTCATCGATGCACTCCAACGTGGCGAGCTCGAGAAGGTTGTGTTGACCCAGCGCAACCGGATGCGGGCGGTGGTGGTGTCGCTCGAGCGCTTCGCGGAGCTGGAGCGCCGGGCGACGTCCGAGTTGGATCGCCGCGCGGCGGCGTAGAGCTCGGCGTAGGGCCGGGGCCGCCGGCGCAAGGCACGGTGCGGCAGCGGTCGCGGCGGTTCCGTCTCGCCCTCGCCCGTCACGTCCGAGGGGATCGCGACTATTCGCGGCGTGATCGCCCTGCACGCTCTCTGGTCCCGGAACGGGGAGCTGTGCATCTGGGGAGAGCAATCGTCATTGCCGCTGCGCGCCCGGGGGCGAGCCGGACGGCCGCGCAACGCCCCGGAACCACGCCCGCATCCGTTCGCGTGTGGGTGCGGGATCCTGACAGACGCCCTCGGACGGCTCGGTGCGCCGGCCGCGGCGGAACGAGCGAGAGAGGGCAAGCTGGTGCTGCGACTGCCATCTTCAGAGCTTGGGCCTCAGGCATCTTCGCACCTGCTCCGCGTCGTCGACGACGACGCGCCGTCGGACCAGCCCTTGCGTCTGGAGCCGTGGGAGGTCGATGCCATCCGGTTGCCGCCGCCCGCGGCCGTCGACCTGCTCCTCAGCCTGCCCTCGACTCCGCCACTCGGTGTGGCCGTTGGCGACTCGATCCGCTACCTGGCCGAAGCGAGCAAGTTGGCGCTCGAGCTGGTCGCACGTGGGCGGCTGCGGCCCGTGCTCGAGCGGCGCGGCGAGCGCTGGGTGGCTCTCTGGCGGCCCGTGACCGACGACGTCGCCGACGAGGCCCGCGTCGCGCTGCTGATCCGCTCGATGCCTCCGGTGCTCCGCGCCGAGCTTTCTCCTTGGGAGGAGGGGAACCGGCCCGACATCATCGTCCACGCATTTCTTGACGCCGCCGTCGACGCCTGCGCCCGCGAGCTGCTGCAAGGCCGGCTCGAAGGGGTGGGCGAAAGGGATCACGCGATCACCGGTGTGTTCGAGGCCTGGCTGCTGGCGCTGGCCGATCAGGATCCAACGGTCCACGACGACCCGTGGGAGCTCGCGAGGCTTGCCGAGCAGCTGGAACAGTGGTGGGCGGCTGGGCAGGCGTACACGGCACAGCGGATGTTCCGGACCTGCTTCCGGCTCGTGGCCCCGGGCGACGAGGACGAAACTGAGTGCGGCGATGTTTCCCCAGGCGAGGAGGACGAGCCGACCGCAGGCACCGTCGCCGAGCTCGACCCCGACACCGGGTGCATCGTCGAACCCGACATCTGGCGGGTCGAGTTCCTGCTCCAGCACAAGGAGGACCCGAGCGTGCTGGTGCCGGCGGCGGACGTGTGGGCGTACAGCGAGCGGCTCTCGGCGCTCGGCCGGATGCTGGAGAACCCGCAGGAGCGCCTGCTCGGCGGGCTCGGCCACGCGCTGCGGCTGTGGCCCGACCTGGGGCCGGCGCTCGAGCTGGCGGCGCCGACCGCGATCGAGCTGAGGGCCGAGCAGGCATACCGCTTCCTGCGCGAGGCGGTCCCGCTGCTGGAGCAGGCCGGCTTCGGAGTGATCACGCCGCCGTGGTGGCGGAAGCGGCTCCAGGTCAAGCTCAGCGCGCAGCCCGAGCAGGAGTGGGGGGAGGGCACCGGGCTGTTCGGCGTCGATGGCCTGTGCGCGTATGAATGGCAAGTCGCAATCGGTGACGCGGTGATGACGCTGGACGAGCTCGAGGCGCTGGCGGAGCTGAAGCTGCCGCTCGTGAAAGCGCGTGGGCGGTGGATCGCGCTGCGAGCCGAAGACGTCGAGATGGCGCTGCGGTTCTTCAAAGGCAGGCGCGCCAAGGGCCGGGCCAGCGCGGCGGAGCTACTGCGCGAGGGACTCGGCGTCCAAGGCGGACACACGGACGAGGAGCTGCCGGAGATCGAGATCGAGGCAGCGGGCTGGCTCGGCGAGCTGCTGCGGTGCAACGGCGAGCGCCGGTTGCAAACAGTCCCGACGCCATCGTCGTTCGTCGGGGAACTGCGCCTGTACCAGCGGCGCGGTCTCGCCTGGCTGTCGTTCATGTCGAGCCTCGGGCTCGGGGCGTGTCTCGCCGACGACATGGGGCTCGGAAAGACGGTCGAGCTGCTTGCCCTGCTCCTCGCCGAGCGCGAATCGCCTCCCAAAGGCGAGCGACCCGGACCCACGCTCCTCATCTGCCCGGTCTCCGTCGCCGACAACTGGCGCCGCGAGGCGGCTCGGTTTGCGCCGAGCCTGACCGTCCATGTCCACTACGGCCGCGAGCGGCTCAAGGGCCCGGCGTTCGCGCAGGCGGCCAAGCGCAGCGACATCGTGATCACGACCTACGCGCTCGCGCTGCGCGACCGCGAGACGCTCCAAGCGATCGAATGGGAGCGGATCGTGCTCGACGAAGCGCAGAACATCAAGGCGCGCGAGGCGAAGCAGACCCGCGCGATCCGCGCACTCAAAGCCAGTCACCGCGTCGCGCTGACTGGCACCCCGGTGGAGAACCGGCTGGCTGAGCTGCACTCGATCATGGACTTCCTCAACCCCGGGCTCCTCGGCTCCGCAGCGAGCTTCCGCGAGCAGTTCTCGACCCCGATCGAGCGCTGGCGCGACGGCGCCGCCGCCAAGCGGCTGCGTCGCGCAACCGGCCCGTTCATCCTCCGACGGCTGAAGACGGACAAGAACATCATCGGCGACCTCCCCGAGAAGATCGAGATACGGGTCGATTGTCGCCTCACGACCGAGCAGGGAACGCTGTACCGGGCCGTCGTTGACGAGATGCTCGAGCGGATCGAGCAGGTGGAGGGGATCGCGCGGTCGGGGATCGTCCTGCAGGCGCTGGTGAAGCTCAAGCAGGTCTGCAACCACCCCGCCCACCTGCTCAAGGACCGCTCACGACTCGACGGGCGCTCCGACAAGCTAGCGCGACTCGAGGAGATCCTCGAAGAGGCGCTCGCGGAGGGGGACAAGGCGCTGTGCTTCACGCAGTTCGCGGAATTCGGCCACCAGCTCCGCGGCCACCTCCAGGAGCGCCTCGGTCGCGACGTCCTGTTCCTGCACGGGGGCACGCCGAAGGCCGCGCGCGACCAGATGGTGGAACGCTTCCAGTCGCCGGACGGACCGTCGCTGTTCGTGCTGTCGCTGAAGGCCGGTGGCACCGGGCTCAACCTGACCGCCGCCAACCACGTGATCCACTTCGACCGCTGGTGGAACCCGGCGGTCGAGGACCAGGCGACCGACCGGGCGTTCCGGATCGGGCAGCGCAAGAACGTGCAGGTGCGCAAGCTGACCTGCGTCGGCACGCTCGAGGAACGGATCGACCAGCTGATCGCCGAGAAGAGGGATCTCGCCGAGCAGATCGTCGGCAGCGGCGAGGCGTGGCTGACCGAGCTCGACACCGCGCAGCTCCGTGAGTTGGTCGCGCTGACCGGCGACGCGGTGGTGGCGGCCTGATGATCCCTTCGGGCAGCCTCCGAGCAGGGCCTCTGGCAGCCCGTCCGCTGCCGGCCGGCGATGGCCTCGCGCTCCAGACGCCGGCCACCGAGATCGGCCGCAGCTGGTGGTCGCGGCGGTTCCTCGAGTTGCTCGAGTCGTTCGGGCTCGGCTCGCGGCTCGAGCGAGGCCGCGAGTACGCGCGGACCGGTCAAGTGCTTGAGCTCGATCTCGAGCCGGGAATCGCGCTGGCGAAGGTGCAGGGGTCGCGGTTCACGCCGTACCGCGTGCGCATCCGTCCGCGGACGTTCTCCGAGCACCAGTGGCGGCGGGCCGAGAAGGCGATCGCCGCGCAGGCGCTGACGCTCGCCCGGCTGCTGGCGGGAGAGATGCCTTCCGACATCGAGGAGGTCCTCGCGGGGGCGAAGCTGGCACTGCTGCCCGCGAGCTACGACGAGCTGCGCGCGAGCTGCACCTGTCCGGACGAAGCGAACCCGTGCAAGCACACGGCCGCCGCTTACTACATGCTCGCTGAGCGCTTCGATGCGGACCCGTTCGCGCTGTTCACGATGCGCGGGCGGACGAAGGAGGAGTTGCTCGATGGTCTGCGCGCACGCCGCGCGAAGACGATCGGCAAGCCGCCAGTCGCCGGTGTCGCAAGCGCGGTCGAGGGCGCGGGCCCCGAGGCGCTGCCGCCGCTGTCCGAAGTCCTCGAGAGCTTCTGGCGCGCCGGCTCCGAGCTCGGGCAGCTCCAGGTCAGCCCCCTCGCGAGCGAGTTCCCCGACGCCCTGCTCCGCCGGCTCGGCCCGCTCACATCGGGAGAAGGCGGGCCCGACCTCAGCGAGCTGCTCGCCCCCGCCTACGCGCGGCTCGCCGCGGGCGCCGAGCGCCGCGCGCTCTCAGGCTAGTCCCACCATCGCTCGACCCCCGCCGAACAGGATCGGGTGCAAGCCTTCGACGATTCGTAACTATCGCTCGGTAGTGGGGTGCAGATGCCGGGGGGCCGGGATAGGGTTCGCGTGTGGCCGAGATCGAGGGCGAATTCGATGAGCGGTTCGGTGGCGTGGTCGAGGCGCTGGCGCGGAGCCTCGATGAGGGGCTCGATGTCGGCGCCTCAGTTGCCGTTGTGCTTGACGGTGAGACGGTCGTCGACATCTGGGGCGGCCATAAGGACCTAGCCGGAACCGAGGCGTGGGAGCCGGACACGATCGTCAACGTGTTCTCCACGACCAAGACGATGACCGCGCTGTGCGCGTTGATCCTTGCTGATCGCGGAGAACTCGACCTCCACGCCCCTGTGGCTCGCTACTGGCCGGAGTTCGCGCAGGCCGGTAAGGATCGGATCGAAGTGCGCCAGTTGCTCGGACACACGTCCGGTCTCTCTGGCTGGGACGAGCCGTTGGCGCCCGAGGAGCTCGCCGACTGGAACCGGTGCATGTCGCTGCTGGCGGCGCAGGCGCCGTGGTGGGAGCCCGGCACAAAGTCTGGCTACCACGCCGTTACCCAGGGGTACCTTGTCGGCGAGGTCGTTCGCCGCATCACCGGTCTTTCCCTCGGCCAGTTCTTCAAGGAGACCGTGGCCGATCCGCTCGGTGCGGACTTCCACATCGGTCTGCCGGTCGAGGCAGACCGGCGCGTGGCGCCGCTGATCTCACCGCCACCTGTGGACTTACGCGAGGCCGGGTTTCCCGAGCTCGCGGTACGGACGCTCACGAATCCCCCGATCACTGGCGAGGTCACCGCCGAGGAGTGGTGGCGGCGCGCCGAAATCCCTGCCGCCAACGGCCACGGCAACGCCCGCTCGGTCGCGGCGGTCCAATCGATCGTCGCCTGTGGCGGCGAGGCTCGCGGCACGCGACTGCTCTCGGAGAAGGGAGTGTCTGCGATCTTCGAGGAGCAGTCAAACGGACGCGATCTGGTGCTGAACGTGCCCCTCCGCTTCGGCATGGGCTTCGGTCTTACGAGCGAGACGATGCCGATGGGAACGCGCTCCTGCGCGTGGGGGGGATACGGAGGCTCGCTGGTCTTCAACGACCTTGACGCTCGCGTGACGGTCGCCTACATCATGAACAGGATGGAGGCCGGGATCCTCGGCGACCCTCGCGGCGCGTCGGTCGTTACGGCGGCAGCGCTCGCGCTGGCCAGACCTTGAGCGGCCATGGCTGCAGCAAGAACCGTCCCGGGTGCCGGATCCCGAGCCGCAGGCCGGATGCGAGGCCCCCTTCGACGGTCACCCCGTCAGCGGACCAGGCAGCCGGGGCCGTCAGGCTGGTCGGCGGGAAAGGCGTGAGCGAGCGCTTGTGAGATGCGGTGGGCTCTGGCTACGTAGCCCGGGGAGTAGTAGTGGATGCCGTCGGGGATGAACCAGCGGGGCTTGGCCCAGGCATCCCAGTCGAACACCCGCATGTTCGGATAGCGGGTGCAGCCAGCCAGCAGCGCGCGGTTCCAGACCTGCATGTTGGCCTCTGAGTAGGGGCCGGATTGAAGGAGCGTCACCGCGGTCACCCATAGGACGGGTTGGTGGCCGATGATCGACATCATGCGGTCGATGCGGGCCGAATACCCGATCGTGGATCCGGTGTGGACGTTGTCGACGTCGTTGGTGCCGAGGGCGAGGATCCAGCACCCGCGGAAGCCCTGGGAGATGTGATGTTGCGCGACGGTCGCCGCGTTGGGATAGCCCTCGAAGGTTTCCACGATCGATCGTGCTCCGGAGATCTCCGGCAGCGTCAATGTGACGCCGACCTTGGCCAGCTGTGCTGGCAGGCGCTGGGCGGGGTTGGGGATGTAGTCGGTCGAGATCTCCCCCTCGGAGGTGGAGTCGCCGATGTAGACGACCGCCCGGCAGGACGACCGCGTCGGTGAGGCCGTGAGCGGTGATCGGATCCGGCGCAGGACGGCAGTCTCGCTGTGTGGCGAGGCGGCGGGAAGAACCCGCGCCAGCCGAGCGGCTGCGGTCGCGGACCTGGCCCCGGGCGAAGCGGCTGGCAGCATCCCGGTGAGGCCGAGTACGGGAAGGAGCCCGGCTGCCACGGCTGTGCCGGAGAGAGCGAGCGTGCGGCGACGGGCGCGTATCCGGCTGGCCTCGGAGCGCGCGTGCTGCCACAGGCGCCCCAACGCGCCGTGGCGGATCGGCTCCTCGATGTAGCGCCAGGACAAGCTGGCCACCAGCAATGTGCCCCCAACCTCCAGCGCGGCCCTTCGCCAGTCAAACGTTGTCTGGGTCGGGGCCGCGAGGACGATGATCGGCCACTGCCACAGGTAGATGCCGTAGGAGCGCACACCGATCCAGCGCAGCGGACGCCACCCCAGCACGACACCCAGCCTGCTCGCCGGGTTGACCACCGCCCCCACAAGCACTGCCGTGGCGAGCGCCAGCAGCACGAAACCATCGGGATACAGAAATGGTGTGAATGCATTCGTCCTCCAGACCAGAACCACGATCCCGGTCAGGCCAGCGATCCCGGCCGCGTCGAGCAGGTTGGTCACGTTCGGGCGAGCACCACGACCAGCGACGCGCGTGGGCCACACCATCGCCAGGGCTGCTCCGACGAGCAGTCCGAACGCGCGGGTATCGGTCCCCTCATAGACCCGGGTGGGGTCATAGCCAGGGTGGTAGAGGTGGCCCATCGCCCAGGCCGAGCATGCTGCCCCGGCCAGCGTGACCACCGCTAGCCGCCAGCGGCTGCGCAGGGCCCAAATCCCGACCAGCAACAGCCAGGGCCACACCAGGTAGAACTGTTCCTCGATCGCAAGCGACCACAGATGGTCAAGCGGCAGCGGCAGCGCGAAGCGCGCGAAGTACGAGCCGTGCTGCGCGATCGTGGACCAGTTACCGACATACAGCGCCGCCGCGAGCACCTGCCGGCGAACCGCGGCCAGCTGTCCAACGTCAAACACCGCCACCCACAGGCTGACCGCGCCCAGCATCAGGAACAGGGCCGGAAGCAGGCGCCGCGCCCGCCGCAACCAGAACCTCGAGAGCCCCAGATCCCCGTGACGACGCCAGTGGCCGAGCAGAAGATCGGTGATCAGATAACCAGAAAGCGTGAAGAAGACCCCCACCCCCAACATCCCACCCCCAACATCCCACCCCCAGCGCCCGGGACATTCAGGTGGTAGGCGATCACACACGACACCGCCACCGCACGAATCCCGTCCAGCCCCGCCACGTAGCGCTGGCCGGACGCAACAGGCCGCGGCACCGCTAGGCCCTCCCCCGAGGGAAAGAGCCCATCTGGCCCCGATGAGGAGCCAGGAGATCACCGAGCACGCCGTCCAAGCGCGCAAGTGTCCCGCAACTCAACCCGAGACGATGCTCGCCCGTCGGCATTCCGGCGAGGTGGAATTGATCTGCTCGCACGACCCCGTGCTGCTGGGCGGGCGCTGCTGAGGCCGGGGAGTGAACTGGCGTCGCAAACCTGATTAGGTTCTCAACCACCGAGATCAACGCTTCCTGGAGCAGGCATAGGGATCGGTCGGGGGCGCGCGATGCATCACGACGCTTTGCAGGCACTGCAGGAGGAGTTGGGGACCGTTCCGCCCGACGACCTGGCGGTGCTCAGCGATGGCCAGCTGCGAGCGCTGGCGACCGCCGTGCGCGAGGCCAGGGAGCGGCAGTCGGCAGCGCTCGACGATGCAACGGAGAGCGCCCTCGGATATGTTCCTCGGCTGCTTCGCGCGCCGGTTCGTCGGATTCTGGGATGAGCGACGCCCTCCGAGTCCGCGCGGAGGTAATCAAGCTTGCGCGGCTTCTGGGACGCGAGGCGGATGACCTCGCGTACCTGCACCAGGTCCACCCGGCCGCAATCCGCCGGCTGCGCGAGCAGGCGACCGACATGCTGTTCGAGGCCCAGAGCCGCAGGCTGCGCCGGCTCGCGAGGGCGAGTCGCCTGCTGCCGCCAACGGTGCTGGCCACGATCGCCGAGCGCGCCTTCGGCCCGTTGTTGGCGGGGCGCGTCACCGGTTACCTCGCGCCCGCCCGGGCGGGTGAGGTCGCCGCCAAGCTATCGGTGGCGTTTCGGGCGGACCTCGCCGTCGAGATGGATCCCCGCCGAACGAGCGACGTGATCGCCCGCCTGCCCGCGCAGAGCATCGCCGAGGTCGCCCGCGAACTGGGTCAGCGAGAGGAATACGTCACGATGGGTCGCTTCGCCGGCCAGCTCACCGATGAGGCGCTCCGCGCCGTGTTCGCCGTTGTCGACGACGCAGCCCTGCTGCGCGTCGCCTTCGTGATCGAGGACGGGGAACGGCTCGATCACGTGTTTGGACTTCTGCCTGCGCCACGGCGCGCCGGCTTCGTTCGTGCGGCCGCGGCGGTCGACCTATGGCCGGAGGCGCTCGACCTGCTCAGCCGCCTGAGCGAGCGCCGGTGCGGCGAACTGGCCGACGCGGCTGCCGCCCAGGAGGCGGTGCTGCATTCGATCGTGCGCGCGGCCCAAGACGATGACCTCTGGAACGCCCTGCTGCGGGCGGCACGGGCGATGGGCGACGAGAACCGCAGGAGGCTCGCCGAGCGGCTGGTCGGGCCGGTGTCGGAGCTGAACCAGACTCAGCGTGAGCACATCGCAGAGCTGGCGCGAGACGCGGGAGTGTTCGACGGGCTCGGTGCGTTGCGCGCGGTGCTGGAGTCCAGATGACCGTGGCCTGGGCTCAGCTGGCCTGACTTAGCCGTGCGGAGCGTTTAGAT
>Ga0187814_10000437_pt1 | contig 13787 bp, 10 predicted proteins | sample NC_S_4_FD_132450 | JGI IMG/M metagenome (GOLD analysis project Ga0187814, IMG submission 132450) | Wetland sediment microbial communities from Neuse River Estuary, North Carolina, USA - ASW-S_4 | ecosystem: Environmental > Aquatic > Freshwater > Wetlands > Sediment | place: USA: North Carolina... | reverse complement strand
TCTATCTGCTTTCGTTGATCGTCGTCATCGTCGTCATCGTCGTCACCTATAGACTGGACGACTCGAAGATCGGCCGCGCTTGGGCCGCGATCCGAGAGGACGAACTCGCGGCAGGTGCCATGGGGATCGCGTCCAACCGGCTCAAGCTCGGAGCGTTCGCCGTAGGGGCGTCGTTCGCCGGCGCCATGGGCGTCATATTCGCAGCGAGCAGGACTTTCGTAAGTCCTGAAACCTTCACCTTTCTCCAGTCGGTCGGAGTACTGACGATGGTCATCCTCGGCGGAATCGGATCGATCAGGGGAGTCATAGTCGGCTCCGCCGTCGTAATCATCCTCAACCTCCAGATTCTCCAGAGTTTTTCCCTCTTCCTTGCCCGGCTCAGGCAGAGCGACGCGGTGATCCCCATCATCAACTTCCACTGGAAGGATCTCTCGAATCAGATCGATCCCGCGCAATATCAACGCCTCCTCTTCGGCATCATACTCGTGCTGATGATGATCTATCGACCGGCGGGCATCCTGCCCGCGGCGCGGCGAAAGCGCGAGTTCAAGGAGGGAGGCATGGAGGGCGCGGCTGTCGAAAACGAGAACGAAACGCCCCAGGGCGGAGGGAAAGACAATGCCTGATTCGGCTTATATCCTCGACGCCCGAGGCGTCGTCAAACGATTCGGCGGTCTCACCGCTGTCAACAATGTGGATTTTTCGATGGACAAGGGACGGATCTATTCGATCATCGGCCCGAACGGGGCGGGAAAGACGACCTTTTTCAACACCATCTCCGGTCTCTACAAGCCCGAAGAAGGCAGCATCGTTTTCAACGGTCGCCCCATCCAAGGCATGGCCCCCGAGAAGATCACCATTCTCCACGTGGCACGAACATTCCAGAACATCAGGCTGTTCGGGGCGATGACCGTCATAGAGAATATTCTCGTCGGCGCGCATACGCGGCTCAAACAGAGCGCCATAGGGACGCTTTTGAGAAGCGCCTCCTTCCGCGACGAAGAGAGCAGGGCCCAAAAGCGTGCCGAGGAAATCATGGAATATGTCGGTCTCCGCGACGTCGGCAACGAACTGGCTTCGAGCTTGCCCTACGGCGGCCAGCGCCGGGTTGAGATCGCCCGTGCCCTGGCCTCCGAGCCCATCCTCCTCTTGCTCGACGAGCCGACCGCGGGCATGAATCCGGCCGAGACCGAAGACGCAATGCACCTCTTCAGGCGCATCCGCGACGAGCTCGGCGTCACGATCCTTCTCATCGAGCACGATATGAAGGTCGTCATGAACATTTCCGAGCGCATTACGGTCATGGACCACGGCGAGAAGATCGCCGAAGGTTCGCCAGTCGAGATTGCATCGAACCCCCGAGTCATCGAGGCCTACCTCGGCCGCGGGGCCACTTCGGGTGAAGGCGCAGGCTCCGCCGCAAACCTCGCAAAGCTATCCGGCAAGGGGGACGAATCGTGAGCCTGCTCGAACTCAAAGATATTCATTGTTATTACGGCAATATCCATGCGCTCAAGGGCGTCTCTCTCACGGTCGAGGAGGGCGAGATCGTGACCCTCATCGGCGCCAATGGCGCTGGCAAAACAACGACGCTGCGGTCGATTTCGGGGCTCCTCCACCCGCGCAAGGGCAAAGTCGCTTTCAGCGGCAAGGATATCTCGACGATGCAGCCCCACCTCGTGGTACGGGAGGGCATAGGAATGGTGCCGGAAGGGCGAGGCGTCTTTCCGAGGCTCACGGTAAAAGAAAACCTCGAGATGGGCGGATTCATCCTCAAGGACAAGGCGGACATCAAGAAGGGCATCGATTACGCCTTCGCCCTTTTCCCGCGCCTCGAGGAGCGGTCCGGTCAGTACGGCGGCACCCTGTCGGGGGGCGAACAGCAGATGCTCGCCACCGCCCGCGGACTCATGTCGCAGCCGCGCATTCTCCTCATGGACGAACCTTCGATGGGACTCGCGCCCGTGCTCGTCGATCAGATCTTCGACGTCATCAAGGAACTCAACCAGCGAGGCACGACTATCCTTCTCGTCGAGCAGAACGCCTTGATGGCGCTTTCGGTGGCACATCGAGCCTACGTGCTGCAGACAGGCTCGATCGTCCTCTCGGGCAAGGCAACCGACGTGGCGAACGACGAAAGCGTCAAAAAGGCATATCTCGGGATGTGATTCCCGTGTGAGAGACGGTTATTCGCGGCCGGACCGATGGTCCGGCTTTTTTCGGCCTGCGCCACGCGGCATGAGCCGAATTGGAGGTCTCATGAGAAAGGGTGATGTCGTCTGGATTCTCGCGCTCGCGGCAGTGCTTGTCGCATTCGCCCATCCAGCGACGGGGAACGCGTTGAATTCCTTATCGGCCAGCCATCCGTACCTGATGGGCTTCGCGAAATTCGCCATTCTCGCGACGATGGGCGAGCTTCTCGTTTTCAGACTCCAGAAAGGTCGCTGGCAGAGGCCGAAGGGCCTGGTGGCGCGCGCCCTCGTCTGGGGCATCGTCGGCATACTCATCGTGCTGATGTTCGGGCTGTTCGTCGCGGGAGTCGCCGGGGCGGCCTCGACCGGCCTTTTGCCGGTCGGCAAGGGTTGGGTGAGCGATTTCCTCCACGCTTTCTGGACGAGCGCGCTTATGAACCTCACATTCGGCATCGCCTTCATGGCCGCGCATCGGGTGAGCGACGCGTGGATAGATGCGCGAGCGGCGGGCGGAAGGGTCAGGCTTTCCGAGGTGGTGGTTTCGGTGGATTGGAATCGGTTCTTCACCTTCGTGGTCGGAAAGACCATCCCGCTCTTCTGGATTCCCGCGCACACGATCACGTTCCTTTTGCCCGGCGAATACCGAGTGCTCGTCGCCGCTCTGCTGTCGATTGCGCTCGGTGTCATCCTTACGTGGGGAAAACAGTCGAAGGAGGGGCGGGCGGAGAAGGCATGACGCCCTTACGGTAGCGGCGTCGATGGAAGGCCGGCGGATAGCATCAAAAAGCGAGGGGAAAGTCAATCCTTCCCTTGGCGATCTTCCGGATCGCCGCTCTCCTGCCCCGTGCCGTATTGGCGCTCCAGCTCGGCGAAGGGGTCTTTGCGGCTTTCGTCGTAACCCTTGCGCAGGTCTTCGAGATATCGGGAAAGCTCCTCAGTTCGGGACTTGAGCTTGTCGTAGCTGTCCCCGAGGACGGCGCCGCCTTGTCCGGCAGCTTTTACGCGGGCTATGTCCATGCGCATCTGCTTGAGTTGATTGACCGACGACGAAAGACGGAGCCGTATGACCTCGCGCTGTTCGGAGAGTTCGCTGAAAGAGCGTTCCTGCTTTTCGATCTCCTCGATGTTCTTGCGATATTCGCCGCGGAGAGCCGGACCCGAGGCGGCTTCCTTGGCGGCGAGCTCTGCCTTGTCGCGGGCTAGAGCGTCCATCGGGATCGAGTCGACGATTCGATCGATGTCGCGCGCCGATGCTGCCAAGAGTTTGATCTGGGCGACATAGTCCGCGAGTACAGGACCCAGATCCTCGCCCGCCCCGTCCTGGCCGCCGTTTTCCCCGAGCATCGCGGCCTTGGTTCGTTCGGCCTCCCTCCAAAGCTCCGTATAAGGCCCGAGATCGAACTCGGGCTTCCCGGCAAATATCCCGGCCTTCGCGGCGGCGCGCCAACCGCCGGAGACTCCGAGGGATTCTCGAAATCGACGTTCGAGTCGCGGCTTCGAGGCGATCCAGGCGCCGAGATGAGAGACGACGGAGATCGCGAGAGCCCCGGCGGGTATGAGAAACCACAGGAAATGTGGGTCGGTCATGAAATTTATCTGGCCGAGAAGCACGGCGACCATGGTGGTCGAGGCCACGTGCTGAAGCATGGAATCGTCGGACCGGTTGATGTCGCGGAAGAGTTTGAGCTGTGCCTCGTCGAGATCGGGAAGGGCTTCGGCCTGCCGTGCCTTGACGCGGCTCCGAATAGCCGAGGCCGCGTTGCTCACGAGCCCGATCCCCCAGCCCGCGCTGACTATCGCCGCCCAAAGAAAATGCGGGGACGTGGTGAGATTGAGATACCAGAGCAATGCGTTGACGCCTACGAAGCTGCTGAGGTGGCCCACGAAGCCGGAAACGGCATGCCTCGCCCTCGCCACGAGCGATTCGCGGTATGCCGCGAAATCTCCGCGCTTGGATTCGGGTGTCTCTTGCCATTTCTGATCTTCGTCGAGCTTGCGATCCCATCGGTATGTACCCGAGTCCCAATCTCCGTGCAGGTGACCGTGGTGGTGACCCTGGTGGCGCATACCCCGTCGCTCCAGGCGTTCCTGCAATCTGGCGCCTTTGTCGGCGATCTTCTCCTGGATCCGCTCGCCTTTGCCGGCCAATTTCGCGTTGAGGCGCTCCATTCGAGACTTCATGAAATCGGGCACGTTGCCGGACGCGATGTTTCGTTCCACCGATCGCTCTATCTCGGTCACTATGCCGTGGACGGCGGCTTCGATCGTTTTGCCGATGTCGGTCGCCGCCGGTCGGTCCTCCTGCGGAGATGGTGCCTTTTTCGAGCGAACGAGGAGCCCTTGGTCGGCCATCGCCGCGATCACTTCCTCGGCTTCGACACCGTAAAAGCCGTATCGTTCCCGCGCCTCCGCGATAGTCAGGCGCCTGCCTTCCTTTTTGATGTCCTCGAGAATGGCTTTGCGGATCTCCGTGAGGAGAGACCGGGAACCTTCCTCGGAATATGAACGGTCGATCCCTTGCGCGCCCGCATTGTCTCCGGTCGGCGATGCACTCGCTTGCTTGGAGGGGACGCCTGCCGCTTGGACGGCCGGCGCAGGCACGGATGGGGTCTGCGCGGGTCCCGTCTCCTCGGGGAGGGGCGTCGGATCGGTGACTTTCGTCGCGAGCCTTAGGCCGCTCGTTTCCTGGTCGGATCTCATGTGCGGTGGATCGCTCGCCCACGATGGGCTTTCACGCGAGCCTGACACATCGGTCGAAGCGACGGTCGCCTCTCCCTCCAGCCATGCTCCCGGTTGGTAGCCGGGCCGCGGCCTGTCGCGATCCGGATCGTATTCGACGTTCGGTGTCGTGATTTCGAAGGCGTGGATCTCCTTCGTGATGTTCTTGAGCGAGACCTTGCCGAGTTTCTCGGCCCGGAACTCGATCTTGTTGAGGACCTGATTGTAGACGTCCTGCGAGAAACAGATACAGCCCGGTCGGGCTATGGACTGGAGCCGGGCCGCGATGTTGATGCCCTCGCCCAGCGCATCGTTCTCGAAGAAATAGATGTCCCCGAGGTGGAGACCGATGCGGACGAGGAGGGGAAGCGCTCCACCCTGCTCGTTGTGCGCGAAAATGCTGTCCTGAACCTCCAAGGCGGTCTGGAGGGCTTCCACCGTGTTGCGGAAGTCGACGAGAAGCGCATCCCCGATTGTCTTGATGATGGTACCGTGCCGCTTGGAGACGATGCCGCCGATGAGATCGTTGTGGAACCTGAGGAGATCGAGCGTGCCAGTCTCGTCGCGTTCCATCATCCGCGAAAAGCCGGCGATGTCCGTATACATGATCGCCGCGAGGCGATAGTCCTTCTGTTCCATATGGCGAGTGTAGAAATATGAACTGGTATCGTCAATCGGCCTTGAAACCGACCTCGAGCCTCGGGAGATCGATGCGGCCGACTCGGATTCGGAGCCTTTCGTCCAGGGAGCGGCCCGGACCGAGCCTCATTCTCGATTCGAGGCCCAGGTCGGGGACGAAGACGGTCCATGTCCCCGGTCCGGCGGCGCCGACGACTATGCCTTCGCCCTCCCAATCGGGGTGGGCGAGAAGCCACACCAACGTCCAGTGCGCTTCGCTCGCGCGCTCCGCCTGCCGGTTGGGGGAGGCCGCGGCCTGGGCGAGGGCGGAGCGCCGCATCACTTCGTCCTCGTCGAGGGGAGGCCGGCCCGCGAGGGCGGCGCGGATCTGCATATGGGCCATAAGGTCCGCGTAACGCCGCAGCGGGCTCGTCGCCTGCGAGTAGAAACTGAGGCCGAGGCCCCGGTGGGCGCTCGGCGTCGGACCGGTGATTCCCGATCGCATCAGGCGGCGCTTCGCGAATTCCCCTGCCAGCCCCTCCGGCACCGAGGCGGGGTCGCCCGGCGATTCCTGGCTGTAGTAGGGGAAAGGAAGCCGTCGTTCGTAGGCCCATCGAGCGGCCGCTTCTCCCGCGAGCAGCATCATCTCGCGCACCATGCCGCTCGATCTCGTCTCCGGGAGTCTTTCGATCGATATTTCGCCCCCTTGGACGAACACTCTCACTTCGGGTATTTCGATGTCGATAGCGCCATTGGCGAGTCGTCGCCTCTTTCGGCTTTCTGCGATCCGGCCGAGGCGCCGGAGCCCTTCCGACCCGGCTCCGCCTCCCGCCGCGATTTCGTCGGCTTCGGCATAGTGCGTACGACGTACGCACAGCGTGGAAGCGCAGGCGTCCACCGATTCGATCGCTCCCTCCTCGTCGAGCGCGATGCGGAAGGATAGGGCGGGAGACTCGGGCGCGAGGCCGAGGCCGAAGCGATCGAGCGCTTCGGGCGGGAGAAGGGTCGAAGTCAGCTCCGGAAGATAGAGTGTCATGCCGCGTGCGATCGCCTCCCGGTCCGCCGCCGAATCGGGAAGGATGGCGGCGGCGGGATCGGCGACGTGGACCCAGACGGATTCACCGTCCCATGCGACGGCATCGTCGGGATCATGGCTCCAGGCGTTGTCGATGGCCCAGGATTCAAGGTGACGCAGGTCCCGGCGCGGCATTTCGTCCAGATCGGGCCCTATCTCGAGACGAGGCGAGGCGAGGGGGCAGCCCGAACGCCTCGGATGCGGGTTGACAGTTCTGTTCCAGCGACCCATGGCAAGGAGCCATGTGTGGGCGTCTTCCGGGGTTTCGCCTATCCCGAGATCGGCGGCCAGCCTGCCTTTGGCCGGTCGGCCGAAGGCTTGCGCTTCGATATCCATGAAGAATCGCTCGTCCTCCTCCGTAAATGGCCACGCCGACTTCGATTCCTCGCTCGGATGATTTCCGCCTCCCGTCCGGGCTCCGCGGGCCCCCTTCGCGCGTCCGATGAAGGCTTCGCGAGCCGCGGTCTCCCCGGCCCTCTTTCGCCGCTTGTCAGCCTCTTTCTCTCTTTCTTCCGTCGAAAGCGGAACGAGAAGGGCTCCTTCGGCGCGAAACAGAAGGCCGTCCGCTCCGGCGGTCCAGGCCGCCAAGGTCTCGGCCGGTCCGGAATCGCCGAAAACCAACTCTGCGACCTCCCGTGCGGACATCGCCTGGGGTTCCATCCCGGATGCCGGGGCGAGCACCGACCAGGCCGTCTCGAAGTCGCCGCCCTCGATGGGGGATGGAATGGTCTGCACAGGGCCGGGATGCAGTTCCTCCAAGTCCTTGTCCCTTACCTTCAGGGACGATCCGTCGTCGAGCCCTATCTCGAGCTTGTCCTCTCGGCGCGCGATGACAAAGGCAGGGCGATGTTTGTAGAGGACGAGGGATTTAGGGGCGATCACGGCTTCTCCTTGGAGCAAACAGGACTATACTACTTTTCCGACGGCCGGTGAGAGGGGAGTGCGGATCGCCGGCCGAAGAGGCGCATTGCCATGGCCTTGGGAATCTGGTATGGTGCCAGTGATAATTCTTTATCAACAGAGGCTCCTTCAAAATGCGGACGCATTTTGAAGGAGCTGCATTAAAATGCGGTATTTGCTTCGGATTCGCAGAAACCGAAGCAAACACAAAGCCAATTTCAAAAGTGACCGACTGTTGAAATTGGCTCAGGAGGGAAAGTCATGCTCGCATTGGTCGTCGGCATCCTCTTTATCGTCTTCGCCGTGTTTTCCGTGCTGCCCGCTCCGATGGGATGGTGGCCTGACGTGATCAACTTCCTCAAGGGCGCCGTTCCCGTTCTCGCCGTGCTCATCGGTCTGGTCGCCGTTTTCATCGGCGTCGCCGACCTCAAGGATCGCGCCGAGGCAAAAAAAGAAGAAGAGGAAGAGGCGAAGGCAAAGACGGAGAAAAAGGAGTAGCGTTCGCGGTACTCTTCTTATCGGGTCAGATCGATCTCGAAACAGCGCGGTGACCGGAGTCGCATGGGGCGGCGCTTGCGGTCGCCTTGACACGACCGGCGGATTATGGGACTATCGCTCCCGCATTTGTCAGCAATTCCATGAGAAGGTGAAGGTAGACATAGATGAAGACCGTATTCATAACGGCTGAAACCGCGGATCGCGCCTGGTACGTGATCGACGCGGAAGGCAAGCCTCTCGGGCGCGTTGCGGCCAAGGTCGCGTCGATCGTTCGCGGCAAGACCAAGCCGACCTATACCCCCTCCCAGGAGACCGGCGATTTCGTCGTCATCGTCAACGCGGACAAGGTCGCCGTGACGGGTCGCAAGCGCAGCGACAAGATGTACCATCACCATACCGGCTTCGTCGGCGGAATCAAGTCGTTCACGTTCGGCGCCCTCATCGAGCGGCATCCAACGGAGCCCCTCGAACTCGCAGTCAAAGGCATGTTGCCGAAAGGGCCTCTCGGCCGCAAACTTCTCAAGAACGCCAAATTCTACGCAGGTCCCAAGCATCCTCATTCCGCCCAGCAGCCCACGGCGATCGAACTCTGAAGGTAGGCACAAGAATGGTCAGCAATCTCGGCATAGGTACCGGTCGTCGCAAATGCGCCGTGGCTCGTGTGTTTCTTCGGGAAGGTTCGGGCAAGGTAGTGGTGAACGAAAAAGAGCTCAACGAGTACTTCCCGCTCGGCGAGCTCCAATATGTGGTCCGGCAACCCATGATGGTGACGGCGACCGAGAATAAGTACGACTTTGTCATCACCGTAACGGGAGGCGGACCGAACGGTCAGGCCGGCGCATGCCGCCATGGGATCGCCCGCGCGCTCGCCCAGGTGGACCCCGCCAACCATACTTCGCTCAAGGCCAGTGGATTTCTCACCCGAGACCCGCGGATGGTCGAGCGGAAGAAGTACGGTCAGCGCGGAGCGCGCCGCAGGTTCCAGTTCAGCAAACGCTGATGTTCCTCGGGGTTTCCGCCCCTCGCGCGACACAAAAAACCCGATCCCCATGGATCGGTTTTTTTGTGCATACCCGATTTCCAGACGTGATAGTGTAGGATGGCTCGATGCGGCTCGATTCGGTTGAGACGGGGGCTTCGGGGCTGACGAAAATCGTTTCGGGAGAAATCGCGATTTTCGTCAGGAACGAGTTTTGGGCGCGCCTCGGTCGGCTGACTTCACGCCTATTGTCAGGCGTGGAACTCGATGAAGACGAATCGATCGATCTCGTCGTGGCGGCGAAAGCGACCGAGGCCGAGGCCAGGGGCGCGTCCCTTCTCGGTCGGGCTGAGCAGCCGCGTTTTTTGCTTCGCGCCAAGCTCGTCGATCGCGGCTACCCGGCCATGGCAGTCGACCTCGCCCTCGATCGGCTCGAGGCGGAGGGCTTCTTGTCGGACCGGCGCTACGCCGAGGCATGGGTTCGCTCCCGGGTGGAACGGGCCGTCCGGGCCGGCAATTCCTCCCGCTCCGGCACCGCAAGGGCCGAGGGACCTTCGAGCCTTTTCCTTTCGCTCAGGGCCAGAAGCGTTTCCGAAACCGAAGCGAAGGCAGCTATCGCCTCGGTGCTCGACGACGAGACCAGACGCACCCTTCTCGCCGCCGCCATCGCGAGGATCTCCGCCCAAACTATCGGCGGGCATGGGGGGCGCGGAGAGGGAGACAGCCTTTTCGGCGCCCTGCGCGAGCTCGGTTGGAAGGGCGAAGATATCAGAGAAGCGCTTGCCGACTGACGGCCGGAAATCGCCTTGAAACGAGGAGACAATTGCGCGTCTTGACAGGAATGAGAGGACGGTACATCTTTTTTCGGCGAATCACTCGTTCGATTGAATCGCCGAAGTTCCATTTCGGCACGAAAGCCGGCGTGGTGACGGAAGCGCTCCGGCTCTTCTTTTCCCCTCTCCTGCTCCGCGTCGAAGCGATCCTCGGCGCCGCCGGGACTCCGCGGCGGCTTGCGGGGAAGTCCTTCTGGAGACCATCGGTTCCATGCGAGAACTCCTGGTCGATCTCGTCGGCCCGGTTTCAGGCCTGACCGATCCGCGCGTTCTCGCGATCCAGACAATCCAGGTATTGGCGAGCGTGGTGCAACCCCTTTTCATTTCGGGCATCCCGCTTTCGATCTACGGCGTCGACTTCGAGGACGATTCGAAAAGGAGGGAGTACGTCGGCCTTCTCGTGTCCGGGCTCGCGGCGCGAGACGTATGACGGGGGAAGATATGGCACGGCTCGGGCTCGGAATAGACATCGGGTCCACGACGGCAAAGACGGCCATCGTGGACGGGAACGGCAGGCTCCTCTTCGGCGGCTATCGCCGCCACAACGCCGACATTGCCGGCAGCCTCGACACTATGCTCCGCGAAGCGCGCTCCGCGGTGGGAGAAGCTGAACTCTTCGTCGCTTTCACCGGTTCCGCCGGCATGGGCATCGCCGAACGATCCGGCCTTCCTTTCGTGCAGGAAGTGGTCGCCGCCGCGGAGTTCGTGAAACGCGCGCATCCCGACACGAGAACATTGATCGACTTGGGCGGCGAAGACGCCAAGATCATCATCTTCGAGGAGGGACGCCGCCCCGACATCAGGATGAACGGAAACTGCGCGGGCGGCACCGGCGCTTTCATCGACCAAATGGCGGGGCTTCTCGGCGTGGCTGTAGAGGAGATCGGCCAACTTGCGGAAAAAAGCTCGCAGGCCTATCCGATCGCCTCGCGCTGCGGGGTTTTCGCGAAGACCGACGTCCAGAACCTCCTCTCGCGCGATGTCGCGCCGGCGGATATCGCGGCGTCGATCTTTCGCGCGGTCGCATATCAGGCGGTCAACAGCCTCGCCCGCGGCTCCTCCCTTCGCCCGCGTCTGCTCTTTTCGGGCGGGCCGCTCACCTTCATCCCTGCCTTGCGGCGCGCGTTCATGGACCTCCTCGGTCTGGGTGAAGGGGATACCCTCCTGCCGGAGCATCCTCAGCTTACGCCCGCGATCGGCGCCGCGTTCGCTGAGGAGGGGAGGGCTCGCGCCTTCGGCATCGACGAGTTGCGGGATCTGGTTTCGGCAAATTCAGGCGCTTCGACGCCCGTCGCCGGCACGCTCCCGCCGCTTTTCCGGGACAGGGAAGAGTATGGTACCTGGGCGGCGCGAAAGGACTCCGCCGCATTGCGGCGCGTCGATCTTTCCGAACTGGACGGGAAAGGCGTCTTTCTCGGAGTCGACTCCGGCTCGACGACGACCAAGCTCGTCCTCACGGACGAGACCGGCGCTCTTGCCCTCGAATGGTATTCGAGCAATGGCGGACATCCCATCGAGGCGGTGGCCCGCGGACTCCGTTCCTTCGGCGAGGCCATCGAAAAAGGCGGCTATCGAATCCGCGTAGCCCGCTCGGCCGTTACCGGCTACGGCGAGGATCTCATGCGGCACGCCTTCGGCCTCGACGACGGGATCGTCGAGACCCTCGCGCACGCGAGGGCGGCGTTCGCCTTCGATCCCGAAACGAGTTTCATACTCGACATCGGCGGTCAGGACATGAAGGCCATCAGGATCCGCGACGGAGTCATCCACGACCTTGAAGTGAACGAGGCCTGCTCCTCCGGCGCCGGCTCGTTCATCGAAACCTTCGCGAAAACCCTCGGCTTCGGCGTCTCCGAGTTTGCCGAGATCGCGATCGATTCGCAGGCTCCCCGCGACCTCGGCACGCGCTGCACGGTCTTCATGAATTCCAAGGTCAAACAGTCCCTTCGAGAGGGAGCGACCGTCGCCGATATCTCGGCGGGCCTGGCCTATTCGGTGATCCGCAATTGCTTCAACAAACTTCTCAAGCTTTCCGACACCGATTCGCTCGGGGACCGCGTCGTGGTTCAGGGCGGCACATTTCGCAATCCCGCCGTGCTGCGCGCGATGGAGGCGATCCTGGGACGCGAAGTGATCCGGCCGGCGATGCCGGAGCTCATGGGAGCGTGGGGCTGTGCGCTCCGCGCCCGCGACGAGTACGCCGCGTCTTGCGGCGCATCGTCCACATTCATCGGCTTCGACCGCGCCGAAGAAGCCCTTTGCCACGAGCGCAAGACCTTCGCCTGCGGCGGCTGCGAAAACAATTGCACCATCACGACCCTCACCTTCGGCGCCGCGGATCGGGGGGAAAGGAGGCGTTTCCATTCCGGGAACAAGTGCGAACGCATTTTCACCAACGGCGGAACCGTGGCGGACCGGGGTATGGATCTCCACGAAATCAAGTTGAGGCTTCTTTTCGACAGGCCGACCGAGCCCCCCGTAGGCACGGTCGCCCGCATGACAATCGGCATCCCGCGGGCGCTCAATCTTTACGACAACTACCCTTTCTGGGCCACGCTGCTCACGCGTTCGGGCTTCCGCGTGCAACTGTCCTCCCCCTCGAGCATGCCTCTCGCCGACAAAGGCGCCGGCACGGTGATGAGCGAGAACGTCTGCTTCCCCGCCAAACTCGCCCACGGGCACGTGATGGATCTGGTGGAGAGGGGAGTGGACCGCATCCTTTATCCGACGGTGAGGCAGGAGCGGGATCTCGCCCTGGGGGCGCGCAACTCCTTCAACTGCCCCGTCGTGACCGGCTACCCGGACGTCATCAGGAGCGCGATGAATCCCGAGGCCCGTTTCGGAGTTCCCTTCGACCATCCCGTGTTGTCGTTCCGAAACGAGAAACTTCTCGAGGCTTCCTGCCGGATATATTTGCGCGGACTGGGCGTGCCCGACGAGGTCTTCGGCCCCGCCTTTCGCGCGGCTTTGGAAGAGCAGGATCGATTCCGCCGCGAATTGGCCGGCGAGGCGGCGAAGATCGTCGCGGAGGCGCAACGCTCGAAGCGGCTCATCGTCATGCTTCTCGGGCGGCCCTATCACGCCGATCCCCTCGTCAGCCACAAGATCGCGCGGATGATAGCCGATTACGGCGCTTCCGTGATCACCGAGGACAGCGTGCCGGCCGAGGATCGCTCGGATCTCGGAGCCACCGACGTGCTGACCCAGTGGGCGTATCCCAACCGCATTTATGACGCCGCATTCTGGGCGGCTTCGCAGCCCGGCTTCGAACTCGTCGAACTCAATTCCTTCGGCTGCGGCCCGGACGCTCTCACGGTGGACGAAGTGCGCATCATCGCGGCCGAATCGGGAATGGGGCTCACGGCAATCCGCATCGACGAGATGACGAGCCCCGGAGCGATGCGGTTGCGCGTCCGCTCCCTCGTCGAATCGGTGCGCCTGCGGTCGGGAAAGGCGCGCGTCGCGTCGCCGCGCGGCCGGGTCAAGGTCTATGAAAAGGAAGACAGGCGCCGGACCATCCTTGCGCCTCTTTTCTCGCCCTTCTTCACCCTCTTCATCACCGCTGTCTTCGGCGACCAGGGCTACCGCGTCGTCACCCTGCCCATGCCCGACCGCGCCTCGGTGGACATCGGCCTCAAATACGCGAACAACGATATCTGCTATCCCGCGACCATAGTCATCGGCGATCTGATCAAGGCCCTGCAATCGGGCCGATGGGACCCCGACGAAGTCGCCCTCGCCATCACGCAGACGGGGGGACAGTGCCGCGCGTCGAGCTACGCGTCGCTGCTCAAGAAGGCGCTGCTTCGCGCCGGATATCCCGAGGTGCCCGTCGTCACCCTGTCCACGTCGACGGGCGGGGTGAACGATCTCAATTTCCAGCCCGGTTTTCGGGTCAACAAATTCGACATCAACGTCAAGGGAATGTTCATGCTCCTTTTCGGGGATGCCATCGCGAAGATGTACTACTGGAC
>Ga0187814_10000436_pt1 | contig 13806 bp, 14 predicted proteins | sample NC_S_4_FD_132450 | JGI IMG/M metagenome (GOLD analysis project Ga0187814, IMG submission 132450) | Wetland sediment microbial communities from Neuse River Estuary, North Carolina, USA - ASW-S_4 | ecosystem: Environmental > Aquatic > Freshwater > Wetlands > Sediment | place: USA: North Carolina... | reverse complement strand
GACATACTGTATTTTGTAATCGATGCGCAAGGCGTCGAAAATCGCATCTACCTGGTCGGCGACCTGCTTCCGGCTTGCTTGGTTGTAGCCAATCATGGCTGTAGGAGTGGGTGCTGGCTCTGATGGTAAGTATCTCATCGATTTGGCAACCAGGTCTGCGACTGCCGGATCATTTGGTGTGACCCATGCAGCGATCATCAATCGGTTAACTGCCACCCATTGCATCAACCAACGTGAATGGAGCAAGAGTGGAGTATCGTTGATATAATAGCTATGATTCTGGGTATCCGTCACCCAAACATGCAGCGAGGTGTTATCCTCAGCAGTGAAATTACGGAGGACATGATCGAGCAATGGTGGCATGAAGGAAATAGATTGTAACGAAAGGGAGGCATTGACTGTGCGAGTTTGTACTCGGGTAAAGCCAGGGATATCGACATTGATCAGTAAGGTAACGGGGCTGCTGCTGCTGTACTCGATCACGAATTGGTTATTATGGTTGGCAACATAGGAAGGGTAAAATGCACTGAAAATGGCTGTTGGTGCTTGTACACAGATGCGTACCGGAGGCTGGCCGCCACAATGTTCCTGGTTGGCCTGGCTATTCCATTGGTAGTGTGCGTAGGCCTGGAGGCCGATCAGAACATAGCCTACGGAGAGGCTAATCAACACTACTAATGTGAGGAGCAGTATCGTGAGTTTTTTGCTCATCTGCTTGCTCGTTCCTTTTGCAACCATAACGCACTATTTCAGATGGAATTATAGCATGCTCTTTTATGGTGGACAAAAGAATGGGACTTGTGGGTGAGAACTTTTCAGATTTCCTGGGATGTGGTATGAGTAATAGGGGTGTTGCAACATTTTGGGCTCGTATGAGTATAAGAGTAATAGAGGTGTTACAACATGTTGCAGCCGATCATTTGCCTGGTACCCTCCTGGAAGTATTCATGGCTGGGGCAAGCTCCGCCACTACTATACACGAGTGAGCGGCAACAAGCGTCATATGGTATGGGCTGGGCTTGCCCCAGCCCTGGGAGCTATAATGTATTAAGTCGAGGTCCGAGTTGAAAAACCAATCACATCTTGTACGAGATATTGTTGAAGTAGTAGCGTTGGCGCTCTTGATCTTCTTTGTCGTGCAATTGGCAGTGCAGAACTACCAGGTACAAGGCATCAGTATGATGCCAGGCCTCACTAACGGCGAATATGTGTTTGTGAATAAGCTGGCCTACTTATCTCATGACCCTGAGCGCGGCGATGTCATCGTGTTTCACTGGCCTGTTGACACCACCAAAGACTTCATCAAACGGGTGATAGGGCTACCAGGGGATACTATTGTCACTGATAGCACAACGGTTCGTGTCGACGGTGTGGTGCTCAATGAGCCGTACATTAGCCAACCATCGAATCCCGCCGGTAAAGTCTGGAAAGTACCAGCCAATGACTACTTTGTGATGGGCGATAACCGTCCATCTAGCGATGACTCACGCGACTGGGGAGTAGAAACCCAAACTCCGCAGCTTTCATTTGTGCCAAAAAGTTACATTATCGGAAAGGCTGTCCTGGTCTACTGGCCGCTGGGAAATTGGCAGATCATCAATACGTATCCAGCGGTTTATGCCCAGATCAAGTAGACTGGCCAGTAAGTATTCATGCTATACACGAACGGGCGGCACTAAGCGTCATATAGTAGTGGCGGGGCTTGCCCCCGCCATGCCCACTATACACGAACGGGCGGCACTAAGCGTCATATAATAGTGGCGGGGTTTGCCCCCGCCATGCCCGCCTCCACATCCAGTATCCTCAAACTGATATCTTGTTTGCTTTCGCCTTCTGTAGCACTCCAGGCAGGTTCAAGACGAAAGGTGACATTCACATACTTGACGCCATTGAAAGACGATAGTTGAGTTCCACCACGGATGAAGATGCCATTGAACTGGACACCCGCGGCAGCTAGACGCATCCGTAGATTACGCCCATCTATACCGCTTGCCCAGCAACTCACAAGGCGCAGATCTGCCAACTTGAAGGTGGGTTCAGGGTTCGCAGCACCGAATGGACTGAGTTGCTGAATCTTACTATACGTGCTATATTTGAGACGCTCTGGCTTTGTGAAGATAAGATCAATCACGCGTGTACTGTCGGGTGTCAGGGCGGAAGCAAGATCCGCCCTGGATGCATTGGACGAGGTGCCCCCCCCGCTCGTGTGCCAACTCAGCAGATGTCTACGCAAATCCTCGATACGCTCATTCGCAATGGTGAAGCCGGCGGCTTGTGCGTGACCTCCGTAGCGTACGAAGAGATCGGCGTGGGCGTGCAGAGCCAGGATGATGTTGAAGCCATCGGAACTGCGTGCCGAACCACGACTGTACTCCTCGCCTTTGCTCAGTACGAATACAGGACGCTTGAATTCTTCAACGAGTTTGCCCGCCACCAGGCCAATAATGCCTTCCGGCCAATCGTTACCACTCACCAGGACTACCGGATCGTTGGGGTATCGCTGTAGCTCTTCACGGACAGCGTTCATCAGTGTTTCTGTTTGCTGCTGGCGCGAAACATTCAGCGCTTCCAGTTCATCGGCGTATTGGGAAGCTTGGGCATCGTCATCGGTGGTCAGAAGTTCAAAAGCGATGCTAGCATCCTGCATGCGTCCTGCTGCGTTGATGCGCGGTGCCAGAGCATATGAGATATCCCGTTCGCGCAGTTTGTCCTGTTGCAGGTTTGCTTTGCGTATCAGTGCCAGCAAACCAGGTTTGTGTGTATGCCTCAATCGTTCTAGCCCCAGACGCACCAGCGTATGATTTTCGCCAAGCAATGGCGCAATATCGGCAATAGTTCCGAGGGCTACCAGGTCCAGTAAATCGCGTTCCTCTGCAGGCTGCTTGTAAGCGCGAAACAGTGCTTGAGCGAGTTTGAAGGCGATGCCCACACCAGAGAGATAACGTTCACCATAGGTACAGTCGGGGCGCCAGGGGTTAATCATGGCGTAAGCATCGGGACGCTGCTCTGGTGGATGGTGATGATCCGTGATGATCACATCGATGTCCAATGTCTTGGCGTGCTCCACTTGTTCAATATCAGAGCTGGCGCAATCAGTTGTGATGAGCAGTGAGGTACCTCTGCTCTTCAGCATATCAAGGGCCTTTATGTTGAGGCCGCGGCCCTCGCTGAGACGGTTGGGAATGTGGTAGTCCAGTAGATGGCTGGGATGCCCAAGCGTTCGCAATGTGCGAGTCAACAGGGCAGCGGAGGTGACACCATCAGCGTCGTAGTCGCCGTAGATGGTAATATGTTCGCACCGGATAAGTGCCCGTTGAATACGCTCAAGCGCACGCGGCATATCGATCAAGGAGAGTGGGTCTGGCGTCTTGTCATAGCGTGCATCGAGGAAGGTACGCATCGCCTCAGGAGTTCTGATGCCGCGATTGTACAGTAATTGTGCCTGGAGAGCATCTATCCCTGCTAGCCTGAAATCCTGAAATTGTGCATCGTTGAGCTGGTCAGATACACGCCAGGATGTGGATGCAGAGAATGATTGCTCCATATGTATTTCCTTTTTGGTTCTTTCGGTCGGTTTAATCAGGTAGCAGTCGCAAAAATACTTCGTTGCCGAGTAAGCGTCCTCGTTTGGTCAGGCGCAGCCAATCATGTGTCTGTTCCAACAGGCCAGCCTCAGCTACGATATGCAGACGGTCACCGGCGAATTGTGCAAATGATTCACCGAAACGCTGCTCGAACGTTGGTAAATGGATGCCTATGGCGGTACGCAGTCCCAGAAAAGCGGTCTCTGACATCTCTTGTGCGCGTCCTACGGTTTCACTCTCGGCCTCTGGACATTGGTGCGCTCGGAGCAGGCGAATATACTCGAGTGGTGCACACACATTCGAGAAACGCCTGCCACCGAAGCATGAGTAGGCTCCGGCCCCCATGCCAAGATAAGGGAGATTGTGCCAGTAGGTGAGGTTGTGGCTGCATTGGTGTCCGGGAAGCGCCCAGTTGGATATTTCGTAGTTTTCGTAGCCTGCTGCTTGCAGACGTTCATCAGCATACTCATACATATCAGCGCACAAGTCTTCATCGCCAGGGATGATCCTTCCTTCCTGTGTCCAGGTGTAAAAAGGGGTCCCTTCCTCGATAATCAGCGAATAGAGCGAGAGGTGTTCGGGGCGTAGGTCCAATGCCTGGTCGAGTGTCTCGCGCCAGTGCTGCATTGTTTGTTCGGGCAGGCCAAACATCAAATCCAGATTAATGGAGGTGAAGCCAGCAGCACGAGCGTTGTGTAGGGCATGGCGAATCTCTTCTGGAGAATGGATACGTCCCAATATGTGGAGCAGTTCAGCATCGAAGCTTTGTGCGCCCATACTAAGACGATTGACGCCAGCGGCTCGTAAGCCAAGCAGTTGTTCCTGGCTGAGTGTGCCAGGATTCGCCTCAAGTGTCACCTCAGCGTCCTCATCGACAGCGAAAGCATTACGGCACGCATTGAGTAGGCGTGTGGTCTGTTCTACACTCAACAAACTGGGGGTGCCACCACCAAAAAAGATCGTACGTGCACGGCGTGGTTGCCCGTTTATGTGTTGTGCTAATGTTCCTGCTAGCTCTATCTCAATGAGTAGGGCCTGTACGTATGGCTCTCTCAAGGGGAGGATGCCCGCGTAGGTATTGAAGTCGCAGTAGTGACAACGAGTATGACAGAATGGAATATGCAGGTATAGAGAAACCGCCTCTAGAAGCTGCTGTATAGATGTGGTATTTGTCTGAGTTGTACTGGGTGCGATAGTGGTCATATGATGATAACAAATCTGGGGGTGAATGATCCTGGTCAAGCTCTACCTCACCAGGATCATTCATCAACCAGTTACCTGTTACGGCCCTCCAGGGGCACCAGGCATACCGGACGGTTGACCTCCTGGCTGTGGCAGACCAGGTGCCTGGCCCGGTGCTCCGGCAGGTAGATTAGGCGGCAGATTCTGCGGATCAAGCAGCTTGGTCTGGTCAACTGGTGTGATCTTCGAACCAAGGATAGCACGCTGTATAAGCAGCCAATCGTTCAGGGCATTATCCCGCAAAGTCTGGAGGGTTGTTTGGTCCAGGGGACGAGCAGGATCGATATTAAGAATTTGGACGATGTGATAAGCTCCATTCTCAGTTAGAATAGGGCTGATCTCGTTCAACTTGCGAGCAGGATCGAAGAGCCAGTTTTCCACTACAGCCGATTGCTCTGTCTCCGCGTATTGGCCGCGAGCCAACCAACCCAGGGACCCACCTTTGCTGGCGGTGCCAGTATCAACCGATTTAGCCACCGCAATCTTTGCGAAATCGCCACCGTGATTCAACTGATTAAGTATCTTCTGGGCATCGGACAGTGTGTCTATCGTCATCGTGCGTGCCAGCACCTGGTAAGTTGGTGATACGATCAAGGAAGCCAGGTAGGACTGCATATTATCTCGACGCAGCATCAATGCCATCAGTGCCTGGATATCCTGGTCGGAGATGTTATCCTGGCTGAGAAATTGACTGTAGCTGCTCGTAGTCGGTATGTTGGCCTTGAAATCGTTCATGGCACGCGCAATGGCATTTGCCGATGGGTTTATCTTCGCCTGGATAGCATTACTTTGTGTCGCGAGCCATTCATTAATGATCTCATCATCCTGCAACCAGGTGGCGCTGTCATTGCCAACTTGTGATTGGGTGAAGAGTTGCTGCTCACCGGGTATGGTGGCGTTTGTCATGGTAGTCAGTTGCTGGTTCAGACTGTTAATGGTTATCTGCGCTTGGATGACTTTTTGCTGTAAGGCCGCCACTTGAGCAGTCAGGTTACTGCGCTGAGTACTGGGACCGGCAGGCAGATTTTTGATTTGCGCATTCAGATCGTTGATTTGTTTAGTATCATTGTTCGAGATTGTTTGCTCCTGGGAGATCTGCTGCTCCAGGCTTTTGCGTTGAGCGAACAGACCGTGCGGCCCGTTGAGCTTATTGATCTCCAATTGTGTCTTGAATGCAACCAACTTGCGGTAGAGTGACTGGGGAATCTGGTGACCATTGACCGTTGTGATCGGTAAGCCAGGAGTGATGACATTGAAATTGAGCCAGAACCCCGTGATAACCACAACAATAAGTACAATAATGCTAACAGCAATGGTCCAGGTTGCGCGGCGCTGAATGCGTGTTTTCTCGCTGCGGGAGAGGTGGCCTCCCCAGCCAAAAATTAGCGGTGTCCCGTCACGTCGTGCCTCTACACGTGCCGTCTGTTTACTATATTTGTTCTGTTTCGCAGATCGCGTTGGTTGCTGGTTCTTGGGACGCTGCACTGGACGCGTTGTCTGACTTTTCATAAGCTTCCTCCCGCTCAAGGCGATAGCTGGCGTTAACAAAGCAAACCAGCACGGTAAAGATGAATACGCTTTTGAGTAGAGGGCGGTTACGTATTCATCTCCGCTCCGTGCCACCTGCCTACTTCCAGGTTACGCGCCGCGCATGTGCTCTGCAGTGTAGGGCAGCAGAGCCATTTGTCGCGCCTGCTTGAGAGCTACGCTGAGACGGCGCTGATGTTTGGCGCAAGTGCCAGTCTTACGACGAGGCTCGATTTTCCCACGATCGGAAATGTAGCGTTGCCTGTTACGCCCTAATTCCTTGTAGTCAATCTCACGCACATGATCGTGACAAAACTGGCATATTTTACGGCGCGATGTACGCTCACCGCGTCCAGCCTCGCGTCGTTCACGACGCGGGGCACCTTCAGATCGTCTTTGCACAGATCGTTCTCCTCTCTTCTAAGCTGAGAAGGGAATGTCCGCCGGGTTCTCAGGGAAATTCTTCACCGCTGTCCAGGGAGAACGCATCCTCTGGACTACCTGCCAGGAAGTCACCGGAGCCACCCTGTGGCGATTTCGGCGTGAGTATCTCCATGTCACTGGCAATAACATCTACTGCTGTGCGCTCAACACCATTTTTATCGGTGTATTTGCGCTGCGTCAGGCGGCCTTCGATGTAGACTTTCGAGCCTTTGTGCAGATAGGTGTTGCAAGTTTCTGCGAGTTGCCGCCAGGCTACGATGTTGAACCATTCGGTTTCTTCACGCCGCTCACCGGCGTTTGACTTCATACGTCGGTTGACGGCAAGCGTGAATTTTGTGAACGGAGTACCGTCTCCAGTCACGTTCAGTTCGGGGTCTCTTCCCAGGTTCCCGATCAACATGATTTTGTTTAACACGGTTTAAATTCCTTTCGACTTGACGTCGTAGACCCTGATGCAACTCTCCTGAGATGTGGCGAACATACCCGAATCGTTATTAAGCCTCGATCGTTTCTTCTTCTATGGCAGGCGGGACATATGCGATCTCCTCAGGGGAGAGGATGGCCGACTCTGCGGTTTCCTCTTCGGCCGGTGTCTCCTCCTTTGGCCTTGTCTCTGCCTCGGCTACTGTAGGTGCCGGAGCGGCTGCTGCGGCAGCGCGTGCCTCACGTTCCTTCTGCACGGTTTTGGGGTCACGTTTCTTGATTAAGTGCCGAAGGACCTCTTCAGAAACTTTGAGGGTACGATCCAGTTCAGACACGGTCTCAGGGGTCAGGATCGTATCAATAAACACATAGAAACCGTCACGATGGTGCTCAATGGGGTATGCCAGACGCCGCCGCCCCCACTGGTTCACCTTGATTACCTGGCCGTCATACCTGGCCACTATTTGTTCAATACGCTCTAGAATAGTGCGTGTTTGCTCCTCGCTGACTTCGGGATTGAGAATAAAGCCAATTTCGTAATCTCTTCTCACGAAGCCACCTCCTTCCTTTGGGCTCGCTTCCGGTCAGATTCCTGCATTTTTACAACGCCAGGGAACGCCGGAGCAGGTGGAACATCGACATGACGCCGATGCTGTGATCTCTCTTGCTTTGCTTGAAAGTCTGTGAAAACACGCGGCCATTATAGCATCATTGACTACATCTGACAATACCAACTAGTACCATACAGGCGGCTCCCACTGTCCTGTTCTTTCTCAGTGGTGAAAAAGCGGAAAGGGTAGGATGTTCAATTGAGGAACCCCTTGCACCTGCAAGGGCAACTATGGTATACTCCTTGGGCACACGATACGGGGTTCGCTCTGGAGAGTGGCTTCTCTGCGCCTTCGAAGGAGCATCGGTTATTGATTGAATTTGAGGTTGAGGAACCCCACTTAGAGAAGAAAGTAAGTTATGAAGCAGAAACTAAAGACACATAAGGCCATGGCCAAGCGCGTCAAGGTCACAGGCTCAGGCAAGTTTATGCGCCGCAAAGTAGCGGCCAGCCACCTGCGCCGCAATAAGTCACCCGAAGCTGTCCGTTCGATGGACAAAGACTTCCCGTTGGCAACGAGCGATATACATCGCATGAAGCGTCTACTGCCTTATGCCTTTTAGGTAAGACAGTGAAATCGAATGGAGGGTAAATACATACTATGCCTAGGGTAAAACGTGGTGTCCCGGCACACAAGAAGCACAAGAAGATACTCGATATGGCCGAGGGCCATCGAGGCACACGAAAGCGGCTCTTTCGCCCCGCACATGAATCTGTCATGCGCTCAATGGCCTACATGTACCGCGACCGCCGTAATCGCAAGCGGGATATGCGCCGCCTCTGGATTACGCGCATTAATGCTGCGGCACGTATGCACGGCGTGAGCTACAGTAAGCTGATGCATGCTATTCATACTGCCAATATTGGAGTAGACCGCAAAATTCTCGCTGAGATGGCTGTGCATGATGAGGATGCTTTCAGCGCATTGGTTAAAGCGGCATTGGAGGCAATTCCATAGGCAATTCATCCGATGACAGTGATCACCAGTCCTGCGAATCCACGCATCAGCAAGCTGCGTGACCTGCATACAACACGAGGCCGTAAAAAAAGCGGCCTCTTTTTGATGGAGGGCATACATCTCCTGGAAGCGTTGCTGGACGCCGGTATTATGCCGCAGGAGGTGTACTATCAGCCCGATGTGCTCCAGCGCACCGCCAGGGGAAGAGCACTCTTTGCCCGCCTCTTGCATACTTCAGAGATTGCCTCCAGGCGACTGATAGAAGTCAGTGAACGAGTCATGGGGACACTGGGAGAGGTACAAACAACTTTGGGTGTGGTGAGTGTCTTATCTCTCGATACCTTTGCACCGGAACGCTTGCATGCTCGACGGCCAGCCAAGCAGAGGCCCGCTCTGCTGATTCTCGATAATCTGGCCGACCCCGGCAACATGGGAACGATTTTGCGCACAGCTCTGGCTGCCGATGTGGATGAGGTCCTGCTTACCTCGAACTGCGTTGATTGCTACAGCCCTAAAGTAGTGCGAGCTGCGGCAGGAGCGCATATCGCGTTACCGATCGCGACGGATCTCTCATGGACCGCTATTGCAGAAAGAGTGGCAATGCATTGTGCGAACATGTCGCGCGTGTTGCTGGCAGAGGCTGGAGGCAAGCAGATGTACTACGAGCAAGACCTGACAGCGCCTTTCGCCTTGATCGTTGGCAACGAGGCGCATGGCCCATCAGAGGAAGCGCGCTCATTAGCAACTTCGACAATCGCGATCCCTCTGGCTAATAGCGTGGAGTCTTTGAACGCGGCGATGGCAACAGGGATAATATTATATGAGGCAGTGCGACAGGCGAGGAGGATTGTGTAGTCATTGGTAATTATGTTGCGGTGGCAGAGCCACCGCAACATAATTACCAATGACTACTTATTTCTGTGCGGAAGTCTGATAGTTGTACAAGAGAAACGTTACTGCCGCAACTATCGCATGCTTCAGGGGCAGAACCGGTGTGTATCATGCCACAAACTTCACATACCCAGCGCTGCACGTTCGTTTTATTTAAGCGATGCTGTTCAAGGACTCGCATGGCCTCTTGTACGGCAGCCAGGTCACTTGTGGTCTCTAAGGTAGTGGTTTTTGTTCTCTGTACAGACATCAGTAGCCTCCTGAGCTTAGCTAGAAACGCGCTCGCAACTATCTCTGCGAGCGCGTAGCGTTGTCTATGATAAGTCTAACAGGCTTTGCTGACGAAAGTCTATGAGATTGGATAGGGATTATAAATACTATCCATAACTTTTTGGTTATGGATAGCGAGACGGAAAGGACTGAAGTTCCAGTGGACCCCTTGCAGGTGCTCGATTTGAGAATCTATACTATTGCCAAAGCAAAAAAGGACATAACTCTTCAGGTGCCTGACTCTTCGCCGCCTGCTGCGGCAAAGCCCGCAGTAAAAACCTTCTGCCAACCACTGAAGGTGGTGAGGAGTTCTGGATAGTTATACAAGGACGTTGTAGCTTACAAAGGAGTCTCTCGTGGATACGCTGGCTATAGCCGATTGGCCGTTTCAGAAAGTGCTGATCGCCAATAGAGGTGAAATTGCGGTACGTATCATTCGCGCATGCCGTGAACTTGGGTTGACGAGCGTGGCTGTCTATAGCGATGTGGACCGTCATGCTTTACATGTGCGTATGGCAGATGAAGCCTATCATATTGGCCCATCTCAGGCGAGCAAGAGCTATTTACACAGCCCTACCCTGCTCGATGTGGCCAAACGTTCAGGTGCGCAAGCGATCCATCCCGGTTATGGCTTTTTGTCAGAGAATGCTGATTTTGTGGAAGCGTGCAAGGCCGAGGGCATCATTTTCGTCGGGCCACCGCCAGAGGCTCAACGGGCAATGGGCGAGAAAACCGCCGCACGTCGTACCGCCCAGGCTGCAGGTGTACCAATTGTACCGGGTTTGATGAGCGATATAGAGGATGATACGACTGCGATGGAAACCGCAGAGCGCCTGGGGTATCCGATACTGCTGAAGGCTGCGGGTGGTGGTGGCGGCAAGGGCATTCGCTTTGTGCATTCTTCGAAAGACTTGCTCTCTTCTCTGCGTACGGCACGTAGCGAAGCCCGCAGCGCATTCGGCGATAGTCGCGTCTATATGGAAAAGGCCATCTCGCCTGCTCGTCATATAGAGGTTCAGTTTATTGCTGACGGCCACGGCAACGTGGTTCACCTGGGCGAACGCGAGTGTAGTATCCAGCGTCGCCATCAAAAACTGATCGAGGAATCGCCATCGCCTGTGCTGGATGAGCAGGTGCGGGAACGTATGACGACGGCAGCGGTTAATCTCATACGCGCCATTTCCTATGTCAACGCCGGCACGGTGGAGTTTTTGCTGGGGCCGGACCACAATTTCTACTTCCTTGAAGTGAATGCTCGTCTCCAGGTTGAACATCCTGTGACAGAGTGGCGTACCGGCGTTGATCTCGTGCAGGAACAATTTCGCATTGCTGCCGGTCTACCGCTCTCCTTTACACAAGAGCAGGTCGAGTTCCGCGGTGCAGCGATTGAATGTCGTATCTCAGCGGAGGACCCCGAGAATCGTTTCCTGCCTGCTACGGGAACGGTGCAAGCGGTCCAGGAACCATCGGGTCCAGGAGTGCGTGTCGATAGTGGTTTATATGCGGGATTGCAGGTACCGCTCTTCTACGACCCGCTGCTGGCAAAGCTGATTGTTTGGGGGAAGGATCGGCCCCAGGCGATTGCTCGTATGCGCCGCGCGCTCTTCGAATACCACATCCTTGGTGTGCGTACTACGCTGCCTTTTGCACGCTGGCTGATGGAACATCCGCGCTTTATCGCTGGCGATATGTCCACTGACTTTGTAGCTGAAGAGTGGGATACACGCAAGCAACAAGAGGTGGAGGTAACCGTAGGGGCGGGAGTAGGGCGTAGGGGCGGGAGTGGAGCGGATGAGGAGTGGGGGAGCTTGCCTCCGCCCGTTGTGGGGGAGCTTGCCTCATCCTCACTGCTTGCTCCTGCTCAGGTCGCGGCGATCGTTGGTGGTCTCTTGATGAATGAGCATATGGAAGTGGAGAAGCTGCGACGACGGCCCGTGACCGACGACCGTACGGAGACAAATCGCTGGCGCGACCTGGCACGAAAAGAGGCGCTACGCAGGATGTAGGCTTTTCGCTTTCTGCCACAACTCAATCCATTCCTGATGACTATATGAGTTGGAGATGCGTCCTTCTTCTCGGACGAGTTGTTCCATTGCCTGGAAGCGCTGGCGGAACTTGCGATTGGCAAGGCGCAGGGCTTCCTCCGCGTCGATTTTTAGTTCGCGGGCTGCTCGTGCCACCATGAATAACACGTCACCCATTTCCTCTCGTTGCTGTTCTGGTGCTGTTGCCTCTTGCAGCTCTTGTAGCTCCTCGGCCAGCTTCGCCAGAACGGGCTGTAAATTAGGGTAGTCGAAACCCAACCTGGCGGCACGCTTCTGATACTCCTGAGAGACGGTCAAGGCGGGTGCAGCGAGTGGTACACCATCTAGTACGCTTTCGCTATGCACGTCTTTACCGGCTGCGATGCGCTCCTGCCGTTTGATGGCTTCCCAATTCTGTACTACCTGGCCTGCGCTGTTGACTTCGACCTCACCAAAGACATGGGGATGGCGACGAATCAGCTTGGCGCTGACATGTTCGAAGACGTCGCCAATCGAGAAGTCGCCTTCCTGGCGGGCAATCTCCGCGTGCAGGTAGACCTGGAGCAACAGATCACCCAATTCCTCGGCTAGCTTCTCCATGTTATGCTCTTCCAATGCCTCGACCACCTCGTAGGTCTCCTCGATCACATAACGAGTCAGCGTCTGATGCGTCTGCTCGCGGTCCCAGGGACAGCCGTCGGGGCTACGGCGCAAGCGCATAGTAATGTAACGCAGCGTCTCTGGGAGACGAAGCGCTGTCAGTTCATCGAGCGGTGGGACGTAAAGTGTGCTGAGGTGGTTGGCAAGGCTGTTGCGGTCGAGTTCATACAGGGGCATCTCGACAACTGTTTGGTCAGAATCTACACCCGCGGCACGTACCAGCTTGACAGACCACTCGTCTGGATAAAATTCGCCCAGGGCCAACTTCACCGCGCTCGCCAGGCGGCGATTATACACCTGAGCCACCAGTAATGGTGTAGTAGGAATGATCTTTCCGGCCAGTTCACTTATATCGAGTGTAGCAAGGGAGGTTGCATCGATAAGCTGAGCGCCTGCTGCGAGAGGATCAAGCTGCAAAGCTGTGCAGACTGGCTCTAGAAACGAGAGACCTGCAACGATGCTGGTGCTCAATCCTCGTTCGTGCGCCAGTTGCAGGATGAGTTGTACAGAAGTCTCTCCGACGAGTGGGTGTCCTGGTACAGCGTAGATCACATGCTGTTGTGTTGCCAGCGTACACACCTCCTCGGCGATCCGTTGGTAGAGCGTTTCCCAATCGGTCGATTCATCATACACAAGGTCGAAGGAGGCCAGGCGCAGGTCCGGCAGCGCATTTCTGAGCGGCTCGACGGTAGGATGTGTGAGTGTGCGAAAGTAGATGATTTGCCGGTCTTTGGACGCCTGGGCCAGTACAGCGTGTGCTTGCAGGGTGAGGTCGGTCCATTTACCGGGTCCAAGCCCCAATATGGTAATAGTAGAAGGTGTTGTCATGCAAAGTATCCCAATCTGTCACGTAAAAAAATCTGAGAGCCACTCAGAAAGCAGGAATGCAAGGGGCGCAGCCTCTTGCCGGGGGCTCGGGGGTGTCCCCCTGAACTTTTCTCTCCCCTACTGTTCGCCTCCAAAGGAGGCAGGTTATGAGTGAATGTCAGAAAAAATCGAGGACAGCATATATCCCTAGTGATAATTTTGTCAAGGGAAGCAGCACCTGTCAGTTTGGGATAAAATGCTTGACAGTACACAAAGCGTCCGCTATAATAGGCCCGTCGATCTATCAGAATGTGCTGGTGGATTGGTGGGCTTTGCTCGGGCAGTTACCAAAGTGGCCAAATGGGG
>Ga0187814_10000435_pt1 | contig 13819 bp, 13 predicted proteins | sample NC_S_4_FD_132450 | JGI IMG/M metagenome (GOLD analysis project Ga0187814, IMG submission 132450) | Wetland sediment microbial communities from Neuse River Estuary, North Carolina, USA - ASW-S_4 | ecosystem: Environmental > Aquatic > Freshwater > Wetlands > Sediment | place: USA: North Carolina... | reverse complement strand
GCTCTCGATGCGCGACATCGTTCGCTGCTGGACCGCCGACGGGGCGACCAGCGAGGTCCCGGCCACCGCCGGCGCATAACCGAGCCGGGCCGCGGGAGCGGCTAGAGTAGGCCACGGCCGGGCACCGCTGGATGGATGTTCGATTGCTGGTGCCCGGGGGTCCGGGAGTTCCGCCCGACACGGTGATCACGGGGGGCCGGCACAGCCAGCTGGGTGCTCTCGAACGCGGTCAAGGCCGGCGGAGTCGTGAACCTGACCGTGTCCGGTTAGACGCCGTCGGCTCAGCGATGCTCTTCGGGGAGCTCCGCGACGTTACGCCGCGTATCCCTGACCCAGCCGATCACCGTCAGGACGAAGATCACGCCGCCGACGATCGAGATGATCCACCCCAGCGTCGTCCCGATCACGATCATCGTGATGCCGATCGCCGTGAGCAGCGGCTTGATCGTCGGTCCGGGGAGATGGATCTCCTCCCCCGGGGGCGGAGCCTGGCCGTCGATGCCGGTCACGGATGCACGTAGATCGCCGCGGCCAGGAACGTGATGCCGAACATCACGAAGCAGGCGGCGCCGGCGATCAGCCCGGAGCGGATGTTCTTGCGTGCGAGTCTGCGGTTCATGGCGGAGTGCTCCCCTCCTAGAGCTTGACGTCGACCACCATGGCTCCGAACAGCAGCGCCAGGTAGGCCAGCGAGAACAGATACAGACGCAACGCCGTGCGCCGATCCGCACGGCGGTAGAGCCGTACGGCCCCTCCGATGAAGGCCAGGCCCAGGACCACCGAGGCGGCGAGATAGAAGCCGCCGAACGCTCCCACGCAGAACGGCAGCTGTGAGAGCGCGTACAGCAGCAGGGTGTAGAGCACGATCTGCCTGCGGGTCTCACGCTCCCCGCGTACCACGGGCATCATCGGCACCGCCACCTTCGCGTACTCGTCCTTCATCAGCAGGCTGAGTGACCAGAAGTGCGGGGGCGTCCAGTAGAAGACGATCGCGAACAGGTACACCGCGGTCCACGACAGCGACCCGCGGGCCGCCGCCCACCCAACCAGCGGCGGGATCGCTCCGGCCGCGCCGCCGATCACGATGTTCTGGGGCGTGCGCCGCTTCAGCCAAACCGTGTAGACGCCCACGTACCCGACGAATCCCGCCAGGGCCAACGAGGCTGCGAGCAGGTTGATCGTGAGCGTCATCAGGACGAAGGAGAGAGCCGCGAGCCCGATTCCGAACGTCAGCGCCGACCTGGGAGAGATGCGTCCGGCGGGGATCGGCCGCGACGCGGTGCGCTTCATCTTCGCGTCGATGTCGCGGTCGTAATAGTGGTTGACGGCTCCCGCCCCGCCCGCCGAGAGGTATCCACCCAGGCAGGTGAGCGCGATCCTCGAGACCGGCGGGCCTCCCGCGATCTCCATCGTGGTCACCGTGGTGAACAGCAGTAGCGTCTGGACCTTGGGCTTGGTCAGCTCGATGTAGTCGGCGATCAGCTGTCGCCCCGCAGAGGCGGTGCCCTCCGGGCGAAAGGCGGTTGCGCTCGAGATGTTCATGCCCGCGCGAAGTGCTCGCTGCCGCCGGTCTTCTGTGTGACCCCGGTCGTCCGCTCGATCTCCCTGCGGATGTCACGCATGGGCTCCACCGAGCGAACACGTGGAACAACGTCGAAGTTGTTGACCGGCGGGGGGGAGGGAACGAACCACTCGAGCGTGTTGCCCTTCCACGGATCCGGGCCCGCGATCAGGCCGACCCTGAGGCTCCGAACGACGTTGTAGATCGTGACCAGCACGCCCAACGCGAGGATGAACGATCCGATCGTCGAGATCAAGTTGTACGTCGACCATCCCGTCCCGGGCTGGTAGGTGTAAATCCGTCGCGGCATCCCCGATAGCCCAAGCGCGTGCTGCACGAAGAACGTCGCGTTAAAGCCGATGAACATCAGCCAGAAGGAGAGCTTCCCGATGCGCTCGTTCATGAGCCGGCCGGTCATCTTCGGGAACCAGTAGTAGAGCCCGGCGAACACCGGGAACACGGCACCTCCGATGATCGTGTAGTGGAAGTGTGCCACCACGAAGTACGTGTCGTTGAGCTGCCAGTCGACCGGGAAGATGGCCAGAAAGATCCCGGTGATCCCGCCGATCGTGAAGATCGCGATCATCCCAACCGCGAAATAGAGCGCGGTCGTCATCTGGATCGAGCCCCGCCAGAGTGTTGCTATCCAGTTGAAGATCTTCACGCCGGTGGGGACGCCGATCAGGAACGAGCTCAGCATGAAGAATCCGAGCACCACGATCGGCACCGGCGAGGCGAACATGTGATGTGCCCACACCAGCGTGGCGAGGAACGCGATCACCGCGGTCGAGGCGGCGATCGCCTTGTAGCCGAAGATCGGCTTGCGCGAGAACACGGGGATGACCTCGGAGATGATCCCGAACCCCGGCAGGACCATGATGTAGACCTCGGGGTGGCCGAAGAACCAGAACAGGTGCTGCCACAGCACCGGTGAGCCGTGCGCGGTGGGATCGAAGAAGTGGGTCCCAAAGTGGCGGTCGGTCAGCAGCATCGTGACCGCCGCGGCGACCACCGGCAGCGCGATGATCAGCAGGATCGCGTAGACGAGGATCGCCCAGATGAACAGCGGGATGCGTCCCCAGCTCATCCCGGGAGCACGCATGTTGACGATCGTGGCGTAGAAGTTGATCGCGCCCAGCAGCGAGGAGATGCCGGTCAGGTGGATCAGGAAGATCCACGCGTCCTGGCCCCCGCTAGGCGAGAACTGGATGCTCGACAGCGGCGGATAGCTCCACCAGCCGGCCTCCGGGGGATTGAAGAAGATCGTGGCGTAGAACACGATCCCGCCCGTCAGCAGCAGCCAGAAGGACAGCGCGTTCAGACGCGGGAAGGCCATGTCGCGCGCGCCGATCATCAGCGGCACGAAGTAGTTGCCGAAGCCGGCCATCACCGGCACGACGAACAGGAAGACCATCGTCGTGCCGTGCATCGTGAGCAGCTCGTTGTAGCGCTCGCCCGAGAGCAGGGTGTTGCTCGGGACCGAGAGCTGCACCCGCATCAGCAGCGCCTCGACCCCGCCCAGCATGAAGAACACGAAGGTGAGGACCAGGTACATGATCCCGATGCGCTTGTGATCGGTCGTCGTGACCCAGTCGATCCAGCGCTTGGTCTGCCGAGGCCGCGTGACCTGGTGCGCGATCAGCTCTGGGACGGGTCGCAGTGCCTGCTGAGCGGTTACGGACATGTCCTCACAGGTTTCCGGTTGCGATCAGGATTTGCCGGAGCTGCGTGACCTGCGTGTTCGCAGCCTGGATCAGTTGCTCTTGGCGGGCGAGCCACGCCGTGTACTGCGCGGGTGTCAGCACCTTGACCAGGGCGGTCATGTACGCGTGCTGGCGCCCGCACAGCTGTGCGCACTGCCCGTGGTACAGGGCGCCGGCATGGGGCGCCTTGAACCAGGTGTACGTGGTGTAGCCCGGCACGGCGTCGACCTTCCCACCGAGGGACGGGACCCACCACGAATGGATCACGTCGCTCGACTGGATGTCCAGCACGACCGTGGTCTTCGCCGGGACGTACATCTCCTGGTAGGAGTAGGGCAGCTTCGAGGCGAACGCGTTGTTCAGGCAGCCATTGCCGTAGGTGTAGCGCCAGATGTACTGGCGACCCTGGATGCAGATCGTCAGCTTCTTGCCGTTCGGCGGGGTGGGCTCGGTGACCGAGGCCGAGAGGAACGAGGCGTTGGCGGTCGAGTTCGGCGGGTTGATGATGCCGCCCAGCTTGACGAACGTGATGACCGTGAGCACCACAAGGATCAGCGCCGCGGCGACGGTCCAGCCGATCTCGAGCGCGGTGTTGCCGTGGATCTGCGCCGCGACGCGGCTCTTGCGGGCGCGGAACCTGAACACCGAGTAGAGGAGCGCGCCCTCCACGATGACGAACACGACCGCGGCGATGTACAAGACGATCTTGTACAGCGAGGCGATGTCGTTCGCATTGGGCGACCCGCCGGCCTTCGGTGTGATGAAGCCCGCCAGCGCCACGGAGGGGAGAGCCAAGGAGCCCGCGAGCGCGATTGCGAGTGCGCTGAGAGCTCGGCGGCGGAGCTTTGCGGCGGTGGCCTCGGGTCGCAAGGCGGGCCATTCTATCCACGGCGCCCCGGCCTATACTCGCCACCCTTGCGCGTGCCGAGGGCCATTCGAGTGACCGCGTGGGCCCTGGTCGCGGTGGGGGTGGCCGCGCCCGCGATGCGGCGCCACATGCGCCTGCCGGCCGCCGCGGTCTTGGCTCCTGCGGGTCTCGCGCCGCTCGCTTTGTGCGTGGCGATCCGGCGCAGTCGAGCTCGGGACGTGGCCGTCTGTGCGCTCAACATGTGGGCCTACGTCGCGGCATACGAGATGCCTCACGACGATCCTCGGCGGCTCGCCTCGAAGGCCCACGTCGAGTATCCGATCCGGGCCGACCGGCTCCTTGGACTCGGCACGACGCCGACGCTGCGGCTCCAGCGGGCGTTCTCCGTACCGGGTTCGGTCAACCGCTTCGAGCGGGCGCTGGTGTGGTGCCACTGGCTCTGGTTCCTCGTCCCCCACGGCAGCGTTGCCTACGTTCTGATCCGCCGGCAGGACTTGTTCCCGAGTGCCGCTGCCCGCATGTACGCGGTCTTCGACTTGGGCGCCGTCTTCTACTGGTCGATCCCCACCGCGCCACCGTGGTGGGCCGCCGGATCCGGCCGGCTGGAGGATGGCGAGACCGTCCGCGTACGCCGGATGATGATCGAATACGGCGAGCAGTTCTGGGGTGACCTCTGGACCCCCCTCTACGATTTCCTCGGAGGAAATCCGCTTGCTGCGATGCCGTCGCTCCATTTCGCCACCTCACTGATGGGCGCTCATCTGCTGTCCGAGGTGGGGCCGGTCGCGGGGACCGTGGGGTGGACCTACGCGGTCACCCTCGGCGTCGCGCTCGTCTATCTGGGTGAGCACTACCTCGTCGACCTTCTCGCGGGGGCAGCTCTGACGGAGGCAATCAGGGTGGCTGCCCCGCGGCTCGGGCCCGGCGCCCGGCGCGTCGCGGCTCTCGTCGACCGGCTCGAGGCGCAGGCGGCGCGGAGCTAGGGCGAGTGGCCGAGGAGCGGACGCTAGAGGTTCAGGTCGGGACTCCCGGGCCCGCGCCGGCCGGCGCCCCCACGCAGGACATCCTGCGATCGCGCTTCACGGCGCGCCGGGTGCTCGTGTCGATCCTGTTCGTCGTTTCCGCGATCGCCTTCCTGTACCTGGTCCTCCCGAAGCTGCTCGGCCTCCAGCAGACCTGGAACCGGCTGCAACAGGGGGACGTCTGGTGGCTCGCTATCGCCGCCGCCTTCACGGTGCTCTCGTTCGTGGCGTACATATGGCTGTTCCGCGCGGTGTTCGTCCGCGGTGAGCCGCGAATCGGATGGCGCGAGAGCTACGAGATCACGATGGCGTCGCTTGCGGCGACGCGCTTGTTCGCCGCCGGGGGGGCCGGCGGGGTCGCGCTGACGGCGTGGGCGCTGCGCCGCTCGGGGCTCGGGCCGCGGACGGTGGCAGCGCGGATGATCGCGTTCCTGGTGTTGCTCTACGGGGTCTACATGGCGACGCTCGTGATCGACGGCCTGGGCCTGTACCTCGGCGTCTTTCCCGGGACTGCCCCGTTTGCGATCACCGTGGTGCCGGCGATCTTCGGCGGCACCGTGATCGCTCTTTGCCTTGCGATCGCGTTCGTGCCGGGCGACCTGGAGCGCCTCGTGATCCGGTGGACGACGGCCGAGCACTGGGGAGGGAGGGCCGCACGGAGGCTGGCAGCGCTTCCGGGGACGGCGGCAACGGGAGTGCGGACTGCGATCGAGTTCGTGCGCTCCAACGATCCGGCACTGCTCGGCACGATCGCCTGGTGGGCGCTCAACATTGCCATCCTGTGGGCGTGCTTTCACGCATTCGGCAGCGCGCCGCCCCAAGCCGTGATCGTGATGGCCTACTTCGTCGGGATGCTCGGCAACCTGCTGCCGCTGCCCGGCGGGGTCGGCGGCGTCGACGGCGGGATGATCGGCGCGTTTACGGCGTTCGGCGTCAACGTCGAGCTGTCGGTCGTTGCCGTGCTCGCCTACCGCGCCTTCGCCTTCTGGCTGCCCACGCTGCCTGGCGCGCTCGCCTACTTCCAGCTCCGTCAGACCGTGCACCGCTGGCGCGCGGAGGCCCCAAGCTATACTTAATGAAGTGACTGAACCCGGATTATCGGAGCGGGTCGAGAAGGTGATCATCATCGGCAGCGGGCCGGCCGGTTACACGGCGGCTCTGTACACGGCCCGCGCTAACCTCGAGCCGCTCGTGATCGAGGGCTTCGCCTGGGGAGGCCTGCTGCAGCAGACGACCGACGTCGAGAACTACCCGGGCTTCCCCGAGGGGATCATGGGGCCGGAGGTGATGCAGCGCTTCCGCGACCAGGCGGAGCGGTTCGGCGCGCGCCTGGAGACCGACGACGCGACCGCGGTTGAGCTCTCCCGTGACGGCGGTCTCCATAAGGTGTGGACCGGCGACCAGATGCGCCTGACTCGCGCCATGATCCTGGCGATGGGAGCCCAGCACCGCAGGCTGAACGTGCCCGGCGAGCTCGAGCTGAGTGGGCGTGGCGTCAGCTACTGCGCCACCTGCGACGCGGCGTTCTTCAAGGGCGCGCCCACGCTGATCGTCGGTGGCGGCGACTCGGCGATGGAGGAGGCGATGTTCCTGGCCAAGTTCGCCTCACGGGTGGCGGTGGTTCATCGCCGCGACGAGTTTCGGGCATCCAAGATCATGCTCGAGCGAGCCCGCGCGATGCCGAACATCGAGTGGGTCACGCCGTACGTGGTCGAGGAGCTCCTGCCCGGCGACGCGGGCTCCCTGGGCTCTGCGCGGCTGCGGAACACTCGCGACGACTCGGTGCGAGCGCTCGAGATCGCGGGCGCTTTCATCGCGATCGGGCACGAGCCCCAATCACAGCTCGTGCAGGGACAGGTGGATACCGACCCCGCGGGCTACGTGGTGACCGGGGGGCGCTCGACACTCACGAACGTACCGGGCGTGTTCGCCGCCGGCGACCTCGTCGACCACACCTACCGGCAGGCGGTCACGGCCGCAGGCAGCGGGTGCCAGGCGGCGTTGGACGCGGAGTGGTACCTGCGCGACACCCCGCTCCCTTTTGAGGCCGCCGAGGGCGCGGCCAGCACGACGGCTTAGCCGCCCGACGGGCGCTCAGTTGTACGGGCAGCCGTTCTGAGGCCCGTGGTTGGCCGACAGCGCGGACTGGCTCATCAGCAGGCCGAAGTCCTGGGTCCAGGTGGCGGGTCCGCTCGCCCAGCTTCCCACCGGGGAGGGGGTCTCGCCCGTGCCGAAGTTCCGGAACGAGGGATCGAGGATGTTCTGGCAGTGATCGGTGCTTGCCATCCACGCGGCGACCACCTGATCCGGGGTCAGGTAGCCCGTGGCGATGTTCTCACCGGCGGTCTGCCAGTCGTAGCCGACGGCGCTGACCCGGCTAGCGAAGTTGTCGCCGTGCGTGAAGTTGCCGCTGGCCACCATCGTGTCGTTCCAGCTCTGCGCCGAGCGGTCGAGCTGAGAGGACTCGGTCAGCGCGGGAAGGCCGCGCACGACGCGCTCCTGGTTGATCAGGCAGTCCACGGCGGCATCCATCGTCGCGGCCGAGGCCGACGTGGCCGGCGTGTCCGCGTTCGCGCAGGTGGCAGGCGACGCGGGTGAGGACGGCGCGCGGGTAGCGGACTGCGCGACGTGACGCTGCCGGTGGTGCTTCTTGTGGTGCTTGGCGTGAGAGCGGCTCACGTGCACGCCCGCGTCGGCGGACTGCACGGCCACTGTCGGCAGGGCGACCAACGTGCACAGGCAGACGACGGCGCTGAGGCCGATGCGCCGCGCCGCGCCGACAAGGGTCGAAGGAGAGTTGCTCCTGGCGGCCTCCACCTATTTGTTGTCGGTGGAGGTCCGGGCCGCATCTAAGAAATGCCCCGGCTACCCAATATCTGTCCAAACGGCGGTCGATGTCATCGAACGTTCGTCCAGACAGTCTTGGTTTCCATATAGGCCTCGAGCCCCTCGCGCCCGTGCTCCCGTCCGATCCCGGACGACTTGTAGCCGCCGAACGGGGCGCCGGGATCGACCTCGCCCCAGCAGTTGATGTACACAGAGCCGGCCTTCAACAACGCCGCGAACCTGTGGGCGTTGCCGACGTCGCGGGTCCAGACTCCGGCGGCGAGCCCGTACTCGCTGTCGTTTGCCCGCGCCGCCACCTCCTCCAGGGACTCGTACGGGAGGGCGACCAGGACCGGGCCGAAGATCTCCTCCCGCGCGACCCTGATCTCGTCGCTGGTCGCGGTGAACAGGGTCGGCGAGACGAAGTAGCCCTCGCCGCTCGATTCGCCCCCGGCGACCAGCTCTGCCCCCTCCTCGCGTCCCGCCTCGATGTACCCGAGCACGCGCGCTCGCTGCTCCTCGGAGACGACCGGGCCGAGCTGGGTCTGCGGGTCCAGCCCGGGCCCGACCCGCGACTTGGCGGCGCGCTCGGCGAGCCCGGCCACGACCTGGTCGAACTGATCCTTGTGAATGAACAGACGGCTGCCCGCATTGCAAGCCTGACCGGTGTTGAAGTAGATGCCGTTGAAGGAGCCGGCGATCGCCGCGTCGAGATCCGCGTCGGGGAAGATGATGTTCGGCGACTTGCCGCCGAGTTCTAGCGTCACTCGCTTAAGCGCTCGCCCCGCCTTGGCGCCGATCTCCCGGCCCACCTCGGTCGAGCCTGTGAACGCGATCTTGTCGACTCCCGGATGGTCCACGAGCGCGGCGCCGGTGTCGCCCTCCCCGGTCAGGACGTTGATGACGCCTGGTGGGATGCCCGCCTCGAGCGCAAGCTCTCCGATCCGCAGCGCGGTCAAGGGGGTCTGCTCGGCGGGCTTGAGTACGACGGTGCACCCGGCGGCGAGTGCCGGAGAGAGCTTCCAGGACGCCATCAGCATCGGGAAGTTCCACGGAATGATCTGACCGCAGACGCCGACCGGCTCCTTGCGCGTGTAACAGTGCATGACGGGCTGGCGCACCGGGATGACGTCCCCCCTCACCCGCTCGGCCCAGCCCGCGAAGTGACGCAGCCAGGCCACCGTCTGGCTGACGTCGACAACGCGGGCGAGCTTGACCGGCTTGCCGTTGTCCAGCGACTCGAGCTCCGCCAGCTCGTCCGCGTGCTGTTCGACGACGTCAGCGAAGACGTTCATCAGCCGGGCTCGGTCGGCCGCCCCCGCCTTGCGCCACGGGCCCTCCTCAAGGGCGCGCCGGGCGGCGGCGACAGCGCGCTCGACGTCCTCCGCGCCGGCGTGCGAGACCGACGTGATGACACGCCCGGTGGAGGGATCCAGGGTCTCGAACGTGCGGCCGTCGGCGGACGGCACCCTCTCGCCGTCGATCAGAAGATGATGCTCGCGCCCGGCGAACTGGCGGGCCGGCTCGGACAGCTGGTCGGGCAGCGTGGTGACAGACATCGGACCTCCTAGGGAGTGAGCACGATCTTCAGGGCCTCGCGGCGATCGTAGACGCCGTATGCCTCGGGAGCGTCCTCGAGCGCCATGTGATGGGTGACGAGCGGGGTCGGGTCGAGCGAGCCGGCCTCCAGCATCTCCAGCACCCGGTCGACGTGTCCGATCACGTTGGCCGGTCCGGCGCGGAGCGTCATCCCCTTGAGCCACACCAGACCCACGTGGACCTCGCACCGCTCGGCGTAGACCCCGATCACGGCGATGGTGCCCGCCTTGCGCGCCAGGCGGATCGCGAGGTCGAGCGCGTCCGGATGGCCCACCGCGTCGACGGCGAGGTCCACGCCGCGTCCCTCCGTGACGGTCCTGACCACGTCGCGCGGGCTCTCCTCGGTCAGGTGGATCGGCGTCGCCCCGAACAGGCGCGCCATGTCGAGGCGGTCATCGACCGTGTCGATCGCCAGCACCGGCCCGGCTCCGATCGCGACGGCGGTCTGCACCGCGCAGAGGCCCACCGGGCCCAGCCCCAGGACCGCAATGCTGTCACCGGTACCGACACCGCCCTCGGCGATGGCGTGGTATCCGGTTCCCATCACGTCACCCGCGAACAGCGCGATGTCGTCGGTCAGGCTGTCCGGGACTTTCCTCAACGTGAGGTCTGCATTCGGGACGAGCGCGCGCTCGGCCTGGGTTCCCTGGAGCGAGCCGAGCGTGGCGCCGTGGCCGAACGTTCGCTTGGCGTCGCACTCGTGGTAGGCACCCCGCCTGCAGAAGAAGCACTCGCCGCAGGCGGTGTGAAAGCACCCGCACACGCGATCGCCGGGCGCGACCCGGCTCACCCCGTCGCCTACCTCCAGAACGGTCCCGACGAACTCGTGCCCGATCGTGAACCCGGGCTCGATCTTTACCCGCCCGTGGTAGATGTGCAGGTCAGACCCGCAGATCCCGGTCGTGTCGATCCGGACGACGGCCTCGTCGGGGTTTTGCAGTCGCGGCTCAGGCCGATCCTCGACCCGGACCTGACCGGGGGCCTGGAACGTAACGGCCTTCATTGAGGGAGGGGGCTCCGAGGGGAGCGTGATGAAAATTCTCGGCATAACCGACAAGAACGATCACGCTCAGTCATGGCGGAAGAATCCTTCCCCCGTCTGCCGTCCGAGGCGCCCGGACAGGGTCAACCGCCTGAGCGCCGGCGCGACTCGGTATCGCTCCTCGCGAAGCTCGTCATAGAGTCCGTCCAGCACCGAGACGACGTGGTCAAGGCCGATCTCGTCAGCCCAGGCGAGCGGGCCGCGGGGGTAATTGAGTCCGTGGATCATGCCGGTGTCGATGTCCTCGGCCGAGCCGACGCCCTCGCCCAAGGCGAACGCCGCCTCATTGATCACCTGGCAGACGATCCGGCCAAGCACGAGGCCCGGGGCATCGCCCACCCAGACGGTGTGCTTCCCGAGCGTGTCAAAGAAGCGCTCGGCTGCCGCGGCCGCCGAGCTCGCGCTGTCCGGGCCCCGCGTGAGCTCGATAAGCCTCGCCTCAGACAGCGGGGGAAGCGCATGGAACCCGACCGCCCCGCCGCCCGGGTCGAGCGCCGCAAGCGAAGCCGAGGAGCAGCAGATGATCTGCGGGCCACCCTCCAGCGGCACGTCGAGAGGCTCCTCGGCTGGGCCACCGGTCACATCAACGATCACGGAAGGCGGCTGGCGGTCACCGGCCTCCTCGGGCTCCAGAACGTCCCATCCTGCCTCCGCCGCAGCCTCCCGCAGCTCGTCCGCCAGGGGCATGTCGCCGGCGATGACGACGACCCCGTCGCCGCCGCCTCTCGGCAGTGGATCGGGGTCGGGCTGGCGGTATGAGTCCGTGCCTCCGGAATAGTCGAAGTACCCGCGCCCTGATTTGCGGCCCAGCCGTCCCGCGGCGACCGTCTTGACCGCGATCTGCGAGGGGCGCCAGCGGGGCTCGCCGAAGCTCTGCTCGTAGAAGGAGCGCGCCACCTCGAGGCCGACGTCGACGCCGACCAGGTCCATCAGCTCGAACGGCCCCATCCGGAAGCCGCCCTCCAGCCGGCAGATCCGGTCGATCTCTTCGACGCTGGCGACTGCCTCCTGGAGCAGCCGTAGCCCCTCGAGGCCAAAGGGCCGGTTGCAGCGGTTGACCAGGAACCCGGGCCCGTCGACCGCGTCGATCACGACCTTGCCCATCGCCTCCCCCGTTGCGCGCGCCACGGCCAGGGCCTCCCCGGAGGACTGCTCTCCGGCAACGACCTCGAGCAGCGGCATCAAGGGCGCTGGGTTGAAGAAGTGCATCCCCACTACCCGCTCGGGCCCCTTCGCCGCGCTGGCGATGGCGGTCACCAGCAGCGAGGAGGTGTTGGTCGCAAGCACGCACCGATCTGATACGACGCGTTCCGAGAGAGATGCGAACAGCTCGCGCTTGAGCTCGAGCCGCTCGGGCGCGGCCTCGATCACCAGCTCGCAGGGAGCAAGCTCCTCTAGTCTCTGAGCCGGCTCGAGCCGCTCGGCCGCGGCGGCCGCGTCCTCGGCGCTCCACCGCCCACGCGCTGCTCCCCGGTCGAGGTGGTCCCTGATCTGCGCCAGCCCGCGTTCCAGCGCATCCGGCACGGGGTCGTGCAGGAGCGTCCTCGCGCCCGCCAGGCACGCGAGCTGGGCGATCCCGGCTCCCATCGTGCCGGCGCCGGCCACGCCGATCGTCTTCGGTGCGGTCGTGCCCACTAGGCGGGAACAAGCGCGTTGATCCCGGTAAGCGCCCGGCCGATGATCAGCTTCTGGATCTGGGAGGTCCCTTCGTACAGGGTGGTGACCCGGACGTCCCGGAGGTATCGCTCGACCGGGTAGTCGTCGACGTAGCCCGAGCCGCCGTGGACCTGGATCGCGGTGTTGGCGCACTGGATCGCGGCCTCGGTCGCGTACAGCTTCGCGACCGAGGTCTCGGTCGTGTTCGGCTTGCCGGCGTCCTTGAGGTAGCCCGCGCGCCATACCAGCATCCGCGCGGCGTCGGTCTGCACGGCGATGTCGGTGAGCATCTCCTGGACGAGCTGGAAGCTCGCAATCGGCCGGCCGAACTGCACCCGCTCCTTGGAGTAGCGAACGGATGCGTCCAGGGATCCCTGACAGATGCCCACGCATCCGGCGGCGACGCTGTAGCGACCTGAGTCCAGCGAGGTCATCGCGATCTTGAAGCCGTCTCCCACCTGGCCGAGCATCGCCTCATCGGGCGCGTGCACGTCGTCGAGCGAGATCGCGGCCGTGTCGGATCCCCGCAGGCCGAGCTTGTGGTGGATCTCCTGAGGCTGGAAGCCGTCCTGATCGGTGTCGACCAGGAAACAGGCGACGCCTCGGTGGCCCTTGTCGGGATCGGTCTGGGCGAAGATCAGCGCGACCTTGGCGTGGTTGCCGAGCGAGATGAACATCTTGGCGCCGTTGATGACCCAGCCGCCGTTCCCCTTGCGCGCGCGGGTCTTCTGGTTCGCGGCGTCCGACCCCGTGTCGGGCTCGGTCAGCCCGAAGCAGCCGAGCCATTCCCCGGAGCACAGCTTCGGCAGGTAGCGCTGCTTCTGCTCCTCGGTGCCCCAGCGGAGGATTGCCGAGCACACCAGCGAGGTCTGTACCGAGATCACCGTGCGCATCGCCGAGCATCCCCGTCCAACCTCCTCGACGATCAGGCCGTAGGTCACGTAGTCGAGGCCAGCCCCGTCGTACTCGCGGGGGACGATCGCGCCGAGGTAGCCCTGATCGGCGATCTTGCGAACCAGCTCGAGGTCGAAATGCTCGTTCCGATCGTTCTCTCTCGCGCGCTCGACGATCTCGTTGTTCGTGAAGTTGCGCGCGGTCTCACGGACCAGGCGCTGCTCGTCATTGAGTTCAAAGTCCATGGCTGGGACGGTATACGACAGCAGTACGCTGACGGCGCGATGGCCCCCGAGACCGGTTACGCCCGCAGCGGTGAGCTGCACATTGCGGGGCGACGGGGTCCTGGCGACGTTCGACGGTCCGGCGCGGGCGATCAGCTGCGCGGAAGCGACGGGACGTCGCTCGCTCCGAGTTCGGGCTGGAGCTTCGCGCGGCTGTGCACACCGGCGAGGTGGAGGTGATCGGCAACGACATCGGCGGGATCGCCGTCCACATCGTTGCGCGCGTCCTCGCGGGTGCGGAGCCCGGGGAGCTCCTCGTATCCAGCACCGTCAAGGACCTGGTGGTCGGCTCGGGAATCGCTTTCGAGGACCGCGGCGAGCACGACCTGCGGGGTGTGCCCGGCCGGTGGCGGCTGTGGGCGGT
>Ga0187814_10000434_pt1 | contig 13819 bp, 8 predicted proteins | sample NC_S_4_FD_132450 | JGI IMG/M metagenome (GOLD analysis project Ga0187814, IMG submission 132450) | Wetland sediment microbial communities from Neuse River Estuary, North Carolina, USA - ASW-S_4 | ecosystem: Environmental > Aquatic > Freshwater > Wetlands > Sediment | place: USA: North Carolina... | reverse complement strand
CCGCTGACGCCGATCGCGCCGACCACTGCCTCGCCGACCTTGATGGGGTACCCGCCGCCGAACACGATCAGCCGGTCGATTCCGGGGGCCGCGCCCATGGCCAGCGGCGGATCGTCCTTGACGAAGTCGTACCACCCGTCGGTGGGCAGGCCGAAGCCGACCGCGGTGTAGGCCTTGTCCTGGGCGATCTGGACGGACAGCAAGGGCGCGCCGTCCATGCGGCTGAACGCCTTCAGCACCCCGCTGTCGTCCACGATGGCGATCACGAAGGCGTGGCCCATCTGCGCCGCCTTCTGCTCCGCCGCCTCGATCATGGCCCGGGCCAGCGCTGTGGTCACGCTGGGCCGCTCAAACGTCGCTGCCATCCACACCTCCGGTCCCCGGCCCCGCCGCCTTGGCCGCGTACCGCTGTTCGGCCTCGTGCACCTGGGGCAGCCCGATGAACTCCACGAACTCCGCGAACGTCGGCAGCTCGCGTATCGCCGCGGCGGGCGTGCCCGCCTGGGCGATCTCCTGCAGTATCCTCCGCATGGCCCCGGTCGCCGCCAGCAATGTGCTGATCGGGAAGATGACGATCCGGTAACCCAGCTCCTGCAGGCGGTCCAGGCTGATCGGCGGCGTCTTGCCGCCTTCCGCCCAGTTGAACAGCAGCGGCACGCCGGGAAAGGCGTCGACCGCCGCCTCGGCTTCTGCCTCACTGGTCAACGCCTCGATGAACAGGACGTCGGCCCCGGCGTCGCGGTACATCCGCCCGCGCCGCAGGGCTCGCTCCAGGCCTTCCACCGCCCGCGCATCGGTCCGGGCGATGATCACGAAGTCGGGCTGCACGCGGGCCTCGACCGCCGCGCGGACCTTCTCGACCATCTCCTCTGCCGGGATGACCAGCTTGCCCTCCATGTGCCCGCACTTCTTCGGGGCCACCTGGTCCTCGAGGTGGATCCCGGCGACCCCGGCCGCCTCGTAGGCCCCGACCGTGCGGATCACGTTCAGCGGGTTGCCGTAGCCGGTGTCCGCGTCGGCGATGACCGGGATATCGACGCAGGCCGCAATCCGCGCGGCATTGTCGGCCATCTCGGTCATGGTCAGCAGGCCCACGTCCGGCCGCCCGATGAGGGCGGCCGAGGTCCCGAACCCGGTCATGTAGACCGCCGGGAACCCGGCCTCCTCGACCAGCCGGGCGGACAGCGGATCAAACGCCCCCGGCGCCACGATGGTCTGGCCGGACTCCAGCAGGGCCCGCAGGCGGGCAGGCCCGCCCGGCCGCCGAGTGAGCCGGGCCGTCACCGGGCCTCCTGGTAGCGGGCGCACCGCGCAGATACGATCACGGCTGCACTCTAAGCCTTATCGCGGGCACGCAGCCAGGAGGCCGCCGGGAGGCTAAGATGCGACGGTGGTGTCGGCTGCCCGGGGGCTTATCGCGGTTGGTGAGGTGGCCGCGGTGGTGCTCGCGACCGCGGTGCTGGCTGCTGCCTGCGGGGGACCTCAGCGGCCTGTCGCGTCGGAGAGCGTGGCTCCGTTGGCTCCCGCCCGGTCGGCGACGGGTACTCCTAGCCGGACGGCGTCGGCCGCGCCCGCCCTGGCCGTATCCCTGGGCGTGGCCGGCACGTACGGGGTCGGCGAGCGGCGGATGACCTTCACCGAACCTGCGCACGTCGGGGTCACCGGCCAGCACCTGGGCGAGCGTTCGGTGCTGACCCTGATCCGCTACCCGGTCGCGCGGGGCTCGTCGGGGTCATGGCCGGCCGGCGGCCCGTTCCCGCTGCTCATGTTCGCTCCGGGGTTCCAGCAGTGCAGCGATACCTACGAGCACCTGCTGCAGTCCTGGGCCAGCGCGGGCTACGTGGTCGCGTCGGTGGACTTCCCGCGCACCGACTGCCTGGTCGGTTCGGCCGCGTACGAGCCGGACCTGGTGAACCAGCCCGGGGACGTGTCTTACGTGCTCAGCAGGCTGCTGGCGCTGAACGCGCAGCCGGATGACTTCTTGTCCGGCCGACTCAACCCGCACGAGGTCGCCGCGACGGGCCAGTCCGACGGCGGGGACACGGTGGCCGCCCTGGCGGCCAACACATGCTGCCAGGATCACCGGCTCAAGGCCGTGGCGGTCCTGTCCGGGGCCGAATGGCCGCCGATGCCGGGGCCGTACTTCGCGCGCGGGGCGCCCCCGATGCTGTTCGTGCAGGGCAACGCGGACACGATCAACCCGCCGTGGACCAGCGTGCAGCTGTACCGCGCCGACCGGGCCACCTCCCGGTATTACCTGGATCTGTACGGAGCGGACCACATGGTCCCGTACACCGGAGACAACCCGGTGGAGCGGCTGGTGGCCCGCATCACCCTGGCGTTCTTCGACCGGTACGTCCTCGGCCACACAGCCGCGCTGGCCACGATGAGACAGGCCGCCAGCGGGAGCGGCGGCCTCGCCGCCCTGGGCAGCGGCGGCCAGCTCCCGCCCGACACCGGCTGACCGTCGGCGGGTGGTCAGCCGCTCAGCGGCTCAGACATCTCACGGATCGTGTCACCTCGGCGAGACGATCATCACCGACGGGCCTTCGGCCGAGATCAAGGAGCAGCTCGGCGGCTACACCGTCATCGAATGCGCCGATCTCGACGAGGCGCTGAAGTGGGCGGCCATCATCCCGGCGGCGCGGGACGCTTCGGTGGAGGTCCGCCCGATCGTGGCGACGCAAGCACCGGTGTGAGCGGCCCGCTCGATCAGCTCATCCGCCGGCACTGGTGGGCGGCGGTGGCTGCCCTGTGCCGCCTGACCGGCGATCTCGGGGCAGCCGAGGACGCCGTGCAGGACGCGTGCGTAGTCGCGCTGGAGCGGTGGCCGGCCACGGGGGTGCCGGACAACGCCCTGGGCTGGCTCATCGGCGTGGCCCGGCACAAGGCCGTCGACCGGCTGCGGCGGGAGGCCATCCGCGGCGCTAAGGAGGCCGCCTCGATGCGAGAGCTTGAGCTTGACGAGTCCGGCCCGGGGCAGGATATGGCGCCGGAGCCCGCCGATCCGCTCAGCCTGGTGTTCTTGTGCTGCCATCCGGCCCTGGACGCCTCAGCCCGCGTCGCGCTGACGCTGCGGTCGGTGTGCGGGCTGTCGACCGCGGAGATCGCGGCGGCCTTCCTGGTCCCCGAGGAGACCATGGCCAAACGCCTGGTGCGGGCCAAGGCCAAGATCCGCGAGGCACGGATCCCCTTCCGGGTCCCGGCCCAGGCCGAGCTCCCGGAGCGGCTCGGCGCCGTGCTGCGGGTCATCTACGTCCTGTTCACCGAGGGCCACATGGCCAGCCGGGGCGACGCCCTGGTCCGCGGTGACCTGTGCGACACCGCGATCTCGCTGGCCCGCGGCGTGGCCGGCCTGCTGCCCGACGAGCCCGAGGCGATGGGGCTGCTGGCCCTGCTGCTGCTGACCGATGCCCGGCGGTCCGCGCGCACCGACGATCTCGGTGAGCTCGTGCTGCTGGAGGACCAGGATCGCGGCCGATGGGACCGGGACATGATCGCCGAGGGCGAGGCGGTCCTCGAGGCGGCGCTGCGCCGGGGCAGGCCCGGGCCCTATCAGCTGCACGCGGCCATCGCGGCCTGCCATTCGACGGCGGACAGCGCCGAGGCGACCGACTGGCGGCAGATCGCGCTGCTCTACGGCGAGCTGATCCGCTACGAGCCGACCCCGGTGGTGGAGGCCAACCGGGCCGTGGCGGTGGCCATGGCCGGGGGCCCGGCGGCGGGGCTGGTCATCCTCGACGCGCTGGCTCATCATCCGCAGCTGAAGCGCTGGGCCCAGCTCCACATCGCCCGGGCCGAGCTGCTGAGACGTCTCGGACGGGACGGCGAGGCCGTCCAGGCTTACCGTTCCGCGCTCGATCTTGAACCGGCCTCAGCTTCCCGGTCGTTCATCACTAGGAGAGTTCGGGAGCTCCGCGGCTGAGGCTGCCGGACCGGCGTGTGTCGCAGTGCTGGTCTACGCCGCCCGGCTCCGGGACATCCGGAATCTGCTATTCATGTCGACTGGGCAATTCACGTGACTGACGGAATCGAATTTATGTACGATAATAAGGGCGGCGGCGGCCCGGTAAACCACGGCCTGCACTCGAGCGTCTCTTTATGGGAGTGGGAGGTCTAGCCAGGCCCGTCAGCTTAAGGTCTGGCGGGCCTGGCTGGTGTTGTGATAATGAGATCTTCATATCTTCACAGAGGAGGGCTGGTCGGCTAGCATTTTGCGAGCGGTAAAAGCTAAATCGGCTGGGAGTTCCTTACGAGGTGGGTACCAGCTGGTAAAGCGGTCGGCACTCGAGACCGATTTCGCCAAGACTGCCCCAGAAGCAGGGGCTGTCCTGGAAGGCGCAGGAGCAGGGACTGTGCCAGGAAGGATTTAGCCGCAGCTTGATTTAATCGGCTGCGGTTTTAGACTTAGCATAAAAGGTTTGGCCACAGTAGCCGATCGGCGCGGCCATTGGGTGCCTGGGCAGGGCCAGGCGTGTGCAGAGGAGGCTGCCGTGACACAGGTGGTCAAGGTGGCCACAGATCAAGGCGATCGCAGGTTGTCGGTCGAGAGCCTAGGCGACCCAGAGGGGAAGCCGGTGTTCTTGCTCCACGGTACGCCAGGTGGTCGCAACGGTCCACGTCCGCGGGGCATTGTCCTCTACCGGCTCGGCATCCGCCTGATCACTTATGACCGCCCGGGTTATCCTGGTTCCGACCGGCTCCCCGGCCGACGGGTCGCAAACGCGGCAGACGATGTCAAGGCTATCGCTGATTATCTCGGAATTGACAAATTTAGTGTCGTTGGCAGATCTGGAGGTGCACCGCACGCCCTGGCGTGTGCTGCACTTTTGAAAGAGCGAGTGATATGCGCCGCCGCGCTGAGCAGTCTTGCGCCTTATGATGCTAAAGACTTTGACTGGCAGCGCGGAATGGCGGACTCAAACGTCGAGGCATACCGCAACGCGGAGAACGATCTAGGCGCGTTGATAGCCAGGCTCAATGCGCAAGCTGGGCAAGTCCGGGTCAATTCCGAAGGGCTGTTGAAAGTTCTATGGCCGGAACTCGGAGGCCATGACAAAAAGGTCATCGGAGACATCGCACTCCGCCAGAAAATCGCCCAGATCCATGCCGAGGCGCTGCGGGATACAATAGACGGATGGATTGACGATGTAATTGCCTTGAGCAGTCCGTGGAACTTCGAGCTATCTGATATATCGGCACCGGTGAAACTATGGGCTGGCGCTGACGATGTCTTCTCGCCGGCCCGCCACACACACTGGCTGGCCAAGCAAATCTATGGCGCAGAAGAAGAGATAGAGCCGGGGACAGCTCATTTCCGTGCGGTCATGGTGCTGCCCAAGATTCTCACCTGGGTCGCGGAACACGCAGATGTCGAGCTGATCGACAAGGGAGCCGCGGCAGCGGTGTCAGCCCGGTGAACTAGTCGGCTAGAACGGCAGCGGGTCAATCGCGCAGAGCAGTCGACCGCCCTTGAGGGCCGTGGTCACATCTGGATGCTCGGGCTCGACCAGGGCAGCAGCTAGGTCATCTAGGACCTCCTGGCGCCTTGCGGTTGCTCCTTCGACGCCCTGCGCGTGCAGGGTCAGCAGCAGGTTCGCCTGGCAGCGCAGTGTATCCGGATGGTTCGGACCGAGGACCTCCTCCCGCTTGGCCACGACCATCTCCTCCAACTCCCGAGCTGCAGGCAGGTCGTCCTGCCTGGCGTGGATGCTCGCTAGGACCATCTGCGCGGCCAGCGTGTAGGGATGAGAGGGGCCAAGTCGGTCGCGCAGACCCTCGGCGGCGGACCGGGCCTGCGTCTCGGCGGCTTGGTACTCTTCCTCAAGGCACAGAGCGGTGGAAATGTTCAGCCTGCAGATGAGGGTATGCGGATGGAGGGGCCCCAGCCGCCGATCATAGACCTGGAAGACCTGTTCGGCACCTTTCCTGGCTTCCTCCAACCGCCCCGTAACCAGGTAATTCAGCGCCAGACTCAGGCGGCAGGCCAACGCGTCGCTGCTGTTTTCACCGAAGCCGGTGGCTAGGCCGATCCTGGCCGCGATGATGTGATGCTCGGCCGTTCCGGGATGCCCGGCGCAGCGCAGCGCCACGCCGAGCAGCGCCCGCGCGGTCAGCGTGTTGCGGTCTTCATCACCGAGAGTCTCGCGGGATTGATCCCAGACGGCCTGAATCCGGGTGACCGCGTCGGCATAGCGGCCCGCTTCCAGCAGGTCGCGGGCGACCGAAGCCCCGGAGTTGAACGTCCTGGGGTGCGTAGCTCCATGCACCGCCGACCGGCGCTCGAGATTAACCCGGTCCAGGGCCAGCGCGCTGCGGAAGTCACCGGTCAGCAGGTAGGACAAGGCGAGGTTGTGCGCCGCCGAGAGCGTGCCGCGGTACTCGTCGCCGTATCCGTTACGCCATGCCTCGTAGGTTTTCTGGTCCAGTTCGAGAGCCGCCTGATATTCGCCCAGGGCGCGCAGGTCACCTGCCAGGCTACTGCGGGTGTGCAGGGTGTGGAGATGCTCCGGCCCGAGAAGAGCGGTCTGCCCGGCCAGCACCGCGTCGTCCACCGTTCGCGATTCCTGGAATTGCGACCGGTCGCGGAGGATGTTCGCCCGGTTGAACTGCATCCGGAACAACTGTCGCTGCAACGACTCGGCCGCCTCCTTCTCCGGCTTCCCCTTCACCATCAGTTTCGAGGCGGGTACCTCTGGGTCTGGCTGCCCGGACAGCATGATCGTCCAGGCCCACTCGGTCTCTTCCGCTCGGCGCTGACCGCGTTCCAGGTCCTCGCGCTGCCGGATGTAACGCACTCGCTCGATCAGTAGCTGGCGGACTCGCGCCTCCGTTGACCACATGGCTTCTGATGGCCTGAGGTGAGGCCAGATCAGCCGGTAGCGAGGCCACGTCTGCGGGTCGTCGACATCGCCTTGCGGACGAACTTCGACCAGCACCTGATGGACGGCAGTGCGCCGCGCTGCCTTTTCCTCCTCGTCCATGCGTTCGTTGACGACGGCCTGGACCACGCGGTGAACCTGGATCTGCTGAGCGTTGTTATCGACCTTGATCAAGGCGAGCAGGTCGATATACCGGATCAGCTTGGCTATCATAGCCCGCTCCGAGATGGTGGCATCAAGATCTCGCAGCGCGTCGGCCATCGCCTGGGTGTTGATCAGCTCCTGGCTGATGTCCGGGGCCATTACCGAGCATATTTCCAGCAGCCGGGCGGCGGCCGGGGAATTTTTCTGCAGCTGGTCACAAGAAAGGTTGGTAGCTTTCGCCACCGCTGGCGGGTAATCGAGCAGCGGATGGCCCTGGGGTAGGACGAGCGCAGGCTGTTCTTCTAGCTTCCGCAGGTATTCAGGGACGGACATGTCCGCGGTGGCCAGCAAGGCACCCGCCGCGGCTACCGCCAGCGGGATATTACTGAGGGCCTCGGCCACCTGCTCGGCCTCTTCCTGGGTAATGGTGGGTTTACGCCGCAGCAGATGACTGACGCTTTCTTCGGGTTTGAAGACATCGAGCTGCAGAGACTTCCTGTCCCGGCTAAGCCAGCCTTCGTTGCGGGACGTTATCAGCAGCTGGCCGTGCTTCTCCGGCATGAGAGTCTTTAGTTCATCGATATCTTCCGCGTTATCGTAAACGAGAAGCCAGCGCTGATCCACCAGCTCTTCTTCGAGAAGGTGCAGCACTTTCCGGACGACCTCGCCGATGCCGCCCTCCTCGGGAACGTCCGCGTCAAACTTCTCCCGCATCCGCTGCCCGAGGTCGGCCAGTGACGCGTCGACGTACTGTGGCTGGCCACAGCTCAGCCACCAGATGATGTCGTAATCAGCCTTGAAACGATGCACATACTCCAGCGCCAGCTGCGTCTTGCCGACCCCCCCGAGTCCCTGGATGGCCAGCGGGAGCACGAGCGCCTCGCGATGCGCTCGCAACACGTCGCGCAGGTCCTGCAGATCCTGGTCCCGGCCGGTGAAGTTGAGGTTCCGGGTGGGGATGTTCTGTATCTGAGGGCGGTCGCCGCCCGGATAGCGCAAGACTCCGATCCCTGCCTCTGCCTCGGATGGATGCCGCCCCTTGAGCTGGTCGATAAGCCTTCTCACCGCCTGGGTCTCGGTGAGCGGGGCCAAGTAGATGGCGTCCACGCCGGCGAACTCGCGCGGCGGGCGGGTGTCGGTCACGAAGATAAGCAGATCGGGGCTCACCGCGGATCCGGAGTCTCGCATCCTGGCCACGTAGGACTCCGAGATGATCGCGACGGTCTGGGTCTCCGCGTCGGGGTCGGCGGGACCGGCGGACGCCCCGCCGACCCACCGGACCGTGATCTCGGCGCTCGCCAGCACGGCCGCGACCCACTCCGCCCACAACTGGTCTTCGGGACTGAAGTCGAGAATGATCTCGGCCGGGCTAGATGCCGTCCGGGAGAACCGCAATCGGGTCTGACGACGCAGCCACTCCTCCCGCGGCGGCAGCGTGCTGACCGTGCCCCCGGTAACCCGGGCGACCATCTGCTCATAGTAGGAGAGCAGTCCGGTCGACGAACCGGGCCCTTCGGCGAAGGCGGCGAGCGTCTCCTCATAGGCATACAACGCCAGGTAGGGTACCTGCGCCTCGGCCAGATACGCGCGTCGCTCATCTTCCGACATTCCGGCGAGAAGCTTCTCGAATTTGCGCGCCGCGAAGAGCAGACCCGCCTGCACCTTCTCTTCCTGTGCGTGGTCAATACGCATCGGGACGGGCAATATCGTAATTCTGCGTTTCGTGTGCTCCTGAATCAGCTCGGCGATCATCGCCGCGCCCTCTATCCCCTGGGTGGCCATGGTAAAGCAGTCGATTACGATGTCGGGAAGGTGCACAGTGCAGATGTCAGCGACGTCACCGAGACCCGTCCGGCTGTCGATCAGGACATAGTCGTAGGTCCGCTTCATATTTTCGCGGAGGGCGTCAAAGAACTTGCCGCCAGCCAAGTTGTCGTAGAAATTGTCCCAGTCCAGGGAGCTCAGCGTCGCCTGGTAATCGCCATTGGTCAGCTTCCCGGGTGACAGGAAATGCAGGGCACCTTGCTCGGGGAACTCCCAGTCCACCCGGATGGCATAGTCATTTACCCGATCGATGTGCTCATCGATGATTCCGGCGATAGCCGGGCGAGCGGTTTCTCGCGCCTTTTCGCGCCCGTGGAGCTCGCCCAGGTCGATAGGGGATTCCACCATCGCCCACGCGTATCTGCGGATGATATCGATGATGCCCGGCCGCTCGCTCACCGCGACATCTATGAATGGCTGAAAGAACCTGTGCAGACCGGGCGACTCGAGGTCCCAGTCGGCGATCAGCACTCGCTTGCCGTTGGCCGCGAGGATCCACGCTACGTTCGCGAGGGCCATCGTCCGGCCCGTTCCGCCCTTGAACGAGTAGAACGTGACGATCTGGCCTTCACGCGGCGGCTGGCTCTCGCCTGCACTAGGCATCTGGCTTCTCCCCCAACGGGTCTGATACTGAAACGGATCCATCTGACCGCAGGCCGCGGCGCAGGCTAGGTCGATCGCCTGACGGCGCCGATACCCGCCCACTGCGATACCTTATGTACTGCACTTCGGCTTCAGCCACCAGGTCGCGCATGATAGACGAGAAGTCATCGGGTGTGCTGACTCCGCGAGCGCCCCGCCACGATGAATCCGTGTGCAGCGCCCGGGCATCGCCGAGGATCTCTCTTACCCCGTCGGCGAGTTCCTGGGTACGCGCGTCGTCGGGCTGATCCAGGATCAGCAGGGGCAGGACCCACCGCGGCAGGTTCTCCACGGCCGACGCCAGCGCGGACCGGCCGTTCTCGTCGGCAATGAACCACGGGTCAATCAGGATGATCCCCGGCCTGCGGGTGTGCGGGTCGTCAACCGCGACGATTCCGCTGACCTCGGCCTTGAAGTCGAATCGCTCGACGATCTGCCGTGCGTATTCAGCCAGCGTGTGTCTTTGTTGCGGGAAGGGCCGCCAGTCGGCGCTGCTTTCACCGTAGCTTCCGGAATTGTGGCCCGCGGCTGCAGCGCGTTGTGTCGGCGCTGCGACTTCGATAGCAAAGACCGCAAGAGGCGGCCCAGGCGTAAACGCACTTGGGATCTTGTCGATGTCCGACACCTCCGCCGGTTCTATCGGGTCTATCGGGGAGTCTTCCGCGAGCACGACAATTCGCTGCGCCAGCGAGTTCACCATCGCCTGGTAGGAAGGGCGGTACGAGTTGATCATCAGTAGCGCGCGCAGGCCTTCCTCGGCATAACCGCGCTTGTCGGCGTCGAGCGCCAGGGCCTCCTGGAGTCCCGGCGGATCCTCGGTCCCTGATAGGCCCGAGAGGGGAGCCCACAAGACAGGGACGAACCGTCGCACCGGTTCGGCCAGGCCTACCCGTTTCACGCGCTCATGGAAACAAGCCCATTCGCGGCCAGGCAATGACCTGCCGAGATACACATCCGAGTAAAGCGGAACGAACACCTGGGCCGTAGCCAGGGCCTGGCTGAGAGCCTCCTTGTCCGAGCCGGGCGGAATGTGCTGGTCAATGAAGCCGTGAATCCGTGCTGCTGGCGGGGATGCGTGCCGCCTGACCGCGACCACGAGATCACGGAAAAATGTTCTGACCAATCGGTCAGAATCGGCGTCGGAGTCGTCAACTATCATGGGCGGGCGCGCATAACTCAGGAAAAAGTACGGATGGTATGTGCTCGACAATTTTCGCACATCGCCTTTAGCAATCATGGTCGTCACCCCAAATGTCACGACACAGCTCGGGCAGCCTGAAAAAGCGATGCTCCGTCCACTGGCTGTGATAAATACTTGCGATAAGCTTGGCGAGCTGCCAGGCAACGATATGATAAGAATTCTTTGGGTATCTCATCTGCATCAGGCCGAAGACGCCATTTTCCTGGTAATGGCCGGGAACTCTCCAACTGGGATCACCTGCGGGCGAGAAAATCAATCGAGGCTCGATGTGCTCGGGCAGCGGCCCGGGTAGCGGCGCCCATATCACCGGGATAATGCAGCTCTGATTAGCGAAAGCGTTCCCCCCTTGCCGTTCCCGCACGGTACGCTGCGAGAAAGCATGCCATTCGATCCGGCACCATTTGCTGGAAAGGTACCGGGCCGACAGCAAGGCGATGAGGACCTGGCAGGTTCCGGCCGCACGCATTAATTCATCGGTCCACCACATGCCGCCTCGCATTTCGCTGTCCATGAAACCGGCAGGCACGCCCGGCGGCAGGTTGATCAGCTGACCTACGTTCCCCGCCAGCTCGTGGAAGAATCTTCCGACCTGCCCATCGGGATCGCGCGGTCGCGCGGAGCCTTCTCTCGCACGAGCATAGCTCAGGAAAAACGGCGATCCATAGTCATCGTCAGGCACCGAGCACCACACCTCCCACCCTACCGGTGCTGGGATAATGGTAAGGGGAAGGTGTGAAGATAGAAAGTGCTGATGCTGTCTCCTCATGAGGAAACCAACCCGCGGCGGACCCCCAGCCAGGAGCGGGCGAAATCGACGGCCAGGCGCAGCGGGACCAGCCCGCATTCCGCCGACCCCACCTTTCCTCGACGTAGGTCAGAGTTGATGTCCTGGTCAGCAGCGGACTCTAGCGCCGCGCCGAGCAAGTCCCAATCGCTGTCATCCAGGTCGAGGTCGGTGAACTCGTGCTCCACCCGCCTTCCTCCCTCGGTGGTAAAGCAGCGATAGGAGCGGCGGGGCGCCACCCCGGGCAGCTGGTATTCGGCCAGGTGGAAGGCGGTACAGGCGGAATAGCCGACGCCGAGCAGTAGGATCGCGGCATCCGCGTCGTACAGCCAGCGCAGGGGTGACCGGTCGCCGAGATGACAATCCAGATCATGGACCGACACGCATTCGTGGGCTCGGGGGCCGATCGCCGCGAAAGACGCCTGGGGATGGCCGCTGCGCTGCGCCGCTGGGCGGGTCCGCAGGTACTCGGCGAATACCCCCATTCCGGTCGACGGTGTCCGGGCCGGATCGAACCCGGGCATGGCGGCGACGAACCGGGCGCGCGCTTCCGGATCAAGACCTGCCGTGGCCGAAAGAAAGGTCCGCGAGGTGAGCGAATTCTGGGTGGTCTGGGTCGGGACCACGAGCGTCGCCCGCGGGCCCGCGACCTCCCGGATCGCTTTCAGCAGGGTAGCGGCGCCGCCGTTAACGTGGCCGAGTCGCCGGAGCGAACAGTGGATGAGCAGATCCTGACCTTCCCGCAGGCCAAGCGACCGGAGATCCGACACCAGCTCGTCGCGGCCGACAGGACCGTGCCACGGTTGCCGCGGCGTGTCCTCACCGGTCATTCGGCCCACGCTTCCACCGTCGAGCGCATGCCGTTGACGAAACGCTCGCCGTAGGGCAGCAGGGCGTCGGCCTGCAGCAGGATGTCGATCGCCTTCTCGACCCAGGACCGGTACATGAGGAAGAGGCGGCGGGCTTCTTCATCCGGCGTTTGCCTGGACCGGGACCGCCAGAGGTCCGCAATCGCCAGATGGGCATAGGTGCCGTGCAAGAGGCCCTCGAGGGGCCTGGCGTCGTGCCGCCAAGGCACCGGGTAGCGCCGGGGGTCCTTCGGGTCGAACAGGTCGAACAGGTCACACAGAGCCGTCAGCTTGATGTGCTGCATCTCGTGCACCAGCAGGACGCTCAGCGTGCCGACGTCACCTGGGAGTGCCAGCGCCAAGGCCCCGAACGCCTGCCGTGATGTCCCGCTTCGACGGTGGCCCGCCGTTACCGGGCGCATCGGTACCACCGAGCGCAGGCCCGCGCAGATCACGCTGGCGTAGGCAGGGAGCTCGTCGGCGAGTCGCCGGACAGCGGCCACCAGGTCCCGCCGCCATGCCTTCCACGTCGCGTTCGACAGCCGCCCGGACGGTGCCCACGCCTGGCAGTCGCGGAACGGGTCGACGTCCTCCACGGTGATCGACATCTCTCCGGCGGTCACCCGGCGGACCGTCTGCCAGGCGAGCGCATCGTTCCGGGTGCGGAGTCCAGATGGAGAAACACGAACCAGCGCAGTCTGGCCCGTGCCGCTGCCCATGGCGAGAGCACCGACTGATGGCAGGTAGATCGATCCCTCGCGCACAGGCAAGATCAGTTCGGCCTCGATTCCGGCCCGCAGGGCAGTCGCGGCGGCAAGTCCGGCCAGATGCGCGCGATCGAGATCGAGATCCGGGCTCGCCGCTGGACGCAGGCATCGCACCGCCCAGGCCTGAACGTACGGATACGTCAGCACCTCACGCACCGCTTCCGGGCTCTCGGCGTCTAGCGCGGAAAGCAGCGCCCATCCCTCGGCCGCGGCACGTTCGAGCTCACCGCCCTGGCCATCCAGGCCGGAAGCTACGTTAGCTACCAGGGCACGGATGACCGACCAGTGGGAATCAGCCAGCGAGGCCATCGCGGCGGGGTCGCCCGGCCCGGCGGACAGCAGTTCGAAGGCTCCTTCGGGCAGGACATGGCCAGCCGGAGAAGCGCTACCCGGCACCGATGCCGTGGGCCCACTCCCGCTTCTGCTGATGATCCGGGGAATCAGGACCTTGAGATCCTCACAATAGACAGAAGGATTATCGAAACCATTATCTGATTTGTACCGGTGGGAATAGAGGCCTCCTCCGCAGGCCCGCACCAGAGGGCAGGCGCGGCAGGTCGAACACAGCGCCGAGATCCCGATCTGGCGGCTGGCCACGCCCGGGTTCGCCATGGCCTCATCTACCGAATGGGAGAAGATATTAAAGCCGGTCGCAGGCGCGTTCTCGTAGGCCGTCTTCAGAGAATCGGTCTGTTCCCATGAGCCATCGGTTTCGATGACGAGAAGGT
>Ga0187814_10000433_pt1 | contig 13822 bp, 11 predicted proteins | sample NC_S_4_FD_132450 | JGI IMG/M metagenome (GOLD analysis project Ga0187814, IMG submission 132450) | Wetland sediment microbial communities from Neuse River Estuary, North Carolina, USA - ASW-S_4 | ecosystem: Environmental > Aquatic > Freshwater > Wetlands > Sediment | place: USA: North Carolina... | reverse complement strand
CTGAACACGTACCCGTGGATCGGCCCGGTCTGGGGGCCGTTGGGGATGTTCGTGTCGGTCAGCCAGCCGGACAGGCAGCTGCCCCGCTGGTTGAAGTGCACCGCGTACGTGTACGGCGTGGTGCCCAACGTGACGTCGACGGTGTTGTACCCCCTGAGGTCCCACCGCTCGAGGTTGTATGGGCTGCAGAACCCGAAGAACGGGTCCGAGCTGGCGTGCGGTGTGTTGGCGGTGGTGACGGCCGCGTTGGCCGGCCCTGCCCCCGTGAGGATCAAGCCCGCGATCGCCGGTCCGGCGAAGGCGGCCATGATCGCCGCTTTGGTACGGAATCTCATAGAGTTCCCCTCTGCTAAAGGCCGCCGCTGCGGTACCTGTGCCTCGTGACCCCTGCCGTCACGCGCATCAGCGACAGCCCTGCTTCTACTTAGCAGACGGTGTGATCTATCTGAAGGTTGCCTGCAGGCCAGGAAATTGGCAGAAAGCAGTAGGAACGAGAGGAATGGACAGGAAACAGTCAACCGGGAGGCTGGCCGCGGTCAGGCGGGCCAGCCTCCCGGCTGTCGGTCGTATTTCTAGAAGAGGAAGCAGGCCCGGTTCGGGTTCCACCAGAAGAACTGGTGGCAGGCCCGGTGGGCGTCCCTGGCCAGCGACCAGGTGCCGGTACCGTTCTCTGAGCCCGTCTCGGACCACGTCCCGGACACGTCGCCGTGCCGGTCGATGGTCCCGGTGAAGGTCCTGGTGCCCTGGCTGGAGCCGTGCGGGTACCTGAACGAGAACGTGACGTGGTTCCCGAACACGAACCCGTGGATCGGCCCCGAGGTCGGGAACAACGGGTCGCTCAGCGTCCCGCCCAGGCAGCCTCCCTGCTGGGTGAAGTCCACCGGGTAGTTGAAGGTCATGGTGCTGCCGTTGAGGGTGGCCACGACGGTGTTGTCGCCGCTGAGGTTCCACTGTTGCCGCTGGAAGAAGAACTGGTTCTGGTGCTCGAAGAACGGGTTGCAGAACCCGAAGTCCGAGGTGGTGTGTGTGGTGGTAGTGACGGCTGCGTTAGCCGGCCCTGCTCCGGTGAGCATCAAGGCCGCGATCGCCGGTCCGGCGAACGCGGTCATGATGGCCGCTTTGGTACCGAATCGCATAGAGGTCCCCTCTGGTAAAAGCCGCCGCTGCCGTACCAGACCGTGTGACCCCTGCCGTCACGTACCACAGTGGCTGCCCTGCGTTCGTTAATAAGACGGGGCGATAGGTCACAAGGTTCACAGTTTGCGTAAAGACTGGCAGAAACTGTCAGAAAAGGACAGGAACATACAGGAAACGGTCAGTCGGGCCACATCTTCGTGGCCTGGTAGACGGGTGTCCCGCCGAGGACGGTGGCCAGGACGCCGATGTCCGCGATCCGCTCGGGTTCCGCCCGGAGCGGGTTCTCCTCGAGAACCACGAAGTCCGCGAGCTTGCCGGCCTCCAGCGAGCCGGTCTCGCGCTCGCGGTGCGAGGCGAAGGCGGCCTGCGTGGTGTACAGGGCCAGCGCGTCCCGGGCCGGCAGGCGCTCGCCGGGCCCGAGCACCCGTCCCGCGCCGGTGCGGCGCAAGATGGCGTCGCGGAGGCCGAGCCGCGGGTCGGCGGTGATGACCGGGGCGTCGGAGGAGCCCGCCACGGTCAGGCCCGCCCGCTGCCAGGAGGCGAACGCGTAGAGATCGTCGCTCCGGTCGCCGAACGCCTCGGCGAACCCGTCCCCGAGGGTCGACATGAACCCGGGCTGGCTGACGATCACGATCCCCAGGGCCGCGGCCCGGTCGGCCAGCGGCGCGTACATCGCGCCGCCGTGCTCGATGCGGTGCCTGAGCGGGTTGCCGGCGCCGCCCGCCAGGACCGCGGCGTAGGCGTCCAGGACGATCTCGATGGCCCGGTCCCCCTGGGCGTGGATGCACACCTGCAGGCCGCGGGCATCGAAGTCGCGGACCATCTCGGTCAGTTCGGCGGGGGAGAAGTACAGGATGCCCGAGCCGTACGGCGGGACGGGGTAGGTGCCGAAGATCGCGGCGGTGCGGCTGCTCATCCCGCCGTCGGCCCAGATCTTGACCGCCCCCGTCGCCAGCCGGTCCGAAGGCCGGCCGGCCGGGACCCGGTCCGCGTGGTCGTGCACGACCAGCCCGCGGATCCGCATGCCGAGCAGGCCGGCCGCGTCGGCCTCGGCGTACGCGGCGTAGGTGTCGCTGCGCATGTCCGCGTCACACGCCGCGGTCAACCCGAACGCGGCCAGTCGCTGGCTGGCCGCCGCGACCAGGCCGGCGCGCGCGGCGGCGCCCATCCTCGTGATGTCCTCCCGCAGGTTCCGCTCGAACAACGCGAACATGGGCCGCTCGAACACCACGCCGTCGAGCCGGCCCTGGGCGTCCCGGCCGAAGGCGCCATCCGGCGGATCGGGCTGCCCGTCGGCGAACCCGGCCTCGGCCAGGGCCGCCGTGTTCAGCACGGCCGCGTGCAGCGAGGTGTGGTACAGCACCGCCGGCCGGCCGGGCACCGCCTGGTCTAGCTCGGCCCGGGTCGGGTGCCGCCCCTCGCGCAGCTTGTACTCCACGTACCCGGCCCCGGTCACCCAGGAGCCCTCCGGGGTCCGGTCGGCGACGTCCCGCAGCCGCGCCTGGATCGCCGGGATGTCCGGCGCGGACGGCTGGCTGCAATCCGCCGCCGTCGCGAGGTAGCCGACGTCGGCGACGTGGCAGTGCGCGTCGATCAACCCGGGGACGACGGTGGCCCCGTCCAGCCGCACCACGGCCGCGCCCGGCGCGGCCGCCGCCCGCACCGCCCCGGCCGGCCCCACCGCGGCGATCCGCCCGTCCCTGACCAGCAGGGCCTCCGCCGTTCCGGCGCCCCCCGCCATCGTGATGACGGCGGCGTCTTCAACGATCAGGTCCATCGCTCCGTCCCTCCAGCGACCGCCCGAAGATGTCAACCCCCAGCCGCAGCGCGGCGGCCTGCCCCAGGATCTCGCCGGTGATTTCCGGGTGCGCGGAGGCCCAGGCCGCCGCGCTCGCGCGGGTGCCGAAGAAGTTCATGTACCCGCAGCACACCTCGGCGGACGCGGGCACGGCCGAGGGACCGGGCCCGCACGCCTCGCCCGAGATCAGCCGGCCGTTGAAGACGACCGCGGTCACCGGCTGCCACTCGGCGGTCTTCCCGTCGGCCCGGACGGTCACGGTAATCTTCTGGCCCGTGCCCGGGTCCGCGGAGGTGATCGTCACCCCGGTGCCGAGCATCGCCGCCATCCCCAGCGCGTCGATCGCGCACATCGCGTACACCCGCGGCCCGCCGTCGATATCCACCAGGTGCGGCGTCGGCACCCCCGAGAACGGGTACGCGGCCCGGATCCGCCCGTCGGGGCCAAGTTGCAGGTAATCCCCGGCGTGCAGGGCGGCCAGGACCGCATCCGCCGTGGCGCCGTACCGGGCGGCCGTCTCGGCCAGGTCCGCGGCCGTCGGCGCGTGGCCGGTGGCGGCGAACGACCGCAGGACCTGCTGATGTACCGCCCGCATCCCGTCCCCGGCCGGGGGTAGCCGCCCCACCACCCGGACCCGGTTCCTGCCCTTGCGCATCGGCTCTGCTCCCAAACCGTCGCCATGACGGGTATTGATTCCCGACTGTACGGAACGTACTGTGCAGCCGTGCGCACCGGGCGCTGGTTCGCCAGCACCGCCATCGCGCTGCTCTGCGCGGGATGCAGCGGCGGACCTTCCAGCCCAGCGCACGCGCACGTGGACCTCAACGCGGGTCCCTTCTCCGCGCCGTTCGACACGCCGGTCCACGTCACGGTCAGCGGGCTGCCGCCGGGCGGGCTGGTCACGCTGCGCGCCCGGACGCTTGACTACGAAGGCAAGCCGTGGGAATCGGCGGCGCAGTTCCGCGCCAGCGCCGCGGGCACGCTGAACCTGGCCACCGCGGATCCGGTTTCCGGTAGCTACCGCGTGGCCGATCCGGCGGGGTTGCTGTGGTCGCTGCGGCCGGCGTTCACCACCAGCCCGGGCACCCAGTTTTACATCAACGACGCGGGATTCGTGGTCACGCTTCAGGTCGTGGTCGGCGGCCGGGTCCAGGCCGGGGCGACCCTGGTCCGTCGTGCGGCGTCCGGAACCAGCTCCAGCGTTCAGACCGTGGCCCGCGACGGCTTCGCCGCCACCTTGTTCACGCCCGGCAGCGTGAAGTCCGGTACGCCCGTCGTGGTCGTCATCGGTGGTTCGGAGGGCGGCGAGCTCACCTTGACCGCCAACGGGCTGGCCCTGGTCGGCTTCCCGGCGCTGGCTCTGGCCTATTTCGGCGAACCTGGACTGCCGCGGTGCCTGTGCTCCATCCCGCTGGAGTACTTCATGCGCGCCATCGGCTGGCTGCGGGCGCAGCCGGTGGCCCGCGGCCGTCCGGTCGTCCTGTACGGAGGCTCCCGCGGTGCCGAGGGAGCCCTGCTGCTCGCCTCCTACGAGCCCCACCTCGTCGATGCCATCGTGCTCAACTCGCCCAGCGCCCTCATTAACGCCGCTTACGGCGGCACCGGCGCAGCCTGGACCCTTCATGGCACACCCCTGCCCACCGGAGCGGAAATCCCGGTAGGTGACGTCCGCGTGCCGCTGCTGCTCGGGGACGGCGGTCAGGACGAGATCTGGGACTCCTCCGGTTCGGCCAGCGTGATCGTGACAGAGCTGCGCAGCTCGGGGGATCGTGCGCCGTACCAGAACCTGTACTACCCGGACGCTGGTCATGGCAACTTCGGCAGCCCCCCGTACTTTCCGTACTCCGATTCCGTCAACGGCATCGTCCTGGGCGGTAGCGAGCAAGCCAACGCCCTGGCCATCGAGCAGTTCTGGACGAAAATGATCGGGTTTATCAATAGTGTCTGAGTCGCCCCCCCATGCCCTCCGTCATTAGCGCCGCCGAGCGCGCCTCGTTCAGGCGGCGCCTTAGGCCATCCGCTCGACCAGGTGCTCGCCGACCCGGATCGCGTTCGCCATGACCGTCAGGGCGGGATTCACCGCCCCGATGCTCGGGAAGAAGCTCGCGTCGACCACGTACAGGGGTCCCAGTTGGCCAGCTCGCGGGGGAGGAAGTCGCCGCGTTCGAGCAGCAGGATCCGCTTGCCCGCCTGCGCGAGCACGTTGGCGATGGTCCCGCCGCCGGCGCCGGTGCCGATGATGACGACGTCGTAGTGTTCGGTCACGCCTCGATGATGCCAGCACCTGCCGGTGCGGCAGGATAGGTCCCGGACAACCCGGCCAAATCGGAAGGCGGACATGAGCACTGACCACGTTGACGCGCTGGTGATCTTCGGCGCCACCGGTGACCTGGCCAAGCTGGAGACCTTCCCCGCGCTGGTGGGGCTGGTCGAACGGGGCGTGCTCAACGTCCCCGTGGTCGGCGTGGCCAAGAGCGGCTGGGGGCTTGACCAGTTCCGCAACTACGCGACCGCCTCGCTCCAGCTGAACAAGATCGACCCGGCCAGCCCGGCGGCGGTCGCGATGCTGGCGCTACTGCGGTACGTGGACGGCGACCTGGACGACCCGGCCACCTACGAGGCCATGTCGAACGAGATGGGCCAGGCGCAGCAGGCCCTGTTCTACCTCGAGGTCCCCCCGCCCCTGTTCGGGCGGATCGCCGAGGGCATCTCCAAGGCCGGACGGGCGACGGGCAGCCGGGTCATGGTGGAAAAGCCGTTCGGCACCGACCTGGCCAGCGCCCAGCAGCTCAACGCGACGATGCAGGCCTACTTCCCCGAGGACGCCATCTACCGGGTCGACCACTGGCTGGGCCTGGACCCGGTCGACAGCCTGATGTTCGTCCGCTTCGCGAACTCGGTCATCGAGCCGCTGCTGAACCGGAACTACGTCCAGAGCATCCAGATCACGATGGCGGAGGCGTTCGACGTCGCCGACCGCGGCAGCTTCTACGACAAGACCGGCGCGATCCGCGACGTGGTCCAGAACCACCTGCTCCAGGTCCTGGCCACCGTCCTAGCCGAACCCCCGGACGGAACCGGCCTGGACTCCTGGCGGGAGTCCAAGTCGCAGCTGATCGGCGCGCTGCGCCCGCTGACCCCTGAGTTCACCGTCAAGGGCCAGTACGACGGGTACCTCCAGGTCGCCGGCGTCGACCCGAAGTCCGTGACCGAGACCTACGTGGCGATCAGGCTCGCGGCCGACTCCTGGCGATGGGCCGACGTGCCCATCCTGATCCGGGCGGGCAAGTGCCTGCCGGTGACCGCGACCGACGTGACGATCACCTTCCGGCGCCCCCCGCACGACGCGTTCGGCCTCGGCGACCAGGCGCCCGTCAACCGCCTGCGGTTCCGGGTCAACCCCGAGGACCAGGTCAGCCTGTCCCTGGTCGGCAAGAAGCCCGGCGCGGGCTGGCTGCCCGAGCCGGAGGAACTCGACTTCACCGAGCACCCCGGCCAGGACATGCGCCCGTACGACCGGCTCATCGGCGCCGCGCTCAACGGGGAACGCTGGCTGTTCGCCTCGCAGGACACGGTCGAGGCGGCCTGGCGGGTCGTCGCGCCCGTCCTCGGCGACGTGGTCCCGGTGCATCCCTACGCGCGGGGCAGCTGGGGCCCGGAGCAAGCCAGCAGCCTGCTCCCCGCCGGCGAGGCGTGGTACAACCCGCGGGGCTAGCGTACGCCCCGCACGTTAACACTCCGAGCTCGACGATGAGATCCTCTTCCGCGGCCAGCACGGCGCCGCCGAATTCAGCGGAAGCGGCGGCCACCGAGGCGGCCCGGTCGTGACCTAAGCCAGACCGGTCACTGCTGGTGTTCGTGCTCGACGAGGGTGACGATCTCGCCGATCGAGCGGACCATGCCGTGCCGCCGGCGGACGATGTCCGCGATCAGGCCGGTCCACCCGGTCTGGTGCGAGGCGCCCAGGGCCGAGCCGTTGTCGCCGTGGAAGTACTCGCCGAAGACCAGGTTGTCCCGCCAGGCCGGATCGGACTGCATCAGCTCGTAACCCCCAAAGCACGGCCGCCGGCCGTCGGCCCCCCTGGTGAAGATCCCGATGAGCCGGTCCTGCAGGTCGGCGGCGACCTTGTCCAGGGTCACCTGGTTGCCCGACCCGGTCGGGTACTCGATGGTGAACTGATCGCCGAAGTACGAGTAGTACCGCTCCACGACGCTTATCACCAGGTAGTTCAGCGGGAACCAGACCGGGCCGCGCCAATTGGAGTTGCCGCCGTACAGGGGCGTAGTCGACTCGGCCGGCTCGTAGTCGATGCTGGCCGTGACGCCCTCGACCGACAGCACGTACGGGTGCTCCCGGTGGTAGGCCGACAGGGCCCGCAGGCCGTGCGGGGACAGGAACTCGCTCTCGTCGAACAGCCTGGCCATCAGCCGGCGCAGCCGATCGCGGGCGGCCAGGGACAGCAGCAGCCGCTGGTCGCCCGAAGGCCCGCGCAGCATGCCCTGATCGCGCATCCGCGCGCGGTCGGTGAGGTCCGCGCGGCCGAGCAGGTCCGCGAACTGCTTGCCGACGATGAGGGCCCGCTCCAGGTCGTGCTCGTGCACGACCGCGGCGGCGAGCACCGGGATGATGCCGACCATCGACCGGACCCGGACCGGCACCTCGGCACCGGACGGCGTGACCAGCCGGTCGTAGTAGAACCCGTCCGTCTCGTCCCACAGGCCCTGGCTGTCCAGGGCGTCGCGGATGGCGGCGAAGTGCTCGAGGAACTTGAGCACCAGGTCCGACGCGGGCCGCTGCCCGGCGTGGTTCAGCACGGTGGCGATGCTGCCGAGGGCGACCGAGTACGCGCCCATCCACCCGGTGGCGTCGGACTGCTCCAGCGTGCCGCCGACGGGCAGCTTGGAGCGGTCGAGCGGGCCGATGTTGTCCAGGCCGAGGAAGCCGCCCTCGTAGACGTTCTTGCCGCCCTGGTCCTCCAGGTTGACCCACCAGGCGAAGTTGATCATCAGCTTGTCGAAGACCCGGCTCAGGAAGTCCAGGTCGCGGCCATCGTCGACGGTGAACACCTCGAGCGCCGCCCAGGCCTGGACCGGCGGGTTCACGTCGGAGAAGTTCCATTCGTAGGCCGGGAGCGCGCCGTTCGGGTGCTGGAACCACTCCCGGCACAGCAGGATCAGCTGGTACTTGGCGAAGGCCGGGTCCACGTGCGCCAGCGCCACGCAGTGGAACGCCAGGTCCCACGCGGCGAACCAGGGGTACTCCCACTTGTCGGGCATCGACATGATGTCGAACGCGTCGAAGTTGCGCCACTTGCAGTTGCGCCCGGTCAGCCGCTCCGCCGGCGGGATCGGCTGGCCCGGGTCGCCGTCCAGCCAGCGGGCCACGTCGTAGTAGAAGAGCTGCTTGCTCCACAGCAGCCCGGCAAACCCCTGGCGCATGACCATCGCCTCGTCCGGGGTCGCCTCGCGGGGCGTCAGCTCCGTATAGAACTCGTCGGCCTCGGCCCGCCGCTGCGCCAGCACCTGCCCGAACTGATCCCCCAGCGGAGCGGCCGCCGCCACCCCCGTAACACTCCCCGCAGCCCGCGGCCGCAGGCGGACCCGCAGCTCCGCCGAGGCCCCGGCGGCCAGCGTCACCCGGTACCAGAGCGCGCACTTGGTCCCCGTCCGGGCCGGATTCACGGTGGGCGAGCCGCCGATCACGTGGTCGTTGATCCCGTCCTTCGGGTACGCCGTGATCGGCGCCGTCCCGAACAGCCGGGCCACGTTCGTCTCGTTCTCGCAGAACAGCGCCGTCGGCAGGGCTCCGTCCGGCCCGGGCCCCGCGATCAGCTCGAGATCGCCGACGAACGGGTGCGCGATATCGACCGCCACCGTCCCGGCCGGCTCGCCCTCGGCCGCGGACAGCGCCGGCTTACCGGAGGAGTCCCCCCAGGACCAGGTGTTACGGAACCAGGACGTCGGCAGCACGTGCAGGGTCTCGGTCGCCGGCCCCGCGTTGGTCACCGAGATCGACATCAGCAGGTCGTCGGGCCCGGCCTTGGCGTAGGCCACCTCGACGATCCAGTACCGCCCGCCGTCGAATACCCCGGTGTCCACCAGCTCGTACTCCGGCTGCTGCCGGTTCCGCGCCGCGTTGACCTCGATGAGCTCCTCGTAGGGAAACGCGTCCTGCGGGTAGTGGTACCGCCAGCGGTTCCAGGCGTGGCTGGGGATGGCGTCCAGGTACCACCAGTACTCCTTGACGTCCTCGCCGTGGTTGCCCTGCGAGCCGGTCAGCCCGAACGCCCGCTCCTTCAGGATCGGGTCGCGCCCGTTCCACAGCGCCAGCCCCAGGCAGAGCCGCTGCTCGACGTCGCAGAACCCGGCCAGCCCGTCCTCGCCCCACCGGTACGCGCGCGACCTGGCGTGATCGTGCGGCAGGTAGTCCCACGCCTGCCCGTCGGGGCTGTAGTCCTCGCGGACCGTCCCCCACTGCCGCTCGCTCACGTAGGGCCCCCACCGGTACCAGTCACCCGCCTGGCGCAGCCCGTTCTCCAGCTTCCCGAATTCCGACACCCGCTCGCGCTCGGCGCCCATCCCAGCCTCTCTCTCGTCCACCCCAAGGGCATTATCCCGAACGACGCTGGCGTCTCTCCCGCGCCGCCTGACTCGGCCCGTCCCGGGTAGTACCGCGGATGCGAGATGATCGCCCCATGACGAAGCCGGTTCGGATCGTGGGCCTGGGCGGATCGCTGCGGGCCGAGTCCACCAGCCGCGCCGCGCTGGCGGCCACGTTGGAGGGAGCGGCGGCCAGCGGCGCGGACACGGAGCTGGTCTGGGTCCGCGACCTGGGCCTGCCCCTGTACACCGCCGAGCACACGCCCCCGGCCGCCGCGGAGCGGTTCGCCGAGACCGTGTACGCGTGCGACGCGATGATCTGGGCCAGCCCGACCTACCACGGGTCGGTCAGCGGCGCGTTCAAGAACGCGCTGGACTGGCTGATCCTGCTGGCCGAACGCACGCCGCCGTACCTGTCCAACAAGCCGATCGGCCTGGTGTCCACCGCGGGCGGCGTGCAGGGCCTGCAGGCCGTCAACACGATGGACTTCATCGCCCGCTCGCTGCGCGGGTGGAGCGTCCCGCTGGTGATCCCGGTCCCGCAGTCGTGGCGGACGTTCGACCCGGAAGGGCGCCTGGTCGACCAGGCGATCGCCGACCAGCTCAAGGCGCTCGGCGCCGAGGTCGTGCGCGCTGCCCGCCAGTTCCAGGACCACGGCACCTGCGACTACGCCGAACACCAGCCGTACGCCGCCGACCGGCCCTAACCCGGACCCGGGCCTTAGGCTCGGGATATGGAAGAGGGCCGCCTGCGGGAGCTCTGGGCGCCGCAGCGCAGGGCCCTGACCACGGGCCTGGTCCTCACCATCACCTTCGTCGCGTCCGAGTCGCTGGCGGTGGTCACGATCATGCCGGTCGTCGCCCGTGACCTCGGGGGCCTGCGCCTGTACGGCTGGGTATTCAGCGCGTTCATGCTGGCCAGCGTGGTCGGGATCGTGGCGGCGGGCCGGGAGATCGACCGGCGCGGCCCCGCGGTCCCGTTCGTGGCCGGAGTGGTGCTGTTCTGCTGCGGGCTGGCCGTGGCGGGCCTGGCCCCCTCGATGGGGGTGCTGGTCGCGGGGCGCGTGCTGCAGGGCCTCGGCGCGGGGGTGGGCCCGTCCGTGGCCTACGCCACGATCGGCCGCAGCATGGAGGGCCCGCTCCGGGCGCGGATGATCGCCGTGCTGTCCACCGCCTGGGTCGCACCGGGCCTGGCCGGCCCGGCGATCGCCGCCGAGGTGGCCCGCCTTGTCGGCTGGCGGTGGGTCTTCCTCGGCCTGCTCCCGGTGGTCGTCGTGGCCGGGTCGATCGCCGTGCCGGCCCTGGCCCGCCTGGGCCGACCCGAACCGACGCAGGCGCAGGAACACCGGCTGACCGACGGCCTGCGTACCGCCGTGGCCGCCGGGATGATCCTGGGCGGCCTGACGCTGGCGGCGGGGTCCCGCGAGATCCCGGTCGGCCTGGCGCTGATCGCGGCCGGCGTGGTCGTCGGCCTGCCCGCGTTCCGGCGCCTCGTGCCGCCCGGCACCCTGACCGTGCGGCCGGGGCTGCCCGCCACCATCGCCTGCCGGGGCCTGCTGACGTTCGCGTTCTTCGGCACGGACGCGTACGTGCCGCTGGCCATCACGGCGCTCAAGCACCGCAGCCCGGTGGTGGCGGGCCTCGCCGTGACCGGCGCCACGCTGGCCTGGACCGCGGGCTCATGGACGCAGGCGCGGCTGAGCGACCGCTGGGAGGGGCGCCGCCTGGTGCGCACCGGCCTGGTGATCATCCTGATCGGCATCGCCGCGATGGCCCTGGACCTGCTCCCCGCCGTGCCGGTCGCGGAGGCCCTGGCCGCCTGGACCGTGGCGGGCCTGGGCATGGGCCTGGCCTACGCGCCGCTCTCGCTGCTGATGATGCGGCAGGCCCAGCCCGGGCAGGAAGGGCAGGCCTCGGCCTCGCTGAACCTGACCGACGTGCTCGGGACCGCGATCGGCATCGGCGTCGGCGGCGCGGCCGTGGCCGCCGAGGCGGGCCGCGACCTGCGCGTGGGGATCTGGGCCGCCTTCGCCATCGCGGCCGCAGTCGGGATCGGAATGCTCGCCGTCACCCGCCGCCTCCCGCCCGGTCCGACCTCGGCCCCCGCCCCGGCGCTGGTGGAGCCGGCCCCAGGCCGTCCCCCTCCCGCCCCGCCCTAGGCGGAGCCGGCCCCAGGCCGCCCCCTCCCGCCCCGCGCTAGGCGGAGCCGCTCACGGCACGCTCCCATCGGAGGCAAGGACTGCCAGCAGTTCGTCCACGCCCTGCACCCGCAGGTGCGGCTGGCGGGCGGCGGGCAGGGCGTCGTAGTCGGCCAGGCGGCCGAGGCCGGTGCCGACCGCGATGGCCAGCGACCGGCCGCGGTGCGCCATCGGCACCTCGAGCATCGGGTCGTCGCCGACCACGGCTAGGCGCGCCGGAACGACCCCGAGCCGGTCGGCCGCGCTGCGCAGCGCGTCCAGCGACGGCTTGCCCACCACGCGGAGCCTGACGCCGGTCAGCGACCTGATCATCGCGGAGATGGCGCGGGACGTGCCGAGTGCCCGGCCCCCGTCCACCGCGAAGAACGGGGTCTCCGAGCAGCTGTACAGCTCGGCCCCGCCCCAGACCGCGTGGCAGGCGGCCTCGAGCGCGGGCATCGTGAACTCGGGGAACCAGCCGACCAGCACGGCGTCGACCGGCTCCCCGGCCGCGGGCGGCACCACCTCCAGGCCGGCCTCCGCGAGCGGTTCGCCGAGCCCCGGTCCGCCCAGGACCATGATCCGCCGGTGCCCCCTCCGGGTGAAGACCCGGACCGCGCTGCTGGCCGGCGTCATCATCGCCTCGTCCGGCACGCCGAACCCGATCTCCCGCAGGAGCCTCGCGAAGTGCGCGGGCGTGCGGTTGGTCCCGTTGGTGAATACCACCCACGGCAGCCCGCGCCCCGCCACCCACCGGGTCACTTCCAGCGCGCCCGGCAGCGGCCGCAGCCCGTGATTGCGCCGGTCGCCGAGCACCAGCGTGCCGTCCATGTCGAACACGAACCCGCGGACCTCGCGCAGGCGGGCCAGCGGATCGCGGTCACCGGGATCGCGGTCACTCATCGCCGCGCCCCTTCAGCTCGAGCCGGAAACCGGGCTTGTCCACCACGAGCGTGCGCAACGGCGGACGCGTGCCGAGCTCGCGCAGCAGCCGGAGCACGGGCTGCGCCTCCGGGCCGTAGTGCCGTTCCGCCGGGGCGGCGGCGAGCATCGCGTCGACCTCCTCGCTCGGCATGCCGAACCGCAGCAGCAACTCCTCGTCGGAGATCCCGCGCGGCAGCCGCCGCCGCAGCTCGGCGACTGACAGCGGCGGCGGCTCGGCGGCCAGCTCGCGCGCCCGCGGCCGGTCCAGGATCCGGTCGAGGATCGCGGGCTCGACCGGCGCCGTCGGCTTGCCGAAGCTGCCCAGCACGTACCTGATCACCTGGTCGGGCACGACCTCGTACCGGGTCCCGCTCAGCACGTTGGACAGCGCCTGCCCGACCACCATCTGCGGGAACGGCGTGACCATGATCGGGTAGCCGAGCTCGGCCCGGACCCGGCTCACCTCCTCCATCACCGCGCCGAACCTGGCCTCGAGCCCCAGCTCGGCCAGCTGCCTGCGGGTCGTGGTCATGACGCCCCCGGCCACCTGGTGCCGGCTGAACGCCGCGTCGTAGGCCTGCGGCCGGCCCGCGGGCAGCGACTCCGCGGCGGCCAGCCGGTCGAAGTACCTGGCCACCCGGGCCAGCAGCGCGTCGTCAACGTTCACCGTGTGCCCGAGCTCACGCAGGTTCGCCACGATCCGCTCGGCGTCGGGCAGGGACGAGCCGTCCGCCAGCGCGCCGCAGGCGACCTGCAGGACCTCCACGCCGAGGCCGGGCGCGGCCAGGTAGACCAGCGGGGACAGCCCGATCGTGCAGTGCGCGTGCAGCTCGAGGGGCTTGCCGGCCAGGCGGGCCCGCACGGCCGGGAGCAGCGTGCGCGCCCGCTCCGGGGTCAGCAGCCCGGCCGGGTCCTTGACGTAGGCCCGGTCGATGTCGAGCGACGCGGCCACCCGCCCGGCGATCCCGGCGTAGAACGCGTCGTCGTGCACGGCTGAGATCGTGTAGGTGAGCGCCGCGATGATCTCGGTCCCCCCGGCCTGCCTGATCATCCGCGCGGTGGCCAGCACGGCGTCCATGTCGTGGGTCGGGTCGAGGACCACGAACCGCGAGATCCCCGCGGCGACCAGCCGCTGGTAGACCAGCCGCATCACGTCCGGGTGCGCCCGCTCCCAGGAGATGAACCG
>Ga0187814_10000432_pt1 | contig 13830 bp, 11 predicted proteins | sample NC_S_4_FD_132450 | JGI IMG/M metagenome (GOLD analysis project Ga0187814, IMG submission 132450) | Wetland sediment microbial communities from Neuse River Estuary, North Carolina, USA - ASW-S_4 | ecosystem: Environmental > Aquatic > Freshwater > Wetlands > Sediment | place: USA: North Carolina... | reverse complement strand
GGCCGCGGCGAGGCGCCAACAGCTCTTTCAGAGTTTTCTCCGGGCCGTCGCGCGCAAATCGGACTGGCTCACGCGACCGGATGTCTTTCCCGCCTGGCGCGAGTCGGTGCGGACCAATCTCGGGACGTCGGGTCTTCTCAATTTCGCCCGCGGACTCGCGAACATCGATATCGACCATCTCTTGATGCAGCGGGTGACCGGCACGAGGCGAGTGGTCGACAAGCAGACCCTGCTTTTCCCCCATTACGACGGCGATCTCGTCCGCGACATAGTCAAGCAGACTCTCAACGCCCTCACCGCGACCGGGGGCGGGAGCACCGACATACACACGGTCGAGGTGCTCAACGGGACGACGATCAAGGGGCTCGCGAACGGCGTCGCGGAGATCCTCGGCAGTTTCGGTTACGACGTCGTCTCGGTGGGGAACGCCGACCGGTCCGACTACGACAGCACCAGGATCGTGAGCCGAAGTTCGGATGCGGAGGCCGGGAAGACGTTGGGAAATATCATCCGGTGCCCGAGCATCGGACCTGACGACGGCAGCCTCGGATCCTCCGACGCGGAGTTCACCATCGTGCTCGGCTCCGATTTCAACGGGAGGTACGTCGTTGGCCACAAGCCGTGATTTCGCATTCTCCCTGGGGAGATTGCTCGCGGAGCACAAGGGGGGGGGCGTGGTGATCCTCGATCTCTCCGGCTTGTCCGATTGGACGGACTGGTTCGTCATCGCCACAGCCGGGAACGTGACCCAATTGAGGGGCTTGGCGCGGCACGTCGAAGAATACGCCGCCTCGCAGGGGGTCGAAGCGCGGGGACACCCTTCGATTCCCGACGACGAGGAGTGGGTTTTGCTCGATTTCGGGGAGACCGTCATCCACTTGATGAGCGAAAATGCCCGTCGTTTCTACGAGTTGGAACGTCTTTGGTTTCAGGCCCCGTTGCAGGAGATCGCCGCGCCCGCGTGAAAAGGCTGACTTGGACGCATCAGACAAAAAAAGGCCGATCCCCGCGGATCGGCCCTTTTTGTCTTTGAGCTCGCTTACTCGTCGAAATCGTCGTAGTCGACGTCATCCTCGTATTCGTATTCCTCGTCCTCTTCGTCCAGATCTTCGTCGAGATCGTCGGAATCGTCGTCGAAGTCATCGTCGAAGTCATCGTCTTCATCGATATCGTCCCCGTCGATATCGTCGAAGTCTTCGTCTTCCTCGAAATCGTCTTCCTCGTACTCGTCGTAGTCGTCGCTGAAGAGCAGGGCCGGATGGATGAGTTCCGTCGTCCCGACACCCTGCAAGGGCAGTTCGGGCGAGGTGTCGGCAGGTAAATTTGTCGTATTCATGGCTCTCTCCTCCCGAGCTGATGAATGGACGCGGGTCCGAGTGATGCGGCCGCGATGAACCCCTTGGCGGAAGCCGGTCGAGGCCGAGGAAAATCTAAGAGCGGAGCCATCGTCCTGTCAACTACGATTCGTTTTCTTTCCGCGCCGGAAGTTCGAAAAGTATTTTCCAGTCGGCCGCGAAAGGCTGGCACGAAACCGACCCGACCTCATCCGCTTGCATGGGAAAGCCTTTTCTAGTAGTATCCCTCAAGGTTCGGCATCCAAGGAGATCGCAGCCATGGAGTTAACCGACGTCCGGGTGCGGAGGGTTATGGCCGAGGGAAAATTGAAGGCCTACGTGACCGTGACCTTCGACGAATGCTTCGTCGTGCACAACATCAAGGTCATCGAAGGCAAGGGGGGGATGTTCATCGCCATGCCGAGTCGCAAGACCCGCACGGGCGAATACAAGGATATTGCGCATCCGATCAACCCGGATTTCAGGGCGCTGCTTCAGGCCGATATCCTGGCAGCCTACGAAAAAGCTCCGATATCCGACGTGGCGACCCAGGCGGATTTCGACTGACGAGGGCGCCGGTCGGCGGAGGACGGAAAATCGAATTCTGTGGGACGTCGGCAAGCGGTAAAGCCATCGGATTTTGGATCCGATATTCGCAGGTTCGAATCCTGCCGTCCCAGTAGAGATTAGCAAGGAGTACTAGCATGGAACACCGACTGCTCAATGCCCAGGTCCGCACGATCGGCACGAAGGGCGAGCTACGCACTCTCAGGACTTCGGGAAAGATCCCCGGGGTCGTTTATGGCGGCGGGAATGACGCCACGATGATTCTTCTCGATGCCTTCGAATTCAAGAAAGTCTCGCATGGCATTTCGGAGAGCACCATCCTCAACCTCGCCATTGACGGCGCAAGCCGTGAAGTTTTCGTCAAGGAACACCAACGAGACGTCCTCTCCGGCGAGGTCATTCATGTGGATTTTCTCGAGATCGTGAAAGGCCGCAGCATCCATGCCAAGGTGGCACTGCACCTCGTGGGTACGCCGATCGGCGTCCGGAACGGCGGCATCCTCGAGAATCCCGCCCACGAAATCGAAGTCGAATGCGATCCCCGCTACCTTCCTGAGCACATCGAAGTCGACGTTTCCGATCTCGACGCCAATCATTCGATCCATGTGAGGAACCTGCCCGCTTTGGACAACGTCCGTGTCCTTTCGAGCCCGGAACTCGTCGTCGCGCTCGTCAAGTTCGCGAAGATCGAGGCGGAGCCCGTCGTGGAAGCCGCTCCCGCCGCGGCCGCCGCTCCCGCCGCGGCAGGTGCGGCAGGTGCAGCGCCCGCGGCCGCGCCGGGCGCGGCGCCGGTTTCGGACAAGAAGTGACCTTTCTCGGCGAATCGAAGTCAAAAAGACTCGTTCGAAGAGCCTTCGATCGCCGGGGTGCCGCGGTTCCGTCGAAGTTCGGCAAGGAAGGGAGAGGGATGACCCTCTCCCTTCCTTTTTTTTCGGGACAAGGCTGACGGATTCCTCGTTTCAGTCCTGGCGTACATAACGGGAATGGCGAAGGAGATGGCGATGCGCAGGGTCGCGGCGGAGAATTTCGAAGGTGTCGTCGCCCGATGGTTCGGGCGCAACGAACTTTCGATCGATGTTCCCGCGATCGTCGCCTTTTCCGGCGGCCCCGATTCCACCGCCCTCCTCGGAGCGCTCGTTTCCATCGGGGCGGGGCCGCTCAGGGCGGTCCATGTCGATCACGGTATCAGACCCCGGGAGGAGAGGGCGGAGGAAGGCCTGCTCGTCGCCAAGACCGCAGAACGCCTGGGAATCGGACTCGACGTCGTGACTCTACCCGAGGGCCAGGTAGCCTCTTTCGCGAGGGGAAAGGGCCTCGGGTTGGAAGCGGCCGCCCGCGCCTTTCGTCACAGGGCGCTTTCGGACGCGCGGAAGGCCTCGGGCGCCCTCAGGATCTATGTCGGTCACACGCGCGACGACGATCTCGAAGGGCTCCTCTTGCGTTTCCTGGGAGGTTCGGGAAGCGCGGGTTTACGGGGGCTCGCGTCCGTGTCCGGCCCGATCGCCCGACCTCTTCTCGATCTCGGAAGGGCCGACGTCCTCGACTATCTCCGTGAGAGAAGACTCGGCGCTTCGTCCGATTCGACCAATACTGACACTTCGATCCTGCGTAACCGCGTCAGGGCCAGACTCGTGCCCCTCCTCGACGCCGAGTTCCCCGCCTGGAGGGGCGGACTTCTGCGCACTTCACGCCGCATCCGCCTCGACGACGATGCCCTCGACGTCGTCGCCGCGCCCGCCAGGGCAGAGACGGCGACGGACCGATCGCGGAGGATCCGGTTCGACGCCTTTTCTTCTCTTCCCACGGGCCTGCGTTTCCGCGTCCTTGCGGAGGCGATCGACGGTCTCGTGACCGCCGGGTTATGTCCGGAATTCATAGGAGGCCGGGTTCCAACCCGCATGATCGAGGCTGCCATTTCGGCTATCGCGCTCGGAAAGGCCTTTTCGGGTCACGGCGTTTCGATCGTCCGCGACGGGGAGTGGCTGAAAGTGGGGGGCTCCCTTGATTTCAAAGGGGGCGACGGGTATTTTGTAGTTCTGAAAGAGTCGGATATCGGCGTCGAAAGGCCGATTCCGGGCGGTGGAAGCATTGCACTCGCGTGGACTACTGATCTCGGCCGCATGGGAATCCCCGAAGGCAATTTCGATTTTCCCCTCATCGTCAGGACGCGGAGGCCGGGCGATCGTATCGATCTGCCTTCGGGATCCAGACCGGTCGACCGACTCGGGGCGAGCAAGGGCGGACCGTCTGGGGCCGCCGGTGTCGCGATCGTCCAGGACCGTCATGGAATCGTCGCGGTCCTGGGCTCGAATGATGACCGCGGTCGGGATGTTTTTCGCGGCGGGCCGCCGAAAGGCGATGTTCTTCGCCTGCTTTCGCTTCGCTTGAAAGGAGCATAGACCAGCATCATGGATTTCGACGACCAGAACCAAAACCCGGACCGAAAGGGTCAAGGGCAGCCCACCGGACCCTTCAGGGGGAGCAGGGCGGCCCTTGCGGTCTTTCTCGCGCTCGGTGTGCTCTTTTCCGCGCTTTTCTTCACGAACGAAAAGGACAATTCCCAGGAGATTCCCTATTCGGCCTTCCTGACCTACCTCGATCAAGGTGAAGTCGACTCTGTCAAAATTCTGGATCAAGTGGACATCAAGGGAACGCTCAAGGGGAAGACGGGCAGCATGGCGCTGTTCACGACGAAAATCCCCTACGTCGATCTCCAACTCCTCGACAAGCTCAAGGAAAAGGGCGTAAAGGTCTCAGGTGGAGAGCGTGCGACCAGTCCCATCCAGCTCGCGATCGAATTCCTGCCCTGGATATTCGGGTTCTTCATCATCTGGATGATGCTGAGGCAGGTGCAAGGCAACAATCGTGCTTTCAGCTTCGGGAAGAGCAAGGCGAAGCGCTACATCGAACCGGCCAGGAAGACGACCTTCGCGGACGTAGCCGGCCAGAAAGAAGCCAAGTACGAACTCGAGGAGGTGGTCGACTACCTCCGCAGTCCGCAGAAATTCGTGAAAATGGGTGCGCGGATTCCAAAGGGCGTGCTTCTCGTAGGCATGCCGGGAACGGGCAAGACGCTGCTGGCCAAGGCGGTGGCGGGCGAGGCGAACGTGCCGTTCTTTCACATGTCCGGCTCCGATTTCGTCGAGATGTTCGTCGGCGTCGGCGCGAGCCGGGTCAGGGATCTCTTCGAGCAGGGAAGGCGGAGCGCGCCGTGCATAATCTTCATCGACGAGCTCGATGCCGTGGGCCGTACCCGCGGTGCGGGCTATGGCGGTGGCCACGACGAGCGCGAACAGACGCTCAACCAGATGCTTGTCGAAATGGACGGCTTCGAGACGAAGGACGGTGTCATCATTCTGGCCGCCACGAACAGACCCGATGTGCTCGACGCCGCTCTCCTCAGGCCGGGCCGCTTCGACCGTCAGGTCGTCGTGGCGATGCCTGACGTGAAGGAAAGGGAAGATATTCTCGCGATCCACATGAAAAAGATCCCGGTGGATCCCGCGATAGATTCGAGGCGGATCGCCCAGGCGACTCCCGGCACCAGCGGCGCCGACCTCGCCAATCTCGTCAACGAAGCGGCCCTCTTCGCCATCCGCAAGGGCCGGGACATCGTCGAAATGGCCGACTTCGAGGAGGCCCGCGACAAGGTCATGATGGGAGCTGCCCGCAAGAGCCTCTTCATCACCGATGAGGAAAAGAGGGCGACGGCGGTCCACGAGGCCGGGCACGCCCTTGTCACCTATTTCGTCGACAACATGGACCCTCTCCACAAAGTGACCATCATCCCGCGGGGTCGTGCCCTCGGGCTCGCCCTGGCTCTGCCCGAAAAGGACGCCTATTCGCATTCGAAGTCTTGGCTTCGCGATTATATGGTTTTCGCCTTCGGAGGCTATGCGGCCGAAAAGGTGGTCTACGGCGAGACCACGACGGGCACGGCTCAGGACCTCAGGCAGGCCACGGATTTCGCGCGCAAGATGGTGTGCGAGTGGGGCATGGCCGATTCGATGGGACCGGTGGCCTACGGCCAGGAGGAAGAGCCGATCTTCATCGGCAAGGAGATCGCTCGACACAAGGATTACTCCGAGGACACGGCGATGAAGATCGACGAGGCCATCAAGAGTTTCCTCGACGAGGCGGCCGGCAGGGCGACGGAAATACTCACCAGAAACAAGGACAAACTCGTAAAGCTGGCCGACGAGCTCATCGTGAGGGAAACTCTCCTCGACGCCGACATCAAGAGGCTTTTCGGCTTCGCGGACAAGCGTCCCAAGGTGGAAGCGCAGGCCTGATCGTGCGATGTTCAGGCGGCGGGTCCGCTTTCGCGAGATTCCGCGGGCGGCTTCTCGTTCTCGTCGTCTTGTTCGGCGCCTCTGCCTTTGCGCAGGACGACCAGCCGATCCGCCCGTGGATCGACAAGGCTTCAGCCGCCTTCGACTCGGGCGATTTCGCGACGGCGGAAGCCGTCGCGGAGGCCGGCCTGGAAGCGGACGGTGGCGACTCGGACCTCCTCTATCTTCTCGCGAAATCTGACTATGCCCTCGCAGGCAGGGTGCCACAAGCTCTGGAGGACGTGGAAGCCGCCCTCGAATCCGACCGCTTCGACCGCTATCAACGGGATCAGGCCATTGTCTTCGATGCCGATCTGCTGATCAGACTCAGGCGCTGGGACGATGCGCTTTCCGCCCTGAAAGGTCTGAGAAATCAGGTCGATGTCGACGGCACCTATGAAAGGGCGCGCGCTCTCCTCTCGCTCGGCGATATATCCTCCGCGTTGGACGTCTTCGACCGTGCCAGGAGGGTCTGGCCATCGGATCTTCGCTTCGCCCGTCTCTTTTTCGAAAGCAGAGGCATCCCCTCTGACGATCGGACGCGCCGATTGGCCGCCGCTTTCGTGAGGTCGGCGACCGACGGAAACTTCGAGGACCCCGCTCTGACCGCCCTCTCTCTTCCCTTCATCCCCGATCCGAGCGTCAGCAAGAATATCCTTATGGCGCTTCGGGCCGCCCGGGGCCCGGTCGCCACGCTGGAAGCCCTCCATTATGGACTCTTGGACAGCCCATCCGCCGTGGACGAATTCTTCGCTCAAAGCGGAGGCAAGGTTTCGCGGTCCGACCTTGAGCGCCTGGTCGCTCTCTGCGGGCCGAAGGGTCTCGAAGCCCTCGCCGCTCATTTGGCCTCCTTCTCGGGGACTCTCACCGAGGACGCCGACGGCGACGGCATCGTGGATGCCACGACCGTCTACAAAGACGGCCAGGCGACCGAATGGGATCTCGACGCCGACCAAGACGGCTTGAGCGAAATTGTCATACGTTTCGCCTACGGCATGCCGGCATCCGCCGTTTGGCAGCCTTCGAGTGCCCGGTTCACGTATACATGGGGAAACTGGCCGGTTCTGTCGGCCGCAAGCTTGGATTCCGTGCCCGCCGGCGGCTTGGCTTTCGCGGTGGCGGCGCCTGCGAAGACGGCGCCCACCGCGTCAATGCCTCCGACGAGGGACTGGAGACTCGCCGATGGGGTCCTTGCCTGGGCTCCGATCCGTCTCGAGCCATTCCCCGACGCCGCTTCGAGTTTCGAGCTTGTGGCTCGAACCGGGTCGGAACCCCCTACCGACAGGGCTCTGACCGTCGACGCGACGAGGCTCACGCTGCATCGGAAGGACGGCGATCTCGCCATTGACCTGCGCGACGGCATAGCCTTGCAGGGCGAACTGACCTCCGCCGGGAGAACGGTCGCCCGTTTTACCTACGACAAGGGGAGGCCGGTACTCGAAATGCTCGATCAGGATGGGGACGGAAGGTTCGAGTCGAAGCTCTTCCTCGATCCTACGAGCGATCCTGCCGATCCTCTGGTGCTTTCCTACGAGTCCGACATCGATGGCGACGGTATCTACGAATATAAGGAAGAACTCGTCCCGCCATATCGCCGAACCTGGGACCTCGATCTCGGACCGGCTACAAGGAGCGATCGGTGAGTATGTTGCAGGGAATGTCGCGCTCGAAGACCCTTCGGCGCTCTTTATCGTCGGACTTGCGTCTTCCCTCGTCGCATGTTCATCCACATCGCCTCTGGTCGCCAAAACCCCGGATTGGAAGGCGACCAAGCTGGACGATCTGCGGACACTCGCGGACAATTCTCCCGCTTCCGCCATCGATCAGGCGCTCTTTCTGCTCGAGGCGCCCAAAGGGCAGGCGGAGATCGACCGGAAGTCCCTCGAATCCATCGTCGCGATGGCCGGAGACAGCTTGCTTTCGGATCTCAAGAAGGCCGAGTCCGCGGGGGATGTCGAAGGAGAGCTTTCCGCCTCACAGTCCTTGCGCACCCTCGGCGGTTCGGCCGACGTCCTTGGCCTTCTTTCTCCGGCAACCGCCGCCGTCGCAAAGGGCGGGACTCCCGGTTCGGGAGCCCTCCTTCTCGGCCTTGCCGACGCCGCATGGAAGGACTCCAACAAAAGCCTTGCCAACGCCCTTGTCTCGGAAGCCCTCGATTCTCTGGAGGCGTCGACTCCCGACTTGGGCACCCTTCTCGCCCCCTGGAGGCAGCGAAGCGGCGAGACGGGCGCGACATCGCTCGCCGCGAGGATCGACGCGATCGCGGGCCCCTCTTCGGGTTCCGCGGATGGCTCAGATGCGGGAATGGCGGCGGCTCGATCCACGGACATGTCGCGCCTGGACCCGGCGCTCGTCGCGAAGATCGAACCGGCGGTCATAACGGTCCGTGTGGACCGCGGAATCAAGATCGAACAGGGCATGGGGTCGCCCGACCGCGTGCTCGGCTCGGGCTTCTTCATCGATCCCCGCGGCTATCTCATTACCAACTATCACGTGATTTCGAGCGAAGTGGACCCGGAGTACGAGGGCTATTCGCGGGTTACCGTCAAGCCCGCCGGCGATCCGGACATACGCATCCCCGCCAAGGTCATCGGCTGGGATCCGTTGCTTGATCTCGCACTCCTCAAAGCGGAAATGACACCGCCCTATTCGTTCGTGCTCGATCCGGCCCCGGCCCAACCCCAAGGCGCCTCCATCTACGCCCTTGGATCTCCGCTCGGTCTCGAATCGACCATCACGGCGGGCATCGTTTCGGCGACAGGGCGCGATTTTCTCCAATGGGGAGACGTCATCCAGATCGACGCTCCGCTCAATCCCGGCAATTCGGGAGGACCGCTTCTCGACGCCTCGGGAAAGGTGACGGGCGTGGTCTTCGCCGGGGTACCGGGCTATCAGGGGCTCAATTTCGCGATCCCGACCTCTTGGCTCCTCCAGATCCTGCCCGCGCTGTACCGTGGAGGCAAGCTCGAGCATCCCTGGCTGGGTTATATCGTCGACGATGCGACCGATGGGGGAACGGGCCTTTCGGTCAGGTACAAAAGCCCCTCGGTGCCACCCTCGATCCAGGAGGGCGACGTAATCCTCTCTATGGACGGCCACCCGCTCAAGCGAGTCGTCGACTTGCAGTCCTTGCTCCTCGACCGGCGACCCGGCGAACTCGTGAATCTGCAGGTCAAGGACGCGGCGGGAGCGGTCCGAACGGTTCTCCGGGCCCTCGGAACGAGACCCGAGCATCCTCTCGACGACGCCATGGCGATAGATACGCACGACAGACTGTTCCCGGCTCTCATGGGCATGGACGTGGTGCGGGTTCCGGGCGGCATCTTCGGCGCCGAAAGTTACTCGATCACCAAAGTCAGGTCCGGATCGATCGCCGACGAGGCGGGACTCTCCGAGGGCGACCCCTTCTCGCTCTATGCGATGATAGTGCGGCCGAAGGAGAGGGCTGCGGTGTTGCAGATCCACGTGATGAAACGCAAGGCGGGATTTCTGGAGAGCATGATCCAGATACCAGTCCCCCTCGACATTCCCGACTTCGTCTGACCCGCGTTTGCGGTCCGGCATCAGGGGCGCTATACTCCGTCACTGAAGGGAGCCAGCAGGATGGACGAAGGCGGGAATTCTATCGCGAAGCTCGATCTCGAGGGGAATCTCGGAATAGAGAAGGCCGCGTCCCTCAGATTGCGGATTCTCGAGGAACTCCGCGGGGGACGAACGGTGGAAATCGATCTGTCCGCGGTCGATGACATCGATCTTTCGTGCCTGCAGGTGCTCTACGCCGCCAGGCGTGAAGCCGCCCGCCTCGGCGGAAGCTTCGCTCTTCGAGGGGTTCTCTCTCGAAGAATCGTCAAGCGGCTCAAATCCAGCGGATTCGTCCTCGCCCTGCCCGAAACGGGTGGAGACTTGGAGACGACCCTCGTCGACTTTTCGGTGGAGGGGGCATGATCGACAAATTCAAGGCCACCTTCATCGAGGAAGCGACTGAACTCCTCGGCCAGCTCGAGGAGACGCTGCTCGAGCTCGAGAATGCGCCCACCGATCCCGAACTCGTCAACAAGGCTTTCAGGGCGATTCACACGGTAAAGGGCTCTTCGGCGATGTTCGGATACGATGCCGTGTCCAAGTTCACCCATGAAGTGGAAACCGCTCTGGACCGCTGTCGAAACGGCGAGATCGTCATCGATTCCACCTTCATCGGTCTCACCCTCCGCTCGCGGGACCACATCCGGAGACTGCTCGACTTCGAGGCGCCCACCGCAGAACTGGTCGCGGACGGAGAGGGCTTGCTCGGCGAATATAGAAACTGGATTGCGCAAAAGACAGGGTCAGCCGAAGCCGTCGAAGCGTCCGGCGCGATCGGGAAGGAGGAAGCGCCCGCCAAGCCAAGGGGCTGGGCTTCAGAGCGCTCCAAGTCCGTGCCCGCGACATGGCGCATCATCTTCAAACCGAATCCGTCCATCTTCAGGGACGGCACGAAGGTGCTCAATCTCGTGGAGGAGGTGGCCGCCCTCGGCGAGGCGACCGTCTATCCCCATGTCGAGTCGATCCCCCCCCTTTCGGATTTCGATCCGGAAATTTGCTACTGTTCCTGGGACATCGTACTCACGACCCAGGCGGACGAAAACGCGATCCGCGACGTCTTCGTTTTCGTGGAAGGTTCGTCAGAGATCCACGTATCGAGGATCGCGCGCCAAGGCGACGAAGCCGAAGGCGCCAAGAAGCTGGGCGAAATATTCGTGGAACGCGGTCTCGTCAGCGCGGAAACGATCGGCAGCGTCCTCGAGGGGCACAAGCGCATCGGCGAGACCCTCATAGAACAGAAAGTCGTTTCCTCGAGCGAGGTGACCTCCGCGCTGCTCGAGCAGCAGCATCTCAAGAAAATTCAGGAGCGCAGGGAGACTGTCGGGACCTCGATCCGCGTGGCGAGCGAGAAGCTCGACGGGCTCGTGGATCTCGTGGGTGAACTCGTCACGCTGCAAGCAAGGCTGTCCCAGACCGCCTTCGAGCGCCAGGACCCCGCTCTCGGATCGATTTCCGAGCAGTTCGAGCGTCTCATTTCCCAGCTCAGGGACAACACGATGTCGATCCGCATGCTGCCGATCGGGAGCACATTCAACAAATTCCGAAGGGTCGTGCGCGATCTTTCGCTGGAACTGGGCAAGGAAGTGGAACTCGTGGCCGAGGGGGCGGAGACGGAGCTCGACAAGACGGTCATCGAAAAGCTATCGGATCCCCTCGTGCATATCATCAGGAATTCCCTCGACCACGGCATCGAGTCTCCGGAGCAGAGGCGGGCGGCGGGGAAGGCCCTGCCCGGCAGGATCAGACTCGCGGCAAAGCATTCCGGCGCCTACGTGCTCATCCAGGTGGAGGACGACGGCAAGGGCCTGGATGCCGAGGCGATCAGGCGCAAGGGCGTGGAAAGAGGCATGCTGGTCGCCGGACAGGAAGTTTCCCAGAACGACCTGTATCAGCTTATTTTCGCCCCGGGCTTTTCGACCGCGAAAACCGTGACGACGGTTTCGGGACGGGGAGTCGGCATGGACGTCGTGCGGAGAGAGATCGATTCGCTCGGAGGTTCGGTCCATCTCGATTCGACGCCCGGGAAGGGCATGATAGTCACGCTGAAAATCCCGCTGACGCTGGCGATCATCGAGGGCCTCCTCGTCAGGGTTGCGGAGGAATTTTTCGTCGTCCCCCTCTCGTCCGTCGACGGCTGTATCGAAATATCCAGGAGCGATCTCGCCTCGCTCGGCGATCGTCGAATCTTCTCGTATCGGAACGAATTCGTTCCGTTCGTCCCGCTGAGGGAGTTTTTCGAGAGCGAGGGGGCCGGGCCCGACATATCCCAGATCGTCATCGTGCAGGCGCTGGAGTCGCGGGTCGGCTTCGTCGTCGATCAGGTGGTCGGCGACTACCAGACTGTCATCAAGCCTCTCGGCCGCATGTTCAAGAGGGTGGAGGGGCTGTCGGGGGCCACCATCCTCGGTGACGGCACCGTCGCCCTCATCCTCGACGTGAACCGACTCTCGCAGATCGTCCAGCGCGAGGCGAGGGGCTTGTCGGCGGTCCGGGGTTCGGCCAAATGAATGCCGGTCCGAATTGGGAGGAGGGGACCATAGCAGGGGGAGTCAAGGGGCTGAGCGAGCCCGAGTTCCACAAGCTTTCGCGCTTCATCGAAACGGAGCTCGGCATCCGCATGCCGGACTCGAAGCGGGTCATGCTCGAATCGAGGCTGCTCAAGAGACTTCGCCAGCTCGATCTTCCCGACTTTTCGGCCTACATCGACTTTGTCTTTTCGGAGCAAGGCAGAGTTTCCGAACTCATCAACATGATCGATGCGGTCACGACGAACAAGACCGACTTTTTCCGCGAGGCCGATCACTTCGATTTTCTGTTCAACAGGATTCTTCCCGAGCTTTTCTCGGAAAGGGACTATGCCCATCGCCGTTTCTGGTCCGCGGGCTGCTCGACCGGGGAGGAGCCCTACACCATTGCGATGGTGCTGGAGGAATTCCGCGAGCGGGCTCCCGCCTTCGCATGGTCGATGTTCGCCAGCGATCTGTCCACCAAGGTTCTCGACAAGGCTGTCGAGGGTGTCTACCCGGCCGAACAGGCCGAACCGATCCCCCTTTCCTACAAGAAGAAATACCTCCTCCGCTCGAAGAACCGCGAGGAGGCCCTGGTCAGGATCAGGCCGGAGATCAGGTCTCGCATAACCTTCGCTCGGATCAATTTCATGGACCGGTCCTGGCCCATCGTCGAGCCCTTCGATGTCGTGTTTTGTCGCAACGTGATCATATATTTCGAAAGACGCGTCCAGGAGGAAATCATAGGCAAATTGCTCCGGCACACCGCGCCCAACGGCTGGCTGATTCTCGGACATTCCGAATCGGTCGCCGGAATGGACCTGCCGATGCGATCGGTCGCACCGACGATCTACCGCAAGATCGGATGAGGGACGAGGGCATGGGCAAGGCGATCCGTGTGCTTGTCGTCGACGATTCGGCGGTCGTACGTCAGACGCTCAAGGAAGTCCTCGGTTCGGACCCGGGAATCGAAGTCATCGCCGTGGCGGCCGACCCGATATTCGCCCAGCGCTATCTTGACGTGAATCCTCCTGACGTCATCATCACGGACGTCGAAATGCCGAGAATGGACGGGTTGACCTTCCTCCGATCGATCATGGAAAAGAACCCCATGCCGGTCGTCGTCTGCTCGTCGAAGACCGAGGAGGGTTCGGACAACGCCTTAAAGGCGCTCGACTACGGAGCCGTGGAGATCGTGCAGAAACCCCGGCTCGGAACCAAACAATTCCTGGAGGAATCGACCGTCAGGCTCTGCGATGCCGTCAAGGCGGCATACCTCAGCAGGGGGCGTCTGAGAAGCTACCGCGTCCCCGTGCGGGAACCCCGAAAGGTGGAGCCCAAGCTCACCGCGGACGTCATGCTGCCCAAGCCCGATGCCGGTCGAATCGCCTTCGAGACGACGGAGAAAATCGTCGTCGTGGGAGCCTCCACGGGAGGCACCGAAGCGCTCCGGGAATTCCTGGAAGCCTTCCCCGAAGACTGCCCCGGCATCGTCATAGTCCAGCATAT
>Ga0187814_10000431_pt1 | contig 13839 bp, 15 predicted proteins | sample NC_S_4_FD_132450 | JGI IMG/M metagenome (GOLD analysis project Ga0187814, IMG submission 132450) | Wetland sediment microbial communities from Neuse River Estuary, North Carolina, USA - ASW-S_4 | ecosystem: Environmental > Aquatic > Freshwater > Wetlands > Sediment | place: USA: North Carolina... | reverse complement strand
GGCGGTTGCGGCGCGGCACTCCGGTCAGCAGGCCCCCGTCGACCACGATCGCCTGGCCGTTGACGAAACTCGATGCGTCGCTGGCCAGCCACAGCACGGCCTCGGCGATGTCGATGGGCTGGCCGGTCCGCGGGATCGGGGCGGCTTCGCTGAGGGCTGCGGTGATGAAGTCGACGGTGCGCTGCGCGTCTTCGCTGTCCAGGCCGGCCGCGCGCCCGAAGATGGACGTGGCAATCGCGCCCGGGCAGACAGCGTTGACCCGCACGCCGTGCTCGCCGAGCTCGTTCGCGGTCGTGAGGGTGAGCTGTCTGATCGCCGCCTTGGCCGCGCTGTAGTCGTGGCCGCCCAGGTTGGCCCGGAAGGAGGCGACGCTCGAGGTGTTGATGATGCTGCCGTAGCCCTGCGGCCGCATCACCCTCGCTGCGGCCCGGATGCCGAGGAACACCCCGCGCAGGTGCACGCCGAGGGTCTCATCCCAGGTCTCGACGTCGACTTCCTCGATGCCAGTGGTCGAGCCTGGCACGCCGGCGTTGTTGAACATGACGTCCAGGCCGCCGAACGCGTCCACGCAGGCAGCGACCGCCCGGTCGACATCCGCCTCGCGGGACACGTCGGTGGCCACGAACACGGTCCGCTCCCCCAGCTCAACAGCCAGGCGATCGCCGCGCTTGACGTCGACGTCGGCCAGCACCACGCTGGCGCCCTCAGCCACGAACAGCCGCGCAGTCGCCTCGCCGATGCCGCTCGCCGCGCCGGTAATAACCGCCCGCTTGCCGTCCAGCCTGCCCATGTCATGCCGCCTGTCGCTCGGCCGGCCGCGCCGGTCCACTATCGGTCCCCGTTACCGTAACGCGACGAAGGTCGGCTTGGTCAGGTGGACCTGGCACGCTGCGCCGCCAGCAGCGGGATAGCCGCGATCTTCTCCTCGGTCAGGTCGGCCCAGCAGATGCCCGCCTCAGGCCGCCGACCGCCGCGGCAATCGATGATGCGATCGGGCGTGACGATGAAGTCGAGCGGCACGTCATGGTCCGTGGTCGGGATAGCCCCGGCAGGCTGCACCTGGATCTCGTGCACGGTCGTGACGCAGAGCGTGTCGGCACCGATGAGGCCCGCCGCGGTCGCCAGCGCGTACTCCAGGTCGGCGAAACCGCCCCCCTTGCCGAGCCGGGCGCCGTCCACACCGGCCGCCACGCAGCCCATCACCACGAGCTCGACCGGCGCGAGCTCGCTCAGCGAGACGCGGCGCGCCGACCGCGCCGCACCGCTGATCGACGCGGCCGCGCGTGGCGGCCCGGCCAGGTGGTCCGGGTCCAGGGCGAAGAACGGCTCGTTCTCGGCCAGCCTGGGCACGGCCATGTACACCGTCTTGCCGTCCTCCAGCGCGCGCTGGCGGACGGGCAGTTGCGCGGAATCCGGGTTGGCCTTCAGCGTCCGTGCCGCCTGCCAGTCGGGCGTGGCCCGCAGCCGCTCGGCGGCAGCCTCGGCGCCGGTGAAGTTCGGGATGCGACCCGCCGCGCCGGGGAATCTGGCTACCCGGGCGGCGCGCATGGCACCCCAGACCTGCTGGCGGAGCGCGGCCTTGGCAGCCAGCACGTCAGCGGGGCCGCCTGCGTCACGATCGTGGCGGGGCACCGGTCGGGGCATGGCGACAGCTTTCCTTACGACGTGGTGTCAGCGGAAGTCTGGGCCGTGCCCGCGCGGGGCAGCGACCGGGTTTACCGTCTGCCGCCAGGGTACGAGGACGACATGCTTGACCTGACTCCTGCGACGTCGATGCTGAGCCAGGTCGTCGCTGACACCCGCGACGACCAGCTTGGTGCGCCTACTCCCTGCAGCGGCGCGACGGTGGCTGACCTGCTCGATCACATCGACGGACTGTGCCTGGCCTTCACGGCGGCGGCAGTCAAGGACCTGGACGCGGTCGGCCAGCCGCCGGTTGCAGACGGGTCGCGGCTCGGACCCGACTGGCGGGTGCGTATTCCGGACCGGCTGGCCAGGCTGGCGGCATCCTGGCAGAGCGAGTCAGCCTGGACCGGCATGACCAGGGCCGGCGGCCTGGACATGCCCGGCAGTGTGGCCGGCACCGTGGCGATCAACGAAGTCCTCGTGCACGGCTGGGATCTGGCGGCCGCGACGGGCCACGACTTCAGCGGCGATTTTGAACTGGTCCAGGCGGCATCTTCATTCGTCGAGCCGACGGCGGCCAGGAACCCGGACGGGGTCGAGGGCTTGTTCGGTCCGCCGGTAGCCGTGCCAGACGACGCGGAGCCGCTTGACCGCCTCGTCGGCCTGACCGGCCGGGAACCGAGCTGGCGCGCGGCTCGTCGCTGAGCGCGTCGGCTACGACACGGCCGGCTGGGCAGCTCAGAGCGTGGTGAGAATCTGCGGTCCGTCGACCGTGATCGCGACGGTGTGCTCGACGTGCGCCGCCCGGCTGCCATCGCCACTGCGCAGCGTCCAGCCGTCCGGGTCCACCCGGTAGGAGTTCTTGCCGCCGGCCATGAACCACGGCTCGATGGCGATGACAAGGCCAGGCTCGAGCCGCAACCCACGTCCAGCCTTGCCGTCGTTCGGGACCGACGGCGCCTCGTGCATGGTGTGGCCGACACCGTGTCCGCCGAAGTCTGTGTGCAGTCCGTAACGGCCCCTGCGCGCGACCGACCCGATGGCCGCGGAGACATCGCCAAGCCGCCCCCCTGGTACGGCAGCGGCGATTCCGGCTGCCAGCGCGCGCTCGGTCGTCTCGATGAGCCGGACGTCGGCGGGTCTGGCCGTGCCGACCGTGAACGAGATGGCAGCGTCGCCGGTCCAGCCGTTCAGCGTCGCGCCGAAGTCAATGCTGACGAGGTCGCCGTCAGCGAGCCGGTACGGACCTGGGATGCCGTGCAGCGCGGCATCGTTCACCGACGCGCAGATCACCGCGGGGAACGGCGAGTGCGCGAAGCTCGGCTGATAGTGCAGGAACGGGGAGCTAGCGCCGTGCTCGGCCAGCACTGACCGGGCGATCTCGTCCAGCTCCTGCAGGCTGACACCGACCGCAGCCTGCTTACGAATCTGCGCTAGTGCGGTCGCGACGACCCGGCCGGCCGGCCGCATGGCTTCGATCTCGGCGGGCGACTTCAGCTCTACCACCAGATCATGGTGCCAGGTGTTGGCGCCTGGGCGCGCCACTCCCCCGACCCCGACGCCCGGCGCGTCCTGCACAGCCGGACACGCACCCGGACGGCCGCGCGCCAACCAACCCACCGCGTGAAGTTGCGGCTCTGGCACGGCAGGGCGACATGTCCTCGGAGACCTGCCCAGCGGCATGATGAGCGCATGGCCGGAGACAGCGTTGATGGGTGGCTGACGGATCACCGCGCCGTTCGCTCGGTCCGCCATGACCCAGGCTCTCCGGTCGACACTTCACGCTGGCCGGCGACGGTTGCGGCTGTTGAGCAGATGCTGTGCGAGGGCCTCGAGCTGGCCCGCGGCGTGACGGTACTGGTCGGTGAGAACGGTTCGGGGAAGTCGACAATTGTCGAGATGCTGGCCGAAGCGTGCGGGCTCAACCCGCAGGGCGGCTCGGCGATGGGCAGGCTCTTCCGGACCAGGGACAGCGAGCCTGGTATCGGCACCTGCCTCGTAGTCGAGCGCGGCCCCGGCAGGCCGCGCTGGTCCTACTTTCTGCGCGCCGACACCATGCACACCCTGTACAGCTACCTGGAGGACAACCCCGGCCGGACGCCGGAGCGATTCCATGAACTGAGTCACGGGGAAGGCTTCCTGGAGGTCTTGCGTACCAGGGTTAGCCAGCCGGGCTTTTACCTGATGGATGAACCCGACGCTCCGCTATCGTTCACCGCCTGCCTTGGGCTGGTGGCGCTGCTACATGACCTCGCCCAGGGCGGTTCCCAGGTCATCGTCGCGACCCACTCGCCGATGGTGGCCGCCATTCCGGGCGCGACCATCCTGGAGCTTGGCGACTGGGGCATCCGGCCCGCCCAGTGGGAAGAACTCGATCTCGTCGCAGCATGGCGCCAGTTCATGACCGAGCCAGCTTCCTACTTCCGGCGCTTGCTCACGGACTGACCACTGTGTGAGAGCCAGTGGACGGTAACCACGGGTCGGCGTCCAGCTTGTCACTCCCGCTTGCAGCTCCGCGTTGCTGGCGTGTAGAAAGATGTCCGCTATGAGAATTAAGCATCAAGTCGTGACGTTCGATGCCGACGACCTGGCGGCCGAGAGCAGATTCTGGGCCGGAGTGCTCGGCGGCACGGTCGACGCTGAGGACGACTGGCACATGGTATTGGTGGATGGTAAGCCACGGGTGGGCGTCCAACTCGCGCCCAACCATGTCCGGCCCGAGTGGCCGCGTGGAACACCCCAGCAAATCCACCTCGACCTATGGGTAGATGACCCCGAGGCGGCTCACAACGAAGTCATGGCACTGGGGGCAAAACTGCTCAAGCCGGCAGATGGCCCCGCCGACGACTTTCAGGTCTACGCAGACCCTGCCGGGCACCCGTTCTGCATCTGCTGGGTCATCAAGCGGTAGCACTGGATCGACTCGCCGGCGTCCTCGCCCTGGTCGCTCCGATGACTGGCTAGCTGAATGCCCGCGATCAGGGGCAGCGGTCCGCAAGGACGCAGAACTCGTTCCCCTCTGGGTCGGCGAGTGTGACCCAGCTCTCATCGCCAGTCTGGCCTACGTCGGCGTGTCGAGCACCTAGGTCGAGCAGGCGACGGACCTCTTCGTCTTGCTCCCTGTCGGTTGGGTTGACGTCGAGGTGGACCCTGTTCTTGACGGTCTTGCCCTCGGGCACGCGCGCGAATGTCAACGTCGGTGGCACTGCGCCAACGCGGTTCTTGCCCTCAGGCACCGTAGGGGAGCCAATTGTGATTATTCCGTCATCTTCGTCTTGCACTTCGTAGTCAAGGACCGAGCACCAGAACCAGGCGAGACCGCTGGGATCAGCACAGTCGATCGCAAGCTCGGTGAGCTTACTGGTCATGTCAGGACCTCCCAGGCACGTGGCGGGTCCGCCAGCGGCAGCAACGCTAATCGCAGGGTCAGGGGAAGTCAGGCTGCGAGCGGCGGGCCGGGTCGACGGGGCTCATGATTCCGACGGGGTTTCCGTCTGGGTCTTCGACGATGGCGTAGCGGGCACCCCAGAGCGCATCGTAGGGCGGCTGCTGACCGACCACCAGACGTCAACTGACGCGGAAGTTGTTCGCCCTGACGGTCGATACCGCCGGACCGATTTGGGCGACTTGACGTTAGCTCACACGGTCTTGCCTCGGTCGGCCGACAACTAGGGCTGCCTCGATTCGCAAGCCCACGCCCACCACGGCGAGCACGACTGGCACACCGATGGCCCATTGAATGGTGTGGTTATTGACCAGGGCTATGACAACTGCGGCGACGCTTAGGGCGTCGCCCACGAGCCGCGTCGAACTCCGTGCCCGGCTGGCTTGCATGGCTCTCCCAGTGGCAGCTCGGCAGGCTCTAAAGCCTGACTACGGGCCCCGAGGGTGTCAAGACTGCGCGTGCCTCGCTAGGCTCGCGGGACCTTCTTGCTCATCACGCAGTTCTTCGCGCCCTTGGGCCGGTCGTAGCTGAAACCGGCCTGCTCGAACAGGCTTCGGGTGCCGTTGTACAGGAAGGATGCAGAGACCTTCGTGCCAGCGGTGTCGTGCGGGTACGCCTCCACGACCCCGCCGCCGGCTTGCGCGATCAGATCAAGAGCACCACGAAGCGCGACGGCTGCCACTCCCTTGCGCCGGTAGTTCCGGGCCACGAAGAAACAGGTGAGCCGGTAGTCGGGCAGTCCTTCGAGGCCAGCCTCGTACTGCTTGCGGTGGTAGATGTTCGGCAGTTCCTCAGGGGTGCCGTACTCGCACCAGCCCACCGCGACATCACCGTCGAATACCAGCGCGGCGTGTGCGCGGCCTTCATTGACCAGCCGCTCCTTGATGGCGCGGTTGCCCTCGGCGCTCTGTCCCCGCGCGGCGCAGGCGGGTTGCGCCTGGCCGCCGAAGAATACGATCCCGGGCTGGCCCGGGTTTGCGTGAAACCAGGTGCACCAGCAGCCGTTCCACACGCCGTTGTGCCGCTCGGCGAGCTGCGCGAACGCATCCCAGGTGTCGGGACCGAGCGGCTTGACCGTGTAGTCGCTCATGGGCACCTCCAGCCCGCGCTCCGTGACCGTCCAGATGCGATGATCTCGCACCCTAAGACCAATTGCGGACGGTCGACGTCCGGAAATCAAGCCGGTTGGCCACCGACGCGGTCTGAAGCACACCTGGCCGCTGGTCAGATTGTCGAATACCGTGAAACGCCGTTAGCACCGAAGCGCTCGCCGGGAGTGTCATTGACCCACGCGGAGCAGGTCACGTTCCTGATCATCGGCGCCGGGTTCTCCGGACTGGGCGCGGCGATCAAGCTCTCGCAGGCTGGCCACAGCGACCTTGTCATCCTGGAGCGCGCCGACGACGTCGGCGGCACGTGGCGGGACAACGTTTACCCCGGTTGCCGCTGCGACGTGCCGTCGAACTTGTACTCGTACTCCTTCTTTCCAAAGCCGGACTGGAGCGAGACGTACCCGTCGCAGCCCGAGCTGTGGGACTACCTGCGCACGGTGTCGGCGACCTACCAGCTGAACAGGTACCTGCGGTTCGGTCACGAGGTGACCAGCGCCCGCTGGGACGGCGGGCGCTGGCTCGTCACCACGACCGAGGGCGCCTTTGCCGCGCGTTACCTGATCGCTGCGGCGGGCGCGCTGGTCGAGCCGTCGCTGCCGGACATCGCTGGCATCGAGTCGTTTCGCGGGAAGATCATGCACTCCGCGCGGTGGGACCAGAGCTGGCAGGCGGCCGGCCGCCGGGTGGCCGTAATCGGCACCGGTGCGTCCGCAATCCAGATCGTGCCGTCGATCCAGCCCGCGGTCGAGCACCTCACCGTATTCCAGCGCACGGCATCGTTCGTGCTTCCGCACAGCGCCCGCCCGGTGTGGCCGTGGACCAGGGCGCTCTACCGCGCGCTGCCGTCGACCCAGCGGGCGTCCCGGCTGCTCATCTACTGGCTGCGCGAGCTGCTGGTGTTCGGCTTCACGAAGAACCCGAGGCTCCTGAAGCGCGTCGAGGTGGTCTGGCGCAGGCACATGGCGGGCGCGGTCAGCGATCCGGTGCTGCGGGACCAGCTGACACCCACCTACGACCTCGGCTGCAAGCGGATCCTGCCGTCGAACGACTTCTACCCGGCGATCGCCAAGCCCAACGTCAGCCTGGTCACCGAGAAGATCATCGAGTTCCGGCCGGACGCGGTAGTCACGGCTGACGGCGCCGAGCACCCGGTCGACACCGTGATCCTGGCCACCGGGTTCCACGTCACCGACAACCCAATGTTCAGCAAGATCATTGGTGCTGACGGCCGCCCGCTGGCGGACTCGTTCGGCCAGACCTACCTCGGCACCGTCGTGCCCGGCTTCCCGAACTACTTCCAGCTAACCGGCGCCAACACCGGGCTCGGGCACTCCTCGATGCTTTTCATGATCGAGAGCCAGCTCAACTACATCCTCGACGGTGTTGCCAAGACGGAGGCGTGTGGCGGAGCGTTCCAGGTGCGACCGGAGGTGGCCGCCGCCTACAACGCCGCGCTGCAGCGCAAGCTGCCGAAGACGGTGTGGGGCTCTGGGTGCTCGAGCTGGTACCTCGACAGCCAAGGCCGCAACCTGACGCTCTGGCCGGGCTTCACCTTCGACTTCCGCCGCCGCACCCGCCAGTTCCGCCCCCGCGACTTCTTCTGGACCTAATCCTGCTCGGCCAGCAGCTGCCGCAGCCACTGCTCGCTGGCCGCGGCGATGCGCGCGGGAACGCCAAGCTCACCCAGCAGGTCGGTGGCCGCGGCCATCTCCTCGGCGCGCCGTCGGGCGTGCTGCACGCTGCCGTGCTCGAGCCGGTCTACCGTCACCGCAGAGGCCGACGCAAGCTCCGCAGCGATGTTGTCGCGGATCCAGTCCTCGCACCCGGCGGCCCGCGCGGCCCGCAGCGACTCGGTCACGGCCGCAGCCAGGCCCTTGAAGAAGACGCTGCGCACGAGCTTGCGCGCGGCCGCGGCGCCGGCCGGTCCGGCCAGCACCTCGACCTCGGCTCCGAGACCGCCCAGTATCGCGGCGAAGTCAGCAGCGGCCGGCCCGGATGCCAGCATGGGCGTCCGCAGTCCGCGACCTGGTACCGGCGACATCAGCGCGACGTCGGCGAACCGCACCGGGCGAGCCAGCTCCGCGAGTGCCACCTTGAGCGCCGACGACCCGGTGTTGAGATCGGCGTAGATTGCGGTCGGCGCGATGCCGGGCAGCGCGGCCTTGAGCGCGTCGGCTGCCTCGTGCGCGGTGGTCAGCGACAGGATCACATCGGCGCCCTGGCAGGCGCCCGCGTCGCCAGCGCACTCGGTGATGCCGGCGCCGGCCGGGACGCGCGGGTCGAACCCGCGCACGACCGCACCCGCGGCGGCCAGGTCAGCGGCGATCTCTGACCCGGCCTCGCCGAGGCCGAGCACGGCCACGACGACGTGGGCGGTGCTACTGCGGGGGGCGACCCCCGGAGTCCCCGCGCTGCTGCCTGCCGTCATGGACGGGTGGCCGCTGCCTTCAGCGCCTCGAACGCGTTGATGACACTCTGCAGGTGCTCGTGCATGGCGCGCTCGGCGGCGACCGGATCCTTGGCGGTGATCGCGGCGACGATCGCCTCGTGCTGCGGCAGCGACACCAGCGACCGGCCAGGGACGAGGGACAGCGAGAACCGGTGCCGGACGGTCTGATCGCGCAGCTGCTGCAGCAGCCGGGCGGCGGTGGGGTGAGCGGCGATGTCGCGGATCATGGCGTGCAGGCGGGCGTTCAGCTCGCTGTACCGCAGCGCTTCAGCCGAGCCGACGGCCGTGCGCATCTCCCGCACGATGCCGCGCAGGTTGGCTGCCTCGGTCTTGGTGATCCGCTCCGCTGCCCGCGCCGCCTCCAGGCCCTCCAGGAGCTTGCGTACCTGGGTGATCTCGATCGCCTCGTCGAGAGAGATGTCGCGCACCCGGGCGCCCCGGTTGCGCTCGAACTCAACCAGGCCCTGCGACGACAGCTCCTGCAGGGCATAGCGAGCGACGAACCTGGAGGTGCCGAACCGCTCGCACAGGTCGGCCTCGATCAGGCGCTGGTTGGGCGCGTACTGACCCTGCAAAATGGCAAAACGGACTTCCTCGACTACGGCGAGCCTCGGGTCCTCGGTCCTGGTCACAGCGCGATCATCCTCGTCACGGCACAGCCATTCTGGTCACTGCGGAGTCATCCTGAATCACACCACAACGATCCTGATCACACCAAGGGCGCCTGATCGCGACGAGCGCATCGGTCACGACACCGGGGGGGTTCCGTGGATGTGGAACGACTCGATGGTCTTGAGCCCCCAGGCCTGTCCCTTCGCGCGCTCAGCCTGCGTCCAGGTGACGGGGGCCCAGTCGGGCGCGAACACTAGCCGCGCGCACGGGTTGCAGAGTTCGATCCGGTTCCCGCCGGGCTCGTACACGTAGAGGAAGAACGTCTGCTGGATGGCGTGCTTGTGCGGGCCGGTCTCGATGAAGACCCCCCGGTCCAGGCAGAGGTCGGCGGCCTTCAGGATGTCCTCCCGAGTGTCGGTGGCGAAGGCGATGTGGTGCAGTCGGCCGTTGCTGCCGGTCCAGTCGTTTGTATACACCAGGTCATACGACTTCTGCGCGAAGTGCAGCCACTGCGCGGAGATCGTGCCGTCGTCGAGCATGATCTGCTCGGTCACCCGGGCGCCGAGCGCGCCGGCGATGAAGTCGCCGTTGGCGTTGCTGTCCGCAGCCAGGTAGTTGATGTGGTCGAGCCGCCGGACGCTGACGCCGCGGCCCGGGAATGCCTGTGCCTGGTTCTTCAGCGATGGCTTCAGCTCACCCGTCGGCCGGTACCACTCGGTCTCCCAGTACAGCTCGATCTCGTGGCCGTCGGGGTCGCGGCACAGATACGTCGGACCGATGCCGAGGTCGCCCTCCTGCCAGCCGATGCCGAGGCCGGCGGCCTCCACCTCGGCGACGCGGCGCTTCAGCGCGTCCTCGCTCGAGGCCCGCAGGCCAGTGCGCCGGAGTCCGGAGGTCTTCGACGCGGTGAGCTTGAGGCTGTACTGCTCGTAGTCATCCCAGGTGCGCAGGTAGACCGAGTCACCGCTGCTGCCGTTCTCGGTGAGCCCGAGGATCTGGGTGAAGAACCACAGGCTCTTCTCCGGCTCGGGGGTCAGCAGCTCGGCATTGGCCAGGTGCGCGATGTCGTGCAGCAGGGGCATCGGGGCCTCCTTCATGCGGTGGTCGTGGTGGGCGGGAAGACGGACCCGTCGAAGAGCTTGCGGGCCGTGCGGATAACCCCGGCGCTGCGGACCTGAGGCGGGCTAACGGAGGTGTCGAGGTCCACCTCTACCTGCAGGTGACCGGTGGGATGCTCGACATCGACCACGTGACCAGAGGAGGCGAACGCGGCTAGCTCAGCGCCGGTCCCGCCCGCTAGCAGCGCGGTCGCGACGGTGACGGCGCCGAGTACCCCGATCGAGGCGTGCAGCCGGACCGGGATGAACGTCCGGGTGCAGATCGCGCCGCCGTCGCGCGGCGCGCTGACCAGCGTCGTCTTGGGCACCGAGAGGTCGCTGACGTCGCCCAGGCCCATCAGCTTGCCGGCCTGCAGGCGCAGCGACTGCACCCGCTCATTGAGGCCCGAGTTGGCGGCTAGCTCCTCGATCCGCTCGTAGCCGCTGATGCCCAGGTCGGCCGCCCGCGCCACGACGACCGGCATGCCGTTGTCGACGCAGCTGACCTCGACGCCGTCGATGACGTCGTGGAGGCTTCCGGTGGGCAGCAGTTGTCCGGTCGTCGAGCCGGCGGTATCGGCGAATCGCAGCAAGATCGGCGCAGCCGTACCAGGGACGCCATCGATCGCGGTCGTGCCGTCGTACTGCGGGACTCCGCCGGGCGTCAGGAACGTGGCTGTGACCACGCCGCCGGAGTTGACCATCGCGATGCGCGTGGTGGTCGAGTCCTGTCCTGGCTCGACCAGGCCGCGCTCCACCGCGAACGGGCCGACCCGGGCGAGGATGTTGCCGCAGTTCTGCCGGTCGGTAATGGTGGGGGCGTCGACGCCGAGTTGCAGGAACAGGTAGTCGACGTCGGCGTCGTCGCGCTGCGACGGCGACACCACCGCGATCTTGGATGTGAGCGGGTGCCCGCCGCCGAGCCCGTCGATCTGCAGCGGATGGCCGCTGCCCATGATCTTGACGAGGAGCCGGTCCCGTTCCGCCGGGTCGGCCGGCAGGTCGGCGGCGACCAAGTAGAGGCCGCGCGACGTGCCGCCGCGCATCTGCATGCAGCGAACTCCGGTGCCGGCAGCGCTCATCGCTCCGCCAGCTTGCCCAGGTAGGTCTCGTAGTCCAGGTACTCCACGCCCTGCTCAGCGAGCACGGCGCGCAGCCCGTACCGGTCGAGGCCCAGCTCCCCCCGTTGAAACGCGGCCCTGGATGCTGTCTCCTTCTCCGCGCGCGCCCGGGCGGCCGCGAGGGCGCCCGTTACCGCTGGCCGCGGCACCACCACCACGCCGTCATCGTCGGCGATGACCGCGTCACCTGGTGCGATGCGCTGGCCGCCGATGCTCACGGGCACGTTGACCGCGCCGGCCGTAGCCTTGACGGTGCCCTGAGCCGATACCGCCGCGCTGAACACCGGAAAGCCCATTGCCTGCAGTTCGGCCACGTCCCGCACCCCGCCGGTGGTGACCAGCGCGCGAACGCCGCGGGATTGCAGGGACGTGGCCAGCAGCTCGCCGAAGGCACCGTCGGTTGACGGCGAGGTCGTCGTCACGACGAGCACATCCCCGGCGAGGCACTGTTCGACGGCCGCGTGGATCATGAGGTTGTCGCCAGCCCAGCACACCGCCGTGACGGCGGTACCGCCGACGCGGCTGCCGGGCCAGGCCGGCCGGATGCCGGGGCCCAGGTAGCCCGACCGGCCGGTGGCTTCGTGCACCGTGGCGACGCCGAACCCTGCCAGCGCGCTGACCGCATTAAGGTCGGCGCGCGGGCAGCCGGTGACGACCACGTTTCGCACTCGCTAGCTCGCTTTCACTGCAGGATCTCCGTCACCTGCGGGTAGACGCGCATGTACGCCTCGGCCATCGTGTTGTGCTTGAGACCGAGGTTCGGGCCCGCGTTGCGACGCAGCTGGACGCCGCGCCGCTTGGCCAGCTCGGTGTAGTAATCCCACATGTGCTCCTGCGCCCGCAGGCACTCCATGGCCCGGCGCTTCACGCTGAACACCTCGGTGATGTCCAGCAGCACCTCGGGTTTGAAGTCACACATCTCGGGCTGGTGCGGCTCGAACAGGAACACCGGCGGTGCGCCGAGCGGCTCCCCTGGCGCGTCGTAGCCGATGGCCTGTGCGAGCACCCGGGCTTGCAACGCCATCCGGCATGCCGCCGGGTGGTCAGGGTTGTACGGGTCCGACAGCCCGTGAGTGAGCACCGCCGCCGGCTCGACCTGGCGGTAGCAGCGCACGATCTCGTCTACCAGGTCGGGCGACTCGCGCAGCGGGTAGTCGCCCGCGTCCAAGAACTCGATCTTGGCGCCCAGCACGTCAGCCGCCGCGGTGGCCTCGTCTCGCCTGATCGCCTTGATCTCGTCCAGCTTCTTGCCGTCCAGCCACGCCCGCGCCGACTCACCGCGCTCGCCGAAGCTGAGGCAGAGCACGGTGACCGGGTCGCCGCGGGCTGCGGCCAGGGCCATCGCGCCGCCGGCGCGCCAGACGAAGTCCCCCGCGTGCGCGCTAACGACTAGGACAGGCCCGGTGCCTGCGCTCATCCGTCCTCCCTCCTGGCGCCCGCTTTGTGCCGACCTACAGTGCGCCCCAGAACTCTTGGGCGGTCTCGACTATCAGGGCAAGCTTCGCCCACTGCTGGTCAGGAGTGATGTCGTTGCCCTCCTTCGTTGAGGAGAACCCGCACGAGCGGGTCGATCTCGGTCACCGACATGCGGACGGCTCCTCGGGCAGATCGTTAACAAGATTGTAGGCAATTTTGACACCAGTGGGCAGAACTGCCGGAGGTTAGCCCGTGCTGTCGGGGTTTGCGGAGGCCGGACTGCCCGCCGCGACGGTTGTGGTGGCCGCCGTGGTGCCCCCGACGTCGGCGGCAACCGTGACCAAACCGGCTCCGTTCTCGGACAGCGGGAAGTGGCAGGCCACCTGGTGCCCGCTGGCGAGGGTGCGCAGTTCGGGCACCTCCGCCGCGCAGCGGTCGGCGGCCCGCGGGCACCGGGTCCGGAACCGGCAGCCGCTGGGCGGGTCGAGCGGTGATGGCAGCTCGCCGCTGATGACACTGGCTGTTTCCCGCCGGCCGACGGTGGGATCGGGGCTCGGGATGGAGTTGAGCAGCGCGAGCGTGTACGGGTGCAGCGGCGCGGTGAAGATCGACCGGACCGGGCCGATCTCGCAGAGCTTGCCCAGGTACATGACCGCTACCCGGTCGCTCACCTGCTTCACGAGGGCGAGGTCGTGCGCGATGAACAGGTAGGCAAGGCCGAGCTCCTCGCGCAGCTTCTCGAACAGGTTGAGCACCTGTGCCTGCACCAGCACGTCGAGCGAGGAAACGGGCTCGTCGCAGAGGATGAGCTTTGGCGACAGCGCGAGCGCCCGGGCGACGGCCACCCGCTGGCACTGGCCGCCGGACAGCTCGTGCGGGTGCCGGCCGCCGTACCTGATCGGGTCGAGGCCGACCAGGTCGAGCAGTTCGCTCACCCGCCCGCGGCGGCCATCGCGGCTGC
>Ga0187814_10000430_pt1 | contig 13856 bp, 14 predicted proteins | sample NC_S_4_FD_132450 | JGI IMG/M metagenome (GOLD analysis project Ga0187814, IMG submission 132450) | Wetland sediment microbial communities from Neuse River Estuary, North Carolina, USA - ASW-S_4 | ecosystem: Environmental > Aquatic > Freshwater > Wetlands > Sediment | place: USA: North Carolina... | reverse complement strand
TCCAGGTCGTCAGCCCCTCTCCGCGCTCAGTTCCGGCGCCCAAGCGCGCACGTCCGTCCTCCGCGCGGGCCAGGTCATGAACTCGAATGCGAGCAGGATCGCGCCGGTGTTGGGGTCCGTACCCATGCCGCCGAGGACGCCGAAGTCCTGGCCGAGGAACCATACGAGGAGCGTCCAGAGCACCGTCAGGTAGAGGACGCTGCGCCGGCCCGGCCGGACGAGCCACAGGGCGGCGAGGCCGACGCACGAGAGCGAGATGACGGCGTTCCAGACCACGGGCTGGGCCTGGAGCGTCGCAGCCCAGGCGGAGAGGATGGCGGTGATGAACGCAGGCTGCGGCATCTGGGCCATGCCGAGCGCCCAGCCGCCGAGCCCGCCCGCCGTCCACCAGCCGTCAGGGGGCCAGATCTGGAGGAACGCCATCAGCGCGAAGTAGAGGGCGAAGCCGATCCCGATGAGCCGGCGCCAGGCGCCCGTGTCCCACCACGCTTCGCCCTGCAGCAGCATCACCGCGCCGAGCGCGTAGAGGAGGACGGAACCCGGGCTGCCGACCAGCGCACCCGAGCCGACGAAGAGCCCGCCGAAGCCCTCGCCGACCAGCCAGACGACGAGCCCCCAGGCGATCGAGGCCCAAAGGCCGATCCGCCGCGTGCGCTCCCGGCGACCGAAGAGCAGCATGATGCCGATGAGGACCTGGATGTAGGTCGCCCCGACGTTGAACCAGATGGGGCTGAGGCCCCACAGTTGGGTGCCGAGGTGCACGACCGCGGCCACGGCGCCCGGCTGCCCCTGCACGAGCGGTGCCAGGAGCCCCCCGATGAAGCGCGTCACCATGCCGGGCTGAGCCTGCAGGAACCCGTCCAGCAGCCAAAGAGCCCCCAAGGCGTAGAGCAGGCGCTCGCGGAAGGGATTGCGCCTTGCGGGGGCTTCGGCTGGCCGCGCTCCCCGCGCTGCGAGCCGTAGGACGCCAAAGAGAGCCAGAACTCCAACGCCCACGACGAGCAACGCCCGATAGAAGAGGTCGATGGCAACGGCCGGCGGGTAGTGGGCCATGCTCATTCCGGGCATCAGGGGCATCCGATCACTCCTCGCCGCAGGTGTCGCCCGACGGCGCCGGCGGCGCTTGCCAGCAAGCAGAGAACCTCGCCGCCGCCATCGGTGTCGCCGATTATAGCAGAGCGAGGTCCAGCCAGACTGGTCATCTGGACGTCATTTGTCCATATGGTCCGTGCATTCTTGCGCCAACATGGCCTGAAGCTGGCAGGCGGCCCTCAGCGCAGCACGAGCTCCGACTGCTGGCGGTCGAACGCGACGCAGGCCATCCCTGCCGCGAGCTGCGCCTGCAGCTGCTCGCGCACGCGCAGGCGCTCGGCCAGCGCGAGCTCCGGCTGCGACGCACGCAGCAGCTGGAAGTCCGTCGGCACGGCGACGCGCCGCCCCTCGAGCGCCGGGCGCTCGCCGTGCAGCGCGGCGCGCACGCGGGGGCTCTCGAGCTGCCAGTCCGCGACGAGGCGGTCCGAGGGCAGGCCGCGGTTCAGCTTGTCGTCCATCGGCCCGTAGCAGTCGACGACGTACTCGCTCGCGACGGCGCCGAGCAGGTTGAGGTTCAGGTGGGCGTTGCGCGCCTCGAGCGGGTCGAACGTCCAGGTGATGCGGTGAAAGCCGCGCTCGAGGGCCCAGGCCCGCTGGCGCCACTTGAGCATCCGCCCGAGGCCCTGCCCCGCGTACTGCGGCAGGGTCGCCAGCATGTGCGAAGCGATCCAGGGCTGCTGGCCCGGCGAGACCGCGGGAAAGCCGTAGCAGAACGAGACGAGTCGGTCGCCGTCGAACGCGCCCAGCACATGCCCGCCCGTCTTGACGGAGATGACGAGCTGGTTCGCGGGCGTGGCGTCGTTCGGGCCCCAGATCTCGAACTGCAGGCGCACCGCTTCCCTGAGCTCGCTCGGCGACTTGAGTTCGCGCACCGTGATGTCGGCCAAGAGAGTGACCCTCCCGAGCGTGCTTTCTGCGCCGCCCGACGACCGACCTGCTGCGGTGTGGGGAGATCCGCGCGGCCGAGCCCTGGGCCTCGGTCGGCCCAGGCTCGACCGTGAGCGCGCGGGCGGCCGAGGCCTAGAGCTGCCCCCGGCGCCAGCGGTCCCAGAGGTCCAGGGCGCGGCCAGGGCCGTCGTCCGGGCAGCCGTAGCGCGCGAAGTGCCGCGTGAGGTTGCGGACGTCACGGGCGAGCAGCGCCTCGGCGCCCGGGTGCACCGCCGCGTCCACCGCCTGCGGCCAGTCGATGACGTACGGCCGGCCGCCGAAGAGCAGCACGTTGTACGCCGAGAGGTCGCCGTGGATGAGGCCCACGGCAAGGCAGCGCTCGACCAAGTCGAGCAGTTCCGCCCGGATCCGCCACGCGTCGTCGGGCGCCAGCACGGCGTCGATCAGCCTCGGCGCGGCCTCGGCCTCGTCGCCGAGGTACTCCATCAGCACCGCGCGCGCCGTGCAGGCGACCGGCCGCGGCACGGGGACGCCCTCCGCGAAGAGCCGCCGCAGCACCTCGTACTCGCGGCGCACCCAGATCTCCGACAGGAGCGCCTTGCCGGCGGTGGAACGCCGGGCGACGGCCCGCGCGACGCTCCCCAGCGCCGCGCGGCCGCGCCTGAGGTCCGCGCGCCCCTCGAGGTACGTCTCCTCCGCGCGAAAGCCGCGGCGGGACCGCTCGCGATAGACCTTGGCCGCCAACAGCCGATGCCCAGCCTCGGGCCCGGCCCGGCAGACGTAGAGGTCCGCCTCCTTGCCTGGGCGCACGCTGCCCAGGACCTCCTCGATCAGGCGGCGATCCATGAACTCCAAAATGTCGTCTTCGATCTTCGTCGCCTCCGCTGTAGATGGGCTCTGGCGGTCTTCGCGCACCGCCCCGGGCATGAAGAGACCGCAGGTCGCGCCGACCTGCGGTCCGAGCCCGACGAGCCTCAGGCCAGTCGGAGGGCCGAGGGCGGCACCAAGGACGCACGGACCAAGTTCCTCGTGTTCGCCATGGCGCCATCCCCCCTCGGAAGCCGGATCGCTGCGCCCTCAGCATAGGTCCGAGGGGGCCGGCGAGGCAAGCCGGCGCCCAGGGACAGGTGCAGCTGGTCTCGGAGGCCGGCTTCAACGCGCCGTACGCATTTTGCCGCCGAGCGCGGGACCGCCCGCAGCCAAGCCAAGGAACATTTCACGGCGGTCATGCCGACCTATTGAAGGAGACCCGCGCGTCCGTGCCAAACAAGGAGCCAACCTCGCACGGAGAGGATCGTGAGGACATGCCCCTGCTCGAGTGGAGCCCGGGTCTCGACGTCGGCGTCACGGACTTCAACCAGCAGCACCAGCGCCTGATCGGCATGGTCAACGAGCTGCACACCGCGATGATGGAGGGCAAGGGCAGCCGCGTGATCGGCGACGTGCTCAAGGAGATGCGCGACTACACCGCCTACCACTTCGGCTCCGAGGAGAAGCTGATGACGGAGAAGGGCTACCCGGCCCTCCAGACCCATCGCGCCGAGCACCAGGCCTTCGTCGCCAAGGTGGACGACCTGACGTCGCGCTACCAGCAGGGCTCGCTCTCGCTCTCCGTCGAGACGCTCAATTTCCTCAAGGACTGGCTCGTGCACCACATCCAGGGCACCGACAAGGCCTACAAGGACTTCTTCGCGAAGGCCGGCGTGCGCTGAGGCTTCCCAAAGAGGGCGGTGGGCCCGCGGGGCCCGCCGCCCTCGCGCGTCGGCAGGCCCGAGTTGGTCCTTGCCTATCGACCACCGCCGGGCGAGCGTTTACAATGCATGCCGGACCCGCAGCCCCGACCCCAACGATGAGACACAAGCGAGGCGAGCTTCCTCTTGGCGTCACCACGACCCGTCGTCGCCGTGATCATGGCCGGCGGACCCGGCGAGCGGCTCTGGCCGCTCTCGAGGCCGGGCCACCCCAAGCCCCTGCTGGAGGTCGGCGGCGAGACGCTGCTCGGCCGGGCGTACCAGCGCGCCCAGCGCATCGCGGCCTCCCCGGACCAGGTCTTCGTCATCGCCCACGAGGCGGACCGCGACGCCATGCTGGCGGCCCTGCCGGACTGCGCGCCTGCGAGGCTGCTCGGCGAGCCCCTGCGGCGCGACACCGGCATGGCCGTCCTGACCGCCGCGCACGTGGTCGCGCTCGAGTACCCGGACGCCGTGCTCGTCGTGCTGCCGGCCGACCACGTCATGCGCGACGAGGACGCCTTCCTCCGCGCCGCCGCCCAGGCCGTGGAGCTCGCCGCCGAGGGCGACGGCATCTGCCTCTTGGGCGCCGTTCCGACGGGCCCGCGCCAGGAGTTCGGCTACATCGTGCCGGAGGGCCCGACCGACGGCCCGCGGCCGGTGGACCGCTTCGTCGAGAAGCCCGAAGCCGATCTCGCCCGTGAGCTCGTGGCCGGCGGCGCCCTCTGGAACATGGGCGTCTTCATCGGCGACGTGCGCTCGCTGCTCGGCACCGCGGAGATCGTCGCGCCGAACCTCTACCTCTCCGGCCAGGAGGCCGCCCGGTTCCTCAGGCAGCAGGACCCCGCCGCCCTCGTCGCGACCTACGAGCACGCGATCCGCATGCCCTTCGACCGCGCCGTGCTCGAGCGCGCCACGGACCTGCGCGTCGTGCCCTGCGACGCCGGCTGGTCCGATCTCGGCAACTGGCCCGAGTTCGTGCGCTACCACCAGAGCGTGGGCGCCAGGAGCGCCGACGGCAGCGCCTTCGAGTGGCGCGAGCCCGGGGCTCCGCCGCTGCAGGTGCTGGGCGCCCCGGACATGATCGTCTGCTCGACGCCCGCGGGCAGCCTTGTCGCCACGATCCCGGCCTCGGCGCAGGTGCGCCCGCCGAAGGGCGACGGCGCCCCCCTGGTCCCGCAAGGCGCGCGGGTGGTGGACAAGCCCTGGGGAGCGGAGTACATCTGGGCGGAGACCCCCCGCTACGCGGGCAAGCTGCTCTTCGTGCGCTCCGGTCACAGCCTCAGCCTGCAGTACCACGAGAAGAAGCTCGAGTCCATGTGGGTCCTCTCCGGCTCGGGCACGCTCGAGATCGACGGCCGGCCGCGGGCGATCGCCCCGGGCAGCACGGTGACGATCGAGCCCGGGACCCTGCACCGCCTGACCGCCGCCTCGGACCTCTCGGTCCTCGAGGTCTCGAGCCCGGAGCTCGACGACGTCGTCCGCGTGCAGGACGTCTACGGCCGCGCCTGAGGTCCGTCCCCAATTGACAACACGAGACTAGTCTCGTCATAGTAGTCGCATGAATCTCAATCGCCTGGTCGCCCTGGGCATCCTGTCCGCCGAAGGGCCTCTGCATGGCCATGCCATCCGCCGCCGCGCCGAGAAGGTCTCGGTGGAGCGCTGGGGCGGCGTCAGCGTCGGCGCGCTGCACCGCGAGCTGCACCTGATGGAGCGCGACGGCCTCGTGGCCGTGGAGCGCTGCGAGCAGGCCGGGCACCGCCCCCAGCGCACCGTCTACCGCGTCACCGCCGAGGGGGAGCGCGAGCTCGCCATCCTGCGCGAGGCGGCCCTGCGGGACCTGCGCAGCCCGCCGGACCCCCTTGGCGTCGGCCTGCTCTTCGGCGGCCGCCCCGACCCCAGGGAGACCCTCGAGCTCCTGCGCCTGCGCGAGCAGCAGATCGCGGCGGCGCTCGAGCAGCTGCGCTCCGAGCGCGACCGCAAGGCGGAGGACCTCGGTCCCGTGGCGCTCGCCGTGTTCCGCCGGCAGGAGCTGCTCCTGGCGGCGGAGCTCGAGTTCCACCGCGAGGCGCAGGCCCTGCTCGCAAGGAGCCCCGCACCGCACCCCTGATCCCACCGACCGGCCCACCCTGGGCGCGAGGCGCCCGCCAGGAGGTTTCGCCTTGACCGAGTCGCCCCCGACCCGCAGCACCGGACTCGCCCTGGTCGTGATCATGATCGGCGTCCTGGTGGCCGCCGTCGACACGACGATCGTCATCCTCGCCCTGCCCGTGATGCGCCACGACCTGCACGTCGGCTTCGCCTCCGTCGTCTGGGTGGTGCTCGGCTACCTCCTGGTCGTCACGCTCCTGGCGACGCAGGTCGGACGACTCGGGGACATGTTCGGGCGCGTGCGCATGTACAAGGCCGGCTTCCTCATCTTCGTGCTCGGCTCCGCCCTCTGCGCGCTCTCGTGGAACGAGGCCTCGATCGTCGTGTTCCGCCTGGTGCAGGGCGTCGGCGGTGCCTTCATCTCGGCCAACAGCGGCGCCATCATCGCGGACATCTTCCCGCCGCACCAGCGCGGCCGGGCCTACGGCTACACCTCGATCGGCTGGAACGTGGGGGCCGTGCTCGGCATTCTGGCCGGCGGCGCCCTCGTGACCTACCTGACGTGGCGCTGGATCTTCTGGATCAACGTGCCGATCGGCGCCGTGGCGCTCCTGCTGGCGCAGCGGGCCCTGCCCTCGGACCACGGCTTCCGCCACCGCGAACTCGACCTGCCCGGCATGGCGTCCCTCGGGGCGGCGCTCTTCTGCATCCTCTGGGCCATGGTGCAGCTGACGACCGCCGCCTTCGACGCGTCGATCGCCGCCTGGCTCGGAGCGGGCGTCGTGCTGCTCGTGGTCTTCGCGGCTCTCGAGCGCTCCGCGAAGGAGCCGATGGTGCCCCTCTCGCTCTTCCGCGTGCCCACCCTGACGCCGTCCTTCCTCGCGAGCTTCTTCCAGGGGCTCGCGAACTTCGCCGTCTTGTTCCTCATCACGATGTACCTCCAGGGCGTGCGCGGCCTGACGCCCCTGCAGGGGGCCCTCCTCCTCATCCCCGGCTACCTCGTCGGCAGCATCGTGGGGCCCTTCGCCGGCCGCCTCTCCGACCGCCTGGGGCCGGTCGTGCCGGCGACGGCGGGGCTCGCCATCCAGGTCGTGGCGATGCTGCTCTACGTGACGCTCGGGCTAACGACGCCGCTCTGGGTCGTGAGCGCCGTCAGCGTCGTGAACGGCCTGGGCAGCGGCGGGTTCTTCCCGGCGAACAACTCCGCCGTGATGAAGGCGGCGCCGCGCCAGGTCTTCGGCGTCGCGTCGGGGCTCCTGCGCACCTTCGCGAACGTCGGCATGATCTTCTCCTTCTCCACGGCCCTGCTGGTGGCGGCGCACGCGCTCTCGCGCGGGCTCGCGTTCGCCATCTTCGTCGGCAACGCGGTCGTCTCGGGCCCGATGGGCGCCGCCTTCCTGCGCGGCATCCACGCCTCCCTCTACGCCTCCGTAGCGGCGCTCGTGGTCGCCGCGGGGCTGTCCGCCCTGCGCGGCGTGCACCACACCGCCGAGGGGGACCTCGGGCGGGAGAGGGCCTGACCCGCCCCGGACTCCATGCTTCGGAAAGGGGATGCACCATGCGCTACTCGCTCACGGTGAACGGCGTCGAGCGCCAGGTGGACGTTCCTCCGGGCACCACCCTGACGTCGGTCCTGCGCGACGACCTCGGTCTCACGGGCACGCGGCTCGGCTGCGGGCACAACGCCTGCGGCGCCTGCTACGTGCTGCTGGACGGGCACGCGGTCGCGTCGTGCGAGCTGCCGGTCGAGGAGGCGGAGGGACGCAGCGTCGTGACGGTGGAGGGCCTGGCCAAGGACGGCCGTCTGCACCCGGTGCAGGAGGCGTTCCTGAAGCACGACGCCATGCAGTGCGGCGCGTGCACGAGCGGCATGCTGATCTCCGCGGTGGCCCTCTTGGAGGAGACGCCCCATCCCAGCGAGGGCGAGATCCGCGAGGCGATGGCACCGCACCTCTGCCGCTGCGGCGTCTACGGCCGCATCGTCGAGGCCGTGCAGGAGGCCGCCCGATGAGCCGGGGCGCACCCCCGCGCTGGGGCGAGCGTCCGCCCGCGCACCTCGAGGAGCGCATCGTCATTCAGGGCGACGGCATCGTCCTCGCCCGCTCGGGCAAGGTGGAGTACGGGCAGGGAATCCGCACGGGCTTTCGACGCATCGTCGCCCACGAGCTGCACCTGCCCGAGGAGCGGGTCCGGGTCGAGCTCGGCGAGACGGACGTCGTGCCCTGGGACATGGGCACCTTCGGCAGCATGTCCACCGCGAGCGACGGTGCCACCCTCCGCCGCGCGGCGGCCTACGCACTCGCCCTCCTGCGCGAGCGGGCGGCGGCGAAGCTCGGCTGCGCAGCGCAGGATCTCGAGCCCCGGGACGGTCGCCTCGTCGCGCCGGACGGCCGGGGCCTGGGGTACGGCGAGCTGGCCGCCCTGGCGCCGCTCGCGGGCCTGATCCCGGAGGCCGGGGAGCTCAGCTTCGCCGACGGCCCGGACTGCGAGGGCGGCGTCGACCGCGTCGAGGCCCGCTCGCTCGTGACCGGCGAGGCCCGCTACCCGCACGACGTGCGGCTCCCGGGCATGCTGCGCGGCCACGTGCTGGCGCCTCCGCGGCGCGGCGCACACCTCGCCGCCCTGGACGACGCGGCCGCCCGCGCGGTGCCGGGCGTCGTGGAGGTCGTGCGCGACGGCGACTTCGTCGGCGTCCTCGCAGAGCGCCGCGAGCAGGCCCTGCAGGCGACGGCCTGCCTCGGGGCGACGTGGACGGAGCCCGAGCTCGACCTCGAGGCCCCGATCGAGCTGCAGATGCGCCTGGACGAGGACGCCTCGGAGGCGCTCGCGGGGGGCGCCCTGCGCCTCGAGGCGCACTACCGCGTGCCGCACGTCGCGCACGCCTCGATCCTGCCGAGCGCCGCCGCGGCGGACGTGAGGGAGCGAAGCGCCGACATCTACTGCGCCACCCAGCGCCCCTTCGGCCTCAGGGGCACGGTGGCGGGCATGCTCGGCCTCGATCCGCAGGACGTGCACGTGCATCCCCAGCACATGAGCGGCATGTACGGCGGCGGCGGCTGGGACCAGGCCGCCCTCGACGCCGTGCGGCTCTCGCGCGCCGCGGGGCGCCCGGTGCTGGTCGAGTGGACGCGCGGCGAGGAGTTCCAGCGCACGGCGCAGCGCCCCGTGCTGGACGCCGACCTCGCGGCAGCGGTGGACGCCGACGGCCGCATCGTCGCCTACCGCGCGCGGGTGCGCACGAACCCCCACGTGTACGGCGGTGCCGCCATGCCGCCCGAGGCGGCCGGCGCCACTTCGGGGCGCAACGCCATCCCGCCCTACGACCTCGGGCGCGTGGACGTGCACCTGCGCGTCGAGCAGAGCACCGTCCCCACGTCGGCGTTCCGCTCGCTCGCCGCGGCGCCCAACGTCTTCGCGAGCGAGTCCTTCCTCGACGAGCTCGCCCTCGCAGCCGGCGTCGACCCGCTTGAGCTCCGGCTCCGCCACGTGCGCGACCCGCGCCTGAGGGCCGTGATCGAGGCCGTCGCGGAGATGGCGGACTGGCCGCACCGGCCAGGCGGCGACGGCCATGGCTTCGGCCTCGCGGCGACCATCTACCACGGCACCTACGTCGCCGAGGTGGCGGAGGTGCGGGTCGCGGCGAGCGGCCGGATCAGCCTCGGGCGCGTCTTCGCCGCCGTGGACCCCGGGCGGGTCGTGCACCCGGACGGCGTCCGCAGCCAGATCGAGGGCGGCATCGTGCAGGGCGCGAGCTGGACCCTCTTCGAGGAGAGCCGCATCCAGGGCGGCCGCGTCGTGACGCGCGGCTGGCGGGACTACCGGATTGCCACCTTCAAGGACGCCCCGGAGCGCATCGAGGTGCGCATCGTGGGCTCGCAGGAGAACCCGATGACCGGCATCGGCGAGCCGGGCACCGTCGTGATCGCGGCGGCGATCGGCAACGCCGTCTGCGCCGCCACGGGCGCCCGCATCCGCGAGCTGCCGATGCGGCCGGCGCGCGTGCAGGCCGCGACGTCGACCCGGATCTAGGCGGCCTCAGGCGGGGAAGGCGGGCGCATCCGCGATGCGCCCGCCTTCCCCCTGTCATGCCTCGACCGCTTCCTGGCCGTGCGTCCGCACGGACCATCCGAGGCTTTGGGCCCGCACTCCCGGAGCTCGCGCGGAAATTCTTGCGGATCCCCATTGCGCCCTACTGTACTAAGTGCTACAGTACACCTGTGACATACAGCACACCTGGCGACCCCCACCAGTGCCTTTCTCCCAAGCCAAGAGCGCGGCCCATGCCGACAACCGGCCCGCGCAGCCGGCAGTCCAAGTCAGGAAGGTGATCCCCGTGATTCCGATGACGAGTCTGCTGATCGGTCTCGTCGCCGTGGCCTTGGTGCTCTGGCGCCAGTTCGTTCCGCGCCCCGTCGGCGGCTACCTGAGTCCCGTGGTCCTCATCCTCGCCGCCGTCGGTCTTTACAGCGTCCAGAGCTTCCTGCAGACGGTGCAGGTGCCGTCCGCCGCCCTCGCCGCGGTCGCGGCGAGCATCGCGCTCGTCGCCGTAGGGTTCGGCGTGGCCCGGGGCTGCACCGTGCGCATCTGGGGCGAGGATGGCGTGGCGTTCCGCCAGGGGACCTGGCTCACGTTCGCCCTCTGGCTCGCCGGACTCCTGCTGCACTTCGCGTCCGGCATCCTCGTGACCCGGCTGCAGGGCCCCGCTGGCCTCACCATCGCCGCGATGCCCCTCTACCTCGCCGTGACGCTCGGCGTGCAGAACGCCGTCGTGCGTAGCCGGTCGGACGGCTGGGCACGTCCGACCTCGCTCCGCTGCTGACCCCCGACGCCGGCCGGACGGGACGGCCCGGGCCCCGCGGCACTGGGGCCCGCCCGACGGCAGGTTCCCCACGGTCGACGACGCCACAATGCTGGGAGGAGTTTCGATGTCGCAAGAGCTGATCGAGTTCCAGGGCGTCCACAAGTCCTTCGGCAGCGTTCGGGCGCTGCAGGACGTATCGTTCGCCATCCGCGAGGGTGAGACGGTCGGGCTCCTCGGACCCAACGGCGCCGGCAAGAGCACGGTCGTCTCCCTGCTGCTCGGCCTGCGCCAGCCCGACCGGGGCGCGGTGCGCATCCGTGGCGTCCAACCGGTGCGCGCCGTGGGGGCGGGGCTTGTCGGGGCCATGCTGCAGGAGACCGGCCTGCCCCCAGGCGTCCGCGTGCGCGAGCTCGTGGAGCTCTACCGCGGTCTCTACCCGAACGCCAGGACGCTGCAGGAGATCGTCGCCCAGGCAGGCCTGGCCGACATCCTCGAGCGGCGGGTCGAGCGCCTCTCCGGTGGGCAGCGCCGTCGCCTGCTGTTCGCACTGGCGATCGCCGGCGATCCCCGGATCCTCTTCCTCGACGAGCCGACCGTCGCGATGGATACGGAGTCCCGGCGAATGTTCTGGGAGCAGATCGACGCCCTTGCCCAGGTCGGGCGGACGATCCTCTTCACCACCCACTACCTCGAAGAGGCCGACCGCCACGCGCGACGCATCCTGCTGCTGCACGGCGGCTCGCTGATCGCCGACGGCCCGCCCGAGGCATTGCGCCGCGGCAGCCGCACGGTGCACTTCACGACCACTGAGGACTGTGCGGCCCGCATGACCAGCCTGGTGCCCGCAGCGTACGTCGACGGCGTCCACGTCGCCATCGCGTCCGACGACGCCGAGGCGGTCGTTCGCCACCTCATCGGGCAGGGGGTACCGATGCAGGGCCTCGAGATCACCTCCGTCAGCCTGGAAGCGGCCCTGCTCCAACTGCAGGAAGGGATGGGCTCAAGATGACCGGTCTTCTGCGCCTCGAGTTCACGCGCATGCTGCGCAACGTTCGCTTCATGGTCTTCTTCCTCATCTTCCCGGCCGGCTTCTACCTGATGTTCACGCAGATGTACAGCGCGCAGTTGCACTTCGCCGGCTCCACCTGGGGCGACTACTACATGGTCTCGATGGCCACGTTCGGCGCCATCGGCTCGACGCTCAGCACCCTCGGCGTGCGGGTCGCGGCGGAGCGCGGCGGCGGCTGGGTCCGCCTGCTGCGGACGACGCCGCTCGCACCAGCGCAGTACGTCCTGGCGAAGCTCATCGCCGCCGTGGTGGCCGCCATACCCGCAACCGCCCTCCTGATGCTGCTGGGCGGACTGGTGAACCACGCGGCGCTCACCCTCGGCGCCTGGGCGGAGTTCCTCGGCCTTGTCGTCGGGATCTCCATCCCGTTCGCCGCCCTCGGCCTCCTGCTCGGCTACCTCTTCGACTCGGAGTCCGCGCAGGCAGCGCAGGTCGTGATCTGGCTGGCGCTGTCGGAGCTCGGCGGCATCCTGACTCCGCTGGAGAGCCTGCCGAAGGTCTTCCACACGATCGCCCTCTACATGCCCACCTTCCGCGCCGCGGACCTCGTCAGACTCTCGGTCGGCTCCGCGTCGCGCTCCCCACTCCAGGACGCAGCGGTGCTCCTCCTGTACGCGATCGTGCTGGGCGGGCTCGCATGGCTCCGCTATCGGCGGGACGCGCAGCGCGAGTACGCATAGGGCTGGAGGTCGGGGGCCCTGCCACCCGCCGCGCGAGCTCGTCGCCGCGTGGCGGGTGGCGGCGTCGGAGGTCGGGGCCCAGGGGGGCGCACGACCTTACGGCCCAGAGGAAGGTCGGCACTCGATGCCGGCGCCGCCGCAGCCGTCTTGAGGGAAGATGAATTATGGGTCACAGTACACTCATGACAGGGGATGTCCTGAACCTCCCTCTTGACCCGACGCGGCCTCTCTACGCCCAGATCGTCGAAGGCATCACGAGGCTCGTCGTCCAGGGCGAGGTGGCCCCGGGCGCGGGTCTGCCCTCCGTGCGCCTGCTCGCCGAGCAGCTCCGCATCAATCCGAACACCGTGCAGCGGGCCTACCGGGAGCTCGAGGCGACCGGCGTGGTGGAGACCCGGCCCGGCCAGGGAACCTTCGTACGGCAGGATGCGGCCCGCCTGTCGGCCGTGCGCGACCGGCTCGCGGCGGACATCGTCGCTACGGCCGTGCAGGAGCTCCGCAATCTCGGCCTGCACGCCGAGGAGATCGAGCGCCGCGTGTCCGAGGCCGTGCACGCCACGAGCGGGGATGGTGAACCGGAATGATCCGCTTCGAGCACGTCTCGTACCGCTACCTCCCGTCGGGCCCTCCGGCTCTGGACGACGTCAGCCTCCGCATCGAGCCGGAGGAGATCGTCGGAGTGCTCGGCGTCAACGGCTCCGGCAAGACGACGCTCCTGCGCCTGTGCAGCGGACTCATGCGGCAGCAGGAGGGGATCGTGGAGGTGGGAGGCCGCACGACGCCGCAGGACGTACGCTCTGTGGTCGCCCTGGAGCCGGACGACGCCGGCGTCTATCCCTACCTGACCGTCGCGGAGGCGGGCGAGTTCCTGGGGCAGGCCCTGCCCGCCTGGGACCGCGAACGCTGGTCCGAGCTCTGCGAACTCCTTGGCCTGCCGCTGCAGCGGCGCCCCGCGGAGCTCTCGAAGGGCCAGCGCTCGCGCGTCCGGCTCGCCCAGGCGCTTTCGCAGCGCCTGCCGGTGCTGCTGCTGGACGAGCCCCTCGCGGGCATCGACCTGCCGAGCCGGGAGCGCATCGCCAGGAGCCTGGCCGCGGACTTCGCCGCCAGGCCGCGCACCGTGCTCCTGGCCACGCACGAGATCGCCGAGATCGAAGGCCTCTTCGGACGCGTGATCGTGCTGGACGAAGGCCGCGTGGCGGTCGACGCCTCAGCCGACGACCTGCGCACGGCGTCGGCGGGCTCCATCCAAGACTTCCTGCGCAGGGGGGAGTGGTGATGGCCGTGCTCCTGCGGCATGAGCTGCGCCGCGTGTGGCGCCGGCGCTTCTCCTGGCAGGCGGGCCTGCTGGTGCTCCTCCTCCTCAGCATCGGGGTCTACTCGGTCGCCCACGGCGGTGGTGCGATCGTCCTGTGCGCACTCGCTGTCTGGGTGGGTCTCACTCCCGTGCTCAACGCTTGCGGGGGCGCCATCCGCGCGCTTCGGAGCGAGTGGGCGCAGGGGACCGC
>Ga0187814_10000429_pt1 | contig 13857 bp, 11 predicted proteins | sample NC_S_4_FD_132450 | JGI IMG/M metagenome (GOLD analysis project Ga0187814, IMG submission 132450) | Wetland sediment microbial communities from Neuse River Estuary, North Carolina, USA - ASW-S_4 | ecosystem: Environmental > Aquatic > Freshwater > Wetlands > Sediment | place: USA: North Carolina... | reverse complement strand
CGCGACGGCGAAAACGGCTTTCTCACGGAGAGGCACGTCGACGATTTTGCCGCGCGGGTCATCGGCATCCTCGAAGACCGGTGCGCGCTTGAACAGGTCGGCCTCGGAGCGCAGCGCACGCTCTGCCGAACTTGGGAGGACGTCGTCCGCGAAGTAAGGGACCGCTATCTGCAGATACTGTCGCACTGGACCGACTAGGACGAAGGAGTCGCTGTCTACCGTTCCTAACACTCCCATGTGCTGATCGCGAGCTCTCACGAAAGAGGAGAACTCCTTGCGCTAATACCTATACATATGTATAGTATCAGCATGAATCTGGCGGATAAACTCGCCCTCTTGGCCGCCTCTGCGCGCTACGACGCCTCCTGCGCCTCGAGCGGGAGCGCCCGGGTTTCCCGGAAGGGCGGAATCGGAGCCGCCGTGCCCGCGGGGGTCTGCCACTCCTGGACCGGCGACGGCCGCTGCGTCTCCCTCCTCAAGGTCCTCTACTCGAACGCCTGCCGCAACGACTGCGCCTACTGCGTCAACCGCGCGAGCGCGGACGTTCCGCGCGCAAGTTTCACCACCGAGGAGCTCGTCTCCCTCACCGTAGATTTCTACCGGCGAAATTACGTCGAGGGGCTCTTCCTCTCGTCCGGAGTATTCTCCGACCCCGATATCGTCATGGAGAGGCTGATCGAGGTTGCTCGGGTCTTGCGGGAGCGCGAGGGCTTCGCGGGCTACATCCACCTCAAGGGCATACCGGGCTGCGGCGACCGGCTCTTGCGCAGGGCGGGGCTTTACGCCGACAGGCTTTCGGTCAATATCGAGCTTCCCACGTCGCAAAGCCTCGCCCTCCTCGCCCCGCAGAAATCGGGGGCAGAGATACTCGGCTCCATGCGCTTCCTTGGCGAGGCCGAATCCGAGAGTCGCGAGGACGCCGCCCGCCTGCGCTCGGCGCCGCGTTTCGCTCCTGCCGGCCAGAGCACGCAGCTCATCGTGGGGGCGAGCCCCGAAGACGACCGCTGCATCGTGAAGTTGGCCGCCTCGCTCTATCGTCGGTATGGGCTCAGGCGAGTCTATTACTCGGCTTTCATGCCCGTGGTCCCGGACCCACGCCTGCCGAATCCTGACGCCCCTCCCCTCCTCCGCGAGCACCGCCTCTATCAGGCTGACTGGCTCCTCCGCTTCTACGGCTACAACGCCGAGGAGCTTCTCGACGGAGCCGAGTCATCTTTCTCCGTGGATATAGATCCGAAATGCTCATGGGCTCTCCGGCATCCTTCCTTCTTCCCCGTGGAGATCAGTAGCGCGGATTACGATCGGCTCCTTCGCGTGCCAGGCATCGGCCCGGCGGGAGCGCGCCGGATTCTCTCGTCGCGCCGAGGTGGCCGACTGCGGCCTGATGAGCTTCCAAAGATGGGAATCGCGCTCAAGCGGGCCAAGTGGTTTCTCAGCGTGGACGGCAGGCCGCTCTGCGAGCCGCCGCAGCCCGAGACGCTCCGCTCCTACCTCTCCGATAACCCCGAAGCCGCGGGCAGAGGCGTGGCGGCTCCGGGCAGCAGAGCTGCCACGGGGCAGCTCGAGTTCGAGCTGCCGTGATGCGTGCCGACAGCTGCTCATGGGGCCGGGGCCCCGGCGCTCTCATCCTGCGCCTGCGCTCCGCCCTGCAGGGCGGAGCCGGGAGTCCGTCGCTCTCATCCGACTGGGGCGATGGCGGACTCTTCGCCCCGAACACCGGCGCGGCTTCGGCTGAGCCCGATCCCGACGAGGCGGAGATCGAGGAAGCCATCGCGCAGGTGCGCGCTTTTTCCGAAGAACTCTACGATCTCTGTCTCTTGTCCTGGATGAGCTCCGAGGGGCTGGAAGGGCTCCTCCTCGATGCAGCGCGAGAGGCCGGAAGGTCCGGGCCAGCCATCCTTTTCGATTACTCCAAAGAAAGGATCCGCCTTCTCTGGCGCGGCTGCGCCCGTGTCGAACGCGAGATCCACCGTCTCGCCGGACTCGCGCGCTTCGACCTGCGGCGTGACGGCATCTATTCGGCGCCCCTCGAACCGGATCACTCCATCCTCCCCGCCCTGGCCCCCCACTTCCTTGGCCGTTTCGGCGGCCTGAGCTTCGCCCTCGTCGACTGCCGCCGCAGGCTGTGCATCCTTTCCCTTCCGGAGGGCCTTCGCTTTCTCGAGGGTGACGATGCCCTCAGGCTCCTCCCCGATGCCGAGAGCTCGGACGCCGAGCGGCTATGGAGGCGCTACTTTGCTGCCACGGAGAATCCGCAACGACGCAATCCCGGACTCCAACGCAGATTCATGCCAGAGCGGTACTGGAAGTATTTGGTCGAACTCCGCATCTAGCAGGTCGCCCGAATAGTCGTGGCAGTACTACAGCGTCTCTTGACGAGATTGTCGCAGAATGTTAGCATGATCTAACTCTTGGAGGAAACGATGTCCCTCATCGAGGCGAGAAGCGGCGATACGGTTTATGTTGAGCGCGTGGAGCTACCCTCTGCGGCGGCGACTCGACTGGGCGAGCTCGGACTCATGCCAGGCGAACAACTCCAGGTGATCCGCAATCAACGCCCCTGCCCCCTCGTCCTTGGCCTCGGCTTGTCGCGCCTCATGCTGGGTCGCGATATCTGCGGCAACATCCGAGTTTTGCAGACGGCCCTCCGGGCCTAGCTATGAGCTGTTGCGACGAATCGCCGACGAGTCTCTCCGGCGATCGACGGGTCCTCCTCGCGGGGCAACCCAATTCCGGGAAGACGTCGGTCTTCAACGCCCTAACGGGGGCCAGGCAGCGGGTCGGCAACTGGCCGGGCGTGACGGTCGAGCGTAAGGAAGGTCGCTGCGCAGTGGGCGAATCCGAGCTCGTCATTGTCGACCTTCCCGGGTCGTACAGCCTCGAGCCCTACAGCCTCGAAGAGCGGGTGACGCGGGACGCCCTCGCCGCCGAGCCCGACGCAGTAGTCATAAACGTGGTCGATGCGACGCGACTCGAACGGCAGCTCCCGTTGACGCTACAGATGATAGCCGCGGGCAACCCTCTTGTCGTCGCGCTGACGATGAACGATGAGCTCGCCGCCGAGGGTCGATCCATCGACGCGGAATCCCTGGGCCGTGAGCTCGGGGCGGCGGTTGTCAAGGTCGATGGCCGCCGCGGGGCAGGGGCGCGCGAACTCGCGAAGGCCGCATTCCTGGCCACGAAGCCGCAGCCGTCCACCGCGACGGGCATGGCCGCGGCCGGCAGTTTCGAGGAACGCCACCGTCATTCGCGCGCTCTTAGCCACACGGTCATGCCCGCGCCGTCCACTGCGGGCGCGCCTCGCAGCGGCCTTGCGGGGCGCGCGGACGCCCTCGCCCTCCATCCTGTCGCGGGCCCCCTCCTCTTTCTCGCCGTCATCTTCGCCATGTTTCAGCTAACCTTCAGCCTCGGCGGCCTGCTCGGCTCCCTTCTCGACTCTCTCATGGCTTCGCTCGACGCCGCGGCAGCCACCCTGACCATCCCGCTTCTCGCATCCTTCGTGCGCGGAGCCCTGCTCGGAGGGGTGGGCAACGTCGTGTCGCTCGTGCCCTTCGTCTTCATCATGTTCCTCATCCTTTCCTTCCTCGAGGACTCGGGCTACATGGCGAGGGCCGCCTTTGCGACCGACGCCTTCATGCACCGAGTGGGCCTCCACGGCAAGGCCTTCATACCCCTCGTCATGGGTTTCGGGTGCAACGTGCCGGCGATCATGGCCGCGCGCACGCTGGAGTCTCCCCGCGACCGTCTTCGCGTGATGCTGATGGTCCCCTTCACGTCCTGTTCAGCGCGACTTCCCGTCTACGTGCTCATAGCCGGCGCCTTTTTTGGCCGGCGGGCCGGCTTCGTGGTCTTCGGTCTCTACGTCGCGGGCATCCTTGCCGGGATCGGCACGGCGATGGTCAGCGCCAAGGTCATGTCTGTCGGGAGGGGAGTCGGCCTCATAATGGAGCTGCCGCCCTACCGTCTCCCTCTGCCAAAGAGCCTCCTTTTGACGGCCTGGCAGCGCACCAAGGAGTACCTGGCAAAGGCGGGGAGCATCATCCTCCTGGCCTCGGCCTTCCTCTGGCTTCTGTCCGCCATGCCCCTCGGGTCCAGCGCCGCGGACAGTCTCCTCGGCAAGATAGGCCACTTCATCTCTCCAGTCTTCGCGCCGCTCGGTTTTGACTGGCGCATGGTCATAGGCCTCGCGAGCGGCTTCGTGGCCAAGGAAGTGGTCATCTCGACTCTTGGGGTCCTCGCACCAGCCGGCTCGAGCCTCAGCGCGGCCCTGCCGGGCATGATGGGCCCAGGTGCGGCGCTCGCCTACCTCGTGTTCATCCTTTTGTATACGCCCTGCCTTGCGACGATCGCCGTGATGCGCTCAGAGAGCGGCTCGAGGAAGTGGACGACCATCTCCGTCGCCTGGGGCATCACCCTCGCCTATTGCAGCGCCTTCGTCGTCAGGCTCGCGGCAGCCCTCCTGGGCCTGGCTTAGCGCCTTCCCTCGGGGACTGCCCGGCGCTACAGTGGCCGCATGATCGATCGCTTCTTGGCCGGCGCCGATTGGGAAGAGGCGCCGCAGGCGATGGCCCTCGAGAAGCCGTACCGCGACATACTCGCAGAGGCCCGAGCCTGCGTCGCTCAACTTCGGGCCATGGAGGCCGGAGCCGAGGCGGACGCAGGAGAAGCCGAGAGGCTCGCCCTCGATCTCTTCGTCAGGACGCCGGCCATCGTCAATGTCATGCTCAACTACAAGATCTGCGTCGAACACGGCCTCCCGCTCCACCCCACGGTCTATTATGAGCTCGCCGAGGCCCGCCGCTACCGCGTGGACCATCCGCTCGCCGAACTCGAGCGCGCGAACAGGCTCTACCGATCCTCGATCGAACTTGCCAGAGGAGCCTGCAGGCTCGATCGCGGCTGGGAGGCGGCGGAAGAGGAGTTTCGCGCCCTTCTGCCGCACGAGCTTCTGCGCTTCGTTTACACGAGCGGCTCCGACCGCTACACGTGGAGGGCCTCGGAGCCCGCCCTCTTGTCGAGCCTCGCCGCCAAGATTCGGGCGGGCTACGAGCCCGACCTCCTTATTGCCGCGGCGCACGGCTCCATCATGCCCGCCCTCCTCCTTTCCGAGTACCTCGACCGCCCCCTCTACTTCATCCGTTTTTCCATGTTCAAGCGTATGGACGAGGCCCCCATCGTTTCGCTCTCCGACGAGGCCTGGCTTTCTTCCTTTAAGGAGGGCAGGGTCCTGCTCTACGACGAGGACCTGGCCAAGGGCACGACCCTTGAGCTCTTCACCGCGCGTTTGGCTCCCCTGTTCGCCCAGGCGCGCACAGCCTGCTCGATCAGACACGCCGGCGCCGCGCTCAGGCCGGATTTCGTGGCCAGGGTCTGGTGGGACTAGTCCGCCGTTAAGGACGCAGAGCGGCACAGGCTCAAAATTCCTCGGGCGGAGGCCTTGTGGCGAAGCAAGGATTTTTGTATATTTATACCAGAGTCGCGATGACTCGACGCTGTGCGTAAGCTCCGGGGTTTTCACCTCCTTTTTCCCCGGAGCTTTTTTATTTATATGCAGATCAACCTAATTAAGATTCTCAGCCTCCGCGATTTCTGTTCGTATGGGCCACAGAATCCGCCAGTTGTACGATATTTATTTATTGACTCTTGAACCCAGTAAGATATAGTGTTTTTTTAATAGAGTAGTCTCGGGACTCAGACGAGCGCTGAAAGCCCCTATTGGAGAACGTATGGCCAAGCTAAAGGTATCCTTCGCTCCCTCGGTGCGGCGTCTGCCCTCATATTTGCATATCATACGGCAGGCTCAGCGCAATCGAGATTACTACATCTCGGGCACCGTCATCGCGCAGGAACTCAATCTCGAGCCGATCCAAGTTCGGAAGGACCTGGCCATCACCGGTATCATCGGAAAGCCGAAGAAGGGTTACCCCGTGGACGCGCTGATCGCCGCAATCGAACGCTACCTCGGTTGGGACAGCTTCCACGACGCGGTTCTCGTGGGCGCAGGCAATCTCGGTTCGGCCCTCATGGGATACCAGGAATTCCAGCTTCACGGCCTGCGCATCGCGGCGGCCTTCGACACGGACCCGGCGAAGGTCGGCGGCAAGATCCACGGGGTAGACGTGTATCCAATGGAAGAACTCGAGGTGAAGATCTCAGAGATTGGCGCCCAAATCGCCATATTAACGGTGCCCTCACCCTTCGCCCAGGCGACGACCGAGTCCCTCCTTCGCGCCGGTATCACCTCGATCTGGAACTTCACGAACACGAAGCTCAAGGTGCCCGACGAGATCGTAGTTCAGCGCGAGGACCTCTCTTCGGGTTACGCCCTGCTTTCGGTTATGATGCAGACCCGCCAGGGGCGCCCCGTCGCGAAATGACGGAGAGGGACCGACGGCAGGCCGAGTATTTCCGGAATCGCCTAGTCAAGAACGAACGGAATCTCCGTCGCTGGGCCCGCCGCGAGGGCGTAGAGGCTCTGCGTCTCTTTGACGTCGACATTCCGGAGATACCACTCGTCGTCGAACGATATGGGCTTGGAGCCGAGGCCGCCCTCCTCATGGCCCTCTACGAGCGCCCCTACGAGAAGGATGAAGATGCGGAGGTCGAGTGGCTCGGCCTCATGGCCGACGAGGCCGCGAAGGCCCTCGGGCTGCGGCGCGAGGCGGTCGTCATCAAGACGCGGCGCCGCATGCGCGGCCTCCAACAGTACGAACGCAGCGGCGCCGAGCCGGTCGAGCGCCGCGTGCGCGAAGCCGGGCTGTCGTTCATCGTCAACCTGACCGAGCACCTCGACACCGGCCTCTTTCTGGATCACAGGCCGACCCGCAGCCTGGTTCGCGAGGCCGCCGCCGGCAGGGATGTCCTCAACCTCTTCTCCTACACCGGTAGCTTTTCCGTCCACGCGGCAGCGGGCGGGGCGCGCCGAGTCACGAGCGTCGATCTCTCGTCCCGGTACCTCGCGTGGGCTGAACGCAACCTTGAGCTGAACGGCTTTCGAAGCTCGGAGCACCCCCTGGTTCGCTCCGACGCGCGGGCCTTCATCGAGGAGGCGGCGCGACGAGGTCGGCGCTGGGATCTCATCGTCGTCGATCCACCCACCTTTTCGAACTCTAAGCGCAGCCCGGAGGATTTCGACGTGAACGAGGACTGGCCCGCGCTTCTGCGCTCCTGCCTCTCCATAGCGGCGCCGGGCGCCCACATCTTCTTTTCGACCAACTCCCGCGCGCTCAAATGGCGCGGCGAGGAGGTCCGGGCCATATGGGAGGACATCAGCGAGGCGACCATACCTCCGGATTTCCGCGATCACAGGATTCACCGCTGCTGGAGGTTGACAGCGCCCTAAGCGGGGCGACAATGGGGCGCGGCGGCGCCGGGCTGAAAGAGCCTTGCCCCTTTCTCCCTCGTGGAGTATCCTAACTAAACTGATCGTGAACGGAGGTAAAAAATGAGAGTCACCACGAAAGGCCGCTATGCGCTACGGGCGGTCCTGGCCCTTGCCGCCGAGAGCGAGGATGGCAAGCCAGTTTCCATAAAGACTATCGCCGAACGCGAAGACATCTCCGCCGAGTTCCTCGAGCAGATTTTCTTCAAGCTGCGAAGGGCCGGTGTCATCCGCTCGGTGCGCGGTCCGGGCGGCGGCTTCTATTTCGCCCGAAGCCTCGATTCGATCAGCCTCTTGGACGTCCTCGAGGCTTCAGGCGAGGGCATCGGCATCTCGCCCTGCGCCTGCGGAAAGAGAACCTGCGATCGCAAGGAAGCCTGCATCGCAGGTTTCGTCTGGCGCGAGCTCGACGACAAGCTCCGAGACTTCGCCGAGGCGCGTAGCCTCGCCGACATGGTCAACGCGCGGGTGGTCAAGAACGCCTAGAGCGCGCCCTACTCCGCGTCGACGTATTCCTCGAGCTCAATGCGTCGTGTGTCGTCTATCATTCCGAGCTCTTGGCAGACCGCGAAGAGCTCCCGAACGTGTATGAAGCTGTGAAGGCGGATGCCCGCTTTTGCCATGTCCTCGCGCCCCTGCACTCCCCGCTCGATGAGAACTACCAGGTCTTCGACCACGAGTCCCTCGCCTCGTAGGATCGCGGCGGCCTCGAGCTTGCTGGCCCCGGTGGTTATGAGGTCGTCGAGGAGGAGGAGGCGCTCCCCTGCCTTGAAGGCTCCCTCAACTTTGTTGCCTGTGCCGTGCTCCTTGGCCGGCATCCGCGGCCAGACGAGGGGCTTCCCGATCAAGAGGCTCGCCGCCGTCGCCAGGGGCAGGGCAGCGGCGGGCACTCCTGCGATGCGATCGTAGCCGAGCCCGGAGGCGATGGAGGCGTAGGCCTCGGCAGCGAGCGAGAGCGCTCGCGGATCCGAGATGAGTCGCCGCAGATCGATGTAGAAGGGGCTGCGCCTGCCCGACTTCAACAGGAAGTCGCCGAGCTTGAAGCATTCCGTTTCGATCAGCGCCCGCAGCAATCTTTCCTTGAGGCGATCGGCCGGCCTAGCGATGGCGCCCGGGCCCGCCCTGTTGCGGGGAACACCGCGGCCGGCGGCTTCGGCGCCGCGGAGCCGCGCCTGCTCCAGTGTGTCGCGCAACGCGCGTGCGGCGGCAGCGGGATCGGGGGCCTCGGCCACAGCGCGGGCTGCCACGACAAGGATTCCCAAACCGTCCGATCGCGCCCCTGCGGCAAAAGCCTCCTCGGCCTTCCCGCCCTGCGCGCCGATTCCGGGCGCGAGGAACCACGCCCGCTCCGCGACCGAGCGCGCAGCGCGAAGGGCGGTGGTGTCGTTGCCGGCGACGACCAGGCCGACCGCCTCTGACCAGGACGAGCATTCCCGCGCAACGCGCAGGTAGAGCGCTTCGGTTTCTCTCTCGTCGCCCGGACGGCGCAGGGGCAGGTCCTGGAGGAAGCCCGCGCCGGGATTGCTGGTCCTGCAGAGAAGGAATACACCCCGGTCGGCGTACGCGAGGAAGGGGCTCACCGCGTCGAGCCCCATGTAGGGGCTCAGGGTCACGGCGTCGGCGCCGAGGAAACCGAAGAGGGCGGCCGCGTAGGCCTCTGCGGTGGCGCCTATGTCGCAGCGCTTGGCGTCCAGAAGGACGGGGATGTCTTTGGGAATGAGCCGAAGAGTGCGCTCGAGAGCCTCGAAGCCGGCCTGGCCGTGAGCTTCGTAGAAGGCCATGTTAGGCTTGTAGACCGCGGTGTATGGCGCCGTCGCCTCGATGATCCGTCGATTCGCGTTGACGATCTCGCCGACCGGATCGGGATGCTCGGGCTCGACCCGAGGATCGAGGCCGACGCAGAGACAGGTTCCCTTGTTTTTTGCAAGAGCCTCGAGGCGAGCGAAAAAATTCATCACTCCTCCCTTCCGGATCTGGTTCGGTGGAGACTAGCACGGGGCGAGAACATCGTCCAGCGGCGAGCCCGTTGTGGTTTTTCCTTACGAGGGTTGTATACTTGTGGGAGCGGCATTAAATTGGAGGCCTATACAAGGAGGCCAGCGACATGAGATTCACGATCGCGGCGTTCATGGCACTCATCCTGGTCGGATTTGGATTCGCGCAGGACGCCCAGACCGCATCTGATGCTCAGACCGGCTCAGGCGAGCAAGGCGGGGGCTTCAAGTTTACGGGAGGCGTCGATCTCGGAACCGATACTCTTAAAACCGGCGGCCCCTTGGATTCAAACGGAAACCCCACCACGATGGAAGCCTGGACCCTCCTCGCCTTCCAGCCCGATATAGCATTCGGCAAGTTCGGTATCGGCCTCGACCTCGGCGTTCACTTCCAGCTCTATCCGCAGGGTTCCAACGACGCCATGGAAATTTACCAAGGCGACTGGGTCCCCTACTATCAAGGCAATAATAAAAGCTTCCTCGACGTGTACCTCCCGAAGTTCATGTACGTGCGCTACGGCGTCAAGGGCGAGGACCCCTTCTTCGTCAAGCTGGGCTCCATCGATGACCTCACGCTCGGTAACGGCTTCATCATGGGCGACTACGCCAACACCCGCTTCCTGCCCGAGACGAGGATTTTCGGCCTCGACCTCGGTCTCGACGGCACGATGTTCAACATGCCGTACGCGGGCTTCGAAGCGGTGACGGGCAATGTCGCGCACTTCGACGTCGTAGGCGGCCGGGTCTACGTGCGCCCCCTCGTGGGTTCGGACATCCCCATCGTCAAGAACATGCAGGTCGGCATAACGGGCGTCTTCGATACGAATCCCTATCTGTACGGCAGCGGGGTGAACAGCTCGACCTCCACAATTGGCGTCTACGGCGCCGACGTCACGGTGCCCGTCCTGGGCGGGAAGCTCTTCCCCCTCACGGCCTTCACCGACATCGCCTTCGAGCCGAACTCGAGCTCGGGCGAAATGGTCGGAGTCAGCGGTCGGGTCATCGGGATATTCCTTTACGGCGAACAGATCCGCGTCCTCGGGCCAGGGTTTATACCCGATTACTTCGACGCCAACTACGACCTCTATCGCGCCCAGAAATACGACTACATGCAGCAGCCTACGAGCGGCGCTACCTACGTCGGCTGGTACTCGTCGATCGGCACGGCCTTCCTCGAGGACAAGATCATCTTCAACGTATCGCTCGACGGCCCCTTCAAGGCGCTGCCCGCGACCTACGTTCCGGGCGTGACGCCTCAGACGGATTATCCCCACGCCAAGGCGATCTTCCACTTCGGCGAGGGCATCATCCCCTTCTTCTTCGACGCGTCCTATGAAAAGTACTATATCGGCGCGGACAAGGGATTCTTCCCCGATCTCGTCGACCCCACAAACGCCGTCGTCGTCCTCGCGATCAATTACAGGACGGGAGCGACGGTTCTTACGCTCCAGTACAACGCCGCATACAATCCCACGACCAAGTCGTTCGACGTAACGTCGAGTATCTCGGCGTCGGTTAAGTTCTAGGTAGGACCAGGAGGCAATCCATGAATCGTATTCTGATCGGACTCGCCTTTATCCTCCTCCTGCCGGCGCTTGTCGTCGCTCAGGGGAAGACGGCCGCGCCTGCCGGGGGAGAGACCCTCTTGCTCTCGTTCGTTCCCGACGGCTCCAATCTGACGGTCACGACGACGGACAAGAAGGTCCTCGTGTATCCGACCGACATAGCCGAGGGCGATGCGATCCCCTCCGGCGCGGTCGTCGCCACGGGTGCGGATACGACGGCGGAGCTCAAGCTCAGGCCCAACGGCACCATCATAAAGCTGGCCTTCAACACGAAGTTCAGCTTCGCGGGCTCGGGACCCGACAGGACGCAGGCGGGCAAGAACGCCAGCCTCTTCACCCTCCTCGCCGGCAAGATCAGGACGGTGGCCGCAAAGGGCTCGTACTACAACTTCAGCTCCAATACGGCGGTCTGCGGCGTCCGCGGCACGGATTTCAGCTTCGACGTCGGCGCGGATGAAACATCCCAGGCCCTCCTACTCGTCCAGAAGGGGCTCATCCAATTCGACAAGGTCGACGCCACCGGCGCCGTTGTCGGCAGCATCCCCGTCGCGGCCGGAGAGGCCGCGGACACCTTCGCCGCCCAGTTCACCGCCTTCAAGTTCAGCGCCGAACAGTTCGCCCAAGAGTTCGGCGACATGGGCTTCAAGAAGCTGAACGAGAATGACGTGCCGCAGGGCGAAACGACCCAGGCTCCGCAGCAGGGCAGCGAGCAGGGACAGGGCGCGCAGGGCGGCCAGGCCGCCGCAGGCGAATCCCCCTTCATGAAGTGGCTCGGCGAGGTCCTCGGCTTCGAGCTCGGCTCAGTGACGATCGACAACGTCACCTACTCCAAGGTGGTCGTTCAGCCCAACTTCGATTTCGGCAAGCTCAAGCTCGGGCTCTACTTGCCCGTGATTTACACCTCCGATCTCTTCAATCCCTCGGACTGGTACCACCCCGCGGGCAACAACGAATGGGACTTCGGCTCCCGCTACTGGGGCAGCGATCCGGTCAGGGGAGTGAAGGACTTCGCGACCGACCTCGCCCTCAAGATCAAGTACCTGGAATACGGCGAGCAGTTCAAAGATCCCTTCTTCTTGAAGGTGGGCAACCTCGAAGATCTCACGATAGGCCACGGCCTTATCATGCGCAACTACGCGAACGACAGCGAGTTCCCCGCGGTGCGGCGCGTCGGCGCAAACCTCGGAGTGGATGGCGGCGGCGGCGGCTTCGAAGCCCTGACCAACGACCTCGCCGACCCGACGATCTTCGGGGCTCGCATCTACGTGCGCCCCATTCCCGACTTCAAGCTCGCCTTTGGCATCTCCGGCGTCATGGATATCGCGCCCGGCGTCGATGTCCCGAATAACGACGTGGCGAACAACCTCATGCTCCTTGGCGGCGGAGTCGACCTCGACCTGCCGGTCTTCCAGAGCGACCTGCTCGGCGTCCGCCTCTTTGCCGACGGGGCCGCCATGGCGCCCTACATCAAGCAGGACTCCGCGAGCGGGGCCGTTCCTGCAGGTCTCAAATACGACCTCGTCTACAAAGACGGCACGCTCCGCAACTGGGGAGCGGCGACGGGCGCAATCGGCAACGTGCTCTTCATCGACTGGCGCCTCGAGTTCCGCTACCTCACCGGCATCTTCACGCCCTCGCTCTTCGACACGACCTACGACCAGAAGCGTGCGGAGTACGCGGTGCAATACGCGGGCTACGTCGTGGGCGGCGCTCCGAGCGAGCCGAATGTCATGGGCATCTACGGCGAAGGCGGCTTCCACATCTTCAACAAGAAGCTCAACCTCACGCTGGGGTACATGTGGCCGTGGTCGCCCGACGGCTCTCTCTCGGAGCAAGTCGCCAATAACAACGACGAGTTCCACGCGAAGATCGTGGTGCTCAAGCACCTCATCCCCGTCGTGGATGTCTCGGGCTTCATCAGCTACGACCGCCGCGATCTGGCTCAGTCCATTGCGAACGGGACCTTCAAGTTCATCGACGAGAACACGAGCTTCTCGGGCGAGATAGACCTTCCGATCCCGAAGACCGAGAACCTTGACCTCGCCATCCTCTTCTCGACCGTCCCGGTCTACGACTCGAACGGCACGATCGTGCTCGACGCGAACGGGCTGCCCACGATGAAACCCTCGATCTCGATCGAGACGAGGCTCCACTTCTAGGCGCGACCTCGATTCCTTTTAAGGCCGCCCGGTCGGGCGGCCTTTTTTTTGTTCGTGGGCGGAGGTAGGATATCGACATGGGAATTATCCGCGTCCTGTCTCCCGAGACCGCCCGGCTCATAGCGGCAGGAGAGGTGATCGACCGCCCCGCCGCGGCGCTCAGGGAGCTCCTCGACAACGCGATCGATGCCGGCGCCTCCGAGATATCGGTCCGCATCGAGGCCGGAGGCATCGATCTCATAGCCGTCTCCGACGACGGCGTTGGGATGGACCGCGAGGATCTCGTGCTCTGCGTGCTTCCTCACGCCACCTCGAAGATACGGAGCGCCGACGATCTACTCACGACAAAAAGCCTGGGCTTCAGGGGCGAAGCCCTCGCCTCGATCGCGGCCGCTGCGCGTCTGGAAATCCTCACGAAGCGCGAGGGCTCTGCCTCGGCGTATCGCCTCGTCTCGACGCCAGGTTCACAATCGAGCATAGAGCCCGCCGCCGGACGGCAAGGCTGCACCGTGAGCGTATCGAGCCTCTTCGAGTCTTTCCCCGCGCGCAGGCAGTTCCTCAAGCGAGCGCAGGCGGAGGCTGCGCTCTGTAGGCAGGTTTTCTCGGACAAGGCCGCGGCCAATCCGGAACTAACCTTCCGCTATTCGACCGGGCAGGGTCCTGTCGACACCCTTCTGCCCGGCGAGGTCGCCGAGCGCTGCGCGGTCCTCCACCCCGACCTGCCCTCCGCGCTTCTCCATGCCCTGCGCTTCTCGGGG